>Ga0137409_10009089_pt1 | contig 10130 bp, 10 predicted proteins | sample CZODoug1_16funga_FD_122059 | JGI IMG/M metagenome (GOLD analysis project Ga0137409, IMG submission 122059) | Vadose zone soil fungal communities from Angelo Coast Range Reserve, California, USA - CZODoug1_16fungal (Hybrid Assembly) | ecosystem: Environmental > Terrestrial > Soil > Vadose zone...
ACAGATGAAGATCGTGCCGATCGCGGCCGGATTGGCTGCCTTGAAGAGCAGCAGTCCGATCGGCAGCCACGCCAGCGGCGAAACCGGCTTCAGCAGGCTGATGATCGGCGCCGCCATCTGGTTGAAGAACGTGAAGCGACCGATCACGAAACCAAGTGGAATGCCGACGATCGCGGCCAGTCCGAAGCCGATCCCGACCCGCTTGAGCGACGACAACACGTTCCAGCCGATGCCCTGGTCATTCGGACCCTTCTGGTAGAACGGATCGGCGAAGATCGTCACTGCCGCGTGCCAGACCGCGGCAGGTGTCGGCAGCTGCCCGCTGGTCTGAGCGACCACCTGCCACAGCAGTCCGAACAGAACCAGACCGAGCACCGGTGCAAAAAAACGCGCGAGCCAGGCACGCAGCTCGGCGCGCCTGAGCTCATGCCGCTGCTCGTCGGGCGTCAGGCGCGGCGCGCGGCGCGTGATGACCGCGGGCGCGGCGGGTCGCGCCACGTCGTTCGCGGCTTCGCGCGCCGGCGCCGCCGCGATGGCCCCGCCGCGGCCGTCGGCCGCAGGCCCGTAGGTCGATGTGGAGGCGTGCATCGCCGTCTGCCTACGCGAGCGAACGGATCTTGAAACCGGCCGCGTATTGCGCTGGCTGCTTGCCATCCCACACCACGCCATCAACCAGCTTGCTGCTGCGCATCGGCTCCCTGATCACCTGTGCTTTGGCCAGGGTCGCCGCTTCCTTGTAGAGATCGACCTGGTTGACCTGCTTCGCAACCGCGAGGTAGTCGACGTCGTTCTTCAAGAGGCCCCAGCGCCGGTGCTGGGTGAGGAACCACATGCCGTCGGACAGGTACGGAAAACTCACCGCGCCGTCGTTGTAGAACTTCATGTGGTTCGGGTCGTCCCACGCCTTGCCCAAACCGTTCTGGTAGCGGCCGAGGATGCGCTGGTTGATGACGTCGACCGATGTATTGACGTAACTCTTGTCGGCGACCGTCTCGGCCATCTTCAGCCGGTTGGCCAACGACGCGTCGATCCAGCGTCCGGCATCGATCACCGCGGCGGTCATGGCGCGCGCCGTATTCGGATTCTTCTGCACGAACTCGGCGGTCGTGCCCAACACTTTTTCCGGATGATCCTTCCAGATGTCCTGCGTGGTGATGGCGGTGATGCCGATGCCGTCGGCGATCGCGCGATGGCCCCACGGTTCACCGACGCAATAACCGTCCATGTTGCCGACCCGCATGTTGGCCACCATCTGCGGCGGCGGCACCGTGATGATCTTGGCGTCGGTCATCGGGTTGATGCCGTTGGCCGCCAGCCAGTAGTAAAGCCACATCGCGTGGGTGCCGGTGGGAAACGTCTGCGCGAACGTGTATTCCCGCTTGTCGCTCGCCATCACCCTGGCCAGGGTGGCGCCGTCGACGGCGCCCTGGTCGGCGAGTTTTTTCGACAGCGTGATCGCCTGGCCGTTGTTGTTGAGCGTCATCAACACGGCCATGTCCTTCTTCGGCCCGCCGATGCCCAGATGCACGCCGTAGACGAGGCCGTAGAGCACGTGCGCCGCGTCGAGTTCGCCGTTGACGAGCTTGTCGCGCACGGCCGCCCAGCTGGCTTCCTTGCTGGGCACGATCCTGATGCCGTACTTCTCGTCGAACTTGTTGACTGCGGCCATCACCACCGAGGCGCAATCCGTCAGCGGGATGAAACCGATCTTCACCTCCTTCTTCTCCGGCGCATCGGAACCGCCGGCATAGGCCACGTTCGCCACGGCCGGCACGCCGGCGACCGAGATCGCAGCCGCAGCCGATTGTTTGATGAATGAACGGCGCTGCTGGCTCATCGGTTCCTCGTTTCGATAGCTCACGCTCACCTCCGTCAAGCGATCCGGAAAACAAAAAAGGCGTCCAGTCGGACCCGGAACAATCAACGGATCCGACGGACGCCTTTGTCCGTGCATGCGCGCCGAGCGCGCTGATCAACAACCACGCGGCTTCGTTGCCGCATGACCAAGGCACTGCTTAGCAGGTTCAGTGCCACCCGATATCGGGTCGCCTGGTCCTGATTTTTCAAAGAGATATCGACGCGGACCCGCGATCAATCCCGGCACCTGGATGCGGCGCCGCACCAAGGCGGGGTGCCGCTGCACCGGTTCTGCGCACGCAGGCGCAGGACTCAAGAAAGCATCGACTTCGCTTCGATGATTCGTTCAGCCACTTGCGCCAGCTTCAGGCCACGGTCCATTGCCATCTTGCGCATCTCCCGGTACGCGTCTTCCTCGCAAAGGCCACGCGCCTCCATCAAGATGCCTTTGGCTTTTTCGATGCGCTTGCGCGCCTGCAGCTCGCCGCGCGCAGCATCGAGCTCCGCGCGCAATTGCGCATCGGCTTCGAAGCGAGCCAGAGCGACGTCGAGGATCGGGCGCAGCCGCTCCGGCGCGAGGCCGGCAACAACGTAGGACGACACGCCGGCGCGGATCGCGCGCTGCATGTGACCGCGATCCGGATCGTCGGTGAACAGCACGATCGGCCGCGGGGCTGATTGCGACATCACCGCGATGTGCTCCAGCGTGTCGCGGCTGGGCGAATCGGCGCCGATGATGACCAGGTCCGGGTCGAGCTGTGCCACGCTCGCCGCCAGTTCAACCGCGGCGTCGAGCACGCCGAGCACCTCGCAACCGAGCCGCGCAAGCTCCTCGCGCAGCAGCGGCAGATGGGGGCTGCCGTCGTCGACGAGCAGAACGCGCAGCGGTGGTGCCAAGGCAGGGGTCACGGGCGGTTTTCTCGCAAGTCGTGTGCCCGCGTTACATTTGGCGCTGCCGCGGGGTTTCACGAAGCGGCAACGAGCGAAAGGAGCGGCCCAATGCGCCTCATCACCGATGCCGAAGTGGCTCAACTGGTCAACATGCGCGAGGCGATCCACGCCATGGGGGCCGCGTTCGAGCAATTCGGCAACGGTGTCGGCTCGATCGCGCCGCGCGTGCGGGCGGCCAGTCAGCACAATGGCCGCTCGACCATGCTTTCCGCGCTCGGTGCCGCGTTACCCGCCAGCGGCGTACTCGGCGCGAAGGTCTACGCCACGGTTGATGGCCGCTCCAACTTCGTCATCGTGCTTTTCTCCGCCCGCACCGGCGCTGCGCTCGCCGCCATCGAAGCAAACGAGATCACCCGGCTGCGCACCGCCGCGGCCAGTGCGGTGGCGCTGCAGCACCTTGCGCGCCGCGATGCAAGCGTCCTGACGCTGTTCGGGACCGGCGTGCAGGCGCGCGCTCACGCCGAAGCGTTCCTGCTCACGTGGCCTTTCAAGGAAGTGCTGGTGGCAAGCGGCAGCGACGCTTCCGGACTGGCGCAGTCCATCGCCACCGAATTCGGCGTGCACGCGCGCACGGCCGAGGGCGCCGAGGCGGTGCGCGCCGCCGACGTGATCTGCACCTGCACGCGGGCGACCGAGCCGCTGTTCGACGGGTCTTGGGTCAAGCCGGGCGCCTTGATCGCGGCGATCGGCGCAAGCAAACCGCAGGCGCGCGAACTTGACGACACATTGCTGCGGCGGGCCGACCTGATCGTGGTGGAGTGGTTACCCGCCGCACAGGCGGAAGCGGGTGAGCTGGTGCGAGCGGCGCCGGGGATCCTGGATGCCACCCGCGTGGTCGAACTCGGCAAGCTGCTCGTGCACGGCACGGCCTACACCCGCCGGCCCGGCGACATCGTCATCTACAAGTCGGTGGGCATCGGCCTGGAGGATGTAGCGCTGGCCAACCTCGTGTGGCAGCGCGCGGGATGATGAAACCGAGAAGCCGATGACGTCGCGTTTTTGTGTTGTTGCCCTGATCGTCCTGTTATCCACGCCGCCTGGTGCCCGTGCGCAACGGTCTCCGGCGGCGCCCAGCACCGGCGAGATTCGCGTCAACATCGCGCGCCTCGAGGCGCAGCGCACCCAGTTGAAGAGCGAAGCGACGCGCAAGGATGCAGAGCGGCGCGAGCTGGAGCAACAACTCGATCGGGTGCGCCGCGATCAGCAACTGCTGGACCAGCAGCTCTCCGGCATCGAACAGCAGGTGCGCCAGCTCGAACAGGCGCTGGTCCAGCCGCGTTAAGCGACCGCGCGCGCATGTGCGGCCGTTACGACCTCTCGGAGAACCCGGCCGCGATCAGGGCGAAATTTTCGGTTCCGGTGGTGCCGGACTTCACCCCGAATCTCGACGTACGGCCGACCGAAACCAATCCGATCGTGCGGTTGAACCGCGCGCGTGATGCCAACGAATGCGCGCTCGCACGCTGGGGCCTGGTGCCATCGTGGGCCAAGGACCTGACGTTCGGCACCCGCTGCATCAACGCCCGCGCCGAGTCGCTGCACACCGCGCCCGCGTTTCGTGCGGCTTACGAAGGGCGGCGCTGCCTGGTACCCGCCAACGCGTTCTATGAATGGAGCGGGCCCAAAGGCAGACGCATCAAGTGGCGTGTCGTGCTGAAAGACGAACCCTTGTTCGCGCTCGCCGGGCTGTGGGAGTGGTGGCGCGAGCGCACAAGTGATGCGGCTCCGGTGCACACCTACACCATCGTTACTACTGATGCGAACGCGGCGCTTGCGCACATTCACGATCGCATGCCGGTCATCATCGCCCCGCGCGACTACGCGCGCTGGCTCGATCCGAAGCAAGCGGTTGACGACCTGCTGGTGCCGTACCCGGACGAGTTCGTGCGCTTCACGACGGACGGAATTGCCTAGGGCAGCGCGCGCGTGTGTATACAGGCGACCTTGCGGGTTTGCGCGATGCTCGCGCAAGCCGCGCTTGAACACGCGGGGCGTTGCGGCGTAACGTATCCGTGCGCGTTGCGTTTCGCGCGTCATCGAACGCGGCAGTAGCGAAGGCTTTGGGGCGGAAGCGTCGGAGCGCAACATGCGTGCAGTGCCCAGGTTCTCGGCTGTTCTGCTTGCTCTCGGCGCGATGATCCTGCTGACCGCGGGCACGCATGCCCTCGCGCAAACCTATCCCGCCAAGCCGATTACGCTGATCGTCCCCTTCCCGGAAGGCGGCCCGACCGACACGGTGGCGCGCCTGGTCGCCGAGGCGATGGCGCGCGACCTGAAGCAGCCGGTTGCCGTCGAGAACATCAGCGGTGAGGGCGGGACTGCGGGCGCGGCGCGGGCCGCCAAAGCTGCCAACGACGGTTACACCTTGCTGCTCAATCACATGGGCCAGGCGACCGCGCCGGCGCTTTATCCACGGCTCTCGTACGACCCGATCGCCGACTTCACGCCGATTGGGCGCGTCGCCGACGTGCCGATGGTGCTGGTGGGACGCGGCAACCTGCCCGCGCGTGATGTCAAGGAGCTGCTGGCCTGGATCCGTGCCAACGGCAAGAAGGTGACGTTTGCACACGCCGGTCGTGGCGCCGTGTCGCATTTGTGCACGTTGCTGCTGATGAAAGCGATGGGTGTGCAGATGACGCCGGTCGCTTATCGCGGCACCGCCCCGGCGATGACCGACCTGCTTTCCCACCAGATCGACCTGATGTGCGACCAGACGACAAACACGTCGGTACAGATCCGCAGCGGACAGATCAAGGCGTACGCGGTCACGACCAAGACCCGCCTGCCGAGCATGAAAGACGTGCCGACGCTCGCGGAAAGCGGATTGCCGGGGGTCGAACTGATCGTCTGGAATGGTCTCTTCGCACCGAAGGACACGCCGCAACCGATCGTTGATCGACTCGCCACCGCATTGCAGGCGGCAGTGAAGGATCCGGCAGTCGAAAAGCGGCTCGCCGAACTCGGCGCAGTGCCCTCGAAACCAGACGAAGCGACCCCAGCAGCATTGCGTGCATGGATGAAATCCGAAGTCGCACGCTGGACGCCGATCATCAAGGCTGCAGCGGGGCCACCGGAATGAAGCCACACGTTGCTTACCTGTTGCCGCGGTTGCGCTGGACCCTGTTGCTCGCGGCAGCGTGGTCGTTTGCCGCCGCCGCGCAGGTCAAGCCTCCACCCGACACCATCCAGCAACGCCTGCTCGCCTGTTCGATCTGCCACGGTGAACAAGGCGAAGGCCTGCGCAAGAACGAGTACTACCCGCGGCTTGCCGGCAAACCGGCCGGCTACATCTACAACCAGCTCGCCAACTTTCGCGACAGGCGGCGCGAGTTCGCGATCATGAATTACCTGGTGGCGTATCTCTCGGACAACTACCTGCTCGAGATCGCCGATCACTACTCGAAGCTCGTCACACCGTACCCGGGCCAGTCGACACGCGCAGCGCCGGACATGCTCGCGCGTGGCGGCAGGCTCGCCAACGAAGGTGACCCGGCGCGCAAGATTCCGGGATGCGTCGCATGTCACGGCAAATCGCTGACCGGCGCGGAGCCGGCTATTCCAGGCCTGGTCGGCCTGTACGGCGACTACATCGCGGCGCAGATGGGCGCGTGGAAGAACGACAAGCGCCATGCGATGGCACCCGACTGCATGCGCGAGGTGGCGCAGCTGCTGACGCCGCAGGACATCGGCGCAGTTACCGCGTGGCTGGTCGCGCAGCCGGTTCCCGCCGATCCGCGGCCCGCGCCGGCCGGCTCGGTCAAACCGCCGCTCGAATGCGGCGGCATCACGCGCAAGTAGAGGCAGCGATGAGACGTCTTGCGCTACTGGTTGGGGTTGCTGCCGCGCTGTTTGCCATCGCGTGCTCGAAACAGGAACCGCCGGCGCCGCCTGCTGCGAAGGCAGAAGATCCAAAACGCGAGCTGATCACCAAGGGGGCCTATCTCGCTGCCGCCGCTGATTGCTACGCGTGCCACACGGTGCGCGGAAGCGAGCCTTTTGCGGGCGGGCTCGAGATTCCTACGCCGTTCGGCACGTTGTTCACGCCGAACGTCACGCCGGATCCGGAAACCGGCATTGGTAGCTGGAGTGCAGACGACTTCTGGCGCGCGATGCACGAGGGCCGCTCCAAGGACGGTTCGTTTCTCTATCCGGCGTTTCCGTACACCAACTACACCAAGGTCACGCGCGCAGACAGCGACGCGATCTACGCCTACTTCATGTCGCTCAAGCCGGTGAAGAAAAAGAGCCGGGCGCACGAGATGGGTTTCCCGTACAACCAGCGCCAGCTCATGGCGGGCTGGCGGGCGTTGTACTTCAAGGCGGGCGAATTCAAGGAAGACCCGAAACAATCGAAGGAGTGGAATCGCGGCGCCTACCTGGTCGAAGGCCTGGGCCATTGCAACGCGTGCCATGCAACGCGCAACGCACTCGGCGCGATCACCGCCGACGACGATTATTCCGGCGGGCTGATTCCGGTGCAGAACTGGTACGCACCTTCGCTCACGTCGAGCCGGGAAACCGGACTCGGTGACTGGGAGGTCAAGGAGATCGTCGACCTGCTGCGCACCGGTGTCGCGGAGCGCAGTGCGGTGTTCGGCCCGATGGCGGCGGTGGTGATGCACAGCCTGCAGGAGATGTCGCTCGGCGACCTGAACGCAATGGCGGTCTACCTCAAGGCGCAGAGCGAGAAAAAGGCCTCCGCGCCATTGCTCGATAGCGGGCCGAGCGACGAGCAGACGGCAGGAATGATGCGCACCGGTGCAAAGATCTACAAGGACTACTGTGCCGCCTGCCATCAGCCCAATGGCGAAGGTGTGCCGCGGGTTTATCCGCCGCTGGTCAACAACGCCGCGATCACGATGCGCAATCCGGTCAATCCGATCCGCGTCGTGTTGAACGGCGGCTTCCCGCCAAGCACGCAAGGCAACCCGCGCCCGTACGGCATGCCGCCGTTCTACCAGGAGTTGAACAACGAACAGGTCGCCGCAGTGGTGACCTATATCCGCCGTTCGTGGGGCAACTACTCGTCACCGACGACCGCGGCCGAAGTCGCACGTTCGCGCGGCGTGCCGGCCGACTGAAGCGCCTGACTGGCGCGCCTAAGGAATCGGCCGGCGCCACGCACCACCGCGCGGCCGCCTGGCATGGATCGCTTGCATCAGGCGCCAGACGTTGGTCGGCAGCAGCACCACGTGCAGCACCAACACGGGATCGATGCCGACCAGCCAACCGTACGTTATGAACGCCACGTTGCTGACGATTGCGACCGCGCGCAGTGCCACCATGCTGCGCATGCAGAACGTCGCCAGCACGAGGAGCGAGGCCAGGTAGCCGATCGGTTCGTAAAGGGTCATGGCTATCGCCTGTGGACGAGCGCCGCCGCTACCGGTTGACGCGCACCAGCGCGAACTCGGTGGCGGTGCCGTTGAATGCCGAGCCAGCGATGACGATCTTTCCGTCGGGCTGGATCACGACATCCTGAGCCAAGTCGGTGCCGGCAAAGAAGTCGACCAGCAGCTTGCCGCTCGCGCCGAAGGCAGGATCGAGGTTGCCGTTGGTGTCGTAGCGCGCGACGGCGATATCGAACGTGGAGCTGGCGCCGTTCGCGGCTTCCCCAACCAGCACGATCTTGCCGTCTGCCTGCACCGCAACCGCCCGCCCGACGGTGCCGTTGCCGCTGGTGAAGAAGCTGGTCGTTGGCGTGCCAAAACCGGAGTCGGTGCTGCCGTCGGCATTGAAGCGAGTGAGCGCGAACGCCGAAGTGGTGCTGCCTGCATTCACACTGCCTGCGACAACGATCTTTCCATCTGCCTGCAGGGCGATGGCGTTCGCGGGTCCGTTCGCCGCGGCAACCACCTTGCCGCCGGGGCCGAAACCCGCATCGAGGCTGCCGTCGCTGTTGTAGCGAACCAGTGCCGGGGTGCCGACTACCACCGAGCCGGCCACGCTGATGCGCGCCAGCACGACGATTCTCCCGTCCGGCTGAAGCGCAATCGACACTCCGAACTCGGCGCCACCCGCGACATCGGTGGTCAGCTTGCCGCCGCTGCCGAAGGTCGAGTCGAGGCTGCCATCGACGTTGTAGCGGGCCAGGGCGAGGTCGGTGCCGGAGGCGTTTTGCGCCTGGCCGGCGACGACGATCTTGCCGTCGGGCTGGATCACGACGGCGTTGGCCGAGTCGGCGAGGCCGGCGAAATCGGTACTCGCGATTCCGCCCGTGCCGAACGTCGTGTCGAGGCTGCCGTCCGTGTTGTAGCGCCTCACGGCGAAGTTGTCGTCCGTGGCGAAGCCGGCGCGTGCACGCGTGCTTCCGACGACAACCATCTTGCCGTCACTCTGAATCGCGACGTCGGTTGCCGAGCCCGAACCGGCGCCGAACGCGGTGGTCACCTTGCCACCGGTGCCGAAGGTCGTGTCGGCGCTGCCGTCGGTGTTGTGGCGGGTCAGCGTGAAGGCCGCGCCCGCGGTGACGATCCTGCCGTCGGCTTGCAGCGCCACGGCGTTGCCCGTACCGGTCGATGGCGTCGTCACTTTGCCGCCGGATCCGAAGGTCGCGTCCAGCGCCGTGGTGGGCGGCGGGGTCGTGCAATCCACGGCAACATCATTGACGTTGGCACCGGCGATCGTGCCGCTGCCGCGTGTGACGCTGCATGCCTGATTCGGGTTGGTGGGTTGGGTTTTCACCCGTACTTCATACGTCAGCCCGTTTGTCAGTGGCTGCGCGAATGCGAACGCGCCGTTGCCCGTGATCGCAAGGTCGGTTCCGAAGTTGGTGAGCACCAGGCCGCTGCCGGCCACAACGCTGTTGATAAGGAAATTGCGACGAGAGAGGTCGGCGTAAGCGCGCGACGCGCTGCGATCGAAAGCCATCTTCAGCCCTCCTTCGTCTACGATTGCGCGGCGAGCTTGATCGCCTCGCGGATGCGGACATAGGTGCCGCAGCGGCAGATATTACCGCTCATGGCGTCGTCGATGTCCGTATCGGTCGGATGTGGCTTGTCCGTGAGCAGCGCCGAGGCCGACATGATCTGGCCGGACTGACAATATCCGCACTGCGCGACCTCATGCTCGAGCCAGGCCTTCTGAATTTTCGCCCCCATCGGCGTCGCCCCGATCGCCTCGATCGTCGTGATCTTGGAGTCGCCGACGCTATCGATCGTCGTGATGCAGGAACGGACGGCGGAACCATCGAGATGCACGGTGCAGGCACCGCACAGTGCCATGCCGCAGCCGAATTTCGTTCCGGTCATGCCGAGCACGTCCCGCAGAACCCACAGCAGCGGCGTGTCGCCGTCGGCGTCGATACTGCGCGGGGTTCCGTT
>Ga0137409_10009091_pt1 | contig 10127 bp, 8 predicted proteins | sample CZODoug1_16funga_FD_122059 | JGI IMG/M metagenome (GOLD analysis project Ga0137409, IMG submission 122059) | Vadose zone soil fungal communities from Angelo Coast Range Reserve, California, USA - CZODoug1_16fungal (Hybrid Assembly) | ecosystem: Environmental > Terrestrial > Soil > Vadose zone...
TCGACGCGAAAGATCACGCCGCGCGGAATGACGCAGACCTCTCCCGGCTCGATCTCGATGACGCCGAACTCGGTACGGAAGCGCAGCCGGTTCTGCTGCGCAACCATGAGCAGCTCGCCGTCGGCATTGTAGAAATGCTCGCGCACCATCGGCGCGGTGACGAGCGCCACGTGCGCCGCCATGCCGGCCATGGTTTCGCAATCGCCGGCCGTCGTCATGGTGCGCAGGCCGGTGATGAAGGTGAGCTTTTCGCTCGGCAGCGGCGTCGGATCCCAGCGCAACTGCCCGATCGGCAAGTCGCTCTCGCGCTGCGGCGCGGTGCGGATCAGGCCGCCATCGATGCGGTCGAAGCGGCCGGTGTGGCGCACCGCCGGGCGGATGCGATAGAGCCACGAGCGCTGGTTCGAAGCTTGCGGCGCGGTGAATGGCGAGCCGGAAAGTTGCTCGGCATAGAGCCCGTAGTTGACCTTCTGCGGCGAGTTGCGGCCGACGGGCAGCGCGCCGGGCAGCGCCTCGGTCTCGAACGTGTTGCCGAAGCCGGACATGTATTTGGCGCCGAGCGCAGTGCTCAGCCCGAGTGTCGGGGACACGAGCTCATTCATGGGCTTCCTCCGGCCTTGATGCGGAGTGTCCGCCTCTCAGCCGCGCGGATCAAGCCGCATCGGCAGCGCGGTGAAGCCGCGGAAGCGCGCGCGGCGGCTGCGCGTCGGCGCCCCATCCGGCTGGTAGTCCGGAAAGCGCTTGAGAAACCGCTCGATCGCGATGCGTCCCTCGAGCCGCGCCAGGCTCATGCCGGCGCACATGTGAATGCCCGAACCGAAGGCCAGATGCCGCGTCGGGTTGCGCGCGACATCGAAGCGGTCGGGATCCGGGAAAGCCTCGGGATCGCGGTTGGCGGCGCCGATGCCGATCGTGACCAGCGTTCCCTTCGGCATGGCGACGCCGCCGAGCGTGGTATCTTCGGTGACGGCGCGGTTGCCGAGCTGGTTCGAGCTCTCAAAGCGCAGCACTTCCTCGACCGCGCTCTTCATCAGGCCGGGATTTTCGATCAGGCGGCGCCGCTCGCCCGGAAAGCGCACCAAGATCTCCAGCGCATTGCCGATCAGATTGGTCGTGGTCTCGTGGCCGGCATTGAGCAGGAAGATGCAGTTGTGCAGCAATTCCTTCTCGGTCAGCCGCTCGCCATTTTCTTCACCCTGGATCAGCCGCGTCAGCACGTCGTGTTGGGGATTGCCGGGTTTTGCCCGCCGCCGTTCGACCAGCCCTTCCAGATAGAACAGGAAATCCTTCACCGCCTTGTTGCCGCGTGCAAACACTTCCGGGCTGACGACGGGCTCGAGCGCGCCCAAAATTGCCAGCGACCAGTCGCGCAGCGGTTCGCGCTCCCCGTGGGGGACGTCGAGCAGATTGCCGATCACCTCGATCGGGATCGCGGACGCGAAATCGCCGATCAGCTCGAACCGGCCCTGATGCTTGGCCGCATCCTTGGCCGCATCCTTGGCCGCGATGCAATCGAGCAACCGCTCCACCAGCGCGATCAGGTCGCCTTCCATCTCGGCGATCGCGCGCGGCGACAGCGCGCCCATGATCAACCGCCGCACGCGGGTATGCGCGGGGGGATCGTTGAAGACGAGGCTCGTGGTGTGGTGCTCGTAGAGCAGGGAGGCGCCATATTTCGGCGAGAACTCCCGCTTCTTGTCGGAGGAGAACGCCTTGGTATTCTTGTAGGCGGTCACGAGGTCGTCGTAGCGCGTCAGGACATACGACCCGTCGGGCATCCGCTTGACCGGCTCGTTCTCCCGCAATGCAAGATAGGTCGGGTAGGGGTCGGCATAGAATTCCGCCGTCAGCCTCGCCAGGTCGAAGCCGGCCGCCAGCTCTTTCGCATCCGCGCTCATGCCGTCATACCCGTTGCGAGGGGCTACATGCCGTTTTTGCTCTTTCGAAAAGCTTGCGGCCCTCTACAGTCCCGCCCGAAATCACTAGAGCATGATCCGGAAAAGTGCGCAGCGGTTTTCCGAAAAAGATCATGCTCAATCAAAAGCCTAGAGCGCGATGGCGATTCAACCTAATCCCATCGCGCTCTAGCTAGCCGACTGGACCCGAAAATGCACGCCCGTGCCGACGCTTCCACCGAACATGCCGAACATGGGGCTTCACATACCGCTTCCTGGCCGGAAGAGATCTTTGCGATCCTGCAGCGCTTCGACGTGCGCCAGGTGCCCTATGTGCCGGATGCCGGCCATTCCGAGCTGATCCAGCGCGTGCTGGCGTCCGAGACGATGCGCGGCATTCCGCTGACGACGGAGGAGGAGGGCGTGGCGCTGCTCGCCGGCGCCTGGGCCGGCGGCCAGCGCGGCGTGCTGCTGATGCAGTCGAGCGGGGTCGGCAATTGCATCAACATGCTGTCGCTGACGCAGGTGTTCCGCTTTCCGTTCCTGACCTTGGTGACGATGCGCGGCGAATGGGGCGAGTTCAACCCCTGGCAGGTGCCGATGGGGTCGAGCACGCAAGCCGTCTTCGAACTGTCGGGCATCAGGGTGCTGCGGGCCGCGCAGCCGGCGGAAGTCCGCGAGGTCATGGAGGCGGCCGCGAGCCAGGCCTACAACGCCTGCACGCCGACCGCGGTCCTGTTGTCGCAGCGCCTGATCGGGACAAAGGTCTTCGTAAAATGAGCAAAGCCAATCTTCTCGACCGCCGCGCCGTGGTTTCCAGCCTTCTCGCCGACCGCAAGGGTGCGATCGCGGTCGGCGGTTTGGGCGCGTCCACCTATGACATCGCCGCCGCCGGCGATCACGACCGCAATTTCTATCTCTGGGGCGCGATGGGCGGGGCCGTGATGATCGGCCTCGGGCTGGCGCTGGCGCAGCCCAAGCTGCCGGTCGTGGTGATCACGGGCGACGGCGAGATGCTGATGGGGATCGGCAGCCTTGCCACCGTCGGCCTGCAGAAGCCGGGCAATCTCTCGATCGTCGTGCTCGACAACGAGGCTTACGGCGAAACCGGCGGGCAGATGAGCCATACGGCGTCGGCGGTCAACCTCGTCGGCGTGGCGCAGGCCTGCGGGATCGCGGACACCAGCACGCTCGAAACCATGGCCGAGATCGAGGCCTTTGCGTCCTCCCTGCGGGACGTTTCCGCCGGGCCGCGCTTCGCCAGCGTCAAGATCGACGCCGCGAATCTGGAGCGCGTGCTCTCGAATCGCGACGGCATCTTCATTCTGACCCGGCTGCGCGGTTCCCTCGGCTTCGGCCCGATCTGAGGGCCGCGCGCCGGTATCGGCATCTTCTTCGGAGTGCCATCGCGCACGGAAAATTGGGTGCGCTGCAGCAGAATACCTTGACTTTTTGCGTTTGTGAGTGCTTACTCACAACATGACCAGTCTGCGCATGACCAGCGACCTCAGGCGGCAACTGATCCTAGGCGCCGCCAGACGTTGCTTCGCCCGCAATGGCTTTGCCGGCACCACGACGCGAAGCGTCGCGGCGGCGGCGGCCATTTCGGAGGCGTTGCTGTTCAAGCACTTTCCGTCCAAGGCCGCGCTGTACGCGGAAATCCTGGCGGAGGAGTGCGAGGCCGATCCGGATCTGGCGCATCTGTTGGGGCAGGAGCCATCGACCGCGGCGCTGGTCGAGCTCATCAGGAACATGGTCCGCTATTTCGTGGAGACGGTGAGCGGGCCGGACGAACAGGAAGCCCAGCGGCTGCGGCTGATGATCACGAGCCATCTCGAGGACGGCGAGTTCGCGCGGCTGCTCTATGACAAGGTCGGCAAGCTGATCGGGCCGATGTTCGTGGCTTCGATCGACTCCGCGGTGGCGGCGGGCGATGCGACGCGGATTTCGGGCGACCCGTTCAACCTGTTCTGGTTCACCCATCATACCGCGCTGATGGCGGCATTGACGCGGCTTCCGGCCGCCCCGTGCCTCGCTTACGGCAAACCCGACGCTCTCGAACGGCAGCTTTGCGAGTTCCTTCTGCGGGGAATTGGACTTAACGAAGCCGCAATTGCTACGCATCTGGAGCGCGAACTGGCGCACGTGGCTCCGCCTGTGATTGCAGAAAGTGCATGACATGAACATTGTGACCGAACACAACATCTCGGGGAAGCCGATCGACAAGAAGGCAGGCACCCGTCCGGTCAGGATGGTGCGCTGGTTCATCATCGTCGGCACGCTGCTGGCAGTGCTGGTCGGCGGTCTCGTCTATTTCAACTATTTCCGCGGCAAGATGATTGCGCAGTTCTTCGCCAACAACAAGCCACCGCCGGTGAGCGTCAGCGTGGCGGAGGCGCGGTCCGAAGTCATTCCGAACCTGTTGACCGCAGTCGGCGAACTCGCCGCCGTGCATCAGGTCAACGTGACCTCCGACGTCTCTGGCCGGATCACCGACATAATGTTCACAGCCGGCGCCAACGTGAAGGCCGGCGCGCCGCTCGTTCAACTGTTCGACGCGCCCGAGCAGGGCGATCTCGCCAATTTCAAGGCGCAGGCGACCGTGGCGCAGCTCTCGCTCGATCGCGCCAAGCAGCTCGCCGCGCGCCAGTTCGGGCCGCAGGCAACCGTCGACCAGGCGCAGGCCGCGTTCGACCAGGCGCAGGCCGGCATCGCCAAGACCGAAGCTCTGATCTCGCAGAAGCTGGTGCGCGCGCCGTTCGACGGCGAGCTTGGCGTTCGCAAGGTCGAGGTCGGTCAGTATCTGACGGCGGGAAGCCAGATCGTGTCGCTGACCGATCTGTCCATGCTCTATGCGAACTTCACGGTGACGGAGAAGGACAGCGGCGCGCTCAAGGTCGGGCAGACCGTCCGCATCAAGGTTGACGCCTATCCGGGCCGCACCTTCGAGGGCAAGGTCACCACAATCGAACCGCAGATCGCGACCGACACGCGCAACATCCGCGTGCAGGCGACGATCGCCAATCCCGATCGTATCCTCAAGCCCGGTATGTTCGCTAGCACGACCGTGGTGCTGCCGGACAAGCCGCCGGTGCTCACGGTTCCCGAGACCGCCGTCGACTACACGCTCTATGGCGACTCCGTCTACCTGATCACCGAGAAGAAGGAAGACGACGGCAAGACCAGCCTGACGGCGGTGCGCACCTTCGTGCAGACCGGCAATCGGGTAACCGGGAGCGCCGAGATCCTCAAAGGCTTGAAGGCCGGCGACCGCGTCGTTGCGGTCGGCCAGCTCAAGCTGCAATCGGGCTCGGCCGTTGCGATCTCCACCGATCCGGCACCGTCGATCCCGGCGCAGCCGCCGCGTTATTAATCATCGGGACCCATGATGAGCTTTACCGATATCTTCATCAAGCGTCCGGTCCTGTCGGTCGTCGTCAGCCTGCTGATCCTCCTGATCGGCCTGCGCGCGGCGACCGTGCTGCCGATCCGCCAATATCCGAAACTGTCGAACACGGTCGTCAACGTCACGACGGTCTATCCGGGCGCGTCGGCGAACCTGATCCAGGGTTTCATCACGACGCCGATCGAGCAGGCGGTCGCTTCCGCCGAAGGCGTCGACTACATCACCTCGTCGTCGGTGCAGGGCACCAGTACGATCCAGGTCTATATCAAGCTGAATTTCGATCCCAACCAGGCGCTGACCGAAGTGCTCGCCAAGGTCAACTCGGTCAAATACCTGATCCCGAAGGAATCCAACGACCCGATCGTCACCAAGACCACCGGCCAGACCACGGCCGTGATGTATCTCGGCTTCTCCAGCGAGGAACTCTCGGGATCAGCGATCTCGGACTATCTCACGCGCGTCGTGCAACCGGTGCTGTCGACCGTCGACGGCGTCGCCTCCGCCGACATCCTCGGCGGCCAGACCTTTGCGATGCGGCTGTGGCTTGATCCGGTCAAGATGGCCGGACGCGGGGTATCGCCGAACGACGTCGCGGCAGCGATTGCCTCCAACAACTTCCAGGCCGCGGCGGGGCAGGCGAAGGGTTACTTCATCGTCTCCAACGTCTCGACCAATACCGATCTTCGGGACGTCAATCAATTCAAGCGCATGATCATCAAGTCGAAGGACGGCGGCTTCGTGCGGATAGAGGACGTCGCAACCGTCGAACTCGCGGCGCAAAGCAGCGATGCGAGCGTCGCATTCAACGGTGAGCACGCGATCTTCATCGGCGTGCAGGCGACCCCGCAAGGCAATCCGCTGACCTTGGTGAAGGGCGTGCGCGCGCTGTTTCCGGAGCTGGAGCGCAACCTGCCACCGTCGATGAAGATGAAGGTGGCCTACGATTCCACCAAATTCATTCAATCCTCGATCGACGAGGTGGAGAAGACGCTCGGGGAGGCCGTGCTGATCGTCGTCGTGGTGATCTTCCTGTTTCTCGCCTCGCTCCGCTCGGTCATCATTCCCGTCGTCACGATCCCGCTGTCGCTGGTCGGCGTGTGCAGCCTCATGCTGATCATGGGATTCAGCATCAATCTTTTGACCTTGCTGGCGATGGTGCTGGCGATCGGGCTGGTGGTAGATGACGCCATCGTCGTGGTCGAGAACATCCATCGCCACCTGGAAGAAGGAAAGACACCGGTCCAGGCGTCGTTGCAGGGCGCGCGGGAAATCGTCGGCCCCATCATCTCGATGACGATCACGCTGGCCGCGGTGTATGCGCCGATCGGTTTTCTCGGCGGTCTCACCGGCTCGCTGTTCCGCGAATTCGCCTTTACGCTCGCCGGCTCGGTGATCGTCTCAGGCGTGATCGCGCTGACGCTGTCTCCGATGATGTGCTCGGTGCTCTTGAAGAGCGCGGAGGAGGGACGGTTCTCAAGATTGGTCAACCGGGTGTTCGGTGCGGTGACGCGCTGGTATGGCCGCAAGCTCGACCGTTCGCTCGACTATCGTCCGATCACCGGGCTGTTCGCGCTGACGATTCTGGGCCTGGTCGGCTTCTTGTGGGTGCATACGCCGAGTGAGCTGGCGCCCGAGGAGGATCAGGGCATCGTGTTCGCAGTGACCAAGGCGCCCAAATACGCCAACATCGATTACATCGATTTCTACGGAGAGAAGCTCGACAAGTCATTCCAGAAATTTCCCGAGACCGACCTGCGTTTCGTGCTCAACGGCATCAACGGTGCACAGAACGGCATTGCCGGCATGCTGCTCAAGGCCTGGGACGAACGCCCGCGGTCCTCGATCAAGCTGAAGCCGCTGGTTCAGGCTGAGCTTTCCAAGATCGAAGGCGTCAACGCGTTCGCCTTCAACCTGCCGCCGCTGCCGGGCGGGCCGGGCGGCCTGCCCGTGCAGATGGTGATTAACTCGACTGCGGGCTTCCAGGCCGTTTATGAGCAGATGGCCAAGCTGAAGGATGCCGCACGCAAGAGCGGTCTGTTCATCGTCTCCGACAGCGACCTCGACTTCAACCAGCCGGTGGTACGGGTCGATATCGACCGCTCCAAGGCAAGCGACCTCGGCATCAACATGCAGCAGGTCGGCGCTACGCTCGCGACGCTGCTTGGCGGCAACTACGTCAACCGCTTCAATCTGGAAGGGCGCTCGTACCAGGTGATCCCGCAGGTGCCGCGTGGCATCCGCCTGTCGCCAGAAGCGCTCGGCGGTTATTACGTGCCGACCAACACCGGAAACCTGGTGCCGCTGTCGACCATCGTGTCGATCCAGACCAGCACCGATCCGAATGCGCTGACACACTACAACCAGCTCAACTCCGCCACCTTCCAGGCGGTGCCGATGCCGGGCGTCACAGTCGGCCAGGCCGTCAGTTTCCTCGAGGGCGAAGCAAAGAAGATGCCGGCCGGTTTCAGTCACGACTATCTCGCCGACTCCCGCCAATATGTGCAGGAGGGCAATCAGCTCCTGATCACGCTCGGCTTCGCGATCGTCATCATCTTCCTGGTGCTGGCGGCACAGTTCGAGAGCCTGCGCGACCCCCTGGTCATCATGGTCAGCGTGCCCATGGCGATCGTCGGCGCCCTGATCCCGCTATTCTTCGGCGCGGCGACCATGAACATCTACACCCAGGTGGGATTGCTCACGCTGGTCGGCCTCATCACCAAGCACGGCATCCTGATGGTGGAGTTCGCCAACGAGCTGCAGCTCAAGGAGGGCCTGGATCGCCGCTCTGCAATCGAGATGGCGGCCCGCATTCGGCTCCGCCCGATCCTGATGACGACGGCGGCGATGGTTACGGGCCTGATCCCGCTTTTGACCGCGACGGGCGCGGGCGCGGCGAGCCGGTTCTCGATCGGTCTCGTGGTGGTCGCCGGCATGTCGATCGGCACGCTGTTCACCCTGTTCGTGCTGCCGGCGGTGTATGTGACGATGGCGACCAACCACCAGGCCAAGGCCGGCTCGCAGCGGACCAAGGAGATCGCCGATTTCGATCTCGGCGGGAAGGTGCTCAAGCCGACCTGAGCGCTCAAGCCCGCGAATAATCGCGAGCGGCGGCAGCGGAAATCGCTGCCGCCGCTTTTTTGTGCCGGCAGTCATGCGACCGGCGACGCCGCCGGCTTCTGCATGCTAGGAAGAAAGAAAAACAGGGGAGCCAACATGACGAGCGACTTTGCAGCCGGCAACTACCGCTTCATTCCGGCCGTGTTTCAATATTCCGGCGGGGTGGCAGCCAATCCCGGCTATGAAATCGAGCGGGTGCGTTTCGACAAGCCGGTGCCGCTGGCCGAAGGCTTTGCGCAGATCGCAAAATACATCCAGGCGGCGGGCAGGCCGCTGACGTCGTTCTGTGCCTGCGAGCTGCGCTCGCCGGCCGCCTTCACCGATGAGGGGTTCCGGAATTTCAATCTGCACTACGTCAAGACGCTGGCCGAATGGGGCATCTACGACGGCAAAAGCAATCCGGTGGCGCGCAGCAATGTCTGCCCCGAGATCGATCCGCCGGCCGAGCCGTCGTTCTACGCTTTCTCGTTCACGCGCCCGAGTGAGCGCCCGGCGCCGAGCTTCGTGATCGCGGGCAGCGGTGAATCGCTGGAAGGCGGCGCCACCTATGCCGAGCGCACCGTGCGCTACCGCGACCTCAGCCCGGATGGACTGAAGGAAAAAGTCCGCTTCACTGTCGGATCGATGGAAAGCCGCCTTGGGGCCTTTGGCTTCGGCTGGAAGGACACGACGGCGGCGCAGGCCTACACCGTGCACGACGTCCATCCGGTGATTGTGGATGAACTGGTTCGCCGCGGCGTGATGCGATCCGGCCTGACCTGGCATTTTGCCCGGCCGCCGGTGATCGATCTCGAATACGAGATGGATTGCAGGCGGGTGATGCGCGAGACGGTGATTTAGTCTCTGGACGTTATTTTCGCTGCTGCAGCGACGGCAGTGCGCCCCTCTCCCGTAGGGAGAGGGTTGGGGTGAGGGGTTTCGATCTCTCGACAATCAACCGGCATCCGTAACCCCCTCACCCCAACCCTCTCCCCAAACGGGGAGAGGGAGCCCACCGAGCTTGCTGCGTAGTCGGTGGGTCGCTCGTCGGGTGACGCGCAACCGATCGGGCGTCGTATCGCGGAAAAGTTTTGCGGCACAAGAAGCGCGACAGCCGGGCTCATTTGTAAGTTCGTCGCGCACGCTTATGATACGTCGATCGTCGCAATCAGACGGCGAAAAGTGGGGAGGAAGCACGTGCTCGGGCTTGTGATACCGCGATTTATTCGACGCTCGGTCGTAGCGATCGCCGCGGCGACGATTGCCATTCCGGCGCTGATCGCAGCTGCGCAAATCGCCCAGGCCCAGGAGAAGACCAAGATCCGCGCCGCCTATGTGCCGGTGGCGACCTGGCTGCCGCTGTGGGTCGCCAAGGACAAGGGCGTCTTCGACCTGCCGCTCTCCACCGACCTCTACGACGAGGTGAAGTGGGGCGACGCTCCGCAGATGACGAAATCGATGAGCATCGCGCTCTCCGATCTCGGTCTGCGCAGCTACCTGGCCTACTGGGTGTCTACGATCGTTCGCTTCCTCCGGTACGCGCTCAACTTCCCATCCCTCGTTGTTCACCTCACCCTGAGCATCGCATCCAACCAGTCAACTTCTCTCTACGCTTCCGCCCGATACACCCCCAATCAAGACGGTCGGACACCTACCCGACCTCTCTCACGTTCGCGGAGACGCGGATATGACAGTATCCCCGCATAAGCGCACGAAGCGCGCCAAAGGCT
>Ga0137409_10009092_pt1 | contig 10127 bp, 8 predicted proteins | sample CZODoug1_16funga_FD_122059 | JGI IMG/M metagenome (GOLD analysis project Ga0137409, IMG submission 122059) | Vadose zone soil fungal communities from Angelo Coast Range Reserve, California, USA - CZODoug1_16fungal (Hybrid Assembly) | ecosystem: Environmental > Terrestrial > Soil > Vadose zone...
GCCCGTGCAGCCAAGAGGATGCCCCAGGGCAATCGCCCCGCCATTGGGATTTACCCGTGCAGGATCGATTCCCAACATTTTGATCACCGCCAGTGACTGCACGGCAAATGCTTCGTTGAGTTCGATCACGTCAATCTGATCGAGCGTCAACCCCGTAAGCTTCAGCACTTTGGGAATCGCATATGCAGGACCAATCCCCATGATTTCTGGCGGCACCCCGGCCGTTGCGAATCCCAGAAAGCGCGCCATCGGCTTGACGCCCAGCGCCTTGGCCCGCTCGCCGCTCATGACGATCGATGCAGCCGCGCCATCGCTCATTTGCGAGCTGTTTCCGGCTGTTGTCGTCCCGCGCGCATGAAACGCTGGTTTGAGCTTCGCCAAGGCATCGAGCGACGTGTCGGCGCGCGGACCTTCGTCCATTTCGAATACGGTGGACGTCGTTTTCGGTTTTGTGGCGTGCCCATTCGCGCCGTTTGCAACTACCGTCATTTTTACTTCGACGGGCACGATTTCGTCCTTGAATTTTCCGGCAGCAATGGCGGCGAGCGCCTTCTTATGGCTGCCGAGCGAAAATTCGTCGGCTTGCTCGCGGGTGATGCCGTACTTCGCGGCTACATTTTCCGCCGTCAGGCCCATGCTGAGATAAGCGTCCGGGTTGTGGTCCATCAGCCAGGGATTCGGCGAAACTTTATTGCCGCCCATGGGGATCATGGTCATGGATTCGGTGCCGCCCGCGAGAATGACGTTGCCGTATCCTGCGACGATGCGCTCGGCGGCCATGGCAATCGACTGCAAGCCCGAAGAACAAAAGCGGTTAATCGTGATCGCCGAAATCTCCACGGGTAGACCAGCCCGCAGCGCCGCGTTGCGGGCCACGTTCATTCCCGCCTCCGCTTCCGGCATCGCACAGCCCAGGATCACGTCCTCAATTTCTTTTGGCTCCAGGCCCGGGACGCGGCGAATGGCTTCCTGAATCGCGACGGCGGCAAGATCGTCGGGCCGCGTCGCGCGCAGCGAACCCTTAAAGGCTTTTCCGACCGGCGTGCGAACCGAACTTACAATGACAGCTTCTCTCATAATTGACTCGCTTGTACTACTTTATCGTGATTCGTGAGTTGTGATTCGCAATTCGTGTCCCAAACTCAGCAGAATGACGAATCACGAATCACGAACCAGAAATCACGTCCTAACCTACCATTGGATGCTCCCAGACGGGAAAACGCAACTGGAGTGATTCGGAGGTGTCACCGGATCACTCCTATTCGATCACGGGGCGCGCTTCGTGGATTCAAAGGGGACACCTACCGCCGCGACGAGTACACAGTTTCTGCGGCTATTATAAAGTCGATTGTAAGAAAGCATTGGTCTGGCTGGGCAGAAGCCCGGCCCTCCTAAGACCTTGCCGCCGTTCGCATCCCGCAAGCCCGTGCTATTCTTTGAAGCCTCGACTCATGCGACGACGACGCACGCTGATTACTTCTCCGCTCGAATGGCAGATGACCGCACTGCCCGTGGCGCATCCCGCGCTGCCGGTTGTTCCCGAGCGCGGAGGCACGCAATTGCGCGCGCCCAAGCCCGTCATCGTTGTCGATACCCGGGAACAGAATCCATTTTCGTTCGCGCGATTTCAGGGATGGTTCGCAGGGGTTGAGAAAAAACCACTCCCGCTGGGCGATTATAGCGTGAGCGGTCTCGAAGACGTCTGCGTTGTCGAGCGCAAGAACCTGAGCGATCTGGTGTGTTCCTTTACAGTGGAACGCCCGATTTTCATCCAGCGCCTGCGAAGAATGAGCGCGTTCCCGGACCGCCTGCTGATCATTACCGCCGCGATGAGTCAGGTAAAATCGCGCTATGAATACAGCCCCGCAAATCCAAACCAAATCACGCAGTCTTTAATTGCAACCCTGGCGGGACTTCGCGTGCCGTTTCTGTGCGTTGAAACCCACGAATTGGGCGAAGAAATCGTTGCCTCCTACCTGTATCAGGTCCACCTCTATCACTGGCTTGAATCGAACGGCCACGGCCGCAGTCTTGCTGACGATGATTTGTGACCGCCGAGAATCTTTGGAAGATTCTGACGGTGTCATTCCGAGCCAAGCGAGGAATCTCTCTTTTTTCCTGGTCAAATAAACAGAGGGATTCCTCGCTCCGCTCGGAATGACGACCGCTATCTAGTTTTTGAGTAGGCTGCCAGGGTCCGATGACCCTTTGATGTTATGCGCGCACTCGAATTCGAAGGGTTTGGTAGGAGAGACACTCTTACCTGTCCGGCCCAATGGCGGCGCAGCACAAGCGGACAGGCAAGAGTGCCTGTCCTACTAAAACCCAAATGTCTTGCGCATCGCACGCATATCGCGCGAACGCTATCTCGAACTCTTGGGACAAGCCTGAACCAGACGAATGCAACTACCTTACGCTTCAGTTGCGTTACATCTTAATTCCGCAGCGGCTTCCCGGTTTTGAGCGTATGCGCGATGCGCTCCTGCGTTTTGCGTTCGCCGCAGAGCGAGACGAAGGCTTCGCGCTCGAGATCGAGGACGTATTGCTCGCTGACCAGTTGGGAAGCGCTGAGCGCGCCACCGGAGAGTACATTGGCAAGCTTGCGCGCGACCAATGCGTCGTAATCCGATATAAATTCGCCGCGCAACATCATGTGGACCGCTAATTTAGCGGCGGCAGTGAATTCCTCGCCCAGCACGCGGATGGATGGCTCGGTGGGAGCGGGGGCTGTCTGGCGCCACTCCGAGCGCACCAGGCCCAGAGCCGTTTGCTTCGCGTCGGCGACCAGGCGGTCTTGATTCATCGCTACCAGGTCAGCACGTCGCAGGTAGCCCAGTTCGCGCGCTTCTTCGCCGCTCGTGGAAACTTTTGCCATGGCGATGTTCTCGAACACCGGCTTCAGCGCGTGGAAGAGGTCGAGATTTTCTTCGCCTTCGGCGCGCTCGTTGGCGCGGATCATCATTTCCTTGGTGCCGCCGCCACCGGGAATCAGCCCTACTCCAGTTTCAACGAGGCCCATGTAAGCTTCGGCAGCGGCATGAATGCGCGTGCCATGCAGCGCGATTTCGCAGCCGCCGCCAAGCGCGAGGCCCTGCGGAGCGACCACGACGGGCTTCGGAGCATGCTTAATCGCGAGCGTGACGTTCTGGAATTGCCGCACCATCAGATTCAGGTCGTCCCACTCCTGCTCCTGCGCGGTCATCAGGATGAGCATCAGGTTTGCGCCGGCGGAAAAATTCACGGCCTGGTTGGCGATCACCATGGCGTCGAAATCGGCGCGCAGGCGCGCGAGGCCTTTGTTGATCATCGAGAGAAGGTCGCCGCCGATGGCGTTCATCTTGGCGTGGAATTCGCAGCAGATTACGCCGTCGCCCAGATCGATCAGGCTCGCTCCGGAATTTTTCTCGATTTCTTTCGAGCGTTCTTTCAGCGAGTTCAGGATGAGGATGCCTTCAGGCTGCGGCACGCGTTTGTAAGCTTTGCTCGCGAGATCGAAGTAAGACGTTTCGCCTTGCGCGGACTGATAAAAGGATTTCTTCCCGGAAGCGAGAAGCTCCGTAACCAGCGGCGGCAGCGACTTGCCCTCTTTTTCAAACTGCTTCGCCATGGGCTCCACGCCAATGGCGTCCCATGTCTCGAATGGGCCGAGTTCCCAGCCGAATCCCCAGCGCATTGCGCGGTCAACGTCCACAATCGAGTCTGAAATTTCAGGAATGCGTCGCGCGGCGTAGAGACACATTTCGCTCAGCACGCCCCAAATAAATTTCTGCGCCTTGTCGCCTTCCTTTCCTGCCAACACCGGTCCCACGAGCATGCGCAGGCGCTCACGCGTGTCTTCGATGGCCTTGCCCGCTTCAATCGAAGCGAAGCGCGCTTTCTGCTGCGGGCGATATTCCATCTTTACAGGATCGAGCGTGAGGATTTCGGATTCGCCGCCGGATTTTTTTACGCGCTGGTAAAAACCGCGGCCCGTCTTTTCGCCCAGCCATCCGCGCTTAACCATTTCCTCGATCAATGGCGGCACACGATAGAGTTCCCGCGATTCGTCTTGAGGAATATTTTCGTAAATATTGCGCACCACGTGCAGAAGGACGTCGATGCCTACAATGTCACCGGTGCGAAACGTCGCGGACTTCGGCCAGCCGATCGCGGGTCCTGTGCAAGCGTCCACTTCTTCAAACGTCATGCCGAGTTCGCTCATCCGGCGAATCGCATTCAGCATCGAGTACGTGCCGATGCGGTTGGCAATGAAATTGGGTGTATCCTTGGCGATGACGACGCCCTTGCCGAGTTTGTGATCGCAGAAATCGCTGAGGGCCTCGATGACCTCCGGGCGCGTGGCAGGCCCGGGAATAATTTCGACCAGCTTCAGGTAACGCGGCGGATTGAAGAAGTGCGTGCCCGCCCAGTTCTGCTGCCACTCTTCAGACATACCTTCGGCGATGCTGCGCACGGGCAGCCCCGAGGTATTTGTGGAGACGATTGTTCCCGGTTTTCGCACCTGCGCAACTCGCCCCAGCAATGCGCGCTTGATCTCCAGATTTTCGGCGACGACTTCGATGATCCAGTCGGCTTCCGCGCAGAGCTTTAAATCGTCATCGAAATTGCCGGTAACTATGCGCTGTTCGAGGCGGCGCGTAAAAAAGGCAGCGGGCCGGGATTTTGCGGCGGCGGCAAGGCCAGCGCGGACGATGCGGTTCCGGAATTCCGGGCTCGAAGTGGTCAGGCCGCGTTTTTTTTCCTCAGCGTTGAGTTCCGGAGGAACCATATCGAGCAGCGCGCACCATACGCCGGCGTTGGCGACATGCGCGGCGATGCGCGCGCCCATGGTGCCCGCGCCGAGGACTACGACTTTTTCGATGTCTCGTTTCATAATGGTCTAGTGTTCTGGCGGGCTCCAAGTAGACTCTGCCCCGATGGAGGCGCCTGTGAAGGTTACAGAAGCGACAATTCCGGGTCAACCGGAAAGCCAAGCATGGAACATTTACGTTAATCTATTTCTTTACGTCAGATGACCACACATAAGAACAAGAAGGTAAAGACCTGGCTGAAGAGCGCTGTCGAGCGTGTCCGCGAATTCGCCTACACGGAGCCGCCCCCCGGCGAACCTCCCAAAAGGCTTCGGGTTGGCGTTGCGCTGGGAGGCGGATTCGCGAGAGGAATCGCGCATCTGGGCGTTTTGAGTGTCCTCGAGAAGGAACACATTCCGGTCGATTTTCTGGCGGGAACAAGCGCGGGCGCGATGCTGGCCATCGCCTACGCCAGCGGCCATCCGATTAGCGAGATCATCGCGCAGGCGCGAGCGACGCGCTTCAAGGATTTCGGCAACTGGAGACTTTCCTGGATGGGCCTGGCTTCCAACCAAAAACTCGAACACTATCCGCGCAAATATCTCGGTGTAACTACTTTTGAAGAATTGAAGATTCCGCTGGCGATTGCCGCCACTGATTTGGGAAAGGGAGAGCCTGTTTATTTCACGAGTGGCCCGCTGGGGCCGGCGCTGCGCGCATCGTGCGCGTATCCCGGGATGTTCGTGCCCGTGGAAGTCAATGGCCGCATCCTGGTGGACGGTTTTCTGGCTGCACCCGTTCCGGTGGATGCGCTGCGCAAGATGGGCGCCGATGTGGTGATCGCCATATTTCTCGAGGCGGCCAACAACCGGAAGCCGACGAGCATCGTTGATGTGATCGGCCTGTCGTTTTCTATTTTGCAGAGGCACGCGGACCTGGAGTGGCGGCGCACCGCTGATATTATCATTGAGCCGGTGGTTAAGGATTTCCTGTGGGATGATTTTGAGAAGACTTCAGAGCTGATTGCCGCGGGCGAAAATGCCGCGCGCGCCGCGCTGGCAAAAATTCAGACTGCGCTTGCACCGAAGATCGCGCCCGCGCCTTCCGTCATCGCTTCCAAATCGAAATAGTTTTTAGTAGCACAGGCTTTCAGCCTGTGTGCTTTTCCGCCACGATAACGCCCAAATTAAAACCAAACAGGCTGAAGCCTGTCCTACTGGCCCCGCTCCTGTTCCGTAGTCAAAAAGCAGGATTCAGGTCGAATTGATTTCCACCTGCACCGGCTGGCCATCGCCTTTGCCGCGTTTGGTCAGCCATGCTGAAAGCGCCTCCGCCAGGCGCTCCGGCTCAACGCGAAAGCCGGCCTCGATCTGGCCTTCTCCGGTGGGAAGCGTGTCATCGAACTCAGCGGAGCCAGTAAAATTGCGCATGGCGAAACTGTCGAGCCAATCGAGCGGGCAGGGGCGTCGCTCTCCGCCGACGATAATTTCGACTTTGAACCTGCGGGCATACATTTCGCGACACAGTATAGCGCTGGGAATAGCACTGGCTATAGCACTGAAAAGTCTGTGATTTGGATCACACAGGGCGTTTTCTCCGCGGTAGCAATTGCGTCAGTGCATCTTGCGTTCCCCGCACGCGTGCCTTAAACTTTTCAGATTAGCAATTCCCGCGCTGCCTGACGCGATGCGAAGGGATTTGAGTCCCTGAGTTCCCCGCCGGTACGCCGAGAAAATTTCTCCTGGAGGATTTGTGTCTACGCCGCTAGAGCAGTGGGTTGAGTCCGTGGCTCGCATGACGCGCCCCGATCAGATTGTATGGTGTGATGGTTCCGAGGAAGAGGCAACGCGCATCCAGCAAAAATTGATCAGCGAAGGTCACACATTACAACTGAACGAAAAGACTTATCCGAATTGCCTGCTGCACCGAAGCGATCCGAGCGACGTGGCGCGCACCGAAAAAGTCACCTTCATCTGCACTCGAGACAAGGAGAATGCCGGCCCGACCAACAACTGGATGGCTCCGGCTGAAGCCAAGAAAACCTTGGGCGGTTTATTTACCGGTTCTATGAAGGACCGAACGATGTATGTGATCCCATACATTTTGGGACCCGCGGCGTCGCCGCAGAGCCGCATTGGAGTCGAACTGACCGACAGCGCTTACGTCGTCGCCAGCGTCAAGGTCATGGCGCGCATGGGAAAGATCGCGCTGGATCGGCTGGGCAGCTCCTCGGATTTTGTGCCGGGACTTCATTCCCTGGGCGACTTGAATCCGTCCCGCCGCTACATTACACACTTCCCTGAAGAAAAATTGATTTGGAGCATTGGCTCAGGTTACGGCGGCAACGCACTGCTCGGAAAGAAATGCTTCGCGCTGCGAATCGCCAGCTGGATGGCGCGCGAGCAAGGGTGGATGGCCGAGCACATGCTCATCCTCGGTCTGGAATCGCCGACGGGGAAAGTGACGTACATGGCCGCTGCATTTCCCAGCGCCTGCGGAAAAACGAATCTGGCCATGATGGTTTCGGCGCTTGAGAATCAAGGCTACCGCGTGTGGACTGTCGGCGACGACATCGCCTGGTTGCAAGTCGGCGCGGATGGTTACCTGCACGCGATCAATCCCGAAGCAGGATTCTTCGGCGTTGCCCCGGGAACCAACGAAAAGACAAATCCGAACGTGATGACCGCGCTTCGAAAAAATACGATCTTCACGAATACGGCGCTGACTTCGCGAAATGAGCCGTGGTGGGAAGGTATGAACGACAACCCGCCTCCTGGCGTGATCGATTGGCAAGGGCGCGTGTGGACAGGCTCTAACGGTCCGGCGGCGCAGCCGAATTCACGCTACACGGTGCCGGCGAATCAGGCGCCATCGATTTCTCCGCGCTGGGAAGATCCGGGCGGAGTCCCAATCTCCGCGTTCATTTTTGGCGGCCGCCGCGCGCATCTCGCACCGCTCGTGTACGAAGCGACAAGCTGGCAGCACGGCGTTTACGTCGGCGCGACCATGGCATCGGAAACCACCGCGGCTACGACTGGAGCGCTCGGCATACCCCGCCGCGACCCAATGGCTATGCTGCCTTTTTGCGGTTACAACATGGCCGATTACTTCGGTCACTGGCTGGAGATGGGAACGCGCATTCCCCACCCGCCAAAAATTTTCCACGTGAACTGGTTCCGCAAGGGTGCTGACGGAAAATTTCTCTGGCCGGGCTACGGTGAAAATGTTCGCGTCTTGAAATGGATTGTGGAGCGGATAGAAGGCCAGGGAGCTGCGACGGAAACGCCGATCGGCTTCGTGCCCACATCGAATGCGCTCACGTTGGACGGCCTTGAGGTTACACGCGCAACGATGGAAGAACTTCTGCGCGTCGATCCCGCCGATTGGACCAAGGAACACGCCGACACCGGAAAATTCTTTGAGGAATTCGGCGCCCGGCTACCGGAGGGCATTCGCGAGGAACACAAGCGCCTCGGCGAGCGCCTGCAACGCGTTGCGGTGGCTCCAAAGTAATTGTTTCCTATCCCGGTTTCAATCGGCATTACTGTTTACCTAACTGATGCTTGTAGGGGCACGGCAATGCCATGCCCCTACAGGACTTCTTGGATTTCACCGTCAATGGAAACGTGTGTGTGCTCGAATCCGTTGATCGTGTAAGCGGCGCCGGAAATTCGACTGAAGTGAAAATAGCGGCTGATATGGTAATCCTCGTCAAACGCCGCGAAGACCCGTTCGGTTTGAGCGCGATCGAAACCGAAATCGGCGAGTGCCGCGGAACGCCCGTAATCGCCCGCGATGGCCAGATATTTTTCGACGATTTCGCGAAGGTTCATCTTTTTCGTAGCACAAGCTTTAGCCTGTGTGTTTTTGACTTAGCTTTGCCCAATTCAAGACTGCGAGACCGCACGATCCGAGCGGTCAGGCCATTCTTTGCCCACGTAAGACGCAATTCAAAAGAACACAGGCTGAAGCCTGTGCTACGTACTTCAAATCCACAGATACGCGCCTGAATCGCCGTACGGCGCGTTGACGTAAAAAAGATTCGCTTCAGCAATCTTACCGAGGGCTTCGCGCAATTTTGCGGCGCCATGTTTCGCGCAATAAAGTGCTCCGGGCGATTCCTCGATGCGTTCAGTCTGATCGAGGCTGGAAACTTCGCGCCGGGAGATCCATAGCCAAGTTGCCGCCGCGCCACACTCGCCGCATTCGCCACTAAAATTGTCAATGCGCTTTTCGATGGCCGCCGCCACCTCCGAGCGCAGGCCCGCCGCGGTGAAATCTTCGCGACCGACGAAGAAATATTGCGTGAAACTCTCGCCGTCCGGCTCAAACGCAATGACATGGCCATGATACGCGCCCAGCTCCGGTTCCAGAAGCGTGCCCAGGCAATCGAGACACAGCGACACATCGGGTCTCGCGGGATTGCGGCGCGGCGCAGCTTTGCCGCGAAGATACAACGTGTCAGGAATGAAAGTTGCCATCCACGCATGACCGCTTTCAAGGTGAACGCATTCCGCGGGCCAGCGCATCAGCCGCGCCCACCAGTTGCGGGACTTCGGGCGAAACGAAATTCCCGGATAAGCCTGATCGAGAGCCATGCGCGCCATAGCGCGCCGATGGTATCAGATTGCGGCGAAGCGCTCGACGAAATCCGTTAACATCCGCGATCGTTGCGCTATCATAAGTGCTTCGTGGCGACCGAACTTTTATGTGAAGGCCCGCGAAACTGGCAGCAATTATTCGATCTTGAGGAGGCTTCATGCCCATCGCTGTGGGACAACCCGCTCCGGAATTCACGTTGAAGGATCAGAATCAAAAGGAAATCAAACTTTCCGATTTTGCCGGAAAGCGCAATGTGGTCCTGATGTTCTATCCGCTCGATTTCAGCCCCGTCTGCACCAACGAGCACGCCTGCTTTGTCAACGATTTGAAGCAATACGAAAAGCTCGACGCGCAAGTGCTGGGTCTCAGCGTCGATAGCGTCTGGGCGCACAAGGCCTTCGCCGAAAAAATGGGAATCAGCTACCCGCTGCTCGCCGACTTCCATCCAAAGGGCGCAGTGGCGGAAAAATTCGGCGTGTACCTGCCCGAAAAGGGCATCACCGGCAGAGCCATCGCCATCATCGATAAGGGCGGTAAAATCGCCTGGTTCAAGAATTACGATATTCCGGTTCTCCCTGACATGAAAGAAGTGGGGCAGGCCTTGGCCAGTGTGAAATAAGAATCCGATCAGCAGGACGTCAAAAAACACGAAGGGCGCGGCTGCGGTCACGATTTGCACCGCTACGCCGCGCCCTTTTTAATTACTTACTTATCAAAAAGGGCGCGGCGTAGCGG
>Ga0137409_10009093_pt1 | contig 10126 bp, 7 predicted proteins | sample CZODoug1_16funga_FD_122059 | JGI IMG/M metagenome (GOLD analysis project Ga0137409, IMG submission 122059) | Vadose zone soil fungal communities from Angelo Coast Range Reserve, California, USA - CZODoug1_16fungal (Hybrid Assembly) | ecosystem: Environmental > Terrestrial > Soil > Vadose zone...
GCCCTTCTTCTCCTTGACGTAGAGGAAGCCCTCCGCGCCCGCGCCGCCCGACTTGTTGATGGCGATGATCGGCTGCGGCGACAGCTTGTGCTTCTCCGCGATGCCGCTGATCAGGCGAGCCATCTGGTCGGCGCCGCCGCCGGTGCCGGCGGGGATGACGAGCTCGACGGGTTTGGTCGGCTGCCAGGCGCGAGCGGGGAGCGTCGCAAACGCAGCTGCCGCGAACGTTATCGAAACTTGCACAAGAGAGAGAGGTCGTCCGACAGCACTGAGCCGCCCCATTTGGTGCTCTCCTCTCCAGTTCTCTGTGGCCGGTGCTGACTCCGAAGGGAAAAGTGACAGCCGCCTACTTAGCGCAGATACGACGAAGGACGCAATCCGGGTCCGGTGAGCGCCGGCCGGCCGGCCCTACGAGGGCCTGGGTTCCTCGGGAGCGGGGAAGATGAGCGAACCGATGACTGAAAGCCCGAGCAGCGCGGCGACGACCCCGAGGGCGACTCCGATGGGAATCTTGAGCGGATGGTCGATGCCGAGGGCGCCGGCGAAAGGGAAGACGTAGAGATCTGCGATCAGCATCTTGACGCCGATGAAGGCGAGGATCAGCGCCAGCCCGAACTTCAGCAGGTGGAACCTGGTCATCATCGTCGAGACCACGAAGAACAGCGCCCGCAGCCCGAGCACCGCGAAGATGTTCGAGCTGTAGATGATGAAAGGGTCCTGGGTCACGCCGAAGATCGCGGGGATCGAATCGGTGGCGAAGATCACGTCGGTGACACCCAGTACCGCGACGACAAGCAGGAGCGGCGTGGCCCGCAGCTCGTGCTTGTCGCGGATGAAGAACCTGTCCCCGTGGTAGGCGGAGACCATCGGAACGAACCGGCGGAACAGCCGGATCACCGGGCTGTGCTCGATGGCCAGCTCCTCGTCGCCTTTGGTGAAGAGGAGCTTGAGGCCGGTGAAGACCAGGAAGGCGCCGAAGACGTACAGGATGAAATGGAACCGGTGGATCAGCGCGGAGCCGACCAGGATGAAGAGGCCGCGCAACAGGATCGACCCGAGGATGCCCAGGAACAGCGCGCGGTCCTTGGCGACGGCCGGCACCTTGAAATAGGTGAAGATGACCAGGAACACGAACAGGTTGTCGACCGAAAGCGCGTACTCGAGCAGGTATCCGGCGAGGAATTGCAGCGACGGCTCGGAGCCGTATTGCAAGCGGACCACCAGCACCAGGACCATGGCCAGCGCGACCCACAGCCCGACCCAAGCCACCGCCTGCCGGGTGCGGACCTCGTGCGACTTCCGGTGGAAGACGAGGAAGTCGAGGAGGAGCGCGGCGACGACGAAGGCGGAGAAGCCGATCCAAAGGGCGGGCGAGCCGATTTCGGGCGAGCCGACGTTCTGAGCAGGCGCGTCCGTCATCGGGTGCGACATTACCTACCTGCTGCCAGAAGGCAAAGACTTTCGTCTGACGCAGCGCGCGCTGGATGGCAGCGCTGGGTCGCCTAGTCGAGGTAGCGGTACGCCGGGTTCGTGAGGAACTCGCCGAACTCTTCCGAGAGCACCAGGCCGTCCAGGATCTCGGAGGCCTCGCGCAGGCGCCCCTGCTGCGGCCCGCCCAGCTTGGCGAGCTCCTCGTCCCGGACCTTCTTGTAGAGGTCCGCCGTCGCCGTCCGGCCGTCGGTGAGCTTCGCCGCGTTCCGGATCCACTGCCAGAGCTGCGCGCGCGAGATCTCCGCAGTCGCGGCGTCCTCCATCAGGTTGTGGATGGCGGCAGCGCCGTTGCCCAGCAGCCAGGAGCTCAGGTACTGGAGCGCCACGTCGACGTTGTTGCGGAAGCCGGCTTCGGTGACGGTGCCCCCGGGGATCCGCGTGTCGACGAGCTGCTCGGCCGTGACGCTCACCTCGCTGCGCAGCTTGTCGATCTGGTTCGGCTTGCTGCCGAGCACCTTCTCGAACTCCTCCTGCGCGAGGTGCACCAGGTCGGGATGCGCGACCCAGGTGCCGTCGAACCCGTCGGTCGCCTCGCGCTTCTTGTCCTCTCGCGTCTTCGCCAGCGCCTTCTCGTTGATCTCCGGGTTCTTGCGCGAGGGGATGAACGGCGCCATGCCCCCCATCGCGTGCGCGCCCCGCCGGTGGCAGGTCTTGATCAGGAGCTCGGTGTAGGCGCGCATGAACGGCACCGTCATGGCGACCTGCACGCGGTCGGGCAGCACCTTGTCCTTGCGGGTCCGGTACTTCTTGATCAGCGAGAACATGTAGTCCCAGCGGCCCGCGTTGAGGCCGCTCATGTGGTCGCGCAGCTCGTAGAGGATCTCGTCCATCTCGAAGGCGGCGGGCAGCGTCTCGATCAGCACCGTCGCGCGGATGGAACCGCGCGGGATCTTCAGCGCGTCCTGCGCCAGCACGAAGGCGTCGTTCCACAGGCGCGCCTCGAGGTGGCTCTCCAGCTTGGGCAGGTAGAAGTACGGGCCGGTGCCCCGGTCGAGCTGCTCGCGCGCGTTGTGGAAGAGCGTGAGGCCGAAGTCGATCAGGCTGCCGGAGACCGGCTGCCCGTCGACGAGCACATGCTTCTCCGGCAGGTGCCAACCGCGCGGCCGGACCAGCATGGTGGCGATCTTCTGGTTCAGCTTGTACTGCTTGCCCTCGGGCGAGGCGAACGAGAGGGTGCGCCGCACCGCCTCCTTCAGGTTCTGGTGCCCGACGACGATGTTGCTCCAGGTGGGCGAGAGCGCGTCCTCGAAGTCGGGCATGAAGACTTCCGCCCCGGAGTTGAGCGCGTTGATCATCATCTTCCGCTCGACCGGCCCGGTGATCTCCACGAACCTCCTGGCCAGGTCCTTCGGGATGGGCGCGACCTTCCAGTTCCCCTCGCGGACCTTCTGCGTCTCGGGAAGGAAGCGGAACTCCTGGCCGCGATCGAGCTCGCGCTGCCGCTCCGCCCGGCGGGCGAGGAGCTGCTCGCGGCGCGCGTTCAGCTCGTGGTGCAGCCGCTCGACGAGCGCCAGAGCCTCGCGCGTGAGGATGGCTTCCGACCCCGCGACCTTCGGACCCTTGACCTCGATGCCCATGCTCTCCTCCGAGGGGCGTCTTCTTAGCACCGGGTACTACTGGCAGTCACGCCTGGCCGCGCTCGCCTGCGTGGTTCACGCAGAGCCCGCAGAGATCGCAGAGTGAATCGGGTGGGGGGTCCGTGCTCAATCGCTTTCTTCCTTCGTCCCCTCGAGGCCGTACTTCTGCGCGTTCATGGAGACGACCGCGGCGGCGATCACCTTCGGCACGTACTCGCGCGTCTCCTCGGGCAGCTTCTTCAGGCGGTACAGATGCCAGAAGTCGCGGCGCTCTTTCTTGAACCCGCCGGGCTCGCTGGCGATCTGGTGGAGGACGCGGCGAACGCCGGATTCGCCTCGGTTGTAGCTGGCCATGGCCAGCATGAAGGAGTCCTCGCCAAATTCGGCGAGGAGGTTGGCGAGATAGCGCGAGGCGGCGCGCGTCGCTTTGGGTGGGTCGAAGCGCTCGTCCACCTGTGCGTCCACCCGCAGGTTGTAGCGGCGCGCGGTATCGGCGCCCAGCTGCCACATGCCCGCCGCGCCCGCCTTGCTCCGGGCGGTGGGATCGAACTGCGTCTCCGCCCAGGCGATGAATGCCATCTCCTCGGGGAGGCCGAGCGCGCCGAATTCCTTGAGGATCATCGGCCAGTACTTCTGCTTGCGCCGGTAGATGTACTTGAGGTTCCCCGCGTGCAGCAGCTCGTCCAGGTGGAACTGCAGCCGCTCCTTGAAGACGGGCGGCACGGCGTAGGTCTTCGCGTCGAAGTTGGCGAGGATCTTGCGGATGTCCCGGTCCATCTGGTCACCGGCGTTGGCCACCTCGGCGGCCTTGGTCTTGTCGGCCTTGCCGAGCTCGTCGATCGCCTGCTGCGCGTTGCCGGTGAGCTGGGCCAGGCGCCGCTCGAGCTGATCGAGCTTCTCGGCGTCGGTCTCGGAGTCCATCGCCTGCTGGACCTGCTGGATCTCCTTGTCGAGCTTGTTCTTGGTCTGCACCAGCTTGGCGATCTGGCGCCGCTGCTGCACGATCACCACGGACATGACGCCGACCACGATCACCGCCGCGGCCGTGACCGCGGCCACGACCTTGACCCAGCGCTTCTTGGTCTTCGCCTTGGTGCTGTGCTGCACCTGGCGCATGGTCTCGGCCATGATGAACATGGTCTTGCCGCTCGACTGGCCGCCGGTCTTGGCGCGCTCGAGCGCGACCTTCTTCGCCGCCAGCTCGGCGAGCCGCGCGGTCTGCGTATCGGCGCTCGCCTTGAGGTGATCGGAGATGGCGGAGATCTCCTCGCTGTCGTCGATGGCGCGGGGTTGCTGGGAGACGTCCTGGAGCAGGATGGCCTCGGTCTTGAACGAGGGCTCTTCGAGCAGGATGCCGTCGAAGTGGATCTGCAGCACCGGTCCGCCGCTGCCGATCTGGAGCTTGTCGCCGGACGCGAGCCGGTGCTTGGTGACGCGCCGGCCGTTGATCAAGGTGCCGTTGGTGGAGGCGGTATCCACCACGAACCAGTTGCCCTCCTCGAGCAGCAGCTCGGCGTGGTGGTTGGAGACCTTCGGGTCCCTCACCTGGTCGAACTGGACGTCGCAGTCCGGCGCGCGGCCGATGCGCAGCACCGGCTTGACCAGCTCCGCGGTCCGCCCCTGCAGGCTCCCGGAGAGGTGCTTCAAACGGATCATGCAGATTTCCCCCACCCGCAGCCTACCCCGCCTCGGACTTCGTGCCGAGCACCCCCGGGCCACCCTCTGGCAAAAAGCGATCACGCAGAGCCCGCCGAGCGCGCAGAGAAAAACCAAATCCCTCTGCGATCTCCGCGAGCTCTGCGTGAAACCCAAAGCGCGTCTGGTTAGTTCGCGGGCACCAGGCGGAGGATTTTGTCGCGGTCGCGGGGGCAGTCGCCGCGGCCGTCGCAGTTGCTGGTGGTGACATACGGGACGCCGTCGGGGGCCATCACCACGTCGCGGAGGCGGCCGGCCTGGTCCTGGAAATAGACCTCGTGCAGCTCGACCACCGCCGGATCTTCAGCGCTGAACTTCACCCGGTGCAGGTGCTTCGACCCGAGACTGCCGACCAGCAGGCTGCCGCGCCAGTCGGGGATCGCCGTGCCCGTGTAGAACGAAGCGCCGCCGGGCGGAACGGCGTTCTGCCACGTGAGCGAGGGCGTCACCATGCCCGCGCGCGTCTCGCACCCGTAGATCACCGGCCACCCGAGGTTCGCTCCGGCTGCAGCAAGGTTCACCTCGTCGTGGCCGCGGCGCAGCAGCTCGCCCGAGGGGCCGTGGTCGGTGACGTAGAAGCGGCCGCCGCTCCAGTCGAAGCCTTGGGTATTGCGCACGCCCAGCACGTAAAGCGCGTTCCCGGCGATCGGGTTGTCCCGGGGGACTTCGCCGTCCGGGGTGAGCCGCAGGACCTTGCCTCCCAGGCTGCCCGGGTCCTGCGACCGGTCCGGCTCGCGGCCGTCGCCGGTTCCCACGTAGAGCATGCCGTCGGGGCCGAACCGGATGCGCCCGCCGTCGTGGTAGGCCGCCGAGGGGATGTCGTCGACGATGCGGCGATCGAAGCGCGTCGAACCCAGGTCCTCGGCGAGCCGCCACCGCTCGACGCGGTTCGACTTCCGGCCGCCTTCGCGCACGGTCATGTAGAGGTAGAGGAACCGGTTCTGCTCGAAGCGGGGGTGGAGCGCGATGCCGAGGAGTCCGCCCTCCTCGTCGGAGTCGACGGCGATCGTCGCCACCAGCGGGAGCTTGTTCGCGTCGCTTGCCTTCCGCTTGGTGAGGGCCGGCACCAGGCGCACCCTGCCCGGCCGCTCGGTCACGAGCGCATCTCCTCCGGGCAGGAACGCGATCCCCCACGGCACCTCCAGCCCCGCCACGACCGTCTCGAGCTTCACCGCCGCCTTCCCGTCCGGCCCGTATCCCTTCTTCACCAACTCACACTTCTCCGCCGCCCCCACCCCTTGCGCCGCTAGCATCGCCGCCACCAGCATCAACGCCCGCATGCTCGCCACTATAGCCACCCGCGTTTCACGCGGAGTGCGCGGAGCGAAAAGAGAGCGCGCGGAGCTGTTCTTTCGAATAATGACTCACTGCGCTCCGCTCGCTCGGCGCTCTCCGCGTGAAACGCTTGAAGGCGCTCTTGCTCGGCAGGAGAGAGGGGCGCAGACTTACCGTGGAGGAGCATGCAGCCGTTCGAGTACACGCCGCCCGAGGCGCGAGAGCTGCTCGGCAAACCGATCCGCGAGCTGGGCCTCAAGCTCGACGGCTCGCCGGTCGAGAAATACGTCCAGCAGCTCCACCGCGAGCTGGAGGCGAAGGGGCTCGAGCGGTTCCGGCCGGCCTGCTACCTCTCGGACGAGTGGGCCTGCCCCGACCGCGAGCCGATCATCGGCATCCCCTTCTACCTGGCGGATCCCAAGCTGCAGGCCCTCGAGCGCTCGCTCAACGACCTGGAGGACGAGCGCGAGATCCTCATGTACCTGCGCCACGAAGCGGGCCACGCCTTCAACTACGCGTACGAGCTGTACGACGGGCCGGAGTGGATCGAGCTGTTCGGACCCTTCGACCGCCCGTACGTGGAGTCGTATACGCCCGTCCCGTTCTCCAGGCGCTACGTCCGCCACATCGCCGGCTGGTACGCGCAGAAGCACCCGGACGAGGACTTCGCGGAGACGTTCGCCGTCTGGCTCACGCCGCGCTCCAACTGGCGCCGCAAGTACGCGGGGTGGCCGGCGCTGCGCAAGCTCGACTACGTCGACCGCATGGCTCGCGAGCTGGCCCGGGTCGAGCCCAAGCGCGCGCTGTCCAGGGCGCTGGCGGAGCTCCCGGTCGACCAGATGACCGAGCGGCTCGAGGAGTTCTACCGGCGGACCGTCCCCGACGAGGCGCCGAACATCGCCGACCTGGTGCCCGATGCCGAGCTGGAGGACATCTTCGATCCAGGCCCGGCGCGCGACGGCTTTTCCCCGGCCGCCGCGCTCTTCACCGCGCACAGCAAGGCGCTGGTCGACAAGATCGCGTACTGGACCGGCATCCGGCGGTCGCTGGCGAAGAAGCTGCTCGAGCAGATGGCGCGCCGCGCCCGCGAGCTGGATCTGCAAGTGGCTGCGGGGCGCGAGACGCAGCAGCTGATCGAGGCGACGGTGCTCGCGACCACCCTGGCGATGAACTACCTTCAGCGCGGGAAGTTCGAGGAGCGGTGACGTGGCGGGAAAGCTGAAGATCGTCGTGCTGTACGAGCCGAGCGACAACGTGACCCCGCCCACGCGCGAGCGGCGGCGGAGGAAGGAGAAGAGCGCCCCGGTCCGCGGCCACAAGCGGGAGCGGCGCGCCAAGCTCGATCGCGACGAGGTGCTGGACGCGCTGCGCGCGAACGGCCACGACGCCTTCTTCCACGAGCTGAAGGACGAGAGCTCGCTCCTGGCGCTCGCGCGGGTCGAGGCGGACCTCGTCTTCAACCTGACCGAGGCCTACGCCGGAGACGACTCGAAGGAGGCGCACGTCGCCGCCTTCCTCGACCTGCTCGCCGTTCCCTACACCGGCGCGGGGCCGCAGGCGCTGTTCCTCGCCCAGGACAAGGCGCTGGCGAAGAAGGTCTTCACCTTCCACGGCATTCGCACGCCAAACTTCGCTTCCAGCTACCGCGGCAAGATCGGGTCCATGGAGGACCTGAGCTTTCCGCTGATCGTGAAGCCCGGCTCCGAGGACGGGTCGGTGGGCATCGACGTGGGCTCGGTGGTGAAGAGCGCGAAGGAGCTGATGGAGCGCATCGCGCTCGTCCACGAGCACTTCGAGTGCCCCGCGCTGATCGAGGAATTCATCGAGGGGCGCGAGATCTACGTCGGCGTGCTGGGCAGCGACAAGCCGGAGGCGCTGCCGCCGGTGGAGCTGGACTTATCGAAATTGCCGGAAGGCATGCCGCGAATCGCCGGCAAGGAAGTGAAGTGGGAGAAGGGGACCGAGGCGTACGACGTGACGCGCGCGGGAGTGGCCCACGACCTCTCCGAGGATCTGGGCCGGCGCATCAGGGAGACGGCGCTCGCCGCCTACGTCGCGCTCGGGTTGAGGGACTACGGTCGGATCGACCTGCGCGTCGCGCCCCAGGGCGAGATCTACGTGATCGAGGCCAACCCGAACCCGTGGCTGGCGCCCGAGGCGGAGCTGGCCATGGCAGCGGCGGCGTCCGGCCGGGACTATCCCAAGCTGATCGGCGAGATCGTGGAGCAGGCCGTGTCGCGGTACGCCTGACGGCTACTTACCGAAGATCCGCAACATCGATTTGACGATTGCGCCGCCCTCGGGTGCGGCGATCTTCTCCAGCTCGCCCGTGTCCAGGAAAGTGCCGCCGCAGGAGAAGCAGCGGTCGACCTGCACGCCGCGGAACGCGATCTCCTTGAGCTCCATCCCGCATTTGGGACAGCGCATCCAATGAATCTTCTTCAGCTCGTCCCGCTGGGTCGAGGCGAGCGCCGCTTTCTGCTCGGCGGCCAGCTTGCGCATCCGCTCGGCATTCTCCCGCGCGAAGTACTCCTCCTCGGCGGTGCTGGGCTTGTCGGTCACGGATCCTCCTGCGGCCGAGCGCATAGCAGACTCACGGCGTGCGTGCCAGACCGGAGGACGGTCGGCCGGCCGCCCGCTGGCAGCTCGCGCGTCCGGGCGCAGGCCGTCCCGCGGGACGGGGGGCGCGCCGCTTGATCAGCCGTTGCAAAATTCACCGAAAATGCAGTGTGCTCCGGTACGCGGTCGCGCTACAGAGACAGCCGCCTAAGGAGGCGGATCCCGGCCGAGTGTCCACAGTCCGGCATTTCGCCCGCCTGGTCGGATTTTTCCCGTCCGGTGGTTCACAGGGGTTCCGAGCGGGAGAGGCGGTCCCCTCCGGGGGCTGAGAGCCTACCGCGAACTCCGTATCGCAAGCCTTGAGCAAGGAGCAGACCGTGGGCGAAACACACGATCCGACGGGGGGTCAAGGCGGCGAGGGTCGCCGCAAGAGGCCTCCCCGCAACGGCGACGGTCGGAACGGCCAGGGCCCGGGCGACGACCACCGGCTGCGCGAGCTGCTCGGTGCCTTGCAGGGCGCGCGCGAGGGAGACTTCGGCGTCCGCCTGCCCTTCACGCGGGGCTCGGGGCTGATGCCCGAGATCGCGCGGGCGTTCAACTCGGTCGTCTCGCGCAACGAGGCGCTCACCAACGAGATCGTTCGCTTGGAGAAGATCGTCGGCCGCGAGGGCCGCATGGCCGAGCGCGCGTCGCTCGGCGAGGTCACGGGAGGCTGGGCGACCAGCGTCAGCTCGATCAACGCGCTCATCGGCGACCTGGTGCAGCCCACCACCGAGGTCGCACGCGTGCTGATCGCGGTCGCGGAGGGCGACCTGACCCAGAAGATGGCGCTGGAGATCGAGGGCCAGCCGGTCAAGGGAGAGTTCCTCCGCATCGGCACCACCGTGAACTCCATGGTCGACCAGCTCTCCAGCTTCGCGGCGGAAGTGACCCGCGTCGCCAAGGAGGTCGGCACCGACGGCAAGCTGGGCGGCCAGGCCGGGGTGCCCGAGGCGTCGGGAACCTGGCGCGACCTGACCGACAACGTGAACCGCATGGCGTCGAACCTGACCTTGCAAGTGCGCAACATCGCGGAGGTTTCCACCGCCGTCGCGCTCGGCGACCTGTCGAAGAAGATCACCGTCGACGCGAAGGGCGAGATCCTCCAGCTGAAGGAGACCATCAACACCATGGTCGATCAGCTGAACTCCTTCGCCGGCGAGGTCACGCGCGTCGCGCGCGAGGTGGGCACCGAAGGGAAGCTGGGCGGCCAGGCCGACGTGAAGGGCGTGTCGGGAGTGTGGAAGGACCTCACCGACAACGTGAACTTCATGGCGTCAAATTTGACTACACAGGTGCGCGGCATCGTGAAGGTCGTCACCGCGGTGGCGAACGGCGACCTGCGCCAGGCCCTTCAAGTGAACGCCAAGGGCGAGATCGCCGCCTTGGGCGAGACGCTCAACAACATGACCAAGACGCTGTCGATCTTCGCGCAGCAGGTCACCAGCGTCGCGCGGACGGTGGGCGTGGAGGGCAAGCTGGGGGCGCAG
>Ga0137409_10009094_pt1 | contig 10125 bp, 1 predicted proteins | sample CZODoug1_16funga_FD_122059 | JGI IMG/M metagenome (GOLD analysis project Ga0137409, IMG submission 122059) | Vadose zone soil fungal communities from Angelo Coast Range Reserve, California, USA - CZODoug1_16fungal (Hybrid Assembly) | ecosystem: Environmental > Terrestrial > Soil > Vadose zone...
CGCCCAATCCACATTTGCCACTTCTCTCCCAAAGAGGCGCCTGATGCTTGCCACCGCTTGGACTGCCGGATTATTGCAAGCTCAGGACTTCCAAAGCCGCTTCCTTCATGACGGCTGGGCCGTCGGGCCGCTGCAGTCTCTGCTGCTGTTTGTTTTTGTACATCCGGCGGTCGGCTGTAGCCAGTAATTCTTCCGCATTGCTTCCGTCCAGCGGATAGAAGGCCTCGCCGACGCTCATCGAAAGGAACCGCTTGCCGGGAATGATCTCCCCGGCCTCGGCGGCGATGCGCATCATTTGGTTGATGCGGTCGTCAACCGATTCCGGCGTGATGTGGGGCAACAGCAGAACAAACTCGTCGCCGCCCATGCGCGCCACGTAATCGTACTCGCGGCAATTGGCCTTCAGGCCGTTGGCCACGCTGCTCAATACTTTGTTGCCGGTCAGGTGGCCGAAGCCGTCATTCACCTGCTTGAAACCGTCCAAATCGCACACCAGCACCGCCAGCGGAATGTTCATGCGGCGGCAGCGCGCCAGCTCGCTATCCAGCCGCAGAAAAAGCGACCGCGCGTTGGGCAGGTTGGTGAGGTAATCGATGGTGGCGGAATTCTCCACCTGGCGATACTTCAGCGCATTCTCGATGGCGAGCGAAATCTTGGAGCTGATGGCCAGCAGGATGCGCAGGTTGTCCTTGGTGAACGCATCTTTCTCCGCGCGATAAAGCGCCAGCACGCCGACCGCGCCGTTCAAGCCTTCGAGTGGCAGCGCGAGGGCCGAGCGCAACGTGCTGAACTTTGCGGGATCGCCCATGTAACCGGCCTCCACCGACGGGTTGCCGTTGAGAATCGGCTTGCGATTCTGCGCCACCCAGCCGGAAAGACCCTCGCCCACCGGAATTTCCAGCGACGAGAACAGGCGGAAATTCTCGCCGTTGACGTATTCGGGCAGCAATTCATTGCCGCGAACGATATATGTGGCGATAGCGTCATACGGAACCAGCCGCTTCAAGCGGCCGCTGAGCACTGAAAGCGTCTCGCTCAAGCTCAGTGAGTTTCCTAAATCCTGAGTCAGTTCAAAAAGCACCTGGGCTTCTTGTCTGGCAGCGGCAATTGATGAAAGGAACGCGGCTTGTGCGCCTGATTCCGTGCCAACGTTCTCTGCGGCAAAACCATTTGCCGGTTCCTTGCCTCGTTCAACTTTCATGTCAGTGGAAAGCTTCTGCCGTTCCGGCAAGTGCGACTGCAAGCGAACGATTGTTTCCAGTTCCTTGTAACTGGACTTGAGCATGTTGATGACAACTGGGTCGTATGCTTTGCCAGCCTGATCAGTCACCCACTGCATGGCGTCTTCCAATGGCAATGCTTTGCGATATTGGCGGTCAGTAGCCAGCGCGTCTAGACAATCCACCGCTGAAAGAATTCTGGCACCCATAGGAATCTGCTCGCCTATGAGTCCGTCCGGATAGCCCGTCCCATCCCAGCGTTCATGATGCGCTCGGACAATGGGCACCACCGGATACGGGAAGTGCACCCGCTCCAGGATCTCTGCGCCCACAATGGGATGTATCTTCATCTTTTCAAATTCTTCCGGAGTGAGCCGGCCTGGCTTGGAAATAATGTGTTCGGGCACGGCGAGCTTGCCGATGTCATGCAGCAAAGCCGCGGCGCGAAGCGCTTCAATCTCATCTGGCGGAAGCTTGAGTCTCTTAGCCATTTCCACGGCATAAACGCGCACGCGCTCCAGATGGTCATGCGTGGTCTGGTCTTTTGCTTCAATGGCCAGCGCCAGAGCTTCAATGGTACGCATGTGTAGCGCTGCCATCTCGGCGACATGGTTCTTCTCATCCTCAAGTTTGCCCAGATACAAGCGATACGACCGGTAAATGACGAACATGGCTGGCAATGCCAGCAATGTCGGCTGCCATCCAACTTTTTGCGTCAGCCAGCCGAAGAGCGCAGCAATTGCTCCACCGGCAAGGTAATAAGGCAAGGACCAGAAATAGCAGTCAGTCCAGATTTTTTGCAGCTGCTTGTTTTCCGTGAGTGCAATGATCGTTGCAACTGGAAGAGTATTGAACAGGAAGTAGACAGCCGCGGAAAGCATCAGCAGGAACGCCGAGTTTGGATGCAACCGCGTATGCAATGGTCCGTGATAAATGAAGTAAGCCGCGGCAATAGCAACGGCCGCGCTGGAGACGTTGAATAAGACCTGTTCCAGCTTGGGCAAGCGGCGTCGCGTCAGCAGGCACTGCACCAGAATCGCGGAGCACCCAAGAATCAACGTCTCAGTAAAAGTCAGTTCGGCAATGCCAATAAGAATGAAGAGAAAATTGACTGAAATCGTTCCCGTAATCTCTGGGATTTCCACCTTCAGCCGCGAAGCAAGCATCGCCGTAAGCAGGTAGGCACAAAACTTAATCGGCTCAGAGATCTTCCACGCAACTCCGCCGTACACCGTGGTCGCGAGACCAGCCAGGCAAACTGCGTAAATGAAGAATCGGGCCTGCTTCGACATAAACGTTTGTAGCGTCCCCAAGGGTTACATAGTCAACTGCCGGGCCAAATCCCGCGCTTGGACTATGGCATCATCGCTCGTCTCCGACCAGATGTCGTAATACGCCAGGTCCCAACGTTGGTTCTTCGTGGGCTTGAAGTCCCAGATAGACCCGACCCAAAATTCGGCGTCCTGATCGCGCCCGAGTCCTGCGATCACCGTAATGTCCGCTCCTGCATCGGTCGGTATCGAGGCGTTCCGCAGTCGACCAGTGGTCGTAATGCCTTGTGTGAAGCCGAGATCGACATCGCGCCCCGCGAGTACCTCGAGCCGGCCCGGTCCGCCGACCGAGATCTGCGATCCCTGGTTGCTCGGCGCGTACGTGACGTCGCGCCCGGCGCTGACGAGCGTGACATCGTCGGACCGCAGATTCTGTGCCAGCAGGCCGACGTCGCTGAGATCCCGATCCGCACGCACCCGCGTCCCCTTGGCCACCGTAAAGAACAGGTTCCTGATGTCGCGGCCGGCCGAGATCAGGGCGTCCTGCGGATCATCGAGATGACGCGACGCCGAGGCCGTTTTCAGGAGTTCCACGAGAGAGACACTGCCGACGCCCGGGGTGAAGACCGTGTTGATGCCGTCCGCGGCGCCGTCCGACATCTGCACGCGCCCGACCAGCGAAGTTGTGATATCGCGCGCGGCAAAGAGGTCCAGCTGTCCTCGCGCTGAGGGATACATGTAAGCGGCGCCCTCGATCGCGACATCACCCGATAGCGCCGCGACGGACAGCGAGGTGGGATAGATCGCCAGCAGCTCGGGAGCGCCCGTAGGTGCGGCAACCGGCTCGATGTAGGAGTCGGCACCGATGACCCGGTCCTTGCTGTTCTGAAGTGTCACGTCACCGCTCGCACTTTGCAGGCGCACCGACGCGCGATCGCTGTAAGTAAAGAAGGCGCCGGTGCGCAGCTGCGGCGGTCCATTCGGCATGAGAAGCGGCGTCGGATTGAGGACGCTCTCCAGCAGGATGTCGCGCCTGGCTTCGACGCGTGCGTCAGTGTCACCGAGCCACAACAATGAGCCCAGCACGCTGGCGTTTGCGGTGCTGCGGCTGCTCGACAGGGAGCCGTCGGCGTGGAGCGTCAGCGAGCCGGCCGCTCCGTAGAGGTCACCGCTCGCAAAGTCCCGGCCCGCGGCGATGTCCATTGAGCCACCGCCAAAGTGCGCGAGCTTCCCGTCCTCGCCCACCTGCGCGCTGTCGGCGGCGGTCCCGGAAAGATTGGCGATGTCCCGTCCCGCGCTCACGAACACGTCACCGCCTCCCAGCGTTCCGACGTTCCAGCCGAAACTCGCGACCGTGATTCCCCACAGTTTAGGCAGCGGCGAGGTGTTGTTCGACCGCGTGCCGCGGAACTGCCAGTCGGTGACCGACTGCGTGATCGGGCTGCCGAGGATGTCGCGACCCGCGCTCAGCGCGAGCGTGCCGCCATGATCCGGGAAGACCACCGGCGTCGTGCCCGCGCGCGCTGGCAGCAGCCGCAGGTCGGCGCCCGGCTGACCGCCCGTGTACGCGGACGCACCCCTGCCGAAAACGACATCACGAGCGGCGGTCAGCACCATGTCTCCCGTGCCGGTCCGTACCCTCGCGTCGGCCGCGAGTACCAGGTCGCCACTCGCGTCGCGTGTGATCGCCTGCGGATCGACGCTGGTGAGGTCCGCGCCTGCCGCGAAGCGGATGGTCGACGAGGCGTCCGGCAAGAGAGTGATGCGCTGATTGGCGCCGGTTCCCGTGACCTGGAATCCGTCGGAAATGATTCCATTGACTGTCACCGAACCCGTTGCCCGCACGGTGAGTGTTCCGGGCTCACCCAGGAACCTCCAAGTGGTGAGATCCAGGCTGGTGAGCGTCAGGTCACCCTCGTGACGCAGTTGGATGTCCGGGCGCAGCGAGATCGGCGCGCCGCCCGATGTGCTGAAGCGATTCAATACGGCCGGGCCTGCGTTGGTAGCGAAATCATTCGCCGCATTGAAGATCGTCGAGATCTCGTCCGCAGTGGGAGCACCCGACACGTCCGCCTCAAAAACAGGCGCGATCACTACGCGGCCCAGGTTCGCAAGGTTGGTGGGCAAAGAGCTGAGGGCGACATCGGTCCCGGTAACGGCCGTCCGGATAATGAGAGAGCCGTCGTCTGTCGAGCCTTGCGCCGAAATGCGACTGGACGCCGCGATATCGATACTGCCGGTCGAGGAGCCGAGCTCGATGTCACCGCCATGAGTGCCACTGCCGGAGGCGTCCGTGCTCAGCTCCGCGCCGGAGGCAATCTGGACGCCCCCGCCTCCTAACAATCGGATCGATCCGCGCAGGTCGGCTGACTCAGTCCTGATCGTACCCGCCACGCGCACGACGCCGGTGTCGGTGATCAGTTCAACCGATCGCGCTGTCGCGCGATCAGCGACGGTGAGTTCGAGATCGCCGCTGCGTACATGCACGTTGCGAGTCCCGCTGAAGCCACCGCTTTCGAGCGTGGCATTGAGCGAGCCGAAGTTCGTCACGCTGCCCGCGTCGAGTTCGAAGCGACCGCCGCCCACGCGCCCGGCATGCTGGGCCGAGAGCGTTCCAGCCAGCGAGGCTACGTCGCTCGACTGGACAAAGAGTCTCCCCGCCGAAGAGTCGCCTGTAGCATCGAGTCGCAGACTCGAGCCCGAAGTGGCGCTCAACGGACCGCCCGCAGCCAGCCTGATAGTTCCGCCGCCGGAACCCACTTCGCGTCCGCCCGCGGAGACGAGCCTGCCGCCGACGTCGATCGAAGCGCGGTCGCCGAGCGTGAGCTGCTGCCGCGACTGCAGTGATACCAATCCGGAGGGTGCGACGATCGCAAGTGAAGCTTCGATCTGATTCGCAACCACGCTCAGCGCACCGCCAAGCTCAACGCCTGAGGTCGCGGCGAGCGCGGCATCCGGTACGGGTCGCTGCATGCGGATGCGCCCGGCGGAGGCCTCGAGGACCGTGTCCGCATCGTGCGCCACGTTGATCACCGGCGCCGTCACGTCCACATCGCCGCTCAGGCTCAGGTGCCCGGCACCGCTCGCGGCGACCTGATCAGTGGCGGCCAGGGTCGTGACGCCGAAACCGCTGACAGCGAGTGAGCCCCTGCCGATTTCAAGCCGACCCGCGTTGAAAGTGAGGCTCCCGGTACCGCTCGTCGGCGTCACCGCCTGCGCGCCGGCGCCGCTCAAAGCGATTCGATTGGCGGCGACATCGACCAGGACGCCAGGCAGAGCCGCGGTCAAGACCGGCGTGTTGAACTCGATCGCAGAGTCGGCGCCGGGGCCCAGGCGTAGCGAGGTGTTGCGCAGGAAGTCAATCGAGTTCGTCGCGGCAAGTCGCAGCGCGGCGGCTAACTCCAACTGGCTCTCCAATGCCGTATCGACAGTGACGGCGCCCGCTTGCGCTTCGTCCCCGAAGACCAGCTGGCCCCCACCAATAGAAGTGTGCGCCCCGGCAATCTGCAGCTGCGCGTCGAGGACGCCACCGCCCGGCGCATCCAGTGTCAAGGCGCCCCGGGTCTTGATAGCGGCACCCGAGGCGAGGCTGATCGTACCGCCGCCGGCTACAGCACCCGAGCGATCCGGCAGGAGCGGCGCGAAGTCTGATGCAGCCACGATCGCGGCACTCGCGGAAGAGCTGTCCGCAAACGTCAGCGTCGCGGGCTTGTCGCCGAGCACCGACGCAGCGTTCGACCCGTTACCGCTCCGCGAAGCGACGCTCGAGCCGCTTTCCAGGGTCACGGCAACGCGGGCCGTGATCAGTACCTCATCAACGGACAGGCTTGCGCCGTTTCTGACGGTGACCTCATCCGCAGTCACGGCGAGTGAGTCCGCGGCATCGCCCGTGTGATGGCCGCCGATGATCAGGCGTGCCGGATTCCACGCTGCGAGCTTGTCGGCTCCGATATCGACGGTCGTGTCATCAGCGTCGCTGCCACTGCCGGTCACCGCCAGCCGCAGGGCCGAGACGTCGATCGTGGCGCCCTGTCCGTTGCCGAGCGGAGCCGTTCGCACGTCGCCGGCAGCGGTAAGTTGGCTGCCGACGAAGAGCGACAGTGATCCGGCGTCGGACGGCAAAGCCACGCGGCCAAGTTCCAGGCGCGCGGCGCGTTCGGCCAGGAAGTCCGAGGCCTTGAAGTCGTCGTATTGTGCGAGTGCGCGGCCATAGCTTCCCGGTCGAATTGCAAGTCCTGAAAACTGGCTGCCGCCCACCTGAGTGTCCGCGAACGTGCGATAGCCGGCGATCACGCGCGTGCCATCCGGCAGAGAACTCACCGTGCCCGGTACGATGTCCGTCGTCCCGGGTACCGCGCTCACGAGGAACGCCCCGGGGAGTAGTGCATAACGGGCCGGAAGCAGAGCGTATACACCTGCCGCGACCCCCGCTCCGCCGCTCAGATAAATGCTGTCGCCTGGCTTGAGATCCGAGCCGGAGAATTCCTGGAAATCATAGGGAGCGAAGCCACCCCCGAGCGCCGGCAGGATTGCGTAGAGTCCAGGTGTGACGAGCGGAGAGAGCGCGTCCTTCGAGCCTCCCGTGCCCGGCACCCATTCATACGCGTAGAGATCGCCACCACCGCTCAGGTCGACGACCGCGCCCGAACTCACGGACACAGAGTCGCCACTGATCGCGACCGTTCTCTGCGGCAAGGCCTCGAAGTTGCGGGACGCCTGGCCATTCTTGTTGTAGCTCCAGACGCCGTTCGAAACGGCGCCGAAGGGAATCAGTGCGCCGGCACCCGATACGGAGGTCAGGCTGCCGTCGAGCAGTTTGACCGAGTCGGTGCCCTCGAGAGCGATCGATCCGAAGGGCGCGAGTAACGTGCCGCCCTGCTCGATGTCCCGCGCGACGAGGCGAATCGATGATCCGACCGACAGCGGCAGTCCGCTCGATGCGCCACTCTGCGCGATGTGGATCCGGTCGTCGGTGCCGCCGCTTGCCCGCAGCGTGAACTGCGTGAGGGTCGTGCCATAAATCCGCTCGGCTCCAAGACTGAGGTCGCCTGCGATCGTCAGATCCCCCCGCAGCGAGCCATCGGCTCTTACGGTTCCGCGCAGGCGAATGTCGCCCGTGCTGTCGAGCGCAGCTTGCTTCATCGAGCTCAGCACGCTCGAGCCGATCAGCTCGATGAATTCACCCCTCACTTGCAGGGTTCCGTTACCGGGACTCGGGACGGCGCGGCTATCCGCAAGCGCGGAGCTGCCGACTGCGACATAGGGAGCGGCAAGCTGCACCGCGCCGTCGCCGGTGACCGAAGTCAGGGGCGCGTCCAGGGTGAGTTGGCGCGCCAGTGCAAGTTCGACGCCTGAGTCGAGCGCGATTTCGCCGCCACTGCTCGACTCCTGGTCGAACGCCCTGAGGGTGACGGCATCGAAGCCGGAGCCTTTGATGAAGTCGGTTGAGACGCCGATGAAGCCGGGAGCGGTGCCCGCTGCAACCGGCTCATCATGGGTCGTGAGCTTCACGACCGCCGAACCTGCCGGGAAGGGATTCGTGACATTGGTGGGCGCCGTGGAGCGGAACGCCTCGACTGTCAGTGATCCGGCGGCTGCTGTACCGCTGCCCCCTTGCCCTGCGAACGCGCGCACATCGCCGAGCAGGGAAATTGCCTCGCGCGCATGCACCAGCAATGAGCCGCCAGCACTCGCCACTGTCTGCCTGACGATGGCCGGCCCGGGCACCATGCCCGGCAGATCGAGCGCCGCCTGCGTACCTGACACATCGACTCTCGACCCTGCGGAGAGATTCACCGCTCCGCGATCTGCGGACAGGCTGATGGAGCCGCCCGGCACGATGCGGCCGCGCAGCAACCCGCTGTCGTTCGGCGTCAGGATCACCGTACCCGCGACGTCGAGCACCGCTGAGGATCCGATCGTGAGCTGCTGACCTTCCTTGAACCCGCTATCGGTGATCGAGCCCGGCGGTTCGAGAACGCTGGCGCTGATGCTCCCGCCCGCGGCGCTGACGATGCCATCGATGAGGAGACTGCCAGTCGAAGAGAAGGTGAAGCTGCTGCCAGGCTCGCCTCTCATCACGGCACCGGCTTGCACGGTCACATTGCCGGCGCTGTCACTGCTTCCAAACCCCTGTGCGGCGCGCAATGTGATACTCGTAGCGGAACGTCGATCAGGCAGCGGCAGGAACAAACTGCTGAAGCCCTCGATCACGCCCCCGCTGGCGCGCTGTGTCGCGTCGCCGTCCAGGACCAGCGAGCTGACTTCGACTTGCGCGCGCACGTCCGCTGCCACCTGCAGGATGTCAATGTCTTCCTCCGCACTGCGCGGGCGATTCGCGGTGAGCTGAAACTTCGAGAAGCCGTAGTTGGCAAAGAGTCCTGATCCGACGCGCAGGAATGCATCGCCGGCCTGCGGGTCGAAGTGCTGCTCGCGCGTCCAGTCGGCGCCCTGGACCAGCTGGATTGCTGGCGCGCTCAACGCGAACGTTCCGCCGCTCGCGCCCAGTACGCCAAAGGCATCAAGCTGCACGTTGCTGCCGAAGTCCACGACACTGTCCTGGCGACTCGCCAGCAGACTGATCGAGCCGCCGCGACCTGCGACGGTGCTGCCGCTCACCGTCACACGTGCGCCACCGCTCGCGCGCAGCGTCACGTCATCGCCGACGATCAATTCCGGCGCCAGGCTCGTGCCCGTCAGCGCCAGACTGATCGAGCCACCGTTCTGCAACAGCGGATCGGTCGGCCGCACACCCGCTGGCAGCAGGAAGTCGTTGCTGAAGGTGCCGCGCACATCCAGCGCGACGCCCGACCCGACCTCGATGCCGCTCGTTGGACTGTCGATACCCGGGACTCCCGACGTATCGCGCGCAGTGAGCAGGATCTGCCCGCTCAGGTTCGTGACATTTGAGTTCACACTGATGCGCTGAGCCGACAGCTGGAACGCTGAGCCGGGCACGAGCTGCAAAGCGGTGTTCGAAGGGATCGTTATCGTGCCGTTGCTGTTGATCTCCGTCCGCGTGAAGCCGTTGCGCAGGTAGTCGAGCGGCAGCAGCAGGTCGCGCGGGCCGCTGAACGGCGCGCCGTTCGCGACCGCGATGGTCGGCGCCACCGCGGCGAAGCTCACCGAGGGAGCCCGATAGTCGAGCGTGCTCGGGCTGTCGCCGATGCCATCGGTCAGGCCGATGATCAGCTTTCCGCCGTCCGGAATCTGACTGGGATTTCTCTGGAACGGCCCGGTGGTCGTCGCTGCGTTGAGGGTGCCGTTGAGCACCAGGTTCGGTGCGGCGAACTGCACCGTACCCGCCGACTTACCTTCGAGATAGCCAGGCTCGAAACGCCCGATGCTCGGAAGCTGGGTGACCGTGATCCGACCCCAGCGGTCATCGACCTGCCGGAAGCTGGAATTCACGACGCCGACGTAGGTTCGCGCCGGATCGGCAGAGCCGATGTCGTAGAGCTTGCCGTCGGCGCCCACCAGCTGTGAGGTCTGAAAGACGCCGCCGTCGTAGTTGATGACGCCGCCCGAGACATCAATCTTCGCGCCGTTCGCGGCCACGACGTCCCCGTCAGAGGCGAACACCGCGGTCCCGCCCTTTGCGGTGCGTTCGGCAATCGACTTCGGAATCGCAGCGA
>Ga0137409_10009095_pt1 | contig 10123 bp, 6 predicted proteins | sample CZODoug1_16funga_FD_122059 | JGI IMG/M metagenome (GOLD analysis project Ga0137409, IMG submission 122059) | Vadose zone soil fungal communities from Angelo Coast Range Reserve, California, USA - CZODoug1_16fungal (Hybrid Assembly) | ecosystem: Environmental > Terrestrial > Soil > Vadose zone...
TCCTGGATCGCGGCCCTAAGCCGCGCGAGGTCATGGACTTGATGATGGCACTCGAGAAAGAAGCGGCGCAGGCAGGCGGTCGGGTCGTGGGCCTGCTTGGTAACCACGAAGTGATGAATATCATGGGCGACCTGCGTTATGTCACTACCGTGAACTATGCAAGTTTTGCCGACGGCAATTCCGAGAAGCGGCAGAAAGCTGCGTATGACGAGTATGTGAAATGGAGGGGCAGTCACGCATCCCTGCTAGCCGAGCTTAGCCAGCCCATGGAGTTGACTGAAACAGAGTGGATGGCACGCCATCCGGCAGGTTTCATTGAGCAGCGCGAGGCGTTTGGTGCAAAGGGAGAATACGGTCGGTGGCTGCGAGGACATAACGCCGTGGCCGAAATTGATGGAAACATCTTCTTGCACGGAGGAATTCATCCGGACCTGGCCAAGACAAAACTTGATGCGATGAATGATCGGATCCACGACGAAATCAAGGCATTCGATGCCTCGAAAGAGTATCTGCAGAATGAAAAGGTGATTCTGCCATTCTTTAATTTGCAGGAAATCAATAATGTGCTTCAGGCGGAACTCATCGCTGAGCTCAAGTCGCGTGTCCCCGCCAGCAATGAGCGCCAGGCTAAGATCCAGGAGTTCTTGAAGCCTGAAGATTGGTTCAGCGTGCGGGTTGATGGCCCGCTGTGGTTTCGCGGTTACGACCAGTGGAGCGAGGAAGTGGGTGCACCACAGGTGAGCAGGGTCTTGGAGGGCTACAAGGCGACGCACCTTGTGGTAGGCCACACGGTGCAGAAGGGTAGTCGCATCCGGCCTCGCTTTGACAACAAAGTGTTCCTGATCGACACCGGCATGCTCAGCAGCTACTACCCTGGAGGCCGGGCGTCAGCTCTGGAAATCTGCGGCGATGCCAAATTCGTCGCTGTGTATCTGGACCAGCAGGTAGTGCTTCTCGATTCCGCTGGGTTTTCGCCACAAAACGGAGGGCCTGGTGAGCATCCGGGGGTTGGGGATGGGACAACGGGTTCGGGAAAGGTAGCCGTCCTGCCCGCCGACCGTATATGTTCCGCAACGACGGCCGCACCGCAATAAGACACAAAAGCTTATGAAGGGAAGGTACCGCGGATGAAACGGTGGATTGAGCGGGCCCTGAACATCCAACCCGGAGATCTGGGGCGCGGCATCCTCCTGTGCTCCTGTCTGTTCCTGATTATCAGCAGCTATGTAACTGGAAGAGTTGCGCGCGATGCCTTGTTCCTTGCCCGATTCCAAGCGGTCCAGCTGCCCTATGCGGACATCGCGAGCGCGGTTTTAGTCGGAATCGTAGTAGTCGGCTATGTTCGTCTGGGGCGGAGGATCTCTCTTCGCAACCTGCTGGTGGGCAGTCAGTTCTTCTTCGCAACAAACTGCGTGCTTTTTTGGGCGCTGGCCCGCTACTACCATCCGGCTTGGCTCTATCCGGCATTCTACGTTTGGGTAGGGCTCTTCGGAGTGCTCGCTCCGACCCAGGTCTGGACCCTGGCGAATTATCTGCTGACAACGCGAGAAGCGAAACGCATCTTCGGCATGGTGGGCGGCGGAGCCATCTTGGGTGCGATTTTCGCCGGCTACCTGTCGAAGACTATAGCCAAGGCATTCGGCACGGAAAGTCTACTGCTGGGAATGACGTTGCTTCTCTTGATTTGTGCAGCGCTAATGGGAACGGTGTGGCAGAGCTGGAAATCCCGACTTGCAGATTCGGGTGAAACGGCGGCTGGGGATAAGGGAATCGGGCAAAGGGACCTGCAGGGCAGCATGCGGTTGGTTCTTTCCTCCCCCTATTTACGAGCCATAGCCGCAGTCATCTGCCTTGCTTCGTTTGTCACTACGCTTACCGGTTGGCAATTCAAAGCTGTTGCCAAGCAGTTTCTGGTAAACAAAGACGCATTGGCCATCTTATTTGGAAACTTCTATCTTTACGCCGGGATATTGGGATTATTGTTTCAGTTGCTGCTGACCACGCGAGTGCTCCGCCGATTTGGGATAGGCACGATGCTGTTTGTGCTTCCCACTGCCGTGATGGTGGGCTCGGCCGGGCTGCTGATTTGGGGCACCCTCGCATCCGCTATCGCGCTGAAAGGCAGCGATCAAGTACTCCGCTATTCCCTAGACAAATCTGCCGTCGAGTTGCTGTACCTGCCGCTACCTCACAGTCTGAAGTTACGGGCGAAATGGTTTATCGACACGGTGGTCTGGCGCTTAGGCGATGGTTTGGCCGGAGTGACTGTCCTAATTTTTGCCACCTATCTGCACGTGGCGGCGCGCAAGATCAGTTGGATTGCTCTGCTCCTCGTCGGTGCATGGTTCGTAGTAGTTTCCGTCGCCGGGAAGCAGTACATTGCTACTCTGAAGGAATCCATTAGTCAGCACCGGCTTAATGCAGACCAGGCCTCGGCGTTGGCGCTGGACCGCTCCACGGCGGATCTCTTGGCCAGCAAAATCCTTGCCTCCGACCCGGAAGAAATTCTCTACGCGCTCAGCCTCTTCGAAGTCGAGCGCCAGCGGGCTGCCCACCCCGTGATTCGCGGTCTCCTAAGCCATCCCGAGCCCAAGGTTCGCCAAAAAGCCATCTCTGTTCTTTCCGCCGCCGGCGACAAGTCCGTGCAGCCCTCCATCGAACTCCTGCTGAAAGACCTCGACCACAGCGTTCGAACTGAAGCCATGCTCTACCTTGTTCACCACGCCCACGTTGATCCCCTCACGCTTCTCGCAGAACTTGGAGACTGCGCTGATTTTTCCGTGCGCTCCGCAGTGGCCGCCTATCTCGCGCGCCCCGGTGAAGCGCAAAGCCTCGAAACGGCCCGCCAAATTCTCGATGAAATGTCCCGCCAGGGCGGCGAGGAATGCCAACGCAACCGCATGGAAGTTGCGCGCCTCCTCGGCGAACTCCCCGATTCGTTCGACCCCTTGCTCGCCACGCTCCTGGGTGATCCCGACAGTCTTGTCGTGCGAGAAGCCATCCGCTCCGTCGGGACGCTCAGAAAATTCTCCCTGGCTCCAACTCTGTTGGAGTATCTGTCGAATCACGAACTCTCCAGCGACGCCGGGCAGGCCCTGGCCAAGTTCGGCGACCAGGTTGTCGGCCTCCTTGGCAGCCATCTCGGCGATGCTTCCGCTCCTATCGACTCCCGGCGGGCGATTCCGCCCGTTCTCGTGGGCATCGGCACGCCTGCTGCGGCGCATGTGCTCTTGGATAACCTTCTTGAAAGAGACACGACAGTTCGTTTTCAAATCATCAGTGCTCTGAATAAAATTCACCGGACTCATCCCGAAATCGAACTGGACACGCAATTACTCGAAACCGTTCTCGCCGCGGAAATTATGGGCCACTACCGCTCTTATCAAATCTTGGAATCGCTCCGCATGCCTGGAAACTCCGATGAAGCCGTCATGCGCGCACTCGGCGAATCCATTCAACAGGAGCTTGAAAGAATTTTCCGTCTCCTCGGACTTTTGCATCCGCATTTGGATTTGCACTCGGTTTATTTTGGATTGCAATCGGACAGTGTGAACGTCTACGACAATGCCTTGGAATTTCTGGAGAACGTCCTGAAATCGCAGTTGCGCGGCGTGCTCGTGCCGCTCCTGGACGGCAAGGTGAGCCCTAAGGAGAGAGCCGGAATCGCGGAGCGTCTCTTGCGCGCCAAAGTGGAGAACCGCGAGCAAGCCGTTGCAGAACTAGTCGCCAGCGATGATCCTTGGCTTAAATCCTGCGGCGCCTATGCCATTGGAACTCTGGGGATAAAATCTCTGGAAGTGGAATTGAACCGCTGCCTCGAGCATCCGGACCCACTGCTGCGCGAAACGGCGCGGGCCGCGAAACTCCGCCTGGAAGCGCTCGCCGCGAAGTCTTAACCCTTCGCGGCCTCGAGCAAATCGCTCACGCTCCGTCCCCGCCGATGTGCGCGGCAAGGCTAACGCATCTATGCCGCGGGAACCGCGCGTCACATCTCAAAAAAAGTTATCGTGGCAGCCGCAGGTCTATGCGCTTCGCGTGCAGCACGCCCTTATCATCCACTTGGCCCAGCACAATCACAAACGACTCTTCTTTGACCTCGTCTTGTTTCCCGGGCTTTCCAAGCTTTGTCCATTCCGTCGAGTCGTCGTAGGCGACCTTCTTCAAATGGTCGATATTTTTGGCGTCGCGGATGTCCATCTGCGACAGGTCTTTATAGATTCTGACGACGTGGCCCTGCCATTTCGTCTCTTTTTTCGCAGCCGGTGCTTTTTTATCTTCGGCCGCGGCCTGGTTGGCGCCCGCAGGCATGGCGGCAAATACCGCTCCCGCAAGTACTAAGGAAAGTAAAGTTGGGAAAACCTTCATTGCATCCTCCATGTTGGAATAACCGCTGGGCCTCGAGCGACTACTAGGGAAGGAACACGCGGGGGAGAGAATAATGCGGCGATGGGGAAGTGTAAAGAAGAATCTGCCGCAAACGATGATTTCTGCGCCCGCCGCAGCGATTGGTGTTGTACCCGTGTGCCCTGGGGTACAGTATGGGGCAATTTCCGGAGGACACGCACATGCAGGAATGGCCCAGGCCCTTGGCGAAACTTCTCTTCCTTGTGCTGGCTTGCGCCATTATTCCGCTAGCTGCATGCGGCCAACGACACCGCGCGTGATGGCCCGCCGCGACAGAATTATCGCGACGGGCCAAACCCTTATCGCCGAAAAAGACGAAAAGGAAGCCCTCTATTAAGCGCGCAAATCGGAAACTAATCCACCGTACATTCTCCGAACCAATTGACCGCAATCATCCGACCGACTACCATCCTCGTTTCGCATCTCGCCTATGCTCAACGAGACCATCGCGCATTACAAAATTCTCCGCAAGCTGGGCAGCGGGGGCATGGGCGTTGTCTATGAGGCTGAGGATTCGAAACTTGGCCGCCGCGTGGCGCTGAAATTCCTGCCGGAAGCCACGCATCGGGACGAACAGGCCCTGGAGCGATTCCTGCGCGAAGCGCGCGCCGCTTCCGCGCTGAACCACCCCTCCATTTGCACCATCCATGCCATCGAAGAGCACGACGGCCGCACCTTCCTCTCGATGGAACTGCTCGAAGGGCAATCGCTCGACAAGCTGCTCCTCCTGGGACACCTTCCTGCCCCTCGCACCTTGGAAATCGGGATTCAACTCGCCGATGCTCTCGACGCCGCGCACAAGAAAGGCATTGTCCACCGCGACATCAAGCCCGCGAACATTTTTCTGACGGAACTCGGCACTGTGAAAATCCTCGACTTTGGTCTCGCCAAGCTGCTGCCCCAGCAGGGCGCCGGCCTGGCCGGCACTACGATTGGCGATTCCGAAACGCTTCTGCTCACCAGCCCGGGGACGGCCGTCGGCACCATCGCCTACATGTCGCCCGAGCAGGCTCGCGGAGAAGACCTGGACACGCGCACCGATCTTTTCTCGCTCGGCACGGTGCTCTACCAGATGGTGACCGGCAAGCAGCCCTTCCCTGGTTCGACCAGCGCGGTCGTCTTCGACAAGATTCTGAATGCCGCTCCGGTTTCGCCCGTCACGTTGAATTCCAGCGTGCCCGCAGAGCTGGAGCGCATCATCAACAAGTCACTCGAAAAAGACCGCGACGTGCGTTACCAGGTCGCCGCTGAGATGCGCGCGGATCTCAAGCGCTTGCAGCGCGAGCAGAACTCCGGCCGCACGCCTGTGGCATCCCCTTCTTCCGCTCGCGTGCCTGTCACGGCAGCCGCCCCGCCGCCGGAGCAAACGCGGCCGCCTTCGAGCGGCTCCGCGATCATCGAAGCTGCTCGAAAGAATAGGTTTGGCGCTGGATTGATGATGAGCCTGGGCGCCATCGTGCTGGCGCGAAGACCACGACTCGCCCAATTTTGATTTGGTGGTCGCGCGCAGCGATGGAACCTTCGAGCGAGCGCTCTTCAGCAAGACTCCGTTGGCCAGCGACAGCTACGCTCCCGCGTGGTCGCCCGACGGAAAAACGATCGTGATCCCCATCGTGCAACCTACCAAGGACACGATCGGCGGAATCCTGGCAGTGGATGTGGCCACTGGCAAACGTGAAATCGTGGCAACCTCGTCCGAGCGGATTTACTACGATCCAGTCTGGATGCCGAACTCGCGGGACCTTCTGGTGGCCAGCAGGGCCTACGCGTCCGGGATGTTGAATCCGCAGCTCGGATTGCTGAGCTACCCGAAGGGCGAGTGGCGCACGATCACGAACGACGCAAATGATTACCTGCGGCCGAGCGTCGCGTCCGATGGCCGGAGCCTCACGGCCAACCAGAACCGGCTGCACTTTGAACTGTCCGTGGCGCCGACGCACTCGCCGGATTCGCTTCAGCCCGTGCCGCTGTCCTCGCGGCAAAACGTCTGGCGGTGGGACTGGACGACCGACGGGCGCTTGGTCATTCCACAGTCCGGAGCCATTCGAATCGTGAATCCCTCCGGTGGAGAGACAGTCGTGTTCTCCGATTCGAAACATGTCATCGACCAAGTGGCTTCGTGCGGAGAAAAATATCTGGTGTTCCGCCAGTTCGGGCGGTCCGGCAACGTCGCGGAAAATTTGTGGCGCGTCGATTCGAACGGTTCGAACCCCAAACAACTTACCTTTGGCCTAAATGAAGCCGATCCTGAATGCTCGCGCGACGGAAAGTGGGTTTATTTTGTCGACCGCCAGAATAATCACGCGCTAAAGCGTGTTTCCATGGAAGGCGGCATGCCGGAAACAATCCTTGCTGAGGCACTCGGAATTTATGACATTTCTCCGGACGGAAAACAGGCGGCCACGCTGGAGCTCCGCGACTCCGATCACAAATTAATGTTGAAGTTTTGTTCGACCGACGACAAGAAAATCACGCATCACGACGTGGATCAGAAGGCGGCGCCGGGTCTTATTTCGTTCACACCGGACGGGCACGGGATCGTGTACTCCGTGCTAGAGAAGTCCGTGAACAATTTGTGGGTGCAGCCGCTCGACGGAGCACCGGCGCGGCCATTGACGCACTTTGCGGCGGAGAGAATTTTCCGCTTTGCGTACTCACGCGACGGAACGAAGATCGCATTCGAGCGCGGACACGTGGAATCGGATGCGGTGCTGCTGCGCGACGCCTCGCGTTGAGAACTCAGCAAGAAAATGGAACGAGTCGCGCACGGAAAACAAATTGGCAAAAAACAAATGATCGCTTGAGCGCGGCCGCGCGCAGCAAAAAAAAGATTTGACCACCGCCGCACGCGCAGAAACCCAAAAAACTATTTGATTTCACCGGAGGGACTGGTTGCGGCCGGAGCGTTCGTGTTGGCGCTGGCAAAGTAGCCGCGACGGGCGCGTACTTGGTAGCCCTTATGGTCGGGGACTTCGATGCGGATCTTGTGGTAGCGGCCATCGAGAACGTAGTTTGTCGGAAGGTACGCGATCGAATACTGATTGCGGAGTTCGTCGCCGATGTCCTGGAACGATTGATCCAGATCATCCACGTGATAGGGAAAAAAGGAGCGGCCGCCGGTTTCTTCAGCGACGTCCTGAAGAATTTTGTCGCCATCGGTCAGGTGATACTTGCGGTCGCCCATCTTGGTGGGATCGGTCTGCGATAAAGAGACCCACTGGGTGCTGGTGCTGATGGTGTAGATGACGACGCTGGTGCGCTGGGCCATTTCGATGGCCTCCGTGCGCGTGTGGTTCGAGAGATTATCCTCGCCGTCGCTGATTAGAACCATGACGCGGCGGACCACGTCGGGCTGGTCGCCGGGAGGCCGCGGCGGGTGGCTCAATTCCTTGACGCAGGCTTCGTAGATGGCGTCGTAAATCGCAGTGCCGCCGCCAGCGCGCGTTTTGGTGATCTGGTCGCGAAGCGCTCCCGCATCGCCGGTGAAGGGCTGGATGATTTGCGGCTCGTCGTCAAAGGTCATGGCGAAAGCTTCGTCTTTGTTGCGGCGGAGGACGGTGAAAAGAAAATTGATGGAGGCGTCCTGCTCGAACTTGATGCGGTCGCGAATGCTGTTGGAAGTGTCCAGCAAGATGCCGATGCGGAGGGGGAGATCGGACTGTTTGCTGAAATAACGGATTTCCTGGGGAAGCTTGTCATCGAAAATTTTGAAGTCGGTTTTTTCCAACGCAGGGACGAGCTTGTTGCGGCGGTCAAGAACGGTGAAGAGGACGTCGACGAGGTTGACGCGGACGCCGATCTTTTGACCGCTTTGCTGGGCAGGTTCCTGACTCGGGGCCGGGGACTGTGCCGGAGGAGTGGATTGCGGCTTGGGAGCGGCCGGGGATTGTTGCGCACGGTCCGTGAGCGGAGCGAGCAGCAAGATCACGCTCAGAAAAATCGAAGTGAGTAAGCGTCGCATGTGCATTGATTATAGGTATCCCGCAAGCGCAGCGTCAATTCGGCTTGGCGGCTCGCCGGAGGCGGCAGAAAGTTTTTCCAAGAAATCGTGAAGCTCCCCGGGGAACGGGGCACGCACTTCGATCCATTCGCCGGTGCGGGGCTGCGCAAAGCCGAGTTTGGCGGCATGGAGAAAATTGCGGCCGAGCGGGGGCAGCTCCGTTTTCTCGACGCGCAGTTGGCCTGCGGCTCCGTAGAGGGTGTCGCCGACGACGGGATGCTTGAGCGCGGAGAAGTGCACACGAATCTGATGCGTGCGGCCGGTGTGGAGTTGGACTTCGACGAGCGTGGTATTGGCGATGGCGGCGAGGGAACGCCAATCGGTGCGTGCGGCGCGAGGATTCGTCATGGCGGTGCCGTGCCAGGCTTTGCGTTCCACCGCCATGCGCGTGCGATGGATAGGGTCGCGGCCGATGGCCAGCTCGATGCGGCCGGTTTTTTCCTTGAGCTGGCCCTGCACGAGGGCGATGTAGATTTTTTTCACTTTGCGCTGGCGGAAGGCTTCGCCGAGTTTGGCGTGGGCGGCGTCGTTTTTGGCGACGAGAATCACGCCGGAAGTTTCCTTGTCCAAGCGGTGAACGATGCCGGGGCGCAGTGGATCGCCGGATTGCGAAAGGGACTGGCCACGGCCGAGGAGCGCGTTGACGAGCGTGCCGGAGATCGCGCCGGCACCGGCATGCACGGTCATGCCGGCGGGTTTGTTGATGGCGATGACGTCGTCGTCTTCGTAGAGGACCTCGAGAGGAATCGATTCGGCTTCGGCGCGGATGGGCGGGCGCTCGGTGATTTCGAGAGTGATTTTTTCGCCGCCGCGGAGATGGAACGAGCCTTTCTTTGCGGCGTGGCCATTGATTTGGACGAGGCCGGATACGATCAATTCCTGGACGCGGGTGCGGCTGAGCCCGGGGCATTGGGAGGCGATGAAGCGGTCGAGACGCGCGCCAGAATCGGAGGCGGAGACAAAGAGTTCGCGATGCGTAGCGGAATGGGGTGAAGACACGGAAAGATTGTAGCAAGGGGAAGGTTGAACGTTTCAACGCTGAAAGGAAAAGGCAGAATGCAGAAAGCGGAACTCTGGAACGCGTTCCTGCCGGTTCATTTGGGCAGAGATCTGGTTAACCATAACACCGCCCGCCCCTTTTTCTTGTAAGTGTCGAATCTAAAGGATTTCGCGATCCTGTAAATTCTTTAGTTGCAACAATTACGAACCTGCCTACATTCTTGAGATCGGTTGCACGGGCACCGAGCTGGCAGGCTTTCGGCGTAGTTTGCGCCAAAGCCTTGCCACAAACCAGCACAGTGGCACGATCAAGACCAGCCACGGAATCACGGTGACAATTAGGGAGATCAGCCATGCGACGCTGACTGCCATGTCTGAGCCGGACTCGCGCAAGGCCTCCCAAATCGGCGCAAAGGCCCCGCTACGGCCGGGAGTTCTCTCCGCAGCGAAAGTGATCTCGACGGCAACTTTTTCTGTTTCATTGGCTAGGATTTTGCGTTGGGCGGTTTCGCTATCCAACTCTGACTGGACGTCGGTAAGCTGCTTCTGGATTTCCACAAAATCCTTCACAGTCACCGACGGCCTTGCCAGCATCGTCCGCAAACTGTCCCGGAAGCTGGTGAGGTTCTTAATCTTCGCGTCGGTATCAATCACGACGGCAGTCTTGTCTTCGCTCTCCGTGGTGTGCTGCACGAGGTTGCCCAGTTTCTGGACATGATC
>Ga0137409_10009097_pt1 | contig 10123 bp, 9 predicted proteins | sample CZODoug1_16funga_FD_122059 | JGI IMG/M metagenome (GOLD analysis project Ga0137409, IMG submission 122059) | Vadose zone soil fungal communities from Angelo Coast Range Reserve, California, USA - CZODoug1_16fungal (Hybrid Assembly) | ecosystem: Environmental > Terrestrial > Soil > Vadose zone...
TGATGAACATGCCTCCAGGCTTTAGGATACGGAAAATATTTTTGTAAAGATCAAGCTGCTTGGCAAGAGGTATTTCATGGTTCCCACTTTTGATCATCACTCTATCAAAAAAACTTTCGGGCAATGATTCGTCATTTTCATAGTCCTCCATAGTCAGAATATCACCACAGATAACTTTTGCAGGTGCATCTGCAAGCTGCGCTTTGGCAAACTCACACTGCACACGAGATAGCTCTAAGAGCGTGACGTCAGGGGGGATGATCCCACGATGCTCGCAGTAGTCATAGAGTCGCAACGTCAGGTTGCCGTTGCCGGCCATGGCATCGAGGATATGTGATGCATAGCCTGGATTCACTATATCTAGCATAGTATTAAGCATTTGTTCTGAGAAACCATTTATGGCATCCTGATCGTAGACTCCCACGTTGTCATATGCGGTTGCAACATCAGGCAATTCTGCAACATTCATAGCGTGGTCTCCGGGGCTATTAAACAGGTGTGCGACATTCTGCATGGTTGACAACTCTCTCTGGAGATATCTTGTTTCTCTCGAGCCATCTGGCTGCTCCGAGTGCCGTGCGGGTTTCTGTACCCTCTATCGGAAGCTTCAGCAGATATCTTGAGTCGTAAGGCGAGGGAGTTAGGGGTTTGGCGTGGCGGGGAAACGGGGACGTTGGACACGCCGGCAAATGCGTGCGGAGGGTTCACAGATTACGCAGACGTGTTATACTCTCTTGCCGATGTGATGATGTGTCACTTTGCAGGAACTGTATGTCTCTTCCAACCCTGCCAGGCCTGGCAGGGTTTTTTGTTTGTCTGTAAGGAGTAGTGATGACGACTGCTTTTGCAACGCTGGGCTTGTGCCCTGGGCTGGTGCAGACTGTGACCGCATTGGGGTATACGCAGCCTACCCCTATCCAGGCCAGAGCTATTCCGGAGTTACTGGCCGGCCGCGATGTGCTTGGGCAAGCCCAGACGGGAACCGGAAAAACTGCCGCATTTGCCTTGCCCATGTTACAGCTCCTGGATATGCAGGGGACGGGGGTACAAGGACTGGTGCTGGCACCAACGCGCGAATTGGCCATCCAGGTAGCTGAGACCATCTATCGTTACGGGCACCACCTGGGGAGCCGGGTCCTACCAATCTATGGTGGGCAGGCCTATGCACGCCAACAGCAGCGCCTCGCCAAGGGTGTCCCCATCGTGGTGGGCACGCCAGGGCGGACGCTGGATCTGCTGCGGCAAGGGGCCCTCAACTTGGGGACAGTGCGCTACCTCGTGCTCGACGAAGCCGATGCCATGCTGCAGATGGGCTTCATCGAGGATGTCGAAGCTCTGTTGAGTGCCACCCCGCCGACGCGCCAGACGGCACTATTCTCAGCGACCTTGCCACCGGCTATCCGCCACCTGGCAGGGCGCTACATGCGCGATCCGCTGACCGTAGCCATTGACGAGGCCCGCACGGTGCCCCAGACCACGCAGCGCTACTATCTGCTCCAGGAGTCCTCCAAGGTCGCGGCGCTGACGCTCCTGCTGGAAGCGGAGGAAATCAAGAGCGCCCTCATTTTCACCCGCACCCGGGTCGGGGCCGCTGAACTGGCTGAGATCCTGGTAGCCCGGGGTTATCCGGCAGAAGCCTTACATGGTGATCTCAGCCAGGCCGCGCGTGAGACCGTGCTGCGCCGTTTCCGCAATGGCAGGGTGACCCTCCTGGTGGCCACGGATGTGGGGGCGCGCGGGCTCGACATTGCGGAGGTGTCGCACGTCATGAACTTTGATATGCCCTTCGATGTCATAGACTACGTGCATCGCATTGGTCGAACCGGGCGCGCTGGGCGGCCTGGCATGGCGCTGACCCTGGTGACCCCGTCCGAGCGTCACCGGCTGCGGGCTATCGAAATATTTACCAAGCAGCCTCTGGCCCGCGCCACCCTGCCGAGCCCGGCGGCAGTGGAGGCCCAGCGTGATACACGTTTCAAGCGCCGTCTCGACGCCATACTGGCTGAGGGCAATCTGAACCGTGAGCTGATGCTGGTGAAGGAACTCACTGCTGGCACTGACGCTGACGTGGCGCGGATCGCCGCCGCGGCGATCCATCTGGCCCGTGCTCCTGAACAGCACCGCCCTCTCGCCGCAGTGCGGGAGCTCTCAACCTCCCCAGGACGCACGCCACCACAGCGTCACCAACCCGTCGGGCGTACGGGGAGACAGTCCGTTCGGCCTGGAGACCGCCGGCGTCGTCCATGGTCGAGCGAAGCAGTGAGTACTGCTGAGGGATAGCGTGAGTAGACGCGGACGCTCCCCCGGACCGCACCCCCACCCTAGCCCTCCCCCGTCGAGGGGGAGGGGACACATTGGACCCTGACAACAGCAGGCGTTAAATAGCTCGGTAGGTGCTAAAGCGGACCGTCTGAGAGCGGGCCCGCGGGTCGGTGATAACGTTGACAACGGCCGGCTTGCCGGCCTGCACAGCAGCGTTGGCACGCTCCAGGGCCGGGCGAATCTCGTCGGGTTTCTCAACGTACTCACCGTGGCACCCAAATACCTCGGAGAGTTTGTCGTAGCGGGTAAAGCCAAGGTCGCGGCCGGCCATGCCACCCATCGCAGCCCAGCCGCCGTTGTTACTCACCACCACCAGGATGGGAATGTTGTGCCGTACGGCAGTGTCCATCTCCATGCCGTTCATGCCAAAGGAGCCATCACCACTCAGCACGATTACCTGCTTATCAGGTTTGGCCATCTTCGCCCCGAGGCCGTAAGGGACCGCCACGCCCATGCAGCCATTGGCGCCGGCATTGATGCGGTGGCCTGGCGTGTGGGTGGGGATGGACTGACGCGCGTAGTTGAGGATTTCGTGCCCATCTACCACCAGGATAGCGTCGCGGTCCATGAAGTCACGCACTTCCTTGCACAGACGCAAGGGATGAATAGGCATAGTATCCGTGTTAAGCAGGGCCTCGGCTTTTTCTTCGTTCTGGCGTGAAGACTGGCGCAAGGCGTCAATCCAGGGCAGATCGATGGGCCTGGGAAAGGCCGTGCGGGCAGCCGCAGTGAGTTGCTCCAGGACACGACGCGCATCGCCAACAATGCCGACATCGATAGTACGATTGCGCCCTAATTCCTCGCGGTAGATATCAACCTGAATGAGCTTCACATCCTCGGCCCAGCGCGGCGGCAGACCAAAGCCGACAACGAAATTCAGCCGCGTCCCGATGACCAGCACCACATCCGCCTCCTTAAAAGCCTTCGAGCGGGCGCCGAGGAAGGAGAGGGGATGATCCTCTGGAATGACACCGCGTCCTTGTGGCGTGGTATAGAAGGGAATGCCGGTCAAGTCAACGAATGCCTGGAGTGCGGCAGCGGCATCGGACCACAGAATGCCGCTGCCGGTCAGGATGAGGGGGCGTTTAGCTTGCTTGAGGAGTGCCACGGCTTCCTCGATCAACTCAGAATCCCCAGAGGGCCGCGGCTGCCTGGGCAGGTTACGCGGGAACTGCACCTCATCGAGTTCCACCTGGGTATACAGAATATCTCCCGGCAGGTCGAGATAGACCGGGCCCTGCTGGCCCTGCGTGGCCATACGGATAGCCTTACTGATCAGCTCCGGAATACGCCGGGTGTCCGTGACGCGCTCCGCCCACTTGGTGACGGGCTTGAAGATGGAGACCTGGTCCATCTCCTGAAACGCACCCCGACTGTTCTGGGTCAGCGGGCTTGAGCCACCCAGGGCGACGACTGGCGTGGCATCAAGGAAAGAATTGCCGATGCCGGTGAGTAAATTGGTGGTGCCAGGCCCTGAGGCTGCAAAGCAAATGCCCGGTTTGCCGGTCAGGCGGCTGTAGGCATGGGCCATCATGGCCGCGGCCTGCTCATGACGCACGTCAATCGACTTAAACTGCATCTCCAGGCAGAGCCCGGCGACGTCTGACATCGGCCCACCTGTGAGATAAAAAACCGTATCGACCCCTTCATTCTTCAGGGTCTGCACAACGAGATCGTTCCCCGTCACTTGCGGCATAGACTGCCCTCCTTACAGAATGCTCTCGGACTTGCGTGGCGCCATCCTAAACGGATTCAGCGGCATTTGCAACGCTTTGTCCGGCTGCCCTGAGGCTTGACAGGACACCTTGCCAGGCTTAGCATGGGCCGGCTGGAACAAACGTCGTTCAACCAACGCAGCGCGTTTTATGTAGAGGAAAGATATGCATCGTCGACATGCCACGTGGGACTGGTTCACACGCCGTGCCTTCCTGGGGACAGCCGCGGGCGCGGCCGCAGGAGTCTATGGGCTCGCGCAGGGCCTCGCGGCTGAGGTTCCCAGCACCTTTGACGGCAAGGATTTTAAATTACGGGCGCCAGAAGCCAATGCCAAACGCGGTGGCGTCCTCCGATATGGCACACTGAGTGCCCCGGCACATTTTGATGTGCACCAATCAGGCACCATCGCCAACATGGGCACCCAAGGGGCTATGTATGATAACTTAATCCGGCGTGACCCGCGGGATAGTGGTCAGAGCATCATTCCAGACCTGGCCCATAGTTGGGAGATTGCCCAAGACGGCAAAACCTACACGTTTTTCTTACGCAAGGGTGTGAAGTTCCACGATGGCGGCGATTTTACGGCGGAAGATGTGCAAGCTACCTTCCAGCGCATTATTTTCCCTCCCCAGGGTTTTAGCAGTCCACGCACACCCCTCTTTTCGACGGTGGAAGCGATCAATATACGCGACTCTCACACGATCGAATTCAAACTCCGCGAGGCGCGGCCCAAGGAATTCATACTCGGGGCGTTCGCCAGCGGCTGGAACCTCATCGTGCGCAAGAAGACGTTAGAGGACAACAACTACAGCCTGCGCCAGGTCATGGACTATCCCGGCACCGGCCCGTTCCGGCATAAGAAGCGCGTCGATAAAGAGGTCTGGGTCATGGAGCGCAATCCAGACTACTGGAACGAGGGACTGCCGTATCTCGATGGTATCGAGTTTTACCACTTGGTGGCCTTCTCCCCTGAGTTGGGCAGTGCTTTGCTGGCCGGGAAGATCGATTATGGACGGCTCCTCGATCCGGTGACGCTGCAGAAAGTGCAGAACGCACCGGGCATGACGGGGACCAACTTCTACCAGAGCGTCATCCAGGCTGTCTGGGTCAACAACGTTAAGAAACCGTTTGACGATCCGCGCGTGCGTCGCGCCATGCACCTGGTGTTTGACCGTCCGGTGCTCGTGGAAGTGGTCAAGGACATCGCCCCAATGCTGGTCGGAGGGTTTATCTATCCCTTCTCAGATTTTGCGACGCCGCCGGAAAAATTGAGATTGGGCGGACCCCAATTCACAGCCTCCTGATTGTTCCCCGTAATCCCGGCCTGTCCGGAAACGTTCCGGCGATTGGCGAAGAACGGCGTGGAGCGGGCGGCGAGAGATCTCGATCTCGACGTGGTCAGCCTCGGCCTCGACAAGACCCAGCATCCCTTCGAGATGAACGGCAAGGACATCAAGACCTTCACCGACCTGACCGACAAGCTGAAGAAGGCTGCCAAGAAGCCGTAACGGGACGCCGATGAGCCAATACCCCAACGTCCGGGCGCGGCTGCAACTGACTCTGCTGCACCCGAGCTTGCCGGTCCGCCGGAGCGACATGGTGATCTGGCTGAAAGACACCCGGTTCCGCGTCCGCGACGAAGCCGGCCGGCACGTCCACCTGTGCGACGCTCTCCAGTTTCGCTTTGGCGGGCCCCTTCACCACGTTTAGTTTTGGGCCAGAATCCGGTTTTTGGGCATGCGCGGGCGCAACTCCCAGGGTCAGGCTCAAGACGGCCAAGGCGAACAATTTGGAATAAAACATGATGAATTTCTCTCGGTTGCTAAATGGGGCCAAGACATCTCGGCCTTGTTAACCATGCCTTTGTACAGTAGGGAAGCCGCAGGTCAAGCTTGAGAGTTTCTACTGTCAAGACCTAGGTGCACGACGCCTGGGCTTATGCTAATTTGATAATGTACAAGGAAAGGAACCATATTTGGCGCCTGACTAACCGAAGTAAGTTAATAACGAAAGAAATTTGGCATGAAAAGGGAAATGCTTCGGCTTGCATTGTGGCTAACAGCAGCATCTATTTTAGCTGTAGGGTGTTACACGAGACATTATGAACCAGTGGTTGCCGCCTCGCCGGGCGGTGAGGTGGTTGTTAGCGAGGTACCGCCTGCTCCACGGCAAGAAGTGATCGGGGTCGCTCCGAGCGCAGCCCACGTTTGGGTTCCAGGCCATTGGCGTTATCGGAACCACCGCTGGGTCTGGATTCCTGGCCATTTTGAACTCCGCCCGCGCCCTGCGGCCGTCTGGGTGCCAGGCCATTGGGATAACACCTCCCGCGGCTGGGTTTGGACTCCGGGACATTGGGATTGACCAGTAAGACCCAACGGTCGCAACGGTCGTTGCTTCCTCGACTACGCGCGAGGGGCGGGTTATGCTTTGCGTCATGAGCGCAATTGCCGTTGCAACTGTTCCGGACGCCCTCGGTCATTTCGGTCCTTATGGCGGCCGATTCGTGCCCGAGACGCTGATGCACCCGTTGCAGGAATTGGAGCAGGATTACTCGCGAGCGCAGGGCGACCCGGAATTTCAGCGCGAACTTAGTTACTATCTCAAGGAGTTTTGCGGCCGCCCCACCCCGTTGTACTTCGCTGAGCGTCTTACGCGCAAACTCGGCGGAGGAAAGATCTACCTTAAGCGCGAGGACCTTCTTCATACGGGTGCTCACAAGATCAACAACTGCATCGGCCAGATCTTGCTGGCCAGACGCATGGGGAAGACGCGCATCATCGCCGAAACCGGTGCCGGGCAGCATGGCGTTGCCACGGCCACGGTCGCCGCCATGTTTGGGTTTAAGTGCGTCATTTATATGGGAGCGGTGGACTGTGAGCGGCAGGCGCTCAATGTATTTCGCATGAAGATGCTTGGCGCTGAAGTTATGCCCGTCAAAGCCGGCCAGCAGACGCTTAAGGAAGCAATCAACGAAGCGATGCGTGATTGGGTTACCAATGTCCGCACCACTCATTACATTCTGGGCACAGTCTATGGCGCGCATCCATATCCGCTCATGGTGAGGAATTTTCAGCGCGTGATTGGCGATGAATCCCGGCAGCAAATTGTCGAGAAAGAGAAGCGGCTACCGGAGTTGCTAATCGCCTGCGTCGGTGGCGGCTCCAATGCGATGGGACTCTTCTACCCATTTCTCGAAGATACCTCGGTGAAGATGGTGGGTGTGGAAGCCGGCGGGGAAGGCATTCGCGCGGGCAAACATGCCGCGCGCTTTCAGGGCGGGTCGCTCGGTGTTTTGCAGGGCACCCGCTCTTACCTCTTGCAGGATGAATTTGGCCAAATTCAGCTCACGCACAGTGTTTCGGCAGGGTTGGACTACGCCGCCGTCGGACCAGAGCACGCCTGGCTGCGTGACCAAAAACGTGTCGAGTACACTTATGCGACGGATGACCAGGCGCTCGAAGCGTTTATGAAGCTGGCATCTCTGGAAGGAATCATCCCGGCGCTCGAGAGCGCCCATGCAATCGCCGAAGTGATTCAACGCGCGCCCACAATGCGCAAAGAGGACATAATAATCGTCAACCTCAGCGGCCGGGGGGACAAAGATGTGGCGCAAGCTGCGACGAAGCTGGGTTTGCAGATGCCGGCCTGATTTGCTATACTTCGATTATGCTGGTCCAGACAGCACATCGCTTTACGGCGAGGGAATATTATCGCATGGCCGAGACTGGCCTGCTGACGCCGGATGATAGGGTTGAACTACTCGACGGAGAGATCATTGATGCGTCCCCCATTGGTCCCTTCCACGGCGGAGCTACTAAATACTTGATCGATCATTTCAATCAAGCTGCGAATGGCCGATGGCTCCTGGCCGTTCAAGATCCCATCCATTTGGAGGACTATTCGGAGCCGCAACCGGATCTCATGCTTCTCCGGCGCACGCCTCACTTTTATCGCAATAGTCATCCCGTTCCTGCTGATGTTTTTTTGTTGATTGAAGTTGCCGATGCCTCGCTCGGTTATGACCGGGAGAAAAAACTGCCCGCTTATGGCCGTGCGCGGATCCCCGAGGTTTGGATTATTAACCTGCTGGATCAAAGCATCGAGGTGTACCGCGATCCGCATCTGACGGACTACGCTTGCAGAACAGTTTTGTATGTTGGAGACAAAGCCTCTCCGCTGGCATTCCCGGATGCGGCAGTGGACGTCGGTGAATTGATGCAACGGTGATGGCGCGGGGTAGAGAAGGCCTCGCGACTATTTGACCTGGCAATGGGCGAGCGATTGCGGTTTGCTACTAAAGATCCGCCGCTGCAAGCTGCGGTGTGAAAATGCGGTTCCCACTGCTGTTGAAGGAGAATTTTATTCGCTTCAACGCCCTCTTTTCCTCATAATCACTCTTAATGAAATCAATGACGGGATATGGGCGCGGAGATTGTTCCCAGGACGGTTTCAAGATCACCGTCGAGCTAAGCTCGGTGAACCGGAAACAAAGCGAGATCTCGGTAACCCTCCCGCGCGAGATGGAGATGCTCGAAGCCCAAATTCGTGATACCATTAATCGTTACATCGCTCGTGGCCGCCTGACGGTCCGAGTGTCGTTGCACACCGGAGAGAGCAAGTTGTCCGCCCGCATGCACTTGAATATCCCGCTCGCCAAGGCTTACGCGAACGAACTCAATCGGCTCTCGAAGCAACTCAAGCTCCCTGGCCCGGTAACGCTCGACCAACTCGCTCGCGCTCCAGGCGTGTTCCAAACTGATGAACAGATCGTCGAAGAGGAAGATTTTGCGCCGGCGGTTGAAAAGGCCCTGAAGAAAGCCCTGGGTCAAATGGTGCGGACTCGCGAACGGGAGGGGGCGCATTTGATGCAAGACCTGGCCAAAAGGATCGCCGCTATGCGCAACGCGGCGGCCAAAGTGGCCAAGCATGCGCCGAAGGTTGCCAAACGCTACCGCCAACAACTTGTCGAACGAATCAAAGGCGCCGGCTTGGAAGCACCCGGAACTGAGGATGATCGGCTGCTCAAGGAGGTCGTCTATTTCGCCGACCGATCGGACATCGCCGAAGAATTAACGCGCTTGCAAAGTCATTTCCAGCAGTTTGATGATTGTCTCAAGTCCAAAGAGCCGGTGGGCCGGATGCTGGATTTTTTGGCGCAAGAAATGAACCGTGAAGTGAACACTATCGGCTCCAAAGCTAATGACAGCTTGATTTCACGAGAGGTCGTGACGCTGAAGGCAGAATTGGAAAGATTCCGCGAGCAAGCGCAGAATGTGGAATGAAGATCGAAACCCTGACATCCAAAATGGAAAGCCCAGGCAAAACTTTGCCCATGACCAGTCCGCTGCTGGTGTTGATCTCTGCCCCCTCGGGCGGCGGGAAGACCACCTTATGCCAGCAATTGCTGGGCGCACGACGGCAGATGACCCGCGCCATCACCTGCACCACGCGTCCACCACGACAAGGAGAGCAGGATGGAGTCGATTATTTCTTTCTGGACGCAGACTCTTTCCTCAAGCGGGTGCAAGCTGGCAACTTTCTCGAGCATGCTACCGTCTATGGCAACAGTTATGGGACTCTGAAAGGGGAAGTTCTAGGCAAGTTGCGGCAGGGAAAGGATGTGTTGCTCAACGTGGATGTTCAAGGCGCCGCTACCATTCGTCAGCGGGCAGAAGAGGACCCAGAGCTGAAACGAGCGCTCGTTTCGGTTTTTTTGACTCCACCCTCACTGGAGGTTCTGGAAGAGCGACTCAGAAAACGCGGCACCGATTCCCCTGCCGTCATCCAGAAGCGTTTGGGCGTCGCTCGTCAGGAGATTGCCCAATGGAAGAATTTTGATTACCTGCTGATCAGTTCTACCATCAGCGAAGACCTGCGGAGGATGCAGGCCATTATCGAGGCAGAGAAAATGCGGCCCGCTCGAGGACAAGCACCTGAATTTTAAATACGCCCCGTGAGCAAAAACCTGGTATTAGGCGTCACTGGTTCGATCGCGGCCCACAAGGCCGCCGACCTGGCCAGTTTGCTGACCAAACAAGGGTGCGAACTGCGTGTCGTAATGACTGCTGATGCCCTTCATTTTATC
>Ga0137409_10009098_pt1 | contig 10119 bp, 9 predicted proteins | sample CZODoug1_16funga_FD_122059 | JGI IMG/M metagenome (GOLD analysis project Ga0137409, IMG submission 122059) | Vadose zone soil fungal communities from Angelo Coast Range Reserve, California, USA - CZODoug1_16fungal (Hybrid Assembly) | ecosystem: Environmental > Terrestrial > Soil > Vadose zone...
GAGTTCAAGGAGAACGAAGACCTCCCCAACACCACCAACCCCGACGACTGGGCGAAGATCGCCGGGAAGAAGGGCGAACGGATCGTCTCGGCGCAGACGCTCCGGCACGAAGCGCCGACGCCGACGCGAAGCGTCGAGCGCATCCCCGCGACCGGGCAGTATCTCTAGGACAGCTTGCGGAGCTCGCTAGCGCGCCCGGCGGGCGGGCGCCAGCGGGCGGGATCCGGGGATTCCGACGACGGCGTAACCGCGCGCGCGAATCTGCCACTCGATCTCGAGGTGGTCACGTCGCTCGGCCACGCGCTGGTCCCGCGCCGCCGTGCGCCCGCCGGCGCGGCGGCTCGCCCGCCGCTCGGCGCGGCGGCGATCGAGCACCACCTGCACGGTGTCGTCACCACGGAAGGTGCGCCGCAGGGACTCGTAGAATTCCGGCCGGCGGCTCCCCACGATGAACAGGAGCCGGCGGATCGGCGTGGCCATGGCGCGCGGCCTCGCCTCTCCTACTGGAGGCTCGAGCGGACGGACGGAAACCAGCGCATGAGCGGCGAGTCCTCGCACAGGATCGTCTCGGCGCGCTGCGCACCGGTCGAGATGAGACAGAACGGCGTCCCGATCAGCTCCTCGAGCCGCTCGAGATAGCGCTGCGCCTTCGCCGGCAGGTCGGCCTCGTTCTTCGCGCCGATGGTCGGCGCGCGCCAGCCCTCGATCTCCTCGTAGACGGGCTCGGCCTCCGCCACCACGTTCTCGTCCTCGGGGAAGTCGGTCAGGGTCTCCCCGCGGTGCCGGTACGCGACGCACACCTTCAGGGTCTCGCACTGGTCGAGCACGTCGAGCTTGGTGAGGGCCACCGCGTCGAGGCCGTTGATGCGGGCCGCATAGCGGCCGACGACCGCGTCGAACCAGCCGCAGCGGCGCGGCCGGCCGGTGGTGGCGCCGTACTCGTGGCCGCGCGCCCGGATGGCCTCGGCGACCGCGCCCGTCATCTCCGTCGGGAACGGCCCGCTGCCCACGCGCGTGGTGTAGGCCTTGCTCACGCCGATGACGCCGTGAATGCGCGTGGGCGGCACGCCCGTGCCGGTCGAGGCGCCGCCGGCCGTCGTCGAGGACGAGGTGATGTACGGATAGGTGCCGTGGTCGATGTCGAGCATCGTCGCCTGGGCGCCCTCGAACAGCACGCTGTAGCCGCTGTCTATCCAGCGCGAGAGCAGGAGCGCCGTGTCGGTGATGTAGGGGGCGAGCCAGCCGGCGTAGCGCAGGTACTTGTCCAGGATCTCCTCGACCGTGAAGGTCTCGGCGTCGTAGATCTCGCGCAGCAACCGGTTCTTCTGGGTCACGTTCAGCTCGAGCTTTTCGCGGAACAGCCGCTCGTTCAGGAGGTCGGCCATGCGAATGCCGACGCGCGCGGCCTTGTCCACGTAGGCGGGCCCGACGCCCCGGCCGGTCGTCCCGATCCGGCGCTTGCCGAGCTTGGCCTCGGAGGCGAGGTCGAGCGCCGGGTGGTACGGCATGATCAGGTGCGCGTTCTTCGAGATGAAGAGGTTGCCGTCGAGGGTCACCCCGCGACGCACGAGCGCCTCCATCTCCTCGATCAGCGAGCCCGGATCCACGACCACGCCGCAGCCGATCACGCAGCGGCAGCCCGGGTGCAGGATGCCTGAGGGAATCGTGTGCAGGACGTACTTCTCGCGCCCGACGACGACGGTGTGGCCGGCGTTGTTCCCCCCGGCGTACCGCGCGACGACGTTCACGTGGGGCGCCAGCAGATCGACCACTTTCCCCTTGCCCTCGTCACCCCACTGCGTTCCGACGACCACGATGTTAGGCATGGCGCAGCCCTCCAAATACGCGCTCCGGATGCTCGAGAATCTCACCGACCGGCAACATGCGCTCCGATCCGTCCGCGAGGCTCATCGCCAGCACCTCGCCGGCACGGGCCCGCGCGTGACCGACGACCAGGACGTGACGCACGCGCTGGGCGCGCGCGTAGGCGACTGACTCGTCGAGCCCGCGGCTGATGATATCGCGCGCGACGGACGCGCCCAGGTCGCGCAGCCGGCGGGCCAGCGACAGCGCCACCGTCTTGTCCGGCGTGAAGTCGATGATGAAGAAATCGGGGCCCGGCAGCGTCACCGCGACGCCCTGCGTCTCCATGACCGACAGCGCGCGGCCGATGTCGAATGCGAAGCCGACGGCCGCGCAGTCGTAGCCGAAGCGGCCGAGCATGTCGTCATACCGGCCGCCGCCGGCGATCGCCGCGCCGAAGCCCGCCACGTACGCCTCGAAGTACGTTCCCGAGTAGTAGTCGAAGCCGCGGACCTCGCCCAGGTCGAGCAGCACGCTCTCGCCGAGCCCGTAGATCTTCAGGAGGCGATACACCTCGCCCAGGTTCGCCAGCGCCCGGGCCGCGCGCTCGTTCCGCGCGAAGCCCGCCGCCTGCTCGAGCACCGATTCGCGGCCGAAGAGCGTCGGCAGCGCGAGCAGCGCGTCGCGCACGTGCGCGGGCGGCGCCAGGTCGGCGACCAGCCGCTCGAGGGTCGAGCCGTCCTTGCGGGCCAGCGCCGCGCGCAGCTCGCTCACGGCGGCCGGGTCGGCCTTCGCCTCGTCGAGGAGGCCGCGGACGAAGTCGGGGTGCCCGAGGTCGATCTGGAACCGCTCGAGCCCGAGCGCGCGGAGCCCCTCGATGGCCATCGCGATAATCTCCACCTCGGCCTCGGGCTGGTCGAGCCCGACCAGCTCGACCCCCGCCTGGTAGAACTCGCGGTAGTGCGACACGCGGGGCTCGTCGTAGCGGAACACGTTCGTCACGTAGCCCAGGCGGATGGGCTTGGGCTCGTCGCGCAGCCGGGTCGCCACCACGCGCGCGATCTGGGGCGTGATGTCCGGCCGGAGCGCCAGCATCCGACCGGTCTCCCGGTCGACGAGCGTGAACATGTTGCTCTGCACGGCCTCGTCCGTCCCGGTCGCGAGCACGTCCGAGTACTCGAACGTCGGCGTGACGATCTCGCGGTAGCCCCACCGGCGAAAGACGTCGAGCAGCTCCGCCTCGACGTGCCGCTTGCGCTCCGCCTCGTCCGGCAGATAGATGCGCGCGCCCTTGGGGAGCTGCGGGTGGCGCGGCTTCACGACGCCACCCCGTCGAGATGGGAGACCGTGTTCATGCGATGCACGGTGGCCCAGTCGGGCTCGTACTCGATCTCGGTGATCCCGGCGGGCGCGGCGTCGACCGTCCAGAGGCGGTCGAGCCCGAGTCCGAGGGCGGCGAGCACCATGACGCGCATCACGATCGAGTGGCTGACCAGCACGATCGTCTGGTCGGCGTGCGCCTGCTGCAGCTCCGTGAGGCCCGCGCCCACGCGCTCCGCGACCTTGGAGACGGTCTCGCCGCCCAGCGGCGCGCAGAGGTGCGGGGCCGAGCGCCACTGTTCCCACCCCTCGGGAAAGCGCGCGCGGATCTCGTCGCGGGTCAGTCCCTCCCACGCGCCGAAGGCCATCTCGGCGAAGGCCGGGACGATCCGGACCGGCAGGCGGTGCGGCTCCGCGATCACCTCGGCGGAGGCGCGAGCGCGCTCGAGCGGGCTCGCGTAGACGGCGGCGACACCGGTGGCCGCCAGCGCCCGCGCGACCGCCGCGCACTGGCGGCGCCCCGTGTCCGTCAGCGGGACGTCCCGCGAGCCCGCGAAGCGCCGCTCCCGGACCCACGTCGACTCGCCATGCCGTATGACGAAGACCCTCAGCTTGCCCACAACCCGGCCATTCTATCTCGATTCCGACCCCGGTCCAGACCGCCGGGTTCGGGCCGCGGCGCAGGCACCACCCGCCCCGAACGTCATTGGGGGTTGAGAGCGCGAAAGCAGGTTGCTCAAAAGGGTCCAGATGCGAGGCGGCGACGAGGGCCCGACCGAGGCGTATGCCGCATACGCCGCAGGGAGGGGCCGAAGTCGCCAACGAAGCAGATGGGCCCTTTTCAGCAACCTGCCTAGAGCTTGACGAGCTTGGCGAGGACGATGTCCGGCATGGCGCGGATCTCGTCGAGGGCGGAGGGCGGCATGGGGTCGTCGAGGTTCAGGAGGGACACCGCGCGGCCGCCGCGACGCTCCCGGCCGAGCTGCATGCCGGCGATGTTGATGCCGTGGCGCCCGCAGAGCGTGCCGATGCGGCCGATCACGCCCGGGACGTCGAGGTTGGCGAACACGAGGATCCAGCCGTGCGGCAAGGCCTCGAGCGAATAGCCGTCGACCCGGACGAAGCGCGGATCCCGCTTGAAGAAGACGGTGCCGGCGACCGACGTGTCGCCACGGTCGGTGCGGAGCTCGGCGCTCACGAGGCTCGCGTAGTCCGAGCTCTCCGTCGTCGAGGTCTCGGTGACCCGCAGCCCGCGCGCCTTCGCGATCAGCATCGCGTTCACGTCGGTCACGTGCTCGGAGAGGATCGTCCCGAGGAGCCCCCGCACGAACGCGAGGGTCAGGCTGGCGGTCGGCCGCCCGACGATCTCGCCCGCGTACGTGAGCCGCGCCTCCTGCATCCGGCCCTCCGCCAGCTGCGCGAGGAAGCGGCCCATGGTCTGGGCGAGCCCGACCCAGGGCGCCTGCTCCTTGTAGGTCTCGGCGTCCACGGCCGGCAGGTTCACGGCGTTCACCACGACGCCACGCAGGAGCGCGTCGGCAACCTGATCGGCAATGGCGAGGGCCACCGCGGTCTGCGCCTCGTCGGTCGCCGCGCCGAGATGCGGCGTGACGACGACCTGCTCGAGCTTGAGCAGCGGGTGGTCGGCCGGGGGCGGCTCCTGCTCGAAGACGTCGAGGGCGGCGCCCGCGACGCGACCCGACTGGATCGCGCGGGCCAGCGCCTGCTCGTCGACGAGCCCGCCGCGGGCGCAGTTGATGAGGCGCGCCCCCGGCTTGAGACGCGCCAGCTCGGCCTCGCCGAGCAGGTGGCGGGTGTCGCCGGTGAGCGGCGTGTGGATCGTGATGAAGTCGGCGCGCGCCAGGAGCTCGTCGAGCTCGACCGACTCCACGCCCAGGCGCTCGGCGGCCTCGCGCGTCAGGTAGGGGTCGAAGGCGATCACGTGCATGCGGAAGCCGGCGGCCCGCCGCGCGACCTCGGAGCCGATCCGGCCGAGGCCCAGGATGCCCAGCACCTTGCCGAACAGCTCCACGCCCTGCAGGCGGCTCTTTTCCCAGCGCCCCGCCTTCAGCGACAGGTCGGCGGCGGGGAGTCGGCGGGCCATCGCGAGCAGAAGCCCCATCGTGTGCTCGGCGACCGCGGTGGTGTTCCCGCCCGGCGTGTTCATGACGATCACGCCCCGCTCGGTCGCGGCGTCCACGTCGATCGAGTCGACGCCGGCGCCGGCCCGGCCGATGACTTCCAGGCGCGAGCCGGCCTCGATGACGGCGCGCGTCACCTTGGTGGCGCTGCGGACGATGAGGCCCTCGTACTCGCCGACGCGCGCGGCCAGGTCGCGCTCGCCCAGCGAGCCCACCACCTCGACGTCGAGGCCGTGCTTGCGAAGCGCGTCGACGCCGACCGCCTGCAGGCCGTCGGTGACGAGGACCCGCTTCACGACTTCTCGGCGAAGATCTTCTGCGCGGCGCCGACGCTCGCGCCGAAGTCGACGGGCTGGCCGAGGTCGGCGAGCACCTGCTCGAGCGCCGCCAGTCCGGCGATGACGTCGAACTCGGCGGCGTACCCCATGTGGCCCAGGCGGAAGAGCTGGCCCTTCATCTCCCCCTGCCCGCCCGCGATGGTGATGTTGTGGCTCTGCGAGTACGCGGCGACGATCTTCTCGCTGTCGACGCCGCGCGGCGGCACGACCGCGGTCAGCGCCGGACTGGGAGTCGCCCTGGCGAACAGCTCGAGCCCCAGCGCCTCCACTCCCGCCCGCGTGGCCCGCGCCAGCCGGTCGTGCCGTTTGAACACGTTCGGCAGCCCCTCGGCCTCGAGCAATCTCAGCGCCTCGCGCAGGCCCACCATGATCGACACGGCGGGCGTGAAGCGCACCTCGTTCTTCGCCACGTACTTCAGCTCGTCCGTGAGGTTGAAGTAGAACTTCGGCAGCGTCGCGCTCCGGGTCTTCCGCCAGGCCTTCTCGCTGAGCGCGCAGAACCCGACGCCCGGCGGGAGCATGAGGCCCTTCTGGGAGCCGGACACCACGAGGTCGACGTTCCAGGCGTCCATGGGCAGATCGGCGATCCCGAGGCTCGACACCGCGTCGACGATCAGGATCGCGTCGTGCTGATGGGTGACCGCCGCGTACGCCCGCACGTCGTGCAGCACGCCGGTGGAGGTCTCGCTGTGCTGCGCCAGCACGGCCTTCACATCGGGCTGAGCCTTCAGCGCCTCGGCCAGGCGCGCGGCCTCGACCGTGTGCCCGAACGGCGCGCTGAGGTCGACGACGTGGAGCCCGTACGCCCGGGCGAGGTCGAGCCAGCGATCGCCGAACTTCCCGGCGCGCACCACCGCCACCTTGTCGCCCGCCGAGAGCGTGTTGACGACGGCCGCTTCCATCGCGCCGGTCCCCGAGCACGCGAGCGGCACCACCTCGGCGCTCGTCTGGAAGAGGCGCTTGAGCGCGGCGCGCACCTCGACGAAGACGGCGTCGTACTGCGGGGTCCGATGGTGGATGATCGGCCCCGCCATCGCGAGGAGGACCTCGCTGGGAACCGGCGTCGGGCCCGGCGCCATCAACTGGTACTTCTTCATGCGGACGGCCTCCCTCGAACAGTCAGATTCGAATCGATCGTAACACGGCCGTCCGCGGCCGACCGGCCCAGGGCCGTCACGAAGATCGCGTCCTTGCCGGAGGCGTGCGGCGAGAAGAACTGCACAACGTCCGCGTCGTAGAAGGTGAGCCCGGAGGCGCCAAACCCCTGTGCGTACGCGGCGAGATAGGCACGGCCGCCGGCGAGCCCCGCGTCCAGATTCGCCAGGCGGTAGCCGCGATCGCCGAAGAGGTCGGTCAGCTCGTCGAGCCGCGCCAGAAAGTAGATGACCGCCGCCGCGTCGCCGCCGAGCGGCTGCTCCAGGCAGAGATACGCGGACCGGTTCCGGAAGTCTCCGGCGGCGAGCAGCTCGAGGGCGTGCGTGGTCGGCCGATAGACGTATGCCCCGGCCGGAACGCCCTCCACCGCGTTGACGACCAGATAGAGGTCGACCAGTCCCGCCGGCACGTCGGCCTCGAGGCCGCGCGTCGCCGCCCACAGGGCGGTCCCGAGCTCCTCGGCCGTGAGCGCAGCGTGCCCGAACCGCCGGGTCGAGCCGCGCCGCTGGATCGTCTCGCCGAGTCCGCGCCCCACCTGCTTCCGCGGCGGCGGGAGCGCCACGACGCGCCCGCCGGCATCATCTAAAATCGTCGGGCGATCGCCGCCCATCGCCGCATGCGACCCGCCCGGCCGCCGCCACGCGCGTACCGCGTCGGCGGTCGCAAGAGACGATGCCGTGTGGATCGCGCGGATGAGCGGATAGTCGACCTCGGAGGACGAGAGCGGGAGGGTCACGTGCTCCACGGCCTCGAGCGGCGGGCCGGCCGGCGCGGGCGCGGTGTCGGGCCCGAGCGCGACCAGCTCCAGGGCGGCCTCGCGCGCCGCGTCCACGCCCAGCAGCCGATTCACCTCGGCGTCGACGAATCCGGTCAGGACGCGCGGCGCGAGCCCGAGTGCACCGGCGACGGCGAGCAGGTTGGCGAGCATCGTGCCGGAGTCCCAGAACAGGTGCCGGTACGCGCGCGCCTGATACTTCCAGGCGTTTCGCCAGTAGATGCCGGTGAGCAAGACGGTCGCCGACCGGCTCGCCAGCGAGTCGTCGGCCGCGGACGCCGCGAGCGCCCCGCGGACGTCACCGGGGCGCAGGCGGCGAAGCGCGAAGTCGCCGGGACAGAAGTGATAGAGCCCGGCCTCGAGCCCGGAGACCGCGCTCACCGCCACGTATACCTCGGTCTGGAAGAGCGCGCCCGTCGACGCGGCGGCGCGAAAGAGAACCTCGCCGCCGCCCGGGTACGTCTTCTTCCTCGTCACGCCGGCGGCGTAGTAGAGCACCGCCGTGAGCTCGCCGAGGCCGAGCTTCGGCGCGGCCGGCGCCGGCCCGGCGAGCGCGGCAAGCGTATCGAGGGCCACCGGATCGATCTCGCGCGGCAGCGGAATCGCCGGAAGATCCGAGTAGACCTTGAACGGGAACGGCTTGATGTCCCACTCGAGCGTGTGGCCGCTCGTGTGCACCGACGCCGGCGAGTGGGCCGTTCGGTCGTGGTACTCGCGCGCGGTCAAAAGTGATACGGCGGACGCACGACGCCGCGCTCGGTGACGATCGCCGCGATGAGCCCCGCGGGCGTGACGTCGAAGGCAGGGTTGAACACCGGCGAGTCGCTCGGCGCGGTCTGCTGCCCGCCCACCCGCCGAACTTCCGACGCGTCGCGCTCCTCGATCGGAATCTGGGCGCCCGAGGCGATCGAGGGGTCGATCGTCGAGAACGGCGCCGCGATGTAGAACGGCACGCGGTGGTGGGCGGCGAGCACCGCCAGGGAATAGGTGCCGATCTTGTTGGCGGTGTCGCCGTTGGCGGCGATCCGGTCGGCGCCGGTCACGACCAGGTCGACCTCGCCGCGCGCCATGACCGACGCCGCGGCGACGTCGGCGATGAGCCGGTGCGGGATTCCCTCGCGCACGCACTCCCACGCGGTGAGCCGGGATCCCTGCATGACCGGGCGCGTCTCGTCCACCCACACGAGCGCCACCTTGCCCTGCGCGTGCGCGGCGCGCACCACGCCGAGCGCGGTGCCGTACCCGGCGGTCGCGAGGGCGCCGGCGTTGCAGTGGGTCAGGATGCGCGCGTTCGGCGGCACGAGGGCCGCGCCGTGGGCGCCCATCGCGCGATTGGCGGCGATGTCCTCGTCGCGGATCGCCTGGGCCTCGGCGAGCAGGCGCGCCCGCATCGCGTCGAGCGGCAGCGCGCGCGAGGCGACCGCGGCCTGCCGCATTCGATCGAGCGCCCAGAAGAGATTCACCGCGGTCGGCCGCGTCGCCGCGAGCCCCTTGATGGCCGTCTCGAGATCCGCCAGCAGGCCGTCGAACGTCGCCGCGTGGCTCGTGCGCGCCGCCAGGACCACGCCGAAGGCCGCCGCCACGCCGATCGCCGGCGCCCCGCGAACCACCAGCGTCCGGATCGCCGCGCCGACCTCCTGCCAGCTCCGGTAGTCGCGCTCGATCTCGCGCTCGGGCAGCACGGTCTGGTCGACGAGGATCAGCCGGTCGGTTTCCCAGCGGACGGGCGCGATGTCGCTCACGCCGGCCTCGCCGCCCCGGCGAGGGCCAGGCGGCTCCGGATCTCGGCGGCGCCGAGTCCCGCGACCTCGACGATCTTCTCGCGCGCCTGGAGGCCCTTCACCACGCTGATGGACGACGGGGACACGCCGAGCGCCCGGGCCAGCAGTCGGGCGACCGCCGCGTTCGCCTCGCCGGCGACGGGCGGGGCCGTGACGCGCAGCCTCAGGGTGGCGTCCCGCCAGCCGACGATCTCGTCACGCGCGGCGCGCGGCTGGACGCGGAGCGACAGCCGGGCCCCCTCAGCTCTTGCCGTCGTCCTTGTCCTCGCCGAACTCGGCGGACATCATGCGGTAATAGCTCTCGAGCGTCGCGCGAAAGTCCTCGATGAGCTGCCGGCGGACGCGCCGCAGCGTCAAGATCTCGCTTCGGATCCTCGCCTCCTCGGCGCGCCCCTCCTCGATGATCTTCTCGCTGCGCAGCTCGGCCTCGCGCATCTGGAGATCGGCCTCGCGCCGCGCCGTCGCCTTCATCTCGTCGCCGAGCCGGTGCGTGGTGACCAGCGTGTCCTGCAGCGCCCGCTCGCGCTCGCTGAGGCCGCGGGCGCGGTCCTCGAAGGTCGAGACCTGCTCCTTGAGCTGCGCGTTTTCCTTCAGCACCGTCTCGTAGTCCTCGGCGACGTCGTCGAGGAAGGCGTCGACCTCGTGGATGTCGAAGCCCCGAAGCCACTTGACGGTGAACTGCTGTTGACGAATGTCCAGCGGGCTGATGCGCATCGACGCCTCCGGCCTCCTACCCGATCTCGGTGGCGATTCGGTACAGCACCGGAACCAGGAATTCCTTCAAGAAGTAAAGCACGAGAATCACG
>Ga0137409_10009099_pt1 | contig 10118 bp, 4 predicted proteins | sample CZODoug1_16funga_FD_122059 | JGI IMG/M metagenome (GOLD analysis project Ga0137409, IMG submission 122059) | Vadose zone soil fungal communities from Angelo Coast Range Reserve, California, USA - CZODoug1_16fungal (Hybrid Assembly) | ecosystem: Environmental > Terrestrial > Soil > Vadose zone...
CCCTTGCCGAACCACTGGCTCATCGGGATGACCATTGGCGTGTCCGTCGATGCCCAGGACAACGTGTGGATCATTCATCGCCAGGGATCGCTCGAGCCCGGCGAACGCCATGCGACGAGCAATCCACCCGTCGCGATGTGTTGCGCTCCGGCGCCTCCTGTGCTCGAGTTTGATCAGGCGGGCAATTTGCTCCGCCATTGGGGCGGACCAGGCAACGGCTATGACTGGCCGGATTCGAATCACGGCATTACCATCGATTACAAAGGGAATGTGTGGATTGGCGGCAATGGCCGCGGCAAGGTGGCTGCGCGTCCCGCTGGTGGCGCGCCGGACGAATCAGCTGCGTCGGCAACTGCTTCCTACCTTGATAATCAGGTCTTGAAATTTACGCAGGACGGTCAGTTCCTGATGCAAATCGGCAAACCCAGCAGCAGCAAGGGCAGCAATGACGTTGAAAATCTTCGCCTGCCGGCCAAAACGTTCATCGATAAGCAGACCAACGAAGTGTATGTTGCCGATGGCTACGGTAATCACCGCGTGATCGTGTATGACGCGGAAACGGGAAAATATAAACGTCACTGGGGCGCGTACGGTCACGTCCCCGACGACACTGATCCCGGCAATTACAATCCGGATGCTCCGGCTCCGCAACAGTTCCGCAATCCGGTCCATTGCGCAGACATGTCTGTTGATCGCTTGTTGTATGTGTGCGACCGCGTGAATGACCGCATCCAGGTGTTCAAACCGGATGGAACTTTTGTGAAGGAAGCCTTCGTAGCGAAGCGGACGCTGGGTTCGGGCTCCGCATGGGACATCGCCTTCTCCAAGGATCCTGAGCAGAAGTACATTTATCTCGCCGATGGCGAGAACGATCGCATTCACATCCTTTTGCGCGACACGCTGGAAGTTTTGACGACCTTCGGCGAAGGTGGGCGGCAACCTGGTGAGTTTTATGGTCCGCACAGCATCGCTACGGACTCCAAAGGTAACATTTATGTTACCGAAACGTATCGTGGGCAGCGCGTGCAGAAGTTCGTTTACAAAGGACTGGGACCGGTCACCAAGGAAGATCAGGGCGTGCTCTGGCCGCACTCCATGCAAAAGTAGTTCTATTCCGCAATGCTTCAGAAATAGTTATCCCAGGGGGATTCATAATGACAAAGGTTCGCATACTGTTTGTAGCGGCACTGATGGCGATTTCGTCGCTGGCGTGCGCCCAAGAAACCATGAAAAAGGGCGACAAGAGCTGGACAGACCTGGAAAAGCAGCTCGCGGACATTAACGACCAGTGGGTTTGCGCGCACAAATATCACAAAGACCACGCGATGGATTGTGTCGACTTCAAAAATAAAATTTGGCCCGAAACATTCTTTGAAGTGGGCCGCCAGGGGCAGGTCGAGACGAAACAGGAAATGGTCAAGAGGCAGACAGCCACCGCCCAAGCGCATCCGGTTTCACCGGGAGATTCCGGCCCGAATCCACAGGACTTCAAGTTAATGGCAGTGTATGGCGACGTAGCCTTGGCGACGGATCACACCGTTTTCAAAGCCGCGGACGCGAGCGGCAAGATTGGCGTCACGGACGAAGCGAATGTGCTGCGCATGTTTGTGAAGCAGAACGGCAGGTGGGTGCCTGCCGGGGCAGCGTTGGTGCCTGTCGCGAAATAAGTTCGTCTTTTGAATCGCCATTGGCTGTTGTGCGGAAATTTCATGTTTCGCCTACTTCATTTATAGAGTACGAGTCCGCGACGAAAACTATTTGGGGTGGGCGCTTGGGTGTTTCACCTAAATAAAAAAAGGACATCGTAAATCCATGAAGATTTCGATTGCCATTTTGACGCTGACTGCAGTACTTGCGGGTAACTCATTCCGTGCGAACGCCCAGGATGCCCCGATCGCTATACCCCTGAAATCTGTCCCCACATTTTCTACCGCCAACATCGCGCGCCAGGGGCACTTTTACGTGGGCGGCAAATGGGTGGGTGAGCCCGGCAAGGAATATATGCGCGGCGCGATGTATGTTGAAGTGTGGGTGCCGAAAGCGATTCGGTACAAGTATCCGATCGTGTTCATACAATCAGGCGGCGGGCAAACCAACGTAGCTATGCTGCAAACACCAGACGGCCGGCCGGGCTGGGCCTATGATTTCGTTAATCGGGGCTACACGGTCTATATGTTGGATCTTCCTGCACGCGGGCGTTCGGGTTATGTTCCGGGCTTTGATGGCGATATGACTCCCCCCCGTTCGGGGTCGTTGATGGAGGAGGTCTGGTCGAGTGGCCGTCCTCCCGCGACTCCGCAAAGCACTTGGCCGCAGTATACGAAACACACGCAATGGCCGGGCGACGGGCCGAACAGAGGCAAAATGGGCGACCCGATTTTTGATTATTATGCGAAGACCGACACTCAAACACCCCTGGGCACGGACCTGGAAAAAATTGCCGCGGACGACATTGAGGAATTGCTGGATTTGATCGGCCAACCGGTAATTCTGCTGCTCCATTCCGGGGTAGCCCCCTCTGGCTGGATGGCTGCGGATGCCCGCCCGAAGCTCGTCAGGGGCATCGTCGCAGCCGAGCCGGTCTCTCCACCCATCCAGGAGGCGGAAAGGGGCAGATCAGGTCCAGGGCGTCTCTGGGGCCTGACCAATCTCCCTGTTCAATATGATCCTCCGATCAAAGAAGCAGCCGAATTGCGGCCTGTTCGTCAGGACAAGGCGGATGGGCCGGGCCTAATCCCGTGCTGGATTCAGTCGGAGCCCGCGCACAAGCTCGTAAACCTGGAGAGCATTCCGGTCCTCAATGTGTCCGGAGAGGCGAGTTATCACCGCCCGTACTCCCATTGCACGGCCAAGTGGCTCAATCAGGCAGGCGTAAAAACCACCTATGTGAACCTCGAAGATGTCGGATTGCCAGGCAACGGCCACCAAATGATGTCCGAAAAAAACAGCGCCGGCATAGCCAAGTTCTTCATGGACTGGCTCGAGAAGAACGTACGCTGAGAAAAAGTGAAGGCTGAGACAAGCCGGGAGACAGAGATGAAAATCTGTTTGTTCGTATTGTTAGTGCTGCTCGCTTTGCCGTCGTACGCTCAACAAAATGTGCCCGAAATTCAATTCGATTCCGTTCCTGATTTTCCCGCGCTGCCGCCGGGCATGAATTTTGGCGAGGTTTCGGGCGTGGCCGTTAATTCCAAGGGCCACGTCTTCGTGTTCACGCGTTCAAACAGCGCCAACGGTCCGGCCTATGGCGGTGCGGCGGCGCAGTTGTTCGAATTCGGTCCCAAAGGTGAGTTCATACGCGAAATCGGTAAAGGCCTCTACGCCTGGTCCGAGGCCCACACCGTACGAATCGACAAGGACGACAATATCTGGGCCATCGACAAGGGCTCCGACATGGTTGTCAAGTTCAATCAAGCGGGCCGGGTAGTCTGGGTCTTCGGACGGCGGACGGAATCGGCCGATGAGGGGGCCAAACCGTGGGAACACCCCGATCCTCCTCTTGCGCCAATAGACGGAATGTTCCGCCAGCCCACCGATGTAACGTGGGATTCCGACGGCAACATCTACATCACGGACGGATACGTCAACTCACGCGTGGCCAAATTTGACAAAAATGGCGACTGGGTGAAGTCCTGGGGCGAAAAGGGAACTGCGCAGGGGCAGTTCCGCCTCCCGCACACTATCGTGGCGGACCGCAACAACAACCTCTACGTCGGCGATCGCACTAACCGGCGCATTCAGGTGTTCGATACCGATGGAAAATTTCTGCGTATGTTCACCATCGACGTGCCACCTGCCCCCGGAACTCATTCTGTTTACGGAAACACCCCAAGCGGCGAGCGCCTCGCCGCAGTGAGTGGCGCTCCCAATTCGATCTGCATTACACCCGGCCCCAACCAGGTGCTTTTCATTGGAGAACTTACTTTCCCCGGGCGAATTTTTAAAGTTTCGCTCGACGGAAAAGTGCTCGGAGTCATTGGCCGCGCCGGCCGCCAGTTGAAACAATTTTCCGGCGCTCACCAACTGGCCTGCCCCTCGGATCACGAAGTGTATGCCGCGGAGACGGCCAATTGGCGCGTCCAGAAGCTGATCCTTCATTAACAAGCACAACCCTCGAGCGCGGATCATTATCGCTTGCGAACTTCCAACTGTACCGGTCGCGCCACCGAGTTCACTTCGGGGTTGTAGTATTCGTAGACTCGCGACTGGAACGTCCTGGCACGAATGGGGTATTTGGCACGCAGGCGAAAATGGAGCGTGACCGTGTCACCCGGAGCGACAGCATCGAAGTAGAGAATGGCCTGCGTTGCCGTCAAGCTGAACTTTTCCAAGCGGCCGCTTTTCTGGCCCGCACTCTTTTCGTGATAGGCCTGCAAGTCTTCACTGAACAAGTCGAACCCGGGAGGAATGCCCAGATCGACCATGACCATGTTCGCTGATTTCGTCAGGTTGTTCTTTATGGTAGCGGTGGCCATGGCAATGTCGTCCTGCGCGAGATGAGTGCGGTCGTAGGCCACATCGATTGCCAGAGGTTCGTTCTCCGGTTTTTTGTCCCAGGGGAGAAAGTAGCGTCCCACCACTTGGTAAGCCAGGCCACCTTTTCCCTCAAACTTGAGTTCCACCGTATTGCTGTCTTTCGAGTCGACCCCCTTGAACGCGAATTGATGGAGAAGATCACTGTTCTCGGGCGCCAGAATAATTTTTCCGGCGGGCTTACCGTTGACGACGACCTCCGCCGTGCCGCGAACGTCCGCCGCGCCTTTTTCGGTGGCGAGGAGCAATGCACGCAGCGCCATGATCGTGGCTTGCGTCGTGCCCCAGGTTCCTGCTGCATCTTTCTTCGACGCAATATAACTGATGGCCTTGCGCGCCGTGCCTGACGCCTCTCCCCATTTCAGGAGCGCTTGCACGGCCAGTCCGGTCGTTTCCACACTGGCGCTCGCGCCCGTGGCGTACACGCCGGTCTCTTCCGAACTCCACCAAGCTTGTTCGTCCTTCTCGGTGCGCGCATCCAGCAGGAGTTGCATCGCCTGCCGTGTGAAGTCGCGATCTTTTGCGTAGTCAGCGGCGAAGTTGGCGAGAACAGCGAGAGTATAAGCGTCTACCTTCGCCTTCATGTGGCTCTCGACAAACTGCTTGGCCTTCTCGACCGCCGGTCCCTGGTATCCCGTATTCTCAAGAGACCAGGCAATATAAGAGGTGATGCGCAGCACATCCGAATTGTAGCGATTGGTGGCGCCCTCATTGATAAAGGAGGCGTCCGGCTTCCAGCTTCCGTCCCCCTGCTGTTGCCCGGCTAGCCACTCCTGTGTTCGCAGGATTAATTTCGAGTCCACGTCGTGGACTTTCGACATGTCATAGAACTCCATCAGTCCGTACGCCGTCAGGATCTTGTTGGCAGGCGCGTTGCCGAACCAGGAGAATCCGCCTCCGGGAACTTCGAAGGTCAACAGTCGTTGATACCCGTTGGCAATGAATCCCTCCGCTTTGGCGTGAACTTCGGGAGTCAGCTTTTTGGTGCGCTTCATGTAATCGAGCGCCAGCACGTTGGGATAGGTGCTAGAAGAAGTTTGCTCGAAGCAGCCGCCCGGCATGCGCAGGAGACTATCCATGCCTTCGATCACTTGGCTCAGCGGGCCGGGATATAGCCTGACGAAAATCTTGCTGGCGTCCGCGATGGAGGCTGCCGGGAAATTCAGTTCGTGGCGCACGTTGGATTCCAGGCGTCCGTTAAAAACGACATTCTGCTCGCGCCCATTGGGAATGACTTCGATTTCCCGAACCACGATATCCGCGCGGTGCGCTCCGCCGTTCATGCGCGCGGAGAGTGTCAGCTTGAATTTTCCGATGCGCTTCGCTTCGAGCGTGAATTGCGAGCGGCCCACGCGGGCCGAATCCACTGCGACGCTCTTTTCCGCAACATCATCCACCAACGAAAACCAATCCTCCTCCTGCAGACGAAGGCTGACGTCTCCACGCGCGCCCGAGTAGTTGTATACGCCAATGGGGAGCGAGACACGGTCCCCCTGCGTGAGCGTGACGGGCAGATCGAGGTCCACGAAGAAATCCTGAAAAACTTTCAGGCTCGATGTGGCGCTGCCCAGCGCGCCATGAGTTGTGGAAGCCAGCATCGCCATCCGCCACGTGGTGATGGAGTCCGCCAGGGGAATCGTGATGCTGGCGCGGCCGTCCTGATCGGTGATGATTTCCGGATTGATGTACAGGGCCTCGGGGAAGTAGGAACGCACGCGCGCGCTCGCCGAACCGGAGTGGTCCTCTTTCTTGGCGAGTGTCCCACTGAGCATCGCATTGGTGGTTTCAACCCGGGGTACTGCCTCTGTGACGGTGACGCTTTGCGCCATTGAACGTGGCATAGGCGCAGCCGCTTTAAACTGCATCAGCTCCTGAAAGTTCCTGCCATTCAGTGGAAGGTCACGGATTTTCCGGTCTTCGAAAACCCCGAAGTTGAGATCCGCCCTCGTTTCCATGTCCCCAATGACCGTCACTACCGTTACGTCTGGCTCCTGCCTGAGGAATACGGAGAGGACTGCGTGATCGCGGGGATCGAGTCTGATTTTCTTCGAGACCGTTTCTGACCCGGTCGAAACCTGAATTTCGTATTCAGCTGCAGGCAGAGCTCCCAACCTGAATTGTCCGTCGGCATTTGCTTTCGCTGTGTGCACGTTTCCACCCGGAACCGAGCGAACATTAATGGTAGCTCCCGCCAGCGCGCCCCCCCACTGATCGACAGCCGTTCCCGTGATCTCCGCGCGCCAGTTGAAGGGTCCTCGATCGTGTTCAGTTGTAACTTCTATGCTGCTCGGACCAGAAGTCGGACCACCCACCACTTTCCTACTCTGAACAGTCAAACCAGTTGCCAAATCATCGGCAGTGCCGAATTTCTTGTCTGGTCCCGCGCTGCGCACTGTGTAGGACTTTGTTTGGAGATATTGCTGGCCGGGTTCGATGCGCAAGTTCGTACCCCACGCATCGCGAAGTTCGGCCGCACCGGCTGCCGTCATTTTTGCGATGACGCGGGCCACTTCATCCTGATTGGAATCCCGCCCGTTAGCCCGGCTGAGACTTTGCGAAACCTGTCGCACCTGCGCTAGGAACCGCACTTGATAACGCCTGGCATACTCCGCATACCTTGTCTGCGGCACGGTCCGGCCGAATTCCGTTTCAAACTTGTTTGCGCTGACGATTTCCGTGGCCGAAAACAGCGCGCGCGCCGCCCGGTCTCGCTGCTCGACCTTCGACTCCTCCACCGGTTCGACAATCTCCGGCATTCCGATGGAATGAATCTCATAGCGAGGCTTCATCACTTCCTGTTCGAGGTAGAAGAAAACTTTGGCAAAGCCAGGCTGCTTTTCCGCCAGCGCGAAGACCGCTTCATCCACCACTTGCAAGCCAAGCGCGGCACTGACTCCCTCGCCTCGCGCATTCGTCACGCGGAATCGGATGCGCGCCTCTTCGCCCGGTTTGTATTCCGCTGCATCTGTCGTGGTCTCGATTTTGAGTTCATCCGCCGGCTGCACGAACACCAGCCGGTGATCGCCCACGGGGCGAGCGTCGCTGCCGAAAAGGAAGGCGTTGAAGTCCACGGTTCCCGCCATTTCCGGCGTGGCGGTCACGGCAAGTTCAGCCTGCCCGTTTTCGATGTCGACATCGCGCGTTAGCACAGTCTGCCCTTCCTTGACGATATCCACGTACGCGGCACCCCGTTTCTTTGTGGAAAAGACTTTCAGTTGAATGCGATCTCCGGCACGGTAAACGGCGCGCTCCGTCCGCAGAAGAATCTGCTCTTGGCCTTGGCGGGTCTGCAATGGAACGGTACTCGACGCGAAGTTGCCTTCCTGATCCGTCGCCTCCACGCGCAGTGTTTCGGCTCCGGCGCCGGGGCTGAGGCGAATCACAGCTACGCCGCCATTGTCTGTTTCAGCGCGCTGGTTGGCGTTCCTTCCAGCTTGGACCTTCAAATTTGTCTTGGCCGGAGTCCCGTCAGGATAAGACGTAAGAATGAAAACCTGGTTCTCCAAATCGGGGACGAGTGTGCCCCCCTCGGGAACTGCCGTGATAATTAAAGGCGATTCGCTGACGGTGATGGGTTCACCGCGAGTTTCGTCATGGCCCGCGGAGTCTTTTACCGTGGCCTCAATCAGAACGCGCGCTGCGCCTTGGCTGAGAGGACGCCCAGCGAAGTAATTAGGCAGTTTGATGTCAAAGTGAAAGGCCCCGTCGCGATCGGTTTTGCCTGGAACCGAGGCCACCTCAAACGCCGAGACATCGAGACTAGAAGCTTTGACGGTTATCTCACCGCCGTCGACCGGTTTTCCGAAGAAGTAGTTCGCACGGACGGTTCCCGTCACATGATCGCCGGGCCTGTAGCCGCGTTTCGTCTTGTTGTCTTTCCCCGCGAAATCAATCCCGACTTTGAATTTTGGGAGAATGTACTGTTCGACGTTGAGTGCAATCTCGGCCGTGTGCGTGGGCGCCGCTTCGGATTCGCCCATCAGGGCGCGAAGATGATACGTTCCCAGATTCACTTCGTCCGCAAGCTCGAATTCTGCCGACGCGATCCCAAACTTGTCGGTCTGTGTCGCCTTCTTGAAGACTTTGTTGCCGCGAGAATCTTCCACCTCAAAAATCAACTTGCCATTGGCGGCCGCCTCATAGTTGGAGCGATCGAGCGCCAGCGCGCGCACGTGAATGGTCTGCCCTGGCTGGTAGATGGGTTTTTCGGTGGTTAGAAGGATGGAGACCTTGTCTTCGAGCCGCACCTCTTGGGCGAACTCCGTTGAACCAATCGGCGTGTCCACAACGTAGCGCAATTGGTGATTCCCAACCACCCCCGCGGGAAATCGGAACTGTGCCTCCGTGGTCCCTCGCCGGTTCAAGCGCCCGGTGAAGAGGGCGCGAGGCTTTTGGCCGGGACCCATCAATTCGATCCGTACTGTCCCGGGCCCCGCAATATGCTCATTCTTCGAATCCGTGACAATCACTCGCACCGCCGCCTGTCCTCCGCTCAGGTACGATTGCTGGCCCAGAATGTGGACCACCGGCGTACGCAGGATTTCCGCGATTGATTCCGTCCCTTCTAGGGTTTCGCGTTGCCCGTCGCTGTATTCAAAGCGATAGCGCATGCGCTGCCATACCAGATCATCGAAGGCCAGCGTGTCGTCAAATTTGATCGTCTCCTGCCATCGTCCCTTGCCGACGGCAACCTCGGTGCGCCGTTCCGAGCCCCCCACAACTTGGTCTTCCGGATTTAGGACTTCCACAGTCAGTCGTCCCGCGCCGGCATGCGCGGCTTGGTACGGAATCGTCAAGTACAGGACGCCGTGCGAGTGCGTGGCGACGACCGATTCGTCGTTTGCCGCTCCGGAGGGTTGCACCGCCATGATCGCCGCGGTGACTAGCGCTGCGCCAAGCAAGAAGAACCAGAACCTTGATGGCCCAAATCTTGACGGATTGTTGTGTCCATAGAAGGATTCCATGAGTCGTCTCCCTGAATGTGCTTCATCAGCGCCGGTGCAGCTTTCGAACGCTCAGGGTTAGAACGGCCGGCTCGTCGTTTCTTGCACGCAAACCACGAAAATCATGGCCAAGCCCTCAGACGTGATAGACACCGGACTGGCGAGATTGGTGCCTCTGCCAAGTGGGGAGGACCTGACCTCATTTACTTCTGACTGCTGCATCGTGTGACAGACACGGGACAACCAGCTTCGATTCAGCGGGTTGGGAAAACCGAAAGGAGCGTTACTGCGGCGTGTTGCGCTAGTCTTTGGAGAGCCAGAAAATCTTTATGGGTTGCGTGGGACCAGGTTTTCGGATGATTTTGAAAATTGGGGTGCCGCATGCTTGCGCAGTTTGCAATGGTGCGGGTTTTCGATCAACGAACGGAATCGTTTCCTGACCTAGTCCTGTAAAAAGGGGATGTCAGAAAAAGCTTCTCCCCTCGCCTAAATTTTCCAATCGGGCGTGGCAACATAGGCGCGGTTGATGTCAGCGACCGTCTGCGTGCCGCAGTTGCCCATCACGAGTTTTAGTTCGCCCTGCATGATTTCGATCACGCGATCGACGCCGGCCTGGCCGAACGCGCCCAATCCCCACAGAAA
>Ga0137409_10009101_pt1 | contig 10117 bp, 7 predicted proteins | sample CZODoug1_16funga_FD_122059 | JGI IMG/M metagenome (GOLD analysis project Ga0137409, IMG submission 122059) | Vadose zone soil fungal communities from Angelo Coast Range Reserve, California, USA - CZODoug1_16fungal (Hybrid Assembly) | ecosystem: Environmental > Terrestrial > Soil > Vadose zone...
GGATATGGAGAACGAGACAAGATCTCGCTGACCTACTTCATCTGGACACACGTGGGCGCTTTAGTCCTGCTCGTCGGCATTCTCGTAACAGGATTCCTAGCCGGAACCACTGACATGGACTCAGTTGTAAACAACTTGGCGAATCCGTCCACAGTCCCCTCACTAGTAAGGCTAGGCATCGTTGGAGCCATGTGTTTCGGACTCTTCGTCAAGATTGCACAGTTTGGCCTTCACGCTTGGCTGCCATCAGCTTACGCAGAAGCACCTACCCCGATTAGCGCTCTACTATCGGCCGCAATGACCGGAATAGGAGGCTACGCGATTGTTCGTATCGTCATGACAATCTATCCGTCGGGATTCCAGGCCCTATCCGCTCTCTTTGCAGGCTGGGCTCTGGTCACAATGTTCTACGGTAGCGCGATGGCGCTGGTTCAGGACGATGTCAAGAAACTGCTGGCATATTCTAGTATGAGTCAGATGGGCTACATCCTTTTTGGACTGGCAACTTTCACTTCGTTTGGCATATCGGGGTCAATGTTCCAGTACATTAGCAACGCAACTGCGAAGGGAATCTTGTTCATCGTTGTAGGCGCGATAATGCTCCAGTTTCGCGGAGAACGAAGCATGAGCAAGATGGGAGGACTTGCAGGAAAGATGCCGATAACAGCCTCTGCGGCTTTCATCGGTTCACTCGCACTGATGGGATTTCCCTCGACAAATGGGTTCTTCTCTGAATTTCTCCTGTTTCAAGGAGGTTTCGCACGCGCAACAATCGCGTTCTCGGATTATCGTGTAATCGTAGCCATCCTAGGAGTTGTCGCTACGGCGTTTACTGCAGGATATTCTCTGCTCGCTCTCCGGAAGATCTTCTTCGGGCCCGCAAATGGAGACTCGGCAAATGTCAAGGAGGCGCCTTGGACAATCACTGTGCCCCTGATAGTTCTGAGCATAGTAACGGTGGTCCTGGGGATCTATCCGGGGCCTATAATCAGCCGATTCGCCGCCATCGGGAGGGCTATTGTTGGAGTGTAAGAAGAATTGACGCTGATTCCGTGGCTGATCTGGACTGCCCCACTTGCAGGGGCTCTTCTCACACCAGTCTTTGCCAAGATCCATCCTGGTCTCCGAAACTATGGCGCAGTAGCTTTCACTCTGATTTCGGCTATCGTCGCCACTCTTACCGTGTTTACAGTTGCTCCGGGCGACTACCAAGTTGGGTGGATCTCGTCATCGATTTTCAACGTGAATGCTGGAGTGCTCGTTGACCCGTTAAGCATGTTTCTGGCCAACATAGTCGCTTGGATTAGCTTCCTCATCATGGTCTACAGTCTACAATACATGAAGGGCGAGTTTGGCCTAACTCGCTACTGGTTTTTCATGAACCTCTTCATCGGCAACATGCTCCTTCTAGTCCTGGCCGATAATCTGCTGCTGATGTTCTTCGGCTGGGAAGGAGTCGGCCTCTGCTCATACGCACTGATCGGCCACTTTTATCATGATGAGCCAGAGCACTGGGTCGGAACCCCAGGCGACACGGCACTGGGAGTGCCTCAAGCCTACCCGCCTAGTCATGCGGGGATGAAAGCGTTCATCATGACGCGAATCGGCGACATCGCCCTCCTTATTGCGATCTTTCTCATCTTCGCAACAGCCGGGACTTTCAACTATGCAGAATTGGCGACTAAGCTCGGTCAACCGGGTAGTTGGGCCTCGGTACTGTCCGGGTTGGGACTGCTCCTTCCGACTGCGCTTCTCTTTTTCGGAGGACCGATAGGAAAGTCAGCGCAGTTCCCGTTACAAGAATGGCTTCCAGACGCGATGGCGGGACCAAGCTCCGTCTCGGCACTAATTCACGCGGCCACGATGGTTAAGGCCGGAGTGTTTCTGGTTGGGAGAATGGGGCCAATTTTCTACATTGCGCTGTTACAGTTCAACCTGGTCACTCCCTTCTTTGGTACAATTGCCTGGATTGGCGCCTTCACAGCCTTCCTCGCAGCAACTCAGGCCACGGTTGCTCGGGAAATCAAGAAAGTCCTGGCATACTCGACCGTCTCTCAGATAGGTTACATGATGATGGCACTCGGCATTGCTGGACTGAGTGCGGACTTCATCGCTGGATACTCCGCCGGGCTGTTCCAGCTGATGAGTCACGCGATTTTCAAGGCCTCGCTCTTCTTGGCAGCGGGATGGGTGATACATGCGACCGAGACTCGATTCATGGACCAGATGGGAGGATTGGCTAAGGCTATGCGACTCACGTCAGTTTCCATGCTTCTCGCCGGACTCTCTCTGATCGGTATTCCCCCCTTCAGCGGATTCTGGACAAAAGATGCGATTCTGTCCTCTGCATTTCAGAGTAGCCAACTCGTGTTCTACGGAATCGGACTTGCGACTGTTCTGCTGACCGCGTTCTACACTACGAGAATGCTTGGCATCACGTTCGCCGGCAAATCAAGCACCCATGTAGACGAGCTAGCAGAGGAGGGAAAGCCGGTTCACGAGGCCGGTCTCATCATGCTCGTGCCGTATCTGGCCCTTGCGATTGCAAGCCTCGGACTCGGAATCTTCTATCCATTTTACAGCGGACCCCTGTCCAACTACATTGCAAAGTCGCTACCTCCTGCTTTGCCTATAGGCACAATTCCTGCTCTGTCGATTACAGAAGTTCTACTCTATGGCGCTAGCATCGCTATGGCCGGGGTCGGACTGGTCGTCGGATACTTTCTGTATTTCAGAAGACCATACGTGATTCCGACAAAGGTTACGGGGGTCCGAGCTTTCCTATGGCATCGCTGGTATCTTGATGCGATCAACTACCGAGTGTTTGTAGGCGGGCTAACGCGAGCTAGTCGAGGATTGTACAGATACGTCGAACAGGGAATCTGGGATCGACTCAGCTCGACAATAGCGCGCGATGTGATAGACTATTCTGAGGCTAGCGGCGTCTTGGACTCCGAAGTTGTTGACGGAGCCGTGAACCATGTGGCGACGGCGGGTTCGCGGCTGAGCAACCTTCTCCGCCGACTCCAGAGTGGCGTGACTGAACAGTACGTCATCACATTCGCCATCGGAATCGCTCTGCTTCTAATCTACATGATTTTTGTGGTCGGAGCAGGCTAGGAATGTTTGGAATCCTAACGGTTCTACTCTTTCTACCAGTGGTCATGGCGATTCCCACCTTCTTGCTGGGAAAGAGACGAGCCGGACTGGCCAAGATTCTCGGCATCGGAACAACGACCGTTGTCTTCGTTGTTTCTCTAATCATCGTCGGATTGTTCCAGTACGGCAATCCAAACTTCCAGCTTACGGACACTGCGAACTGGGCTAGCACTTTCGGATTGAACTACATCGTTGGAGTCGACGGGATCAGCCTGCCACTCCTGATCCTTGCTGCCTTGCTCTGCCTTCTAGCCGCCGCAGGATCTAGGGACATGATCAGTATCAAGCAACCAGAATACTATGCACTCTTCCTAGTTTTCGAGACAGGAATAATTGGCGTGTTCACATCGCTGAACCTGATTCTGTTCTACGTCTTCTGGGAGATAGTTTTGATCCCGATGTTCTTCTTCATCGGGATCTGGGGAGGACCGCGGAGAAAATATGCTTCCCTAAAATTCCTAATCTTCACCTACGCCGGAAGCGCCATCATGCTATTCGGGTTCATCGCCCTCTACGCTTGGACCGGTAGCCAGGGCGCTCCCTCTTTCGACTACAGCACCCTCCTGACGAGGGCTGCAAATCTCACTATGCCCCTTCAAGTTGCCGCATCACTTGCCACTTTCGTTGGATTCGCGGTAAAGCTTCCGATCTTTCCGCTACACACATGGCTCCCGGATGCTCATGTCGAGGCTCCTGCACCTGTTAGCGTTCTTCTCGCGGGCCTATTGTTGAAGATGGGTGGCTACGGACTCATCAGATACAATCTGTTGCTGTTCCCGGCAGCGGACAAGCTTCTCTGGCCAGTTTTCACCGCGATAGGACTCATAACGATGGTTTACGGAGCCTCTGTCGCGTTTGTCGCGCAGGACATGAAGCGGATGATTGCGATGACAAGCGTGAACCACATGGGATATGTTCTGTTGGGAACATTCACGCTCGGTTCGATCGGGGTCTCCGCTGCAGTGTTCCAGATGTTTGCTCACGGACTGGCTGTCGGAATGCTCTTCCTGATGTCGGGTTACATTCACGAACATACTGGGACTCGCAACATAAACGAGCTGCACGGCCTTCGAGGAAAGATGCCGACAACCACTCTCCTTCTCATCGTAGCCTCGATGGCCGCAATGGCGGTCCCAGGATTCGCGAACTTCATCAGCGAATACCAAGTCATCCAAGGAGCGCTGAGCGCAAACTATCTGTTCGGATTCGCGATACTCGCACCCGCTCTGACAGTCGGCTACTTCTTCTGGATGCTGAGACGAGTAGTCATGACCCCAGCCGAGGGTCCGAAGAATGAGATACAACTACACTCACAACTCATTCTAACCGCATTCCTCGTTCCGCTACTGGTCTTCGGAATCTACCCCGCGCCACTGCTAGGAAGCGCGATCAAACCAACTGTAGACCACTTACTGAGTGTACTCTTTCCGGGGGGGAAATAGATCACAAACCTCTGGGTCCTGACCCCATTCCTCACGCTCGCAACCTTCGGATTACTCGTCACTCCAGCCGGTCTGATCAGACGCGGAAAGAACCCCATCGGGGTTGCACCTTACGCAGGCTTGACCGGATTAGTCATTGCGCTTGGCTCCACGATTTGGTTGGGCTTCTATGGCGGACCCTCCCAGGTTTTCGGCGGGTTCCAAGTAGACCTGTTCACATATTTCTTCACCGGAGTTCTTCTTCTCGTCTCGCTGTTTGTCGCGATATCATCTCTTGACTTCATGAAAGGAGACACGAACACAGCTCCCTACTTCGGGCTCTTACTCCTGTCAACCCTAGGGATGATCGTACTAGCAGCATCGATGGATCTGATCCTTCTCTACGTGGGTTGGGAACTCATGAGCATTCCCACCTATGCATTGACTGCCATCAAGAAAAAGGACCCTAACTCCAACGAGGCAGCAGTAAAGTTCTTCGTATTGTCCGCTCTATCTTCGGCCCTGCTTGTCTACGCGATATCTCTGACGTTCGGGATAACAGGGTCGACCAGCCTGCCAGCAATCGCGAGTTCGCTTGGGACTCTCAGCGGCGACACGAGGTCGTTCGCTCTGATCGCCATCGTAATGTTCGTGGCCGGGTTTGGAGTCAAGATGGCTGTGGTTCCTTTCCACATGTGGATTCCTGACGCTTTCGAGGGAGCCCCAACTACCGTCGCAGCTCTCTTGGCCGCCGGGGCGAAGATGGCCGCTTTTGCCGCCGCTTTCCGCGTATTCATTATAGCAATGTCTGCCGTCAACATTGACTGGTATTCGACCTTCGCGATTGTGGCGATTGCGACGATGACGTTAGGTAATCTCGCGGCTCTGATGCAGAAGAGTTTCACTCGACTTCTCGCATATTCGAGCATCGCTCAGGCCGGATACATCATGATCGCACTCGCGGTCCCCATCACGGCTAGCGGTGTTCCCCTAGGACTGGCAGGAGGACTCTTCCATGTGCTCAACTATTCAATAGTGAAAACCGCAGCCTTCGTCGCAGCCGCGGCCGTAGCCACCAGACTTCCCCTGAACACTCTAGACTCTTTCAACGGACTAGCTCGGCGCATGCCGCAGACAGCCTTCAACATCACCATCTTCTTCCTAGCATTAGCAGGTGTGCCTCCGCTGAACGGATTCTTCAGCAAAGTCATGCTGTTCACAGGCGCGGTATACTCTCCATACTCTTGGGGAGGATACTTGGCGATCGCAGCTTTGTTGAACAGCGGGTTCAGCATGAGCTACTATGGTTGGCTGATTAAGAGAATGTACTTTGACGATCCCGCAGATTCGTCAAGAATCCCGGAGCCTCGCGCATATACTAGTGTTATGTGGGCCGCGACAATACTTGTCTTCATCATAGGGCTGTATCCGGACCCTTGGATCCGCCTGGTTCAGAGCGCGGCTTGCTCTCTGAGAAGTCCAGTCCCGTGTTGATCAGACCAATAATATCTGCAATGCTGTTAACGAACTGATCCTTCATGAAGCCTCGTTCATCAGGACCCAATTCCAACCGAACAATTGGAAGCGTGTGACCTGACGCGTCCTCAGTCCCTTGGACGGTAACCTTTGTCGGTCCATTTCCAGCACGCTCCTTCGTGGAAGTGGTGCTAAAATGTGGTTCCAGGCCGCTTCTGACGATCTCTAGGATCTCTTCAGTCCTCGAATCGTCCGGATATCCTTTGATCATTATTCCCGGCTCGCTGGTTCCAACAATCATGATGATGCACTTGATTCCGTATTCTGTGACGAAAGTTTGTACACTCTTATCGAAGTCGGACCCGGCTTGGAGCACTCTGTCTCCCTCTTGATCCTGTTTGATCTCTCTGGCGATGATTGCCCAGCTTCTGGACAGAAGTGCGACTTCCTCTGCAATCTGTCCAGCGTGAAAGTCTCCTTTCGGATCAATAACTGGAGGACCGGAAATGAGCACCAGTCCTCTACCCATGACTTCCGTGTGCCGGGGATGGATGATTTTTAGTGGCATTTGGGGATCCAGAAGGGGGTTTTCTGATGGTCGATAATCTGGATTTGTATGGACACGCTATTGCTATTGTCTAAGGATTTCCTCAGGCTCGCCACAGAGGGTCAAGTGTTCAGAGTTGTTCTCATGCCGAGATATTGCGCGATCTCTTTGGCCGTACTGGACGCTTGATTTTCGTTCTCTACGCCCTCGATGAGAAATCGTCCGTTTCGAAATAGCGACACCGTGAACGCCCTGTGTCGATATACCAGTACAGAAGCGGTGCAAAGAAGAACCTTTTCAGCAGGTATCCTACTTCCAACCTCCTTTAGCTCCAGAGTCATGTTCTCTGGAGGAAGAACATTTGCCGTGTGCTCTCCACATAGAAGGGTCACCGCTCTGGCCGGTTCAGACGTACTGTCATGGCTGCTTCCACAGCCTTCACAGTCTTGTCGTTTCGACAACTTGGTGGCCAGGAATTCAGGACCCATCATGTCGACTGTGACGAGATGATCAGCCCATTCACTATCGTGCGCCAGCAGAAATCGAAGCGCCACTCCTGTGCCCAGGGCTCCCGCCAGGCCTATGATTGACGGGCTGACTCCCAGAGTCTCGCAACTGTCTTCGAACCTGTCCACGACGTGGGGCATGACGCACTTGAGGCATGCCGTCCTGGGAGGATTAAGCAGTGCGAGATGAGCCTGATCGGCCACAGCGCTCGTGAATAGGTAGGGGATTCCATTTCTCACAGCATATTTGTTCAGAATGTATCGAGTTCGAAAATTGTCCAGCCCGTCGAATATCAGATCGACGTCTCTCAGTAGCCCGTCTGCGTTTCTATCTGTCAAGGTTTCGATGATAGGCTCGATCTCGCACCACTTTCCAGGCTCTGACAATCTATCGGCTAGGACCTCAACTTTTGGGTGAAAGAGGTCTTCACTCGTCGCGGAATGGAGCCTAGCAAGGTTTGTACTCTCGACGATGTCTTGGTCGATTAGCTTGAGGCGGCCGACTCCCGATTTTGCGAGATAATAAGCGGCGGAACTTCCCACCCCCCCAACTCCCACGATTGCCACGGACAAGGATTGTAGCTTGTGGAGACCTTCTCGCCCAATACTTGGGATCGCAACCTCTCTAGAAAAGTAGTCTTCGGACTTGATGATCATTGATGAAGGTGACTGGTCCAGGCCTTGAAGTGTCTTACCCAGTCATCGGGTCATGGGAACTTGGGGGACAGGGCTCCAGCAGGGCAGGCGTCTATGCAGGCCATGCAAAGGATGCATTCTGAGTCGTTGAACTTTTTCCAGTCCAAATCAAGGATTGGTATTTGCATCGGGCAAGCGGACTCGCACTCCTTGCATTCTGAGCATTTGATCGGGTCTCGATGCATTCCGAGGAGGCTGTTCTTCTGGGTCACAGCCATGATCGCGCCGACGGGACAGACGTAGCGACACCAGAATCGAGGAATCCTCCAAGCAGCATAGACGAACCCGACCAAGACAACAACGTTGAGCCATGTTAGAGCCGAAATATGTCCGAACCATGATGAGAGATTGCCAATAGTCAAGTCCGAGCTCTGAGCCGTTCCGAGGAATCTCCATGAGCCTCCGAGGATCGCGGGGAGAGTTCCGAACAAGGTCCCGTCGGGGGTTATTGCAACGAAGAGTCCGTCGGCGAGTGGGCCTAGGCTTGTCCTGTAGTCACTTCCGACGCCGTAGTATACGGCTAGTCCGAGCGAACCGCTGATCAGGAACGCTAGGACAACCAGGTAATATTTCAGACGAATCCATTGAAGATGAGCCCTCTTCTCGACTGCGTCAACTCGGCCCTTGACGCTGGTGATGACGTCTTGCAGAAAGCCGACAGGACAGATCCATCCGCACATGAACCGGCCAAGAATGGCCCCTACGACGAGCATTATTCCCACCGGGAGCCACGGGAAGAGCCCGTTCTCCAAGAAGAGCGTGATGGCGTCCATTGTGCTGGTGACTTGGGCTTGCGATTTTACGCTCGAGACAATTGGAAGAACAATCCACGAGCGAGTTCCGTTGAATGCTGGGACGAGGCTCATGATGCCGATTCCGCTGAAAAGCACGAAGAAGCCGAGCTGAACGATCGTTCTTACAGGCCAGTAATAGCCTCGAACCTTGATTCGCCCGAGCCGAGCACGCAGGCCACTCGTCTGCCCAGTCTTAGCGTCAGGAATTCGCGTTTTCTCCATTTGATTGGACCTATCCAAAGAAGGGGACGAACTGTCGGACAAGTTGCTGAAGGACAGCCCACTGTTCTTGGTATACTCCGACCATCATTGCCGCGAGCCCCACTAGCAGAGTAAGTGAAGCTATCACCCGATTCAAAGATTCTCACTTGGCCGTCCTGATAACCGATTGGGACTTCTCGATTCCTTGGTAGTTATATCGTTTCCGAAATCGTAGTGCGAGTCGACAGGTGGTAAGGCCTGAGGTTTAGTTAGTTTATCGTCGGGTGCCTCTTTGACTTATGGACTGGTTTTCGGCTCTCGTCGTTTATCCTGTTGGCTGTTAAGTCGGTCTGGCAATACTATGTTCCATCACGAGAGGTTCTGTTGCTGTTGGAGATATTCAGGAGGATGGTCAACGAATCCGTACGGATAGGTCTAGCCAACGACGTATCCTCGCTGAGAAAGCTCTCAATACTCTCCTACAACCAGCTCGCCCAGTATGATTCTCCCAGCTGCTACAAGCTCTGCGCGATAAGCAGAGCAGCGGGAATACTAGCGGCTAGGAAAAAGTCTCTCAAGAGAGGCTTTCCGACTAGAGAGCCCTATGCTGTCAGACCCTGTCTCGTCTCCTGTTACAGTTTCAAGACGAAGAACGGAGGACTAGGGATTCCAGTCGCGAGAGGGAAACGTTTGAGCATACCCCTGACCAACCACACAATAAACGTCATCTCCCAACCAGGGGTCGAGGTTCGCTCCTTCACACTCACCCGGAACAGGCTCTGCCTCTCTATCGCCCGCGATGTTGCCACGGTAGAATGGACCTCCACGGTGGGCGTGGACCGCAATCTTCGCAATCTCACAGTCGGAAACGACCAGGAGACTCGTCACCACGACCTCTCGGGGACTGTGAGGATAGCCAGTACTACGATGCGTATAGTCGCCTCTTTCAAACGGGACGATGCGAGGATTAGAAGCGTCATATCTTCGAAGCATGGAAAGCGTAGAACCGCTAGGACTGGTCATTTCCTCCACACCGCCACGAAGACAATCGTGGCAGCAGCAGTCCAACAGAGACATGCAATAGTACTGGAAGATATTCGAGGCATACGCTGTCTCTACCGTAAGGGTAACGGTCAGACCAGAAAGTATCGGGGCAGGATGAACGGATGGAGCTTCAGCGAAGCCCAGCGACAGCTAGAGTACAAGGCCAGATGGGTAGGCCTACCCATTATTCGTCTGTCTAGGCGTGAGACTAGAGGATCCAGCATGACTTGTCCGAGATGCGGGGAGAGACTCCAATCGGACAAGAGACTTAAG
>Ga0137409_10009102_pt1 | contig 10116 bp, 8 predicted proteins | sample CZODoug1_16funga_FD_122059 | JGI IMG/M metagenome (GOLD analysis project Ga0137409, IMG submission 122059) | Vadose zone soil fungal communities from Angelo Coast Range Reserve, California, USA - CZODoug1_16fungal (Hybrid Assembly) | ecosystem: Environmental > Terrestrial > Soil > Vadose zone...
GACGTCGACGCCTACCTCGCGGGCGCGTTCCATCAGGATCTGATCGAACTCGGCGCGCGGCACTTGATAGGTCTGCGGTCGCGCGACTTCCGTCACACTCGCGAAATCGACACCGCGGCCGCTCATGCCGTCGTGGACCACAACAAGAGCGAGGCGGACAATTCGACGCACGAGATCAGCGCAGCCGTCACACGAGCCAAAGTGGTCGTACTTCTGAGTCTGGGTCTGGGACTGGTGGTCGCGTTTATCTTCGGCGTTAAATACACGCGCTGATCAGGCGTTGCTCTCTTCGATCTTGTCGACGCGGTTCGGATAGAACGCCAAGTAGTCCTTGATCTCGGCCATCGCCGGATGTAGCACGCTCTCGCGCGATCAGTTTCCCAGAAACTGAGTCAGGTCGCCCTTCATTCCGCCACGCTCCCACAGCTTCGCGTACACACGCTGCAGGCTGTCGCGGCTCACCGCACGCATCGCGATCCGGTTGGCGAGCTGTTCGGTCTGCAGATACGGATGGTGCGAGAAGATCCAGACATGTCCGAGCTCGTGTGCGATGGCGGCCTCGATCTTTGGCTTTTCTTCGGCGCCTATAATTTCCATCATGTCTGCAGCGATCTCTGCGCAATCCAGCAGCATCTTGATACAGGTCACCAGCTTTGGACCGGCCGCCAGCATCTGCGCATTGGCATGCGCCGTCTCCAACGAATGATCGCCGAGAACCGCCATACCGACGACGACGTCTTCAAGGACGTCGTCTACTGCGATGATGTTGTAGCCGCCGGTGGCGCGGGTTTGGGCAACCCATGGCCCAGGAGTCGCGGTCATATCAGCCCCACGGCCAGAAGGATGAGAACGAATGTGGACACCACCGCGCCGATGGCACATCCGAGCTCGGCGGCGGTGATCTTCGTTTGAGTAAACTTTCCCTCCTCGCGAAGTTCGAGTGGCTTGTAGAAGGGATGCACGCGCCCGCGGGAATCCAACACCGCATACTCATCGGAATAATACGTCGCGCCGGCGCGCACCAGCTCCGCAACCAACGTTGATTTACCGCTATAGCTTCGCCCCGGTATCACTATCGCCTTCCCTTTCCAGCCCACCACACCGGCGTGAACAAAAACGCGATGCTTCGCCAACTCCGCCACGAAAAGTCTGAGATCAGACTCAAACGTCTCAAAAACGAGATCGAGATCAAGTGATCGGGCAAGCTGCACATGGTCTCCATAGAGAAGATTCAGGCGTCGCACATTGGCGCGCGGGCCCTTGCCGCCGATCAATATGGAGTAAACACGATCGACGATGGACAAGGACGTGCTCTCCCATTCGCTTGGCAGATGCCGGCAAACCCGATCGAGCGCAGCGGGTTCGTTGGAGCGAATGCCGATTCGCACCCCGTAAGACTTCAATGAGAAACCCACCGCCCATCCAAGGCGGTCCAGCTTCTTCATTCAAGTGGAGGTAGACTTCAACCTGGGTAACTTTGCTTCTGCCATGTTTACCTTCCTGGTAACGCGATCATTTCAACTGTTCGATGGAGAAACTATCCAACGATATTGCTCCGAAGATTGGGCAAGGCGACGTGGTGCAGTTTTCTCTCTGAAGGACCAACACCACAGCGTTTGTGGTTGGCGTCGTGGTAAATTCAAAACTAAAAGACTTCCAATCACTGTTGCCTTTTGTTAGCGGCGACGACTGTCCCAAACGCTTTTGCTCGCCGGCGGCATCGCTGGCGGTCAGCAGGGGCAGTCCTCCTGAGACCACGTCCTGCGAGCGGCTTGCGAAGTTAACCTGGTAATGTGTCGATGGCTCGACCAGTATTATCTGAGAAATTAATGGCGAATCCGGATTTGAATTGCCGCCAAACTCGACTCGCAAATCCCTGGCCCCGCTATGAGGTTGGCTTGCGTCCAGCGAGATGGAAGCTCCCTGCTCGCGCGACACGCGCCAACCAAAGCCGCCTGCGGAAAATGTCAATGGCGACTCAAAGCCGCCATCGTAGATTGAAGGTTGTTTGTTGCCCGCTTCCGCTCCATGAGTCGCTTTCCAAATATCGAATGCTTCCCTGAAGGCGCCTTTTGCCAGCAACTGTTCCACTACCTCGCGCCTGATCGCAACCGGCACGTCGCGCGCGTCGCCAAGCTGCGCAACAGCTTCGCTTGCCTTTCCGTGTCGAGCCAAAAACCTCGCGAAGGCAATGCGCGTTTTGTCAGTCTTGATTTGTGCCAGTTGCTCGGTCAACCTCATATCGCTACGGGACACACCCCACGCGAGATCGATAAGGCTCGGAAGCAATTCCGGATTGCTTTGCGCTGCCTGGCTGAGGTCTTTGAATGCAGATTCGTATTGACCCATTCGCAAAAGCACATTGCCACGGTTCCAGCGCGGCGCCGAATAAAAAGGCGCGCGCTTAATAGCTTCATCAAAGGCCGCCAACGCGCCGGCGGTGTCGCCCGCCTGATCGCGCAAAAGCCCCAGCTCCGACCAAAGCCCATACTCCGCCGGCCTGAGTGCCACTGCTTGTTCGATTTCGCTCATGGATTGCGCGGGCGTGTCGGACAAGCTCAGCATCGCGGCGCCGGCCAGATGAGCTTCCGCGTCGTTAGGCGTGAGTTGAATCGCTTTTTTCGCGGCCGCAAGGTTGCGCGCAGTAAGCGAGTAAGTCACCAAGAGACGCGAGAAACCGAAGGCGGCGGCCGAGCGAATCGCAAACAGGCAGCCTGCAATCGCTATTGCGACCAGAAGCAACCGCAAGTAACGATGCGAGAGAAAACCGGAACGTGCTGTTTTCAAGATTGAGTGAAGGGTCGGTAGTTGGTCACTTTGATGTCGATAGGCTCTAGCTTGTCGTGGTGGCGGAAGCCCGACCATAAGGGAGGGCTCCGCTTGCTTTCCTGCTTCAGCCAAAAGAGCCCTCCCTTACGGTCGGGCTTCTGCCATTGATCTAGTCAAAGAAAAGCGTGCCTGCTCCTTTCGGAGGGCACGCTCTCTTTGAGCTAAAGCTGAACGAACAGAATTAATGGGGACTCGGATTGCCGCCGCCATGAAATGCCCAAATCAGGCCGGCCGCTAGCGCGCCGCCGCCTGCGAGAATCGCTATCAGGGCTGAAGTGCCGATGCCTTCGCCAGCAGCGCCGCCAGTAGCAACAGCCGCCTGGGTGAGAGGACTCAGCGTGCCGCCGCCTGCGTAGCAGAAAGCCATTCCCTTGCGATTGCCGTTGGTTTTTTCGGAAGCGCCTTCCGCGGTGTAAACCTCACCGACGCCTTTGCCGCTCTTCTTCATCACCACGCATCCCTTGAGTACCTTGACGCGAACGTTGCCGTTGTCGTCAAAATCAAGTTGGATGGAGGAGTTTGGTTGCAACTCCACGGTGCCGAGCGCGCCCAGGTCAATCGTCGCACTAACCGCAGCCGGCGTTTCGATCGTCGCGCCGGTAAGCAGGCTCGCGCCGCTGGCTGCGCTGGCGTTATTCACAGTGATTGGCTGGTTGCCGGTTGTGGTCAGCCGCGCAATGAATTGCTGTGGCACAACCACCGGGGCCGAAGGCGAAGTCGGGGCCGCAAAACTCAATTGGACAAATACCTGAACCAGGGCAACCGCAAGGAACACAGCAATTGCTCTCGATACTTTTCGGCGTTGTTTGGTCATGATCTTAACGTCCCTTCAAATGTTAACGCGTAGAAATTTGAGATTTGGAGCCCTTAGCGGCCCGAAGTTTACTTTGCTTCCGCGCGCAGGTCAATGGTTATTCCGAGAAAGTCGGGTCTTTTTGCAAGAATTCATTGTTAACTGATCCAACGAGCCTGAGGGAAACACTACGGCTTCTTCATGAAGCGTGCGAAAAACTCGTCCGCCAGACGCGGATCAACCGTCTTCAGCACCTGATACTCGTCAAGCACCTTCTTTTTATCACCTTGCGCGACGTAGGTGACCGCGAGGTTGTAGTGAGCCTCACCGAAATTTGGTTTTAAGCGGATGGCAGTCTTGAATGAAGCCACCGCCTCCGGATAGCGCTTGCTGCGATAGTAAACCTTGCCGAGATTGTTATGAGTTTCCGCGCTATCCGGCTTGAGTGTCAGCGTTTTCTTGTAGGCTTCGATGGCCTGGTCAAACTGTTGTGCCTGGTAAAGAGCCGAGCCGAGACTGTTGTAAGCATCCGCAAAATCACTCTTCAACTGGACAGCCTTTTGCAACGCGGCTACAGCTTCATTGAACTGACCGCGATTGTAATAAGCAGTACCCAAGTTGTATTGCGCCTCGGGAAAGTCCGGCTTCAACTCCGTTGCCTTTTTGAGAATATCGATCGCTTCGGGAAATTCGCCCAGCTTGTTGTAGACGGAGCCGAGATTGTTGAGCGCCTTCGCATAGTCAGGCTTTAACCGAATCGCTTCCTTATACGCGTCGATTGCCTTTTGATAATATTCCGCCGCTTCCGCCTGATTACTTCCCTCAGCGATCTTCGCATACGCATAGCCAAGATTATTGTGAGATACGGGGTTGTCGGGCTTCAGCCTGATAGCTTCTTGTAGCTCGCTCACCGCCGGGCGAAACTCGTTCAGCGCTATCAACAAGCTGCCCAGGTTAGTGTGCGCTTCCGCGTAATCAGGTCTGAGTCTGATCGCCTCGCGGTAAGCTCTGGTGGCTTCCGGATATTTGGCCGACATGTAATAGGCGTTACCAAGGTTGTATTGTGCGTCGGCGAAATCGGGACGGGCATTTGCCGCCTTCAGAAAACTATCGAGCGCCTTCGGATATTGCTCCGTGATGTAATACGCCGCGCCCAAATTGTTAAGTGCTTCAGCGTCACCCGGCTTCAGACTAAGCGAACTCGTGAAAGCCTGAATTGCCTCCGGATAACGCCCGGCTTTGTAAAGACTCGCGCCGAGATTGTTATAAGCTACGGCGTCATCCGGTTTGAGTTTGACGGTCCTTTGCAGCGCATCGATTGACTGCGGCAGCATCCCCAGTTTGTCATAAGCAAAACCAAGGTTACTGAAAGCGGTCGCATTGTCTGGCCGCAGTTTCACTGCTTGCTCGTAAGCTTTGGCCGCTTCAGCGTAACGATTCAAGCTCAGGTAACTATCCCCCAAAGAGTTGTAGGCCTCGGGCCAATCCGGTTTGACTCGCGTCGCTTCTTTGAATGCCTTGACCGCCTCGTCATAGTTTTCCAGCGCGCTCTGGGCGATGCCCAGATTGAAAAACGAATCCGCGTCGTTTGGCTTGAGCGCCAGTGATTTCTTAAACGCTTCGGCGGCTTCACTGTGTTTACCGCTGCTGAAGTAAGCCGCGCCCAGATTGTTGTAGATAACCGGATCCTTCGGCGTGTGTTTCAACGCATTGAGATACGCTTCAATCGCTTTCGGAAAATCGCCAAGGTCGTAGTAAGTGTTTCCCTGGTTCTTGAATGCTTCGCCTTTGTCGGCTTCAGTGAGTTTGGTCTCAACTACCTCAGGCTCGCCTGGTTTCGGCTTTGGCTTGCGCCGATCGGCAGGATTATTTCGCGCAACTTCGGTCGGCCTAACGGGTAGCTTGGGCTGTCGTTTCACGACGAGCATTGCCGCCCCGCCAACAATATCTCTCACGCGTTGTGGTCGCTTAAAAACTATCGCCGCGCCGCCCATGATGTCTTGACCCTGAAAAGCACTAGCGCCGCCGGAAACCTGCGGCGTTAGCGCTATCGTCATCGCCGCGGCAAGCGAGCTTGCCACCAGGGTTGCTATAGCGCGACGGAGATGCAGCGATTTAGTCATAACGAATTTGGGCTTGCGCTTTCCTGTGGCGGCTTGGACGTGGCAATCACTATTAAGCTTGTAAAAACCAAAGCATTAACAATCGTGTGCAAACCAAAATCCATCAGACTGTGAACCGCCACGCCCGCAATTCCGATCGCCGCTCCGTAACCGGCGGCGCGGCGGAAGCGATTCGGAGCGGCCAGCGTTCCGCGTAAACGCGCAACTAGTATCACTGCGAACCAAACACCCAGGGCCAACCCAACCAGCCCGCCGCTCGCAAGTAGTTCGAGATAGTCGTTGTGGGCCTCTTGTGGCGTCAGCGTTCCAGCCGCGTCGTGAACTGCGGGAACGGCGGCCCAGTATCCGCCCATGCCGACACCCAAAATCGGATGGGCCCTAAACAATCTCCAGGATGCTTTCCAAATCTCATTTCTACTTGCGCCCTGGCGTAAGTCGGAGTTGTCGGCGTTGAGCTCGTTGCGCGATTCCTCAATGCTTGTTGCCAGCCGATCGCCACCAAGCCAAACCGTTCCGAAAGCAACTCCGGCAATTAACACGAGGACCAGCATCAATCGCACGGGCCATGAACGCGCAATGCCGGCCAGTCTTGCGCGTGGCTTAGTTGAACTCCCCCTTAGCGTGACGCTGCTGAAGAGCAGGGCCGCGGTGATTATCTGCGCCGACATCGCAATTAGACCACCACGCGAACCGCACAGGACCAGCGCCGTCCAAAGCGGCAAGAGCGCCGCAAAGTAGATCAGCGCCTGCTCGCGTTTCACTCCGCCGCCAAGAATCAGGCCCAGTATTAACCCCAGGGCCATCTCCATCAGAAACGCGAAGTGATTTTTGTTGATGAACTGGCCATAACCGTGATCGGGCATGAGCAACGGCAATCCGAAGCCGGCGCTGTGCTGCGCTGTTTGTCGCAGGATGCCGAAGATGGCGCTGGCTACCGCGACTCCAATCACCACGTTAATGAGGATTCGCAGCCGTCGCTCGCTGGTGGCGTAACGAAAAAGAAGCACTCCCGCGAGCGTCAACGCCAGGAGCTCGAGCACGAAGAAACGGGTTTGGTAAGGGTCGGCGCTGATCGCGTTCCAGGGTGCAACGTGAATGCCGCCGGGATTCGCGCTTCGGTTTAGAAAGGGCAGTGTTTGGAGAAATGAAAAGAGCGCCAGAGCACCTAAGGGAAGAACCAGCGGCCAACTATCTCCAAACCAGGAGTTGCTGAGGTAGCCTTGGATTAACCAAAAAATGCCGAGGCTAAATAGGGCACAGACGAACAACGCTTCCCACCACGCTTGTGAAGTGCCATAAGGAATCGCCGCCAGTGGAAACAAACATAGCAGCGAGACAAAGACTATTTTCTCCAGCACGCTCGCCGCGTTCAGCTTGAGAGCTGAGCGTGGCGCCGCGGCGCGCACGTCGATTTCCGCCGTGGTTGCCTGCGACATCAACCCGTGATTTTCCCAGCGGTCATTGTCAGGGGCACGCGGCCCGAAGTCACCGGTTCTTCAAATGAACGCAGCACGCGTTCAGCCGCTTGCGAAAGTTCTATCCTCAGGAAACCTGACAGGTAGTTCATGTCTAGTAGCAACGGCGGCCCATCGAGTGGACGATAGAGATTCATCCAGCCCCACTCGCCGTTTGCCGTCGAAAGCGGCAGCCGTGAACACCAGTAGGCGCTCGATCCGATTACCTCGTTTTCATCCACGCTCGCGCGCTTCCAGGACCACACCACGCGTCCGTTTTTGAATTCGATTTGTTGCTGCGGCCGGCGCTGTTCGCTCGCCCGAAACGCACGCTCGTTAAGGTCCGCGCAGCCTTGTTGGCCAAGCTGCAAGTTGGCGTAAGCAAACTCTTCAAACTCGAGCATCTGTCTGAGCGCCTCAAAAAGTTCGTTAAGAGTCGTCGCCTTGGAAAGCGCCAGGCCGGCGCGTCGCACCCTGATGTTGTTGGCGACTCGAATACGTCGATTGCCAACGGTGCGTTTGACGCCCGCCCGTAATTCATCCATTTCGTGATAACGCAGATGTCCTACCGCAACGATTACCGCTGCGGCGATGACAAACAACACAAACCCTGTCGCCGGCGAGGAGGTCTTGGTTGACAGCGCGGCGAGTAAGCCGAACACCGCGCAAACGGAATACAGTATTAACACGACGCGACGTTGGGACCATCCGCGCGCGAGCAACATGTGATGGATGTGCTCGCCGTCACCTTGAAAAACGGGCCGGCCGCTGATCAGCCGCCGGGCCATCGTCACGGTGGTGTCTACCACGGGCAGGCCAAACGCGAGTATTGGCGTGATCACCGCGATCGCAGTCGTTGCCTTCTGCGCGCCCATCAGCGATAACGCCGCGAGCAGGAAACCGACAAACAGTGCGCCCGAGTCTCCCAAAAATATCGAGGCGGGATTGAAGTTGTAACGAAGGAAGCCGGCCAGTGCACCGCAAATCACGATGGTGACCACGGTCATTACCAGGTGACCGCCCGATAAAGCGACGATCAGAATAACGATTGACGAAAACAAAGCCGCTCCGGTCGCCAGCCCGTCCATACCGTCAATGAGATTGAAGGCATTGGAAATCGCGACCAGCCAGAACACGGTTAGCAGAAATCCGATCACCGCCGGCAAATGAACTGCTCCGACAAACGGCACCGCCAGCACTTCTATTCTTCCGCCCATCGCATAGAACAAAGACGCGATCAACCCCAGGCCGACAAATTTCACGATCGCATTGGCGCCGCGCAGATCGTCGTAAACGCCGAGCAGTAGCACGAGCGAAGTGGGGACCAGGACTTTGAAAAGTACCGGAGTGTAAAAGTGCAGCGACTGCGTTACCAGATTTGAAACGAACAAGAGACTTGACAGGGCCAGCAGCAGCGACAAGTAGATTGCCACGCCACCCAAACGCGGTATCGCATTCGTATGCACTCTGCGTCCATCGGCAGGGACGTCCAGCAACTTGAAGCGCTGGCATAAGCGTCGAATCAGCGGCGTGATCACCAATGCGGAAAAGGTGGCGATTAGGAAAAGGGCGATATAAGTCTTCACGAGGAGACACCTCTGACTTTCTTTTTGAGGTTAAGGTAGAAGTGGAAATTCATACTGTCCGCAGACTACACAGATTTAGTTTGGGCAAAACAAGGGCCCGGCCTTCTTTCAGTTTTTCAAACTGCCTAATCTGTGTAATCTGCGGATACCTGGTCGGAGTTACAAAGCACCGGCAATCGACGATTCCTGGTATTCAGTAGTTACCGGCTCGACGCTCTTGTTCTGAAGTTGCGCTGCAATCCAGTGATACGTTTTGGTAAGTCCCGCTTCCAGCGAAACACCCGGTTCCCAACCGAGCACCTCTCTCAGCCGCGTGTTGTCGCTGTTCCTACCCCTGACTCCCTGTGGTTTCGTCAGGTCGTAGCGTTTCGCAATCTTTTTTCCCGCAATCTCCGCCACGATGTCTACTAGATCATTGATGGAAAGCATTCTGTCCTGGCCGAGGTTTAGCGGTTCCGCGTAGTCGCTGCGCATGAGACGATAAATGCCTTCGACGCAATCGTCGATGTAACAATAGGAACGCGTCTGTTCGCCGTCGCCCCAAACTTCTATCGTGTCCTCGTCCGCGGCCAGCGCAACCTTCCGACAGATAGCCGCGGGCGACTTCTCTCGTCCGCCATCGTAGGTTCCGAGCGGACCGAAGATGTTATGAAACCGCACGATCCTGGTCTCCAGTCCAAAGTCCTCGCGGTAATGGCGGCAGACGCGCTCCATGTAGAGTTTCTCCCAGCCGTAACCGTCCTCGGCATCGGCAGGATAAGCATCCTCTTCTTTGAGCGGCGTCACGTTGGTTTCCTTTTGCAAATATCCGGGATAGATGCAAGCGCTCGAGGTGTAAAGATATCGCTTAACGCCATTCACCCGCGCGGCTTCGATCGATTGCAGATTTATCAGCGTGTTGTCGTGAATGATGACTGCCTTGTTGTTTTCGATAAAGCCCATCCCACCCATGTCAGCCGCCAGGTCAAAGACCACCGTAGCGTCCTCAAGTACAGTGCGGCAGTTGTTTAGCTCCTTCAGGTCGAGCGAATAGCTCTTCAGCCCATTGGCCTTGCTGACCTGATACCAATCGTCGAGTGGCTTGATATCCGACGCACTGACGACGTTATATCCTTGGCTCAATAGTTGCTGAACTAGATGGCCACCAATAAATCCACCGGCACCAGCAACCGCAATACGTTCCTTTTTAAGGTCCATCAGGCTCCCTCGCTAATTTCAAGCAGTAATTCAGTAGGGCCCAGGAGTCCCGGGCGTTTTATCGTACGTATCAACCTGGGACGGTTGACCGTCGGGGGGATAACTCTAGTTTCAGGGGAATGCAGGACGATTGT
>Ga0137409_10009103_pt1 | contig 10116 bp, 6 predicted proteins | sample CZODoug1_16funga_FD_122059 | JGI IMG/M metagenome (GOLD analysis project Ga0137409, IMG submission 122059) | Vadose zone soil fungal communities from Angelo Coast Range Reserve, California, USA - CZODoug1_16fungal (Hybrid Assembly) | ecosystem: Environmental > Terrestrial > Soil > Vadose zone...
GGGATGGACTTCGCCGCCCTCGGCGTAGTTGTCGTCCAGCATCTCCTTGGGATCGTTCGTGTTCGGATCCCCAGAGGTATCGTGGGGGCGGTAATTCCCTTCCTCCACGATCAGATCCTGATCCTGGCGATCCAGGTCCACCCGGCCACCACGCCACATGGCGCGCCGGCGCTTGGACTCTCGCTGCTTCGAGAGGGCGATGGCCAGGGACTGCTCCTGGGGATACCCCTCGCCTCTCAGCTTCGAGATGTTCTCGCTGGCGGTCTTCTCACTGTAGCCCTGCTTGAGAGGCATCTTTTACTCCACCCATTCGATGATTAGTTGACCGTCGCACCCGGCCCCGCCAGTACCACCAGCTCCGCCCACTGAGCCAGTCACAGTGGTAAGGCCGCCGCCGCCACCGCCGCCGCCGCCAGTACCACCAGCGCCATTGACACCGGTGTTGCCGTTAGAGCCAGCTAGTCCTGGAGAGCCGTTAGCACCTGCCGCTCCACCATTAGCGCCATTGGTACCGCTGCCAATACCTGCAGTGGCAGTCGATGCGCCTCCGCCTCCACCTCCAAGAGCACCCCCAGCTGCGCCACCAGTGCCCGCTGTTCCAGCCGTTGAGATCGGATTGCGGATCACTGTGGCCACACCTGGAGTAGCTCCCGCTAGTGTCTTTGCACCGCCGGAGCCATTGTCCGCATAGATGGCACCATAGGTGCCTTTGCCGTCTGCATTTGCCCCCACTCCTCCCGCGGCAAAGGTTCCCGGAGCCCCACCGGCTGAGGCTGATCCCACACCGCCACCGATGCCTTGCCAGGTCAATAGCGAGCCGAAAGAGCTATCGCCGCCCTTTGTGCCGGACGATGCCTGTACACCGCTCGCACCACCTGCTGCTGCAGTTGCACCAGCACCACCAGCACCACCAGCACCACCAGTGCCGATCGTCACCGTGTAGGTGGTATTTGGCACGACGGCGAGAAGTGACTTGACGGGGAAGGCACTCCCACTTGCGGTCCCCGAAGCACCACCACCTGCTCCAGCGGCCGTGGACCCGCCACCGCCGCCGCCGCCGCCGGAACCTCCGCCAGTAGCTTGGCGGGTAGTCAAGATGAGCAGCGTGATGCCGGCTGGAACCGTAAAGGATCCACTAGCAGCGAAGATTTTCCTGGCCCATCGTGCAGTCATCATTCAACCCACGCGACGATAAGTTGACCGGCTGAACCGGCCATCCCAGCCCCCCCTGCGCCGCCACTCGATCCGGTAACTGCTAGCAGGCCTCCGCCTCCGCCTCCGCCTCCGCCTCCGCCCCCAGATCCAGAGACTGCGGCGTTACCAGCTGATCCAGCGCTACCATTGGCGCCGCTTGCGCCGCCAGCGCCGCCGCTGGCTCCGTTCTGCCCATTAGCGTCTCCCGGGACCGGAGGGGCCGAAGCTCCACCGCCGCCCCCACCGCCAGCACCACCGGCGGCACCACCAGTGCCCACGGTGCCCTGGGTCCAGAATGGAGAAACGCCCGTGGTCGCCAGGTTGCTATTGTTCGCCGTGCCGTTGGCGACGGCACCTGCTGTTCCGGCGCCAGCCGCATTGCCGAACGTGCCCGTCCCGGTTCCGCCGGCTGACCCCGTAGTTGCAAGTCCACCAGCAGTGCCTACCCGGCCGCCCTGAGCTCCATTGAAGGACGCGAGAGCATCCAATGATGTCGCGCTCCCATCGCCACCCGCAGTACCAGCCGTACCGGTCGCACCAGCGGCATTTGCCACTGCACCTGCTCCGGAAGCCCCCGCGGTCCCGGCAGCCCCAATCGTAACGGCGAGTGCGGATCCTGGCGTCACGGCCACGGATTGATACAGTGTTTGGGCGCTACCACCACACGCACCGCTCCCACCGCCACGTGCTGCCGTGGTCGTAGAACCACCTCCACCGCCAGAACCGCCTGCTCCACCACCAGAGCCACCGCGGCCCCAGAGGAAGACGACTGTGACGCCAGCAGGGACGTTGAAGGTCCCATTGGCCGTGAACTTTTTACTGACCAGACGCGATGGCATCAGAAACCCCCAATGAACCAGTCGGTACCGTCTGAGATGAATCCGGCCGTACCCCAGGCAGTCTGGAGGATCTTGCTCGCTGCAACGCCTTCGATCTTCTCAGCGGCATGTTGGGCCACAGTCAGATTGTTCGTGTTGAAGCTCCCGGTCTTGTCCTTGACGAAGACGAAGGCCCCAGCAGCTGGCGTGGGTAGCGTCAGAGTGAATGGAGCTCCCGAGGTATCGGCAAAGTAGGTGGTGCCGGATACCGCCGTAGTGTTCCCAGAGATCGTCGAGACACTGAACGTGCCCGAGCCCCAGGTGAGATTTCCGGAACCATCGTTCTGAAGCAGCTTCGTTCCGGATGCCTGAGACGATGGCCAGGAATAGGTGACGTTCTTCAGCTTGACGGCATCCCCATTGGTATCGACCTGGAACTGACTTGTTGATCCTACGGAGAATAGCGATGTAGGCGTAGGCGTCCCGATACCCACGTTGCCGGTCGAGATGATCCGCATGCGCTCGGTCGGCGTGTATTGGTTGTCCGTGTTCTCGGTCCTGAAGATGAGGTCGTTATTGCCGAGTGCGGTGGCCGCTCCTGCAACATCGAAGTAGACCCCGCCTCCAGTCGTCGCCAGAGACAGCTCCTGAGGTAGGCCCTGGGCATGTGCCGTGAGCGTCCCTGAGTTGACGCCCGTGACGTCTACCATCGTGCCGCCGTTGATGTTCGCGACCGGAGTGGTCGTGCCGAAGCCCAGGTTACCGGCCGAGGTAAGCCGCATCCTCTCCGTCGCGTTGAAGTTGCTGGCGGTGTTACGTGTGCGGAAGGCGATGAAGTTGTCGGCCGCAGTCGCAGATCCCGCGACGTCCAGAAAGAGGCCTTGCCCACTCATCCCAAGCGATCCCTCCTGTGTGGATCCAGCGAGGGACGAGTGCAGGGTGACCGCGGAGGTAACAGGCGATGTGACATCGAGGAAGTGGCTCGCGGAGGCAATGTTGGATAGTGCCGTCGTCGTGCCATCGCCGATGAGGATGCCACCATTGGTATCGACCAGCATGCGTTCAGTAGCGGCGAAGTTGGCATCGCTCTGACCCGTGCGGAAGTGGATGCGGTTATTGTTCGCCGCCACTGCTGCGCCCGCGACGTCGAAGTAGGCCCCTGAGGTCCCGTTGGTCGCGATGGACAGCTCCTGAGGCAGACCCTGAGCGTGCTCCGTCAGTGTTCCCGTGCCGACGCCTGTCACGTCGATCATGGTGCCCCCGACGATATTCGCCACAGGTGTGGTCGTACCGAAGCCAAGATCCCCCGCTGACGTCAGCCGCATCCTTTCTTGAGCGTTGTAGTTGCTCGCCGTGTTCCGCGTGCGGAATGAGATGAAGTTGTCGGTTGCGGTCGCTGCCCCTGCGACGTCCAGGAACAAGCCCTGTCCGCTCATGGCGAGGGAGCCCTCCTGCGTCGATCCGGCCAGCGTGGAGTGCAGGGCGCCAGCTGAGGTGACGGAAGCGGTCACGTCGAGGAAGTGGTTAGCGGAAGCGATGTTCGATTGCGCCGTGGTCGTGCCATCGCCGACTAGGACACCGTTGTTGGTATCGACCACCATCCTAGGATGGACCGTGTAGTTGGCGTCGGCGTCGCCAGTCATGAAGTAAATGCGGTTATTGCCCGCGGCGGTTGCTGCGCCTGCGACGCTGAAGAAAAGCCCGGCCCCATCCGCCGAGATGGAGCCTTCTTGCGGCGTCCCACCGCCATGGAAATCCAAGGTGGCATCATTCGGCGATGTAATGTCGATGAACGCCGCACTTGGTGTGTCGACGTTCACGGCTGGCGTATTCGTCCCGATGCCGAGCGCCTTCTTCGTCGTGTCCCAGAATAATTTTGTGTTGTCCTGAGCAAAGACCGGTCCCGGTCCGACGAAGAGGACAGATCCGGTAGTCCCGCCGGTGATCGTCCCACCGATGGAGGCCGCTGTGGCAGCTGTGGTCTGGATGCTGTTATCTGGGAACTTGACTCCACCATTCGGGATCCAGATCCCTGCTGACGTGAGGCATTTGGCATAGGTCCCAGCCCAGATACATGGAGATGTCGCGCGAGCTTGTGTGGCGAACAGAGCCAGTACAAGAAGTACATATTTCATTTCCTGGCTCCTTATTGGAACAGGGTGAGGTCAAGCTCACCCGTATTGGCTGTCGCTGAGATGGATCTGATTGCAATCCTAGTCCCGGCTGCAATGTTGAGAGCGAGCTGACCGTCAAACCCTCCAGGAGGGATGATGGAGATCCTCGTCTCAAACCCCGCCGCGCCCTTCCCGAGTTCTAGCGTCTGCCCGCTGGAGTCAAAGAGAGTGAAGAGAGTGGAAGCCGCCGCGGTAGACGCGATTAGTTGAACCCAGGCTCCTACCGTGACAGGGACTCCCGTGTAGTCATATCGACTGCTATCGGCGAACGCATGAGAAACCGGAACCACCGTCGCCGTAACTGGTAGAGGGTTGGCCACGCTCACACCAGTGAAGACCCCGGCATTATTGTACCCCGGATAGGTAGCGCTGGCCGGCGGAGCTCCTCCGGTTGGCGCAACGCTCGGGTTGGAGGCAGAGACCGTGCCGGATACTACCGACGACCCATCAGCCGCCAGAGCTGGCGTGAGCAGACGCATGATCAGGAAGGTGTCTCCAACTCCAGGATCGGCTGGCAGAGCGCGCTGGAGCGTGATGGAGTTCGGAAGAACGCTCCGAACATGAGCCTCGAGCAGATAGTTCGGTCCAGGAGTCGTGAAGCGGATCATGTCTCCAGGGAGAGCCACATGAGCCGTGGCCACGATCACCTGCCTAGTGCTCCCGGCCTCGGCGTTGTCGGTGGCCACCGTTGACCCATACAGACGGGCGAAGGATGACTGAGAGAGTTCGTTGGTTTGGGTCAGGAAAAGATCGGCCGCGCCAAAGGCTGGCGTGGCGATCATGGCGAGAGCCAGTAGCAGCCTTTTCATGCGTCTCCCTCTTCTCCTTGAGATGATTCTTGGAATGCCGTTTTATAGCGGCCGGATACGTTGAATTTAGGGTTCTCTTCCTGCGCCTCCTTGGCCTCTACCTTCGCCTGCTGCTGATTCATCACCAGCTGATTCTGAGCGATGTGCTCAGGCGTGAGGCTGCCTTCGAGTGGCTGGCCGAGGAAGGAGCAGATGGCTAGACGCTTCTGATATGGCACCAGCTTAGCATTGCCCAGCACGTTGGACATCAGCTCGCGGCTCATCTCGGCATAGAGCTTCGGCCACACAGTCCGGACTGCCTCAGTCGCTTCCTCTGGAACAGGCCCACGGCCGAGCTGCTTCAGGACCGAGAGCGGATCGTGGACGGCATCGTAGTAGCGATCAAACTTCGTGATCTCCGCCTGGCTGATCGCCGGTGGCTTGGCGAAAGGAGTCTGCTCCCCGAGCGGCTGAGGGATCTTGGAGATCAAGAAGACTGTCCCGCGCATGGCTGTCTGTTGGACTGAGCCCATGACCTTGGGTGCCGCATGGAATCCGTCTTGGGTGGCCCAGACAGTATGGTCCAGAGCCTGCTGAGGCTGAGCTCGCTGCTGGATCTCGTCCACTCGCTTCTGGAACCGCTCCCGGCGGTCTTCGCCAGTAAGTAGCTTCTGCCCCAACATACCGGCGCCCGGGATGGCCTTCGTTCCCTCTTTCCCAATCTCGAGAACGGTCCTGCTGGCAGTCCTGACGAAGTTCGTGGCCTTCTGAGCTGCCTCCTCGATCTTGACTAGCTTCTCAATGGCGCCGGCGGGGTTCTTGGCGAGGCTGAATGCTTGACCCGCCAGAGCTCCCAGGAAAGCTACAGGCCCACCCCAGGCTGCCGCGGAGAGTGGCTTGGCTCCGGTCATCCAGTCTGTGACGCGACCGAATCCGCCTGGCTCCTTTTGCAGAATCCCGCGCGAGCGTTCTACGCCACTTGCTAGATCCGCAGAGCGCTGGGTGATCGCCTCGGGCTCAAAGTTAGGAAATGGAGCGTTCTCGTGAGTCTTCGTGGCTTGATTCACATACTCGCGTGCGGCGGTGAGGAACTCAGTCATGGCCTCCTTGGCGGGTTTTCCGCGGACGTCATTGATCATGTTGGCGAAGGTATTCATCTTCGTCGGATTGATCTTCCAGACGAGTTTCCCGCCAGGCCCAGCCTGGCTCATCAGGAAGTATTTCCGGAAGGCTCCGCCCTTTTCGGTCAGCGTCGAGAGACGGTGGAAGGCATCGTTGTAGGCAGACTGTCTGGCTGCAGCGTCACCCCAGGTGGGCTCGTGCTCAAGGATGTCCTTGATGACTCCCCGAGTGCCTTTCACGAGTGGCACTGCCTTAGCAGCGTCTGCGCCAATCTCCTTGTTCCAGGGGATCCCCTTGTCGATGGACTGCTTGGCCTCGTTGATGGAGGTATAGACCTCTGAGGGAGTTGCCTTTGGCGCCTTCTCCAGCGTCGCGAGGGATTCCTCAAGCTGAGCGGGGAAGCGGCCTGGGAAGAGATCTGGTTTGGCCCTCATCTCTGTGATGGCCGCCTTCATCACGTTCTTCGTGGCCTCGAGCTGGTCCAGAGCCTTAGGATGATCGGCGTTTTGAAGGAGGTTCTCCCACTCCTTGGGACGGCCGGCGCCAGCGGTGCTCTTCAGGCTCTCGACGCCGTTGAAGAGCTCCTGAGCCGGATCAATCATCTTGTCCTGAAGGAATCGGTTGAACTCCTTCGGGGTCATGGACTCGGCTGTCAGCGCATGGCTCAGGTTCGCCATGATGGCCTCTTCGGGTTCCCCCGAAGCCATGCTCGCGAACCTGGCATAAGTCTTCGCGACCTTCCCAGGGACAAAGACCTTCGTAGCCTTCTCTCCCGCCTGAAGTGGCCCCGGTAGCTCCTCGACGCTGCCGATCCATTTGTCGAAGGAGTTTCCCACTGCCTCCTGGGCCTTCTCCAGAGAAGCCGGGATCGCCTTCGCGCCAGCTCTGAGCATCGTGCCCAGAGCTCCACCGTAGAGGGCTCCATAGCCAACATGGGAAAGGAGCTTCTCTCCGGTCAAATCGGCATCTCCGAGGTTCGCCTCAGAGACGGACTGACCAAGACCGTAGACCGCACCTTCAATCGCGGAGCCCACGCCATGGCCGGCCACTTCGGCGCCGGCGCCTAGGATCTTGCTGGCAAGGCCACCTTCCTTCGTGACAGCACCAGCAGCTCGCCCCAGGACGCCCGTGGCTGCCTCTCCAATCGCTCCAGTGGCCTTGGCGAGGCGAGCGGCGGGGGCGAACTCTGGGGCCAAGGCAGCCGATCCTACGGCCCCTGTGATCTCTCCAGCGGTAGAGACTACTGGGTTCAGCTCAGCTCGAGCTGCCAGCGCCTCCTTGGTCGTGATCCCGGTTTTGGGAAGGAGGTAGTCGGAAGCCCCGAACGTTGTTCCACGTGCAACACCAGCCCCGAAGGCCTTGGCAATGTTGCCGGCACCCTCTCCGTACTGCTCCTGCTTGGCGAGGGCATTCAGATCATCCTGGGATGGAGCTCGGAAACCGTAACGGGTCAGGTTGTCCTGGATGTCACTCGCGGGAGAGAAGACTAGACGGCCGTTGGGATCGAAGAGAGGCTTAGCTCCCCCCATCGGGGTATGAGTCCCCGCAGCCAGAGCCTGGTAGACCTGGTCGTCGGAGAGTTTCTCGGGCTTCCCCGAGGCGACGTTGAGAAGCTCCCCCATCACTGCCCCTTGGCTGGAGTGGCCCCGCCGACGGCTGCGCCGGGGTTGAAGTTCTCAGTGTTGTTCTGGAACTCAGAGTTCCGCATGTTGTTGATGAACTTCTTCATCTGGACATAGCCCGCGAGGGCCTTGTCGGAGCGGATCGATCCCGGGTGCTTCACCATGGCGTCGTACTTCTTGGACTCGTACTCATTGATCCGCTTCAGGCTGAATAGCTCCCCGAGCTGCAGAGATGCGGCTGCCTTGGCGTTATCTCCCATCTCATCAGCAGTGGACCCAGGGAAGGTAGCTCCACCTTTGTTGAGGGCGATGAGCTCGTCCATCTGCTTGTCGAGCTTGTCTAGAGACGTCAGCGTGGACTGCACTTCCTTCGTCTTGGTCTTGTCAGTGGCCAGAACCCAGCCTCCACCAGGGACCTTGATCATGCGGTCCTTGAAGGGTGCTAGACGGGGATCCTCAAGATTGAGACCGCTCGCGCCAGCGAGAGCTCCAGATCCAAGGGCCTGCCCAATCGCAGCGTTCTGAAGGTAAGCCCCCCGCTGCATCTCAACCTGTCCGCGCTGAGCGTCGAGCTCACCATAGAGCATCTGCGCTCGAGCCTTGGCCTCAGCACCAGAAGCCTTCGCGGCAGCCTCGGCGATCTGACCCTGGGCTACCGAATAGAGCTGGGATCGGGTGGCGGCATAGGCCTGCTGGAGGTTCCCGTATTTCCGAAGGTTGTCAGAGAGGAGTGTCTCCTTTTTCCCGAGCTCGGCCTTCTGAGCGTCGATGTCATTCTCGATGGACTTGTTGATCACGGACATGGCCATGTTCGGTTGACCCGTGAGACCAGAGCCGATGCCGGAGAGGACCATGCCGATCGCGGCGAGAACCGTGTTCCCGGTGGACATCTTGTTCCAGACCCGGTTTGGATCGATCTTCTGGTCCTGGATGCTCTTGATGATCTCCTGATGTTGAGCCTCGTTCTGCTCAAGCTCGGTCTGATGGGCCTTCGCCGCAGCGACATTGGCCGTCTGCCACTTCTGGTAGGCATCGACGGTGTCCCTGCTTTGCTGCTCTGCCGCCGCCTGCTGAGCAGCGATACCTGCTTCGCGTTCCTTGAAGGACTTGTCCAGGAGACCCTGGCCAGGCATCGCTGCTGGTACAGGAGCCGGAGCTGGCTGGGCTTGTCCTGTAGGGAGGTTCGTCTGGACCAAATTGGCGTTGGGAACGGAAGGAGTCTCGGCTTTTGCCTTCTCTTCCTTCTTCAGTGTCGTCGCCAGCTGCCCAAGTTCCTCTGGGGTGGCCGTTTCTACGGATTTCGACGCGGGCACCGTTTTCGGTAACTCCGCCGCGGTAGGAGATACCATCGGTGCGTTGAAGAGGGCCGCTGCATTCGGTACCGCGGGGAATTGGCTCGGAATGCCCTCGCCAATCTCAGGGGTCTCCTGCGAGAGAGCATCGAGATTTGAGGTCCCAGGATCGATCTCCGGATCTACCTCACCACCCCCCTGGTACGCCCGAGGCATCTTCCGGATCTTCTCGATGGTCTTGTCATCGAGATGGCCCTTGGCCACCTTGAAGATCCCATCGTTCGGATGGCTCACCTCGAAGTGGTTCGGATGCTCCGCTTGGAGGCTATACCCCTTCATGCCGCACCCCCGATCTTCTTCTCAAGGGTAGCCATCCTGGATTTCAGCTCCTGGAGCTCGCGCTTGGCCTGAGCCACCCCAGCGTAGCCTTTGCCTGCATTCCGCCCCTTCTTCTTGCCGATGATGGCGTCGACGAAGCGCTCGGCCTTGGCGGGGTCGTCCGCAGCAGTGCGGGGGACCACGATCTCTCCGGGAGAGAGCTTGGCATCTACGGTGTCGTTCTTGGGGCTGTTGCCTTTGACTTTGGCCTGTCCGGGAACTTTGCCGCCTCTCTGAGCGAAGTATGGCGCTACCGCCAACCCAAGGCGGATGGCTTGAGCAGCTGTGATACCTGAATCCGAACTGCCGCCAGATGGAGCAGCGGCCCTCTTCTGCGCCGCTGCTGCGTCCATCTCATCATTCCGACGCTCATTCGTATCATCCTGGGAGTAGTCGACGTAGCCGCCATCGGCGAACATTGAGAATCCCTCAGGCTTATGAGGGGCGACGCCACCATTTGGTACATAGCCTGCTGGCCTATATCCTGGGATTGCGAAGGGATCAGCGGCTGGCTTCGGTGTTGCTACTACTGGTGCCGCGCGTTTTGGTGCTGGAGTTCCTACCAGTGCTGAGCCACCAGGGGCCGTCGCGCCTGAGGCAGTTGTACCGACCACTCGGCCACCGATATCATTCGTCTCTCCAGCTGTGGCAGGGGTTGTCGTATCTGTCGAGTCCCCGCCACCGAGGATCTTGTCCCAGGGGAGTGAAGACGCCACGCCCCCCGCTGC
>Ga0137409_10004672_pt1 | contig 10113 bp, 13 predicted proteins | sample CZODoug1_16funga_FD_122059 | JGI IMG/M metagenome (GOLD analysis project Ga0137409, IMG submission 122059) | Vadose zone soil fungal communities from Angelo Coast Range Reserve, California, USA - CZODoug1_16fungal (Hybrid Assembly) | ecosystem: Environmental > Terrestrial > Soil > Vadose zone...
GCAGTCGTTGGGGACGACTCGTATCGCACGCGGAAGCGCTCCAGCATCGTTACCGTGTCATCGTCGCCCATATCGCCCGTTGTGAAGCTCGATGTTCCGGTTGCTCCATTGAGTGCAACAAGCTGGTTAGAACTGTTGAAGTACGCGGGAACCTGTCCACCTGACAGCCAAAACTGCGAGTCAACAGGAATATTTGGAAGCCCGTCAATGGTCGATGAGTAAGCGTCCATCCCATCGATAGTGACGCCTGGAGCGATGTAGTTAAGCGGCGCTTGAATGGTCTGATCATTGCGGCCCCACTGCTTCTTCAGAACGTGGTAGACCAGCACTGAATCACACACTCCGCTAGAAGTATTCGATGGGTAGAAGACCCGGACAAGGTTGTTTTGCTTGTCGTAGATCGCCTTTGTCCGGTAGCGGTAGGTCGGGTTTGAGTTATCCAAGAACCATTGCCGGATTACGCCCGTACCGATAGGAGTTGGCCGTATTCCATCGAACAACCAAAAGTTGTCATTCGACACGATGAAATGCGCGCCACCCATGTCGCAGACAGCCTCTTGCCCACAAGCTCCCGCTTCGCCTCCAGGGATCAAGTTCCATTGCCACACAACAGGTGATCCAGCGAAACTCCCGACGAAGATGGCACGATTCTTGTACGCAACGATGTAATCACCGAGCGTCAGCGCAGCTTGAATAGCGCCTTCAATCGCGACCAAACGGCCAGTATTTGCAAGCGTTGCGACGTTGGGCGCCCAACTCGTTTGATCGCTCTGCGCACAGCACCACCAACGATCCGGAGATGGGCCGTATGTCGCCTCATTCGTGTTGAACGCAACGACAAAGTTGTTGGAAGCACTGACAACGATCTTTGCCTTTGGAGCGCCTGCGATGGCTGCAAATGCGCCGGATGCCGACGACTGCATGGCATCGGAAAGGTTCGTTGCCACTGTGGTGTCGCCGAACTGACAGTATGACCAGCGCGACTCGCTAGATCCTGTGTACGAACCGGCGCTGCGGTCGGTCCAGCTTGTACCATTCAGCTCATACAGCTTTGTCTGAGTGCCTGCAAAGATGCGGCGAGATCCATCAAGCTTTGTTGCTACAACAGCGCCGCGCGCATCCGATGCCAGCGCTGCTGCAGTCGTGGCAACCGGAGACGGCGCACCTTTGAAGCCCCCTTCATACGGAACAACATTCGAGCAGTCCGTAAATACTCCAAGCGTTGTGCGATCTGCATCAGGAGCAAATCCAGCAATCGGGGTCATATCGTCTTGACCCTCAGTGCAGAACCGCTATGGGTAGCTTCGTCGTCTTGATCTTGCAGCGTCTTCACTTCCTGTTTGAAGAGCCCATCCCATTGGGCGGCGCTGGCCCCGTCTTTGGTGAAGAATGCGCCTTCACGCAAGCATGCATAGAGATAGATATTCGGATGGTTCGTCAGCAACCAATTCGCCCCAGCGCTTATCAGCGAAGGGAAGCGGGCGTAGTACATGATATTGACCGTGTAGGCCGAATCAGGTGTAGGCCCGAAAAGGACATTCGCTCCCTCAATCGTGTAGACGAACGGGCGTCCTGCATACCCGCTTTCCGGGTACTTCACATCCATGTGCTCGATATTCACGTACTGGCATGCGGTCTCTGGAGCGCCAGCAATGGAGACGTTCTCAAACTCCAGCCAGTCAGGCGGCAGCGAAACGGCACGCGTCACGGTGGAAGTCGTAAGGGTTGCCGTCACCAACTGGGTTCGCAGGCGCAGTTCACGAGCAATACGGCTCTCAGCGATGGAAACGAAATCGGGAATCGTCGTTGTCAGATCCGTGCGGTTCATCCATGAAGCAACCGAGGCCAGCAAACCGGTATAGGTGCCGTCGAGCGCCATGGCTTACACCCGTCCCGGCCAGATCCTGAACTTGGAAAGCTCAGGGTCGTTGCACATGCGTTTGATGTGCATCGGATTGCTCATGAACTCCTGGAAGTCGATCCCGTTGGCGTTCATGTAGATCTGCACCGCCACCAGAGGCAGACGTGCAGCATGTTTCATCTCAGAGGTGCCGTGGAAGCCTTGGTTGTGCCGAGCCTTCACATCCTCAAGAATCGGGGTGCAGTCCTGCACGTTCTCGATGACGAGCCTATCCCCCTGCGCATGCAGGTTGGTCTGCATGTCGCTCATTTAGCAGTTCTCCAGCGGGACCACGTTGACCTTGCCGGCCGCAGTGCCTTGGATGTATGCGATGTTGGTTGCGTTGTTCACCGCCAGCCAAAGACTGTCTGCAGGCTGGACAAGGATGTCGTTGGTTGTCGCGACAACTGCCGATGTGCCGAGCTTCACATACGATTCGTTGATGGCTGCTACACGGATGTAGCGAGGCAGGTTGCCCGCAGAATCAACAGGGATGGCAGTTCGCGCCGACGCAGCGCCAGTGGTAGCAGTAAACCCAGTCGCAAAGACCGTGATTGCTCCACCTTCAAAGGTGTTGGACATTTGAGCTCCAGCGCTTCGCAGCGTTAGGAAAAAGAAAAGCCCCCGAAGGGGCGGCGATCAGTTGACGCAGTAATTCACTGCGACACTGAACGTGCCGGCCGTCGATGCGGTGCCGGTTTCGGTGTAGGTGCAGGTGATCGTCTGTGCAGTGGTGCTTGGCACCCATGCAACCGTCGCGGCTTGCGTGAAGTTGCCGATGGCGGCTTTCACGTCCTGAGCAGCAGTGAATGCCGTTGCCGATCCACCCGAAAGACCCACCGAAACCGTAGCGGTAGTGGCCGCATTGGAAACGATGGGGACCTGCACATGGATCGATACGATGCGAGCACCAGCAGGCAGAATGCCCACGGTAGCCGTGTTGGTAGCACCGCGCGCCACGTCCCAGCTAAGGGCCATGACAACGGAGCCCTTGGCGCTGGATGCATCATCGATGAATGCAATCCCGCCAGTAGCGGTCTGAGAGAGTTCTTTGCCCATTTTGTTCTCCAAGTTGGGGCGCCCGAAGACGCCCCGTTGCATTACAGGATGTCGTAGACAGCGCCGTGTGCCTTGGGAGCGCGCATTTCGAGGCAGTACTCAACAACCAGCTCCTTCTGCATCGCGTCACCAGTCGTTGCCAGATCGATGGTGCTGAAGGGACGCAGGTACGCCACCGCAACCTTGTCGGACTGCAGAATGAACACGTCACGGGCGCGTTGGAATCGGTTCGGCACGGCCTTGATCTCGCCGAAGTCCGATGTGTACACATCGATGCTGGCGTAGAGCTTGGCATCTTCTGACTTGTCCATCCGCGTAGCATTGCCGGTGAAGGTCGAGAAGGTCTGCTTGCCGCCCGGAGGGAGCATGATCGTGTCTGGCATGCCGCCAGCGGTGAAGATCGACTGCAGGACCGATTTCAGTTGCGCTTCGGTGAAGGTGCGCTGCGTGCCGTCCGTCTGCGCGGTGTTGCCGGTATAGCTGGCGAGCGTGGTATTCGACGCCTTGGACGTGTTGTCCACGATCCAGCCAAGCAGACCACGCGACTGACGGGGATCCGTTGCGGTAACGTTGTTCTGGGTCAGGCCAAACTCCATGTCGCGCTTCAGTTCCAGAGCGGCCAGAGCCATCTGATAGCCCATTTCGTCCTTGCGGCCAGCCGATTGAACGGCTTGCTGCGTACCGGACACCACGACCGTCTTGGTAGAGATCTGGGTACGGTTGGACAGACGAACGGTCGGCGTCACGACCTTGGCGCTGGCGTTGTCACCTTCGACCTGGGCATTGGACGCAGCCGCTGCGAGGTCTTGGGTTTGCCATTCGTGCAAGGTTGCCGTGGCCTTGGCTTTGGCGGCCATGTTCAGCAGCGGGGTCTGGGTCGGCGAAATGCGATAGATGGTATCGCTGAGGTCTTCACGGTTGCCGATGGCGGCGGTCGTGAGATAGGTATTGGTAGGTGCGGTCATTTAAAACTCCAGCGTCTCTCGACGTTAGGAAATGAGGGATGCGAACACAGCGCCAGCGTCCTCAACCCGACCCGACTTGGACAGCCGCTGATATGCAGCAGTGCGTTTGTCGATCTGGTTCGATTCACCGCCAGCAGGACGGAGAACACGTTGAGGCGTGTTATCGATCTTCTTGGCAGCTGCTGATGCCTTGGCAATCATCTGGTCGTACTTCATTGCCTTGTACGACTGCACGATTGCACGGTGGTCCGTGACGGAAAAAATCTCCTGCTCTGTGAGCCCCTGACTTTTCAGGTAGTCCCGCAGTTCAGTAGCGCCGGCCCTCAGCTTGGCTTCATCCTTCCATTCGGGGATCTTGGCGACCAATTCTGCTCGCTGACCCTCGACAAAGGACTTCATGCCCGCTTCATACTCGGCTTTGGACTGAAGCTGGATCTGCTCATGCTGTTGAGCCAACTGCTGCAACTGGGCTTGTCTCGTTTGCGCGAGGTGCTGTTGACGCAGGTACTCAACCGGATCGCTTTCCAAAAGCTTCGGCCAATCGATGTTTTGTTGCTCTTGCAACTGGGCTTCCAGCAACGCTGCGGTCTTTTGCAGACCTTGTGCATACTGGTTGCGTTCCTCACGCGCTTTCGCAGCTTCGGCCTCTGCAGCCTTACGCTGCTCGGCAACCTGTTGCGTTTTCTGCGTGTAGTCCGCTTGCCGCAGCCCATTTTTGTAGGCTTCGGCGACCTGTTCCTTAGTCAGCTCAATCGTCTTGCCGTCTACTTCGACGGTGACTTTCTCTACTGGCGGCTGGTCCTGGTCAGGCTGTGCCGGCTCGGCTTCAGCCTTGCGCTTTTCCTCTTCGGCTAGTTCTGCTGCGGCTGCTCGTTCAGCATCCGTCAGGCCATCAGCCTCGGGGGTAGCGCTTACTGGCTCTTGCGGGTCCAGCAGCGCAGCAAACGCTGCACCGGCCTGGTTGATGTCCAGGCTACCTTCTGCGGTGGGTGTCGAAGACGTGTCCACAATCTCTCCTTTGCCGACGCATCACTGCGCTGGGCTACCCAACAAAAAGCCCTCCGAAGAAGGCATTCATGCGCGTTGGGCAAACGCTGAATCAGGGGTTTGCTGCGAGCCATGCATCCAGCACAGCAATATCAGCCTGAACACCATCAAGCTCCGTCTTGCGGGCCTGAAGATCATCTTTCACCGGCTGCAACTGCGCTTTGAGCATGTCAGCCTGGTCCGCAAGTTCTTTGCGGCGGTCTACTATTGCTGAACGAACCACGTTGGCCATCACACTCTCACTACTTCACCAGTAGTTAGCTGGTAAGCAGGCTGGCCGCGTTCTGCACGCACGCAGCCGAAACGGGTTTCAAACGGATCGCCCTTCGCATCAGGATGCCAGACAGTGACGATCTGATGGCCGCGCCGATTGCGTTCGTTGATGAGCGTCATCACTGCGTCCCAGCTCCATAGGGAACCTTCGACGCTTGCCACTCGCGCTCCCGCTGCTCTTTGGTCTGGTAGTACTGCAGATCCTGCTTCGCGATCTTTCCATCGCTCAGCGTCTCCTGCAGAATGGCTTCCACCGTGTTGAGCAGTGACAGCATCAGCCACAACTTTTCGCGGCCTGCCTCGTCTCTTGCCGGTGATTTTTTCCATTGGTCTGTGATCTCCGCTTGTGCGGTCTCGAATGCGCCTTGAAATGCCTCGTTTTCGAGCACTTCGCGGGCGCGGTCGGCGTTGTAGATGCGTTGTTCGAGGGTCATTGCTGCACGTCCGATGCAATCTCGTTGGTCGATGCTTCTGTAGCAGCGTCGTCCAGCTTTGCCTTACTCATGATGTTCGCCACCTGTACCTTGGTTGCCGCTTCTAGCTGCGCCTTCTCCCACAAGAAGGCCTGCTCGCGTTGGTGGGCTGCGTCTGCGTACTGCATCTTCAGCGTGGCTAGTTGCGCCTCGTTTTGCACCCTGAGTGCATGCTGCTCGGCCTCGGAGCGCTGCCGGTTGTTATCTACCTCCGCCTGCATCTGCATGCGAGCCTGTTCAAGCTGGCCTTCATAGTTGCGCTGGGCCTCGGCTGTCTGCGCTGCGTACTGAGCCTTGAGCTGTTCAACCTGTGCGTTGGCTTGCAGTTCTGCCTGCTTCGACTGAGCGCTGACCTGAGCCTTCATTTGCTCGATCTGCATCATCCCCTGCAGCTTCGCCTGCTCTGGATCAGGCTTTGGCGGCGGTGAGTTCTTCTCCGGGTTGTTGAAGTACCGGTCTGGGTCGCGATGGCCCATGAGTTTGATGGTGTCGCTTTGCAGGTTGTAAACGTTCTCAGGTGTCGCTACGCCAATCGCCATCACATGCGCCTGCGTCTGGGAAATGGCCATCAGCTTCTGAATCTGCTCATCCTTCGAGCCGATGCCGAGTCCAACGTTAATGTTCACATCGAACATGTTGCGCCACTCGCGCGGGTCCATTTCCACCCAGTTCCCAGCCACACGAACCTGAATCTTCTTGTCCTGGTGCTGGCTGATGAGCTTCAGCATCATGCGGAACAGCTCTACGAACCCTTCAGCGAAGTTCCGCGCAATCAGGTCAACCCGCATGTCGCCCTTGTTCGTGATGATCTGGACGCCCGTGGCGGTCTGGTTGAGCGCCTTGGAATCGTTGCCTTGTGAGTAGCGAGTCCAGCCGGTGCGCTGCTCCAGATCCATTTCGAGCCACTGCATCATTTCGGTAGATGAACCAATGTCGCCTTGACCTTGATCCAGCCGTCCAACCATGCCGGGCGCCTTGGTCCGCACAATGCCGCCCGGACGCGAAGTCAGCAAGTCGTCAAGATTTACCTGGCCCTCAACCGCGAAATACCGGCCATTGACCTGCAGGAACATGTTGTCCTGCTGCGCCCGAACCGTGTTCGTGATGATCTTCTGAGATTCCATCGACAGATCGGCGATGGACAGCCCAAAGAACTTGTGCGGCATCGGCACTGGCGTGATCGAGATGAACGGCGCGATGTCGCATTCCTCGTTCTCCAGCATCTCATTGCCCGCGATAGTGACCTTCCGGAGCTCGGCAATGCCGTCGCCGTTGTAGTCACACCGCAGATACAGTTCGTTTACCCAAACGAGACGTTGCGAATCGTCACCGGGGTTGTCAACACCCATCGAGGCGAACTCATCGTCATAGCTCAGCCGAGTGACGCGTTCGGCATTCAGCGAAGCCGCGGCATCATCCGAACCGATGTTGTCAACGTTCTTGTACCCCATAGAACGCAACTCAGACAGGGTGCGGGCCACACGATGACCAACCATCCGTGCGGTCGGAATCGACTTGCCGTCACGCGAGATTAGGAATTCTTCAGGCGGCACGTTGTCGATGACAAGCTTACCGCCCTTCTTCGTGCGCTTGAACGCCACGTCGTACAGCATGGCTGGCGGCTGCGATTCGATCTGTTGAATCTGCTGCTGCATTTGCTGGGCGGCGGCCATGGCCTTTGGGTTGCCTTGCGGCTGCGGTCCTTGACCGGGCGGCATCCCCTGCGGAGGCCCTTGCTGGCCCTGTGGCGGCTGTTGCGCAGCCTGCATCGCCTGCTGGAGTTGCTGCGTCAGTTGCTGAATGGCCTCTTGCCGATGCTGCGCGTCTTCCTCGTCGGGATAGCTCGTCTGCTCAATCGGCTCAACCTCTGGATCTTCCATGATCTGCGCCAGTTCTACCTGCGTCAGACCCTTGTACTCTTCGCGCGTCTCTTCAGTGCGCGTATCCCACCACACCTTGATGATGCCGTTCTTTTGCAAGAGCGCATCGTTGAACCACGTCGAGCAGATTGCATGCCCGTTGTTTTTCTTCATGAAGAGGTAGTTCAAGTAGTCCGTGCACTGACGGGCCTTCTCTTCGTCGCCCTGCTGCGATGGCTCAAACTCCACAACCTGATCATCACCCACGAACTTTGCCATCAGCGCGGGCATCATCGACATGATGGTGTTGCGCACGACCGTGGCTACGAACGTAGATCGGCCATCGATCTCTGGCGGCATCAGGTCAAGCTGCGGCAGACCGAGGTAGTACACCTCCGCCTTGCGCCGCTGGTCGGCCAGCTTTCCGCCGAAGTAGCCGACAGCTTGGCGCAGTTCTTGGTTGGCTAGCGCCTTCAGCTCGTCATCGGTCAGTGGTGAGGGTTTTGCCATCGTCGGGACGCATCACTGCGCTGCCTTTGTGTTTGGATTGCTCTATTTAGAAGCTGGCGAACGGCTCTTTACGATCTCAAGCGCATCACTTAGAACTTCTAAATGGTGGCCTGGAGGGCAGAAGCCGGAGATTCCACAGCCAATGCGTTTGCGAAGATGGCCGTCCAGATTGGCGATGGCGTTTTCAAGCTCGCAAATCCTCACAGCCATGTCTTGCTCTCCCTTGGAGCCATAACGACTGGAAAGAACGGCCATCTTTCCGTACTTGGCGCGATGCGCTTCCGTCCCAGGCGTATCTGCTAGTTCTGATGGCGCCGACTCTTTGACCCACTGTTCGAATGTTTTCATCGCGACCCCAAGAATGGATAGTTGAGCTTACCGCCCCAGTCGTCGTTAGACATCTGATCTACGGCCATGCCCACATAGCGGAACATGTCCGCATCGTGGCTGTACTTGTCATGCAAAGGCGCGCCAGGCTCCCGCGTCTTCTCGTTGATCGAGCGCTGGTAGCGCTTCAGGCTTTCCAGCAAATCAGCCGTCTTGTCCTGGTCGAAATACAGCCGAGGGAACAGCAATCGCGCGGCCTTGATGCCCTCTTCGACATCCAGTGCAGACAGCACTACAACTCGGCGATTCATCGCCTGCAGAGCCTCTTCAGTGCTCTTTCCAGTCTGTGTGTTCCTCGCCCTGCCATCGTGCGGGATGTAGTCCGTTCCCCACCGGTAGGGCTTCTTTTCAAGCTCTGTGATGTACCAGTCCAATGTGCGGTGACTGTCCTTAAGGTGATCGATAAACCGCACCTCCGAGCCCTGCCGCTGCACCATCCCGATGGACATGGCGTCATTCCAGCCCAAGTCCCAGACCGTGTGCACCTTGAGCAACGGGTCATACGGCACAAGGCGGACGCGCTTTTCTTCATACAGCCGCTCAATCTCATGGCGGTAGATCGCGCCCTCAGACACTCGCTTGGGCTGACCACCCCAGATGTTGGGGTAGTTGTCAGGGTCGCGCCTCAGCGTGTCCTGCCGCTCCATCTCAAGTTCAGGTCCAAACCATGGGTTGTCATCCCAGTTCATCTGAATCACGAAGTCTTCAGGCGCTGCGTGGACAACGAAACGTTGGTAGGTCTCGTCCGTCTCCATGTCGGGATTGAATGTGATCCAGATCTCGGAGCCAGTCTTGCGAATGGTCGGCGTCAAGATGTCCCACGAGCGTTTCGTCACTGTCTGGGCCTCTTCAACCCAGCACACATCGCAGCCTTCAAACGACTTGATCGACTCGACCGTGTGTTGAGCTAGGCCAGCAAACAAGAACAGACTGCCGTTCTTTCCTCGAATCTCTGTTTCCAGAATGTCGAAGAAAGCACCCAGGCCCATCGCCTGGATCTGGTCACTCAGTAGCCGGTGGACCGAATCCTTGATCGACTTCTGCACTTCCCGAGCACACAGCACCCGGATTGGCTTCTGCGCTGCGAGGACAAGCAAAGCGCGGGCGAATCCCCACGACTTGCCCGACCCACGCCCCCCATAGGCGACCTTCTTCCGCTTCGGCGCAAACAGCGGCTGAAGCTTCTCGGGGAGCTGGACGTTCACGGCTTGACAATGAACTGCACTGTCAGGCTGTGATCGATTGCGCCGCCATCCGCGCCTGTGTGCTCAATGGCCGCCAGCTTCGGATGAATGTAGGGGGCCGCATCCTTGGCAAAGCCCGCAGCCTTCTCCATGTTGCCCGACTCGCGAAAGCTGTTCATCGCCTCCAACATCACCTCAAGCGGCGTAATGCCGGCAGCAGCGGCCTTGTCCGCAATCTCGCGCGTCTTCTTGGTCGCCGAACCAGTCTTGCGGCCAGCACCCTTGCGAGCACCACCACGACCTGATTTCGTTTGATTGTTTTCGGACATGACAGTAGAAATCAAACAGCAGGTGGCTCAACAGGTGGCTCTGGCTTCTTCTCTTCCGTCAGCCAGTAATACAACACCTTCGCCTCTTGGACGTTGCCCGTTGCCTTGGTGCATTCGAGCTTGAGCT
>Ga0137409_10009105_pt1 | contig 10113 bp, 6 predicted proteins | sample CZODoug1_16funga_FD_122059 | JGI IMG/M metagenome (GOLD analysis project Ga0137409, IMG submission 122059) | Vadose zone soil fungal communities from Angelo Coast Range Reserve, California, USA - CZODoug1_16fungal (Hybrid Assembly) | ecosystem: Environmental > Terrestrial > Soil > Vadose zone...
GTTGGATGCGCTCACGGTCGGCATCGACACGAAACGTGTGAACTGGGTGCTCGATGCGGACATCCGTGGCTTCTTCGATACGGTGGACCACGGATGGCTGATTCGGTTCATCGAACACCGCGTGGCAGACCGGCGCGTCATACGGCTCATCCAGAAATGGCTGGCCGCTGGTGTGCTGGAGGATGGGCAACGCACCGTGAGTGAGGTCGGAACCGTGCAGGGCGGCAGCGTCAGTCCGCTGCTGGCCAATCTCTATCTGCCCTATGTCTTCGACCTCTGGGTCCAGCGATGGCGAACGACGCAGGCGCACGGCGACGTGGTCGTCGTGCGTTTCGCGGACGACTTCGTCGTGGGCTTCCAGCATCGAGGGGAAGCCGAACGCTTCCTCCCCGAGCTGCGCGAGCGGGTCGCGCGGTTCGGGCTGACGTTGCATCCCGACAAAACGCGGCTCATCGAATTCGGTCGCTTCGCCGACACGAACCGACGAGCGCGGGGCGACGGGAAACCGGAGACCTTTAACTTTCTGGGCTTCACGCATCGCTGCGCGAAGACGCGAAAGGGAGGGTTCACGGTGCTGCGACAGACGGTGCGCACGCGGTGGCAAACGAAGCTGCGAGCGGTGAAGACCGAACTCCGGCGTCGTCTGCACCAGCCCGTTCCGGAGCAAGGCGCGTATCTGCGGGCCGTCGTGCTCGGGCACAACCGGTATTACGGGGTCCCGATGACCGGTCCCGCCCTGCGCGCGTTTCGGGCAGCGATGGCCCAGCTCTGGTGGCGCGTCTTGCGTCGTCGGAGTCAAGGCAACCATCTGACGTGGCGCCGCATGGGTGCCTACGTCGCCCGCTGGCTTCCGACACCACGTATCTGGCATCCCTATCCGCGCGTGCGCTTCGCCGTCACGACCCAAGGCAAGAGCCGGATGCGGTAATCCCGCACGTCCGGATCCGTGGAGGGGGTGGTCAGCGATGGTCATTCCTACTCCGACTAGAGTGTGGCTGAAGCCATGCGAATGACGCTCGCCTGGAAGGCTCGCGCTCCACGAGCGAACGACGCTCGCCTGAAGGGCTCGCGCTCCACGAACGAGCAAAACGCAATATAGTATGCGGCGAAAGGGGAGAGGACACATGACGAAGACAGTCCTGAAAGCCCTGGCGGTCGCGGCGGCGCTGGCGCCGGCCGTCGGTTTCGCCCAGGGGAACAAAGCGGCCACCTACATCACCGACGAAGAGGTCAAGGCAGTCAACGCCCTTCCGGGCGTCGATCGGACGATCAAAGTCGTCGACATCGGCAGTGAGAACTTCGCGATCGGCGTCATCCATCGCGGCGCAACCGGCGGCGCGGCCCGCGGCACCGCCGGTGCGGCGGCGGGCGGCGCGGCTCGCGGCGGTGCGGGCGGCGGGGCATCCGGCGCCGCGGCTCGTGGCGGCGCGCCGCAGGGCGAACCATGCGGCGAGCAGTCGACGGCGCCGGCCACCGGGACGGCAGGCGCGATCGCGCACGATCAGCAGACCGAAGGCTATCTGATCATCTCGGGCGGCGGAACGCTCGTCACCGGCGGCAAGATCGTCAACGGACGGCGGTCGCCGCCCGAGAGCGAAGTGACGAAGGTGCTGAACGGCCCGTCCTGCAGCGGGATGGCCGTGGGTGCGGACGTGGTGAGGAAGGTCGTGAAGACCGGCGACATCATCATCATCCCGGCCGGCGTGCCGCACGGGTGGACCGACATCGGCGATCACGTGGACTATCTGAGCTTCCGGCCGTCGGCTCGCGTGCTGGAGGCGGGCTACACGAACCCGGCGCTCAAGAAATAGCGGCCCGTGACGAAAAGTCTGTGACGGCTACTGCCGCATGAACCAGTCGAAGCCCTCGCGCACGATCGCGGGCGGTACGCCGTGACGTCCCTCGTATTCGCGATACGTCACGTCGTACCCCAGCTTCTTCAGCCGCGGCACGAACGTCCGGCTCGTGATGTCGATCGGCATGACCGGATCGCTCAGCCCGTGCGAGATGAAGATGCGCGGCTTGCCGTGCACCTCGGCCGGCTGCATCACGCCCGGCGAGAAGGCCAGGATCTTTCCGAACGTATCGCCGGTGCCGATGCCGAGCGAGAGCGCGTACGACGCGCCGTCGGAGTGCCCGGCGATCGCCATGCGCTTTCGATCGACGGCGCAGCGGGCGTAGGCGCTTCTGAGCGCCGCCCCGATGAACTCCACGTCATCGGCGTAGCCATGGAGCAGCAGATCCCAGGTCGCTTCGTTGCGTGAATCGGGCGCGAGGATGATGATCCCGAGATCGTCCGCGATCTCGAACGTGTAGCCCACCGACAGCCCGGTGCCGCCCGCGCCGTGCAGCATGAGGACCATGGGCATCGGCACGTCCGGTTTGTACCCCCGCGGGATGTACAACACGCCGTCGCGATCCTCGCCGAGCTTCAGCGGCTGCTGGCCGATCCGCGCAGGGTCGGCCGCGCGCACGCCGCGCGCGAACGCGAGCGCGCCCGTTGCCGCCAGAAACGCTCGTCGCGTCAGCACCGCCCCCCTGGTTCCCGGATTATTCATCGACGTGACACTCGACTCGGCACATTCGCTTCGAAAACCGTCTTCCGCAGGCCGGAAAAACGCGGCTCGGCTCATCGTCTCTGGAACGCGGCGCGCAGCCATCAAGGCCTGCGCGCCCTGTCGCTGGCCTGCGCCGCGTTTTTCGTGCGACCAGGACGGCCTGCTCCAACGGTTTTCTGCGCGAACGCGCCGAGTCGCTTTCCATTCATGAATAATCCGGCCAGCCCCCAGCCCCCAGCCCCCTGCCGAGTCACCACGCCATGACATAACTGTCCCCTGTGGGGCTGACGCCGCCATGGAGGACGCCGGTGCGCGGGTCTATCATGATGCCCTTCACCGACCCGACGCCTTTGACGTCACGCACGTCGAGCTTGTGCCCCTTCGCGGCAAGTGCGTCACGAACCGGCGAAGCGAGCATCGCGGGGGTGAGCAGCTTGCCGAGCACCGCGTGCGGCGCGTACGAATCGCGGAAGCTGTTGCTGATCACCGCGGGCTGCTCGAGCGCCTGCTGCACCGGCATCCCGAACTCGGCGACGTTCAGGAAGAATTGCAGCTGCGTCTGCGGCTGCGTGTCGGCGCCGGGCGTCCCGAAGACGAGAAACGGCTTGCCGTCCTTCAGCGCCAGCGCCGGGTTGATCGTCTGACGCACGCGCTTCCCCGGCTGCAGCGAGTTCACGTCGGAGGGGTCGAGATAGAAGTAACGCATCCGATCGTTCAGGAAGAAGCCGCCGCCGTCCACCACCAGGCCGCTGCCGAACCCACTCAGCAGGCTCGACGTGATCGACACCATGTTGTGATCCTTGTCGACCACCGCGAGGTACGTCGTCAGGTTCAGGATCGCGTCGGGATCGAACGGCGCGACGCGCGCGGGCGAGGGCTGCGGCGCCGCGTAGCGATCCGCGCGTGCTCGTAGCGCGAAAGCTTCGGCCGAGGGTTGCCGGTCGGCCTGTGATGTGGAACGGAACGGGTCGCCCGGCGCCGGCTCGCCCTCAATCGCGCGGTTCGGATCGATCGCCCGTCGCCGCGCAGCCGCGTACTCTTTCGACAGCAGCGTTTTCATCGGGATGTTCGGCACGAACTTCGGGTCGCCGACGAATTTGTTGCGGTCGGCGAACGAGAGCTTCAGCGATTCGGTGACCGCGTGAAGATAGGGCGCGCTGTTGTGCCCCATCGCGCGCAGATCGAAGCCTTCGAGGATGTTGAGCGCCTCGAGCATGACGAACCCCTGGGAGTTCGGCGGGCATTCGTAGACGTCGGTGCCGCGGTAGTTGATCCGGATCGGCGCGTCCTCGAACGGCTCGTAGCTGCGCAGGTCGGCCTCGGTGATGATGCCGCCGTTGGCTTTCAGATATGCCGCCGTGTTCTTCGCAATGTCGCCACGGTAGAACGCGTCCGGACCCTGCGTCGCGATCGCCCGAAGCGTCCTCGCGAGCGCCGGATTCAACAGGACGTCCCCCGTGCCCAGTGGCTTGCCATTCCTGAACCAGATCTTCGTCGTCGACGGCCACTTCTCGAGCTTGTCCCTGCTTCCCGCGAGGCCGCGCGCGAGCGATTCGGTGATCGGGAAGCCCTGATCGGCGATCTCGATGGCCGGCGCAAGCACATCGGCGAGCGGCTTCGATCCGTACTTCTTCACCGCGAACGCCGCGCCGCCGACGGCGCCGGGGACCGAAATCGACAGCGGACCGGAATCCGGCAGCCCGCCTTTCGATTTGTAGAAGTCGATGGTGGCCGCCTGCGGGGCGAAGCCGGTGCCGTTGATGAACCGCACCTGGCCGGTCTTCGCTTCGTAGTAGAGGATGAACATGTCGGCGCCCAGGCCGGTCATGCCCGGTTCGACCTCGCCTTGCACCGCCCACGTGGCGATGGCGGCGTCGATCGCGTTGCCGCCGGCTTTGAGAATCCGCAGGCCGGCTTCGGCCGCCAGGGGATGCCCCGCCGCCACCATGCCGTGCTGCGCCACGATGGTCGGACGCCAGCTGTTCGGTGACTGCGCCGCCGGGCGCGCCAGAAAGATCAGAACCGCCGCAGCCGCAACGAGTGATCGTCGTGTGGTCATCTCGCGCCTCCCCGTACCGCGCATAGTAGCGCATACTACCCGCCATGACTCGCTTCTCTGGCCTCATTTCCACGGCGGTCGTCGCCCTCGGTCTCACCGTGTCCGGCGCCGGTCAGGCCGATCGCGCGATGCGGGAGCGCGCGTTCGCCGAGCTCGATCGCCTGTTTCAGGACTTCGCTGCGCAGGCTCACGTCCCCGGCGCGGCATGGGGCATCGTCATCGATGGCCAGCTCGCGCATACCGGCGCCGCCGGCGTCCGTGATGTCGCGGCAAAGGCGCCCGTCGACGCCGACACGGTGTTTCGCATCGCGTCGATGACCAAGAGCTTCACCGCGATGGCGATCCTGAAGCTGCGCGACGAAGGGAAGCTGTCGCTCGACGATCCGGCCGAGCGCCATGTGCCGGAGCTGAAGTCGCTCGCCTATCCGACGAGCGATTCGCCGCGGATCACGATCCGGCATTTGCTGTCGCATTCGGAGGGCTTTCCCGAGGACAACCCGTGGGGCGATCGGCAGCTTTCCCGCACCGACGACGAGCTCTCGCAGATGCTGCGCGCCGGGATTCCGTTCTCGAACGCGCCGGGGCTCGCGTACGAGTACTCCAACTACGGCTTCGCGATTCTCGGCCGCATCGTCGCCAACGTGTCGAGGATGCGGTACAGCGAGTACGTCTCGGCGAACATCCTCGGTCCGCTCGGTATGACGTCGACGACGCTCGAGCCGTCGGAGGTGGCGCCGGGCCGGCTGGCGCACGGGTACCGTTGGGAGGACGAGCGCTGGAAGGATGAACCGCTCCTGTCGAACGGATCGTTCGGATCGATGGGTGGCATGCTGACGTCGGTGCGCGATCTGAGCCGTTACGTCGGTGTGTTTCTGTCCGCCTGGCCGCCGCATGATGGTCCGGAAACCGCGCCGATTCGCCGCGCCTCGCTGCGGGAAATGCAGCAGCTCTGGCGGCCGGCTCCGACCTCGGTCACGCGCGATCCGTCGAGCGGCGCGATTCAGCTCAACGCCGGCGGCTACGCGTTCGGGCTGCGCGTGACGCAGTCCTGCAGCATCCGCCACATCGTTTCGCACACGGGCGGGCTGCCCGGCTTCGGATCGATCATGCAGTGGCTGCCGGATTACGGCGCCGGCATCATCGCGTTCGGCAACGTGACATACACCGGGTGGGGGAGAGTCACGACGGCCGCGATGGAGGCGCTCGTGAAAACCGCCGGTCTGAAGCCGCGGTCGCCGCTGCCTTCCCCTGCGCTGACCGCCGCGCGCGACAACGTGTCGAAGCTGATCGCGCAATGGGACGATCGGCTCGCCGACCGGATTGCGGCCGAGAATCTGTTTTCGGACCGATCGAAGGAGCGGCGCCGCGGCGAGATCGACGCGTTGCTCGCGCAGGTGGGCGCATGCGCGCCGGGTGGCGGGTTCGACGCGATCGAGAACGCGCTGCGCGGCCAGTGGACGATGAGCTGCGATCGCGGCAAGCTGCACGTGGCGATCACCTTGGCGCCAACCATGCCGCCGAAAGTCCAGTTCCTGTCGGTGCGGCCTTCGCCGGCTGTGCCCGCGGGAGCTGACACGTGTCCCCAGTGATCGCTGCAGGCGCTCTGTCGTGTAGCGCGACGGCTTCTCGCTGAATCGGCCTGGAGGGCGTCTGGTTTATGTGCTCACAACCGTCCGGGGCTCATGAGGCAGAGGGGACAGACATGAAAAGGGCGTCGCGCCAGGCATTGCCTCTCATCGCCGCCGCCGCGCTCGTCAGTCTTGTCGGCGCGGCGACGGGGGACGGGCAGCGCGACAAGTGGTGGTGGGACTTCGGCGGTGGGCCCAGCGCCTCGCATTTCGCGGACCTCGATCAGATCAAGAAATCCAATGTGAGCCAGCTCCAGGTCGCCTGGTTCTATCCGCACGCCTTGCCGGGCTTCAACCCGATCGTCGTTGACGATGTGATGTACGTCGCGGGGCGGACCAACTCGCTCATCGCCCTCGACGCCACGACGGGCAAGGAGATCTGGATCCACGAGCGCCTGACCGGCATGACCAGTCGCGGCGTCAACTACTGGCAGAGCCAGGACGGCAAAGACAAGCGGCTCATCTTTGCCATCGACGGCTTTCTGCAGGCCATTGACGCGAAGAGCGGCGAGTCGGTCCGGAGCTTTGGCACCAACGGCATCGTGGACATGCGAGAGGGCCTGAGGCGCGCTGAAGGCACCGACCGTCGCGTGCAGTCGAGGAGCCCCGGCAAAGTGTGGAAGAACCTGCTCGTCATGGGATCGGCGTCCGGCGAAGGATGGGTGACGCCGCCCGGCGACATCCGCGCCTACGACGTCGTCACGGGCAAGCTCGCGTGGCAGTTTCACACGGTGCCGCTGCCTGGCGAACTGGGCTACGACACGTGGCCGAAAGACGCCTACAAGTATGTAGGCGGCGCGAACAACTGGGGCGAGATGTCGGTTGACGATGAACGAGGCATCGTCTACGTCCCGACAGGATCAGCAACATACGACTTCTACGGCGCGGATCGCCACGGTGCGAATCTGTTCGCCAATTGTCTGCTTGCGCTCGACGCGCGCACCGGCAAGCGCCTCTGGCATTACCAGACGGTCCATCACGATCTATGGGACCTGGACAACGTCTCGGCGCCGCAGCTCGTGACCGTGCAGCACAACGGCCGTCGCGTCGATGCCGTGGCGCACGCCGGCAAGAGCGGCTTCCTGTACGTCTTCAACCGCGTGACGGGTGAGCCGCTGTGGCCGATCGAAGAGCGACCGGTGCCGAAGAGCGACGTGCCCGGCGAACAGGCCTGGCCGACGCAACCCTTCCCGACCAAGCCGCCGGCGTTTGCGCGGCAGACGTTCACGTCTGACGACATCAACCCGTGGCTGCTGGAACCCGAAGAGTTGGAAAAGATGCGCGACCGCGTGTCGAAGGCGCGCAACGAGGGAATCTTCACGCCGCCCGCACTGATGGACACGATCTCGATGCCCGGCAACCAGGGCGGATCGAATTGGGGAACGACGGCCGCCGATCCGAAAAAGGGCCTCGTCTTCGTCGTCAACGTCAACGAGGTGGCGATCCTCAAGCTCGAGGATGTCAGAACGCGGACTGGCCGACCCGGTACGTTCGGTACGCAGGCCTATCAAAAGTACTGTCAGGCGTGCCATGGATCGGACCAGCCGAACGCGCCCCCTCCGTTCGCGCCGACGTTGGTCGATATCACGAGCCGACTCAGCGAGGACACGATTCGTGCGGCGGCGACGGGTGGAAAGGGAACGATGCGTCCCGTCCCCGGCATCACGGACGCGGAGCTCACCGCCGTGCTCGCGTATCTTGCGACGCCGAATCCGGAAGGTCGCGGTGCGGTTTCTCCTGGTCCTCCGCCGCCGCCCGGACCTGTCGTCGCCTCGGGTGGCGTGCCGCTGCCTCCGCCGCGGATTCCGCCGGAGCTGCCGCCGACCCATGCTGGCATCGGCGGCAGCGGCGGGAACATCCCGTACCCCGAAGGCGTGGAGGTGCCGACCGTTCGCTACGTGAGTGAATACGGCGTCATGGCGTCGGCGACCAAACCGCCGTACACGACGCTGACCGCCTATGACCTCAATGCCGGGACGATCAAGTGGCAGATTCCCGCCGGCGATGATCCGGTCACATTGGCGCGAGGCGGCCCGGCCAACACGGGCGGCCTTGGCGCGCGCAACGGAATGATCGTCACCAAAGCCGGCATCGTGTTCCTCGCGGGTGGCGACGGCAAGCTCCGAGCGTACGACGAAGACAACGGGAGCGTACTGTGGACTGGCACACTGCCCGGAAGTTCGAGCGGCATCCCGGTCAGCTACGAAGCGAAGGGTCGTCAGTACGTGGTCTTCTCATCGTTGCCGCGCGTCGCCGGTCGCGGGGCCGGCCGGGGCCTCGGCGCTGTGCTTCCCACTCCCGTGTCACCAGACACGCCACGCGGGTACATGGCGTTCGCCTTGCCGCGACGCGAGAACCCGCCGTCGGCCAACCTGCGCTGATTCGGGGAAGCTCTCCACCACGGGGGAACGCGGAGGACACGGAGATTAAGCCGTACAGAATTTTTCCTCTGTGTCCACCGTGTCCTCTGTGGTGGAGAGTTTCGCTCGGCACGATTTCGTGCTAGGGTTCGCCAACACAACTTAATCGACGGCCACCGCGCAAGCAGGAGGAGCCGGCCATGAAGAACGTGCGGCGCACTTGGACACGTGCAGTCGTCGTGGTGTTGCTCTGTCTCGCAGGCGCAGGCACCGCGTTTGCGCAGGGGCAGGGCAATGGAATTCTGACCGGAACGGTGGTGGATAACGCAGGCGTGGTGCCGGGCGCCACGGTCACTGCGACCGACGCGGCCACGGGCCTCATCCGCTCGGCACCCTCGAACGACCAGGGAGTGTTCCGCCTCCTCTCGCTGCCACCCGGCAAGTACTCGCTCCGCGTGGAAATGATCGGCTTCAAGCAAATCACGCTGGACGACATCATGCTGTTGAGCGGAGAAACGCGTGACCTCGGCAGGGTGGTGTTGTCGGTCGGCGTACTCAGCGAGTCCGTCTCGGTCACGGCCGAGGTCACGCCCGTGCAGACCGTGACGAGCCAACTCCAAAAAACCGTCACGGGCGACCAGCTCACCATGATTCAGGTGAAGGGCCGCGACATCTTCGGCATGATGAAGATCCTGCCTGGCGTCGTCGACACGACGTTCAGCCGCGACTTTGCCAGTTGGAGCTCGGGCGGTGGCCTGAGCATCAACGGAGGCAACTCGCTGAACAAGAACACGACGATCGATGGCGTCCCAGTCGGCGAGGAGGGGGGCGACGGCACGACTCATATCACGCCAAACATCGACGCGATTGGCGAAGTGAACGTCATTACCAGCGGTTACACGGCCGAGAATGGCCGCCAGTCGAGTGGCTTGATCAGCATCATCACCAAGTCCGGGACGAGTAAGCTCAAGGGCTCCGGCTGGTACAACGCCCGGCGCGACGCATGGAACAAGAACGACTACCTCCGCATCACGCAGGGTGCCGAGAAGCCTTTCTTTAAAGTGAACATCTCAGGCTACGGCATCGGCGGGCCGGTGGTGATTCCAAAGTTGATCAACAGCCGCACGGACGAGAAGAAAGTCTTTTTCTTCTTGTCGCAGGAATTCACCGACGACATTCGTCCGACCAGCGTGATCCGCACCAACTTGCCGACCTCGCTCGAGCGCGGCGGCGACTTCTCGCAGACCCGCGTTACCTCGACAAACCCGGCGATAAACGGGACCATCCAGCCGATCATCGACCCGCTGACGGGCCAACCGTTCCCAGGCAACATCATTCCTGCAAATCGCATCAGCCCAGTTTCGGCAAACATCTTGAGTCAAGTGCCGCTCTCCAATTCACAAGCATTTACAACAATTATTTTGCCCCGATAAACTCCAACTTTAACAACCAGAATGTCTACACCGTCAAAGGCGACCATTATTTCAATGCGAAGCACCATCTAAGCG
>Ga0137409_10009107_pt1 | contig 10110 bp, 16 predicted proteins | sample CZODoug1_16funga_FD_122059 | JGI IMG/M metagenome (GOLD analysis project Ga0137409, IMG submission 122059) | Vadose zone soil fungal communities from Angelo Coast Range Reserve, California, USA - CZODoug1_16fungal (Hybrid Assembly) | ecosystem: Environmental > Terrestrial > Soil > Vadose zone...
ACAAGGTCGACGGCACCAGGAACCGCTTCAATATCGGGCTGGGCTACATGTTCTAGATGAGCGGAATCGACCCTCGCCTGTGGATTCCGGTGGCGCTCGCCTGCGCCGCCGCGCCGGCCCAGGCGGCCCAATACCTGACGATCGAGCAGGCGCAGCGCGCGCTTTTTCCGGAGGCGGACGCCTTTGCGCCGACGCCGCTGCGCGGGCAACGGGCCTGGACGGCGAGCCGCGGCGGCGCCCTGCTCGGCCACGTGATGGTGGACGAGGTGATCGGCAAGCACGAGCTCATCACCTACGCACTCGGCGTGGGCGCGGACGGCGCCGTGCGCAACGTGGAGATCATGGACTACCGCGAATCGCGCGGCGGCGAGGTGCGCGACCCGCGCTGGCGCGCTCAGTTCGCCGGCAAGACGGCGCGCGATCCGCTCGAGCTCGAGCGGGATATCCGCACTATCAGCGGCGCCACGCTGTCGTGCCGCCACGTGACCGATGGCGTCAAGCGGCTGCTGGCACTCTATGAGACGCAACTGCGGCACCCTTAGGCGCGCGCGACCGCTGCTCGGCACGCTGGTCGATATCCGGATCTACGGCGCCGGGCCGGATGCCCCGCGCGCGCTGGAGCGGGCCTTCGCGGCGGTCGAGCGCGTGCACCGCGCGATGAGCGCGCAGGAGAGCACGAGCGACATCGCGCGGCTGCGCTCGGGACGCTGGTGCGCGCTCGATCCATGGACGCGCCGCGTACTGCACCGCGCCGAAGAAATCCGGCTAGTCACCGGCGGCTTGTTCGACCCCGCCGCGTGCCATTGCGCGCTGGACGGCATCGCCAAGGGCTTCGCCGTCGACCGCGCCGTCGAGTGCCTGCGCGATGCCGGCATTGAGGCCGGCGTAGTCAATGCCGGCGGCGACTTGCGCGTCTTTGGCCCGGCGTTCGAAGAAGTGTACGTGCGGCCGCCGCAACGGCCGGCGGAGCTGCTCTCCTTGGGAAGCGTGCGCGAGGCCGCAGTCGCAACTTCCGGCTGCGTAGGCCTGGTCGATCCGCGCTCGGCAGCGGCCGGCTACCGCCGCTCTTTCGAGAACTGGGCCGCGAGTCTCGGCTACGCCTACGAGACTTCCGTCGTGGCCGTGCAGCCCAACGCTTACGGCATGCAGCACCCGCGCACCGACTTCGTTTGGTACATCGCCACCGAGCAGCGACCGCCCACGCGCTACCGCTTCATTCGCCCGTACGGCGGCGCTTACTTCCATTGGACCGATCAAGGCTACGACAGTTTCAAGTACGGCAACTATTACAACCAGAGTCGAGCGTAGGGGGAGGAGTTACTCGTGTCTGAATCATCCATCGAAGAAGCACTCAGGCAAGCCGGTGCGCCTGATTACATGGTGCTGATCATCACCAAGATCGTCAGCGCCGAGGACGCTATCCGCGAGATGCAGGCCTCGCTCAGCAAGCGTTCGGTTGAGCTGCACCAAAACGAAGAGATGTTCGCCGAACGGCAGGCGGCGTTTGTGGCGGCAGCCAAGGACATGACCGATTTTGCCAACCGGCTCTACGGTCCTGGGAGCGAACTGAGCCAGATCAATCACAAGCTCGACAGCATCGAGCTGGCCAATGTCAACAGGTACAACGCATTGGCGGCGCGCGTGGCTGACCTGGAGTCCCGCAAAAGCGCGTAGGCTGGTTTACCCCAAGCGAGACCACTTTTTGGAGTAAATGGCGGTCGTTCGGTAGACTGGTGGCGTGATCCCTCCACCTCCAGTCACCCAGCGCGTCACGGGCCATTTTGCCACAGCGCTAGGATCTGGCGACAGTCTGCAGGCCCAGAACATGGGCTTTCTGGTCGACGGCACGATCGCTCAAGTCAATTCCAGTCAATTCCAACGGCCGGCAGTACTCCCGCCACCCGTTGCCCAGGTTTTGCGCATTTTGGAGGAAATGGCTGCCCCCGGGTAGCCTGAGCTAACCGATGACGACGCGCGCACGCACAGGTGTTAGTGGCAGGGGCACTCCACGTGTGCCACCCGCTGGTAGCGGCGGAGGTTCGGGCAGCACGGGCGCCACCGGCAGCACGGGCGCCACCGGTAGCACGGGCGCCACCGGTAGCACGGGCGCCACCGGTAGCACGGGCGCCACCGGCAGCACGGGCGCCACCGGTAGCACGGGCGCCACCGGCAGCACGGGCGCCACCGGCAGCACGGGCGCCACCGGTAGCACGGGCGCCACCGGTAGCACGGGCGCCACCGGCAGCACGGGCGCCACCGGACCGCTTGGCGGCGCCGGTGGCGATCTGGCCGGCAGCTACCCCAATCCTTCAGTTGCAGCTATCACTGAAACATCAGGGCCGACCGCCCTTACTATTGGGACTATTGCGACTGGCAGCCTTTTGCAGCGCGTCGGAGCCGCACTTATTGGGCTGGCAGCTGGATCCCTAGGCAACGTTGCGGTTTCCAATGGTGCAGGACTTTGGACTAGCCAGGCGCTAACTCCCATCATTACACTTCCAGCTAATCCTGGAGACAATGGGGCAGTGGCTGTTGCTAGTGCTGGTGACTTTACTTATCTCAAAGGTACAGTAGTTAACCAGGTTCTTACTTGGAACGGAACCAGCTGGGTAGCTGCCACAGCTGGAGCAACTCCAAATGTCAGCAATGCCTCTGCCGGTCTAGCCCCAATCATCACTGGTACTACTGGCCTAGCACTGATTAGTAACGGAGCTTCAGCAGCTTGGAGCACTAACTTTCAGGCTCAAAACCTCCAAACCACTGGGGGTATAATTGTCGGAGGAGGAGTTACGCCAGCATCGGCGGCTACTGCTGGTAGCGTATCCTTTTCTGGGCACGGTAACGGTGCTGTTATATACCGAAACATTGCTAATACTTTAGATTTGCCCGGTCTTGTGTTCGGTAACGGAGCTACTGACGACCGGCTAATAGTAGGCGGCGCTACTAGCTCTGCTAGTATCACACTAAATCTGTCAACCGGCAGGATGAGTCTAGGGCTAACACAAGTAGTGTCCTGGAGTGCCTCCTCCTTCGCCCTAGTGCCAGCGGGAATAACGCTTAACTTCAATTCTGGAGGAGCAATCCAGAAGGCTGTTGGCGTCAACATGATCGCCTTTCCTAATAGCGGTACACAAGCTATTGAACTGTTCGCGAACGCAGCAAACTTTCAATCAGGCGATAAGGTAATGGCATGGAACTCTGCCGCTGTAGTGCCCACAGCTGCCCCAGCTAACTCTGTAGCTTTTTTATATCTTAATAAGGCCGGGTCTGCTGCTGCGCTAACACACTATGGACCCAGTGACACCATTACAACGCTAGGATATGGCTAATGGCTACAGCTTTAGCACATAGAATTGCAATCAAAGGCGTTCAAACAGTTGGAGCCGTTAACGCTGTTTTGGCTACCTTTGCTCCGGCTAACTATTCTCCAATTGTCAATAATGTCGGTATCCGCTGTGAAGGCCGGCTTGTGGGAAGAGACGCTACTCCCGTAGCCGTCTCTGTTTTAGTTAAAGGCGTTATCAATGTTGTCGCTGGCGCGGTTGGGCTTGAACAATCGTTAGCGGAAGCTGCTATAGGTAATGCCACGCTGCTAGCTGCTACTGGTTTTTTTGATGTAAGCGTGGCTACTACAATTAGATTAAATGCTACTGGCGTAGCAGGCTCCACGATCACATGGAGCGGATATCTAGACCTCTGGACTACATGACCAAACTAATCGAGTATGTGGAAGTACAGCTGAATGAGCAGCTAGGCCCGATTGCCTTCATCCATGGTATGGCAACGGATAAGGGAATCTCCTCCACTCATCACTGGCTTAGTGATAACTCAGTGTGGGGACTTCTGGCGTCAGAATACTTTGGACTTCCGTTCCCGAACATTGCAGTGGCTTTGAGGATCGCCAAGACTGTCAGAGACACAGCTCCGCTAGGGGCCATTCTGATGCTTTCAACAGACCACGGCATGGTAGTCCAAGCAATTCAAACCCCAAGGCCCTGTGCTGGCATTGTGCAGCCTCCAGCGCTCCTCTACCAACATTGCTCCAAGATCTTTCAAGCAATCTTGGAGGCAAAAGATCAAGAGTGAGCCATGCCTACCTGGTTGACACCCAAAACTGAGGTGGGCGCCGTCGAGGTCTGCACCCATAAGCCCAAGGTGAATGCCAGCCCCGCACAGCAAGGCCGTCCCGAAGCGCGGCGGACGCTACGCTGGCCGCCTCCGTCTCGCGGTCGCCCCCAACCGCCAGGCCAAGATGTTGCAAGGCTTCGTGGTGCAAGCGGACGGCTGGAGCCCGTTCAACTCGTTCCGGAGCTTGCTCGGCATCGCTGTCGATTCGGAGGCGCCGACTTACGACTCGCTGTATCGGGGCACACGGGAACACCCTTGGGCGCTAACCGGGTAGGCATGGAGTGAGCCTTAAATCTGCCCTGAAGATGTGGAATTTGCCTACTGCTGTTTTATCAGTAGTGGGCACTGGAGCATTCGCTACCAAAGACACGAATGCTATTGTCTATAGAGCCGATTCTCACTGCTATTGTCCAGTTCTCAATAAAGAGTATGTGGCTCGCTATCGAAACAGCGATGGGCAGATGGTTATCAGTGACTCTCCTGCTGGTTCTGGCGTTTGGACTGATCATATCGCTACCACTCCCGTTCCAGCTATCCTTGATGAGCATTTGGTCATATCGATTGTTACAGATGGGGCCGGCTGCGTTATCGTCGCTTGGGGCATGCATTCAACCCCTCAAAATGTGTGGGTCGGAACTACTCCTGGTGACTGTACAGTAACAGCAGCTGGAGTGCAGGCCAGCCCACTAGTAGCCGGACAAGCTACGGCTGAAGCGGCCGCTACTTACCCGGTACTACGAAGACTCTCAGTTGGAGACATTATTTATCTCTGGCGTACTGGAGCCAGTGGCAATGGTAACCAATGTGTCTATCGCTGGAATTACGTAGCTCGCACTTGGGTGGCCGTCAACATGGCGCTTATGAACGGTCAGAGCACACGTAGCGCCTATCTTAACACAGTCTGGATTGACGTGTGCGACCGCATTAGTATGGCATGGCAATGGCGGGACTCTCTCGCCGTGTCCGATGCTTTCGACTGCAACATGTTGTATACTGATGACGGATTTCAATCCACACACTCAATGGATGGGACGTTACTTCCCGGCAGCATCACCAGCACTAATGCTCCAACTGCGCTTGCTCAAATTATCCCCAAGAGCCCTACTGCCATTTACCAAGCTGCACAAGGTTTTTGCTGTGATGCGGGTCGTCGTGGAATAGCTATTAACTACTATGATGATGGAGGAGGCGCAGGGCTTCAACTTCATGCTACTCGATACACAGGTAGCGGGTATGTAACTACTCAATTCGGGACCTATCCAGCCGGTGCTCTGGGTATTTCTCGCCCCACTGCTTGGTTTTACAAGGGAGTAACTTACGTTTTTTATTCTCTAACTGACTCTCTTGGAGTAGAGGGAACATGGTGCGTTTACTCAAGAAATACTGACCTCTCAGATGTTCAACAATTTAGACTAGACCTAACGCCTACTAAGGACTCTAGCGTTTGCGCTAGCTTTACACATTGGCTCTACCTCGGAAAACTGGTTTTTTTCAATATGCGAACTGGACTTTCCGGCCCCACTCCTAGCAATGGTCCGAATCTCCTAACAGTGAGTTTGATCCCATGATTGAAGTCCCCACTGTACTGCCAAGCGAAGTAATGCCTGCCTTTCATCGAGTGGAAAATTCACCGGAGCAAACGGAGAGCTAAGCTCAAGTGGGGGAGCAGCCGCCACGCCGTTTGCCGAGCCAGACAACTCGACTGCCGATAGTCAAGGACATCGTGGAGCCGCCGGCTGTTGCCAAGCCGGTGCCGCGTACGCGCACGCCCATCGGCCTGCCCGCGCCCCCGCACGGCTCCGCAGAGGAATCTGACCGCCGCCAGAGCTATGATGACCTGGAGCAGGTGCTCCAGGTCGAGCGCCTCGAGCGCGAGCGCGCCAAGCTCTTGGTCGACCTGCAGGACGCCAAAGACGCTCAGGCCGCCGCGGAGCGGCAAGCGCGACAGCTCCGTACCCCCGTCGCTGTCTTTCCGCCGCTCTCGATCCCGCCGCCGGCGGAGCCGAAATCCACTGGGGTGGAGTCCATCGACATCGACTTCAAGGCTCTGGAGAAAACTATCGCCCGCAGCAAGCTCGGTCGTGCCGCCGTGGGTCTGGGTATCCTGGTGGCCCTCGGCTGGAACGCCTTCAACTCCGTGCGTGCGCCTTCCCCCGAGAAGGTGGCCGCCGTGCAGGAGCGTATAACGCAGAGCGACAAGGCCCGCGACGACAAGCTCGTGCAGGATGCCCTGGAGAAGCAGCGGACGCTCTTGGCCCTGCGGGCCATTTACTGCTGGGGAAAGCAGCTGCGCGGCGCCAGCGCCCGCCAGGGGCTCGATTTGCCGAGCTTGCCGCCGGGTGGGGTCACGGCGCTGCGGCTCGATCAGGGCGATCCGAGCAAGGCCCCGGCGTTCGTGGCGGCGGAGAAATGCCGGGATTTCCCGCCGCTGCCGCCCGAGCTACCGGCTAGCGAGCCTTGAATTTGGAGGAAAGCGCACTCCCGTGAGAACCTCACTTCTCACCATGGACCTCATTGCCGAGTTTCAGAAGCTCGCCGGCGCCCGCGCCGCATACCCCCTCATCGCGACGCTGCTGACTTTTGCCATCCAGATCGGCAAAGTCAGCCCCTACACCAAGGTGCTCTACGCCAAGATCCCGGTCGGCTTTCTCTGGCTACCCCCGGTAGTCGCTGGCGCCGCCGCGGGCTTCGTGCATGGCTACCAGACGGGCCACACGCTCGCAGGGGCGCTCATCGAGATGGTGTTCGGGATCTTTGGGGTATCGCTCACGGCGATGGGCCTGCACGCTGGGCTCAAGGAAAGCCCGCTGCCCTGGTCGGGTGGGGCCGGCGGCGCGCCGAAGCCGGCCGCCCCTTGAAGCCCCACCGCCATCCTGGTAACTTCTCTCGCAGGGTCAGCAAGTGAGCAAATAATGAGCAACGATGATTTTGCAGACGTGCGGGAGATGGTCAATGGACTAGGCGCCGGTATCCTCGAGGGAGAGGGCGTCGAGCACCACAACAAGGTCAAGACGAAGCTGTCCGCCGACGGAACAGGCTTCGACTACCAGCTGCGCTGTGATCACTGCGGCCGGTCGCTGGTCGTGAGTGTGCCCTGGAGCGAGCTGATCATCATGGGCCAGGGCATGCTCCCTCCCAACAACGAGTGGAAGCACGACGCCCGCAACGGCTGCTTCGTGCCCCAGCAGGGGTGCTCGCACTGCGGGGACGTGATCCGCCTGGGTATCACCCCCGACGAGTGCAACCGCAACCTCTCCGCCGGCATCGCCGCGCGCAAGATCAGCCGCGAGCAGATCCAGCGCTACATTCAGCAGAATCTAGCCCCCCAGCGCTAACGCGCCCAGAATTTGGAGGATGGCCGGCTTGGCTGTAGCCTTGACCCTGTGAGCTACGTCAAGCTGAATCCGAGCTACTACCAGATGCTGCAGCCCGAGAGCGCCTGGCACCCGGGCGCTGAAGGCTGGTCGGTGGCGCCGTACCCGGGCTGGGGCCAAAACCCCGCGCTCGTGGGGCCCAAGCGTCTGGGCGTCGAGGGCCTCGGCGTGACCGTCTCCGTCGCCGAAGGAGCCGCCTGCGACTGCACGCGCGACCGCGCCAACGCCGCGCTCGGCGGCGCGGTGTTCGGGGGGATCACCGTGGGTCTCATCGGGTTTCTGATCACACGGTGAGCCATGCTAGGTGACGCTTGCGGCGACTGCATGATCGTTGTCGGGGGCGACTGCCTCCCGTGCCCCAATGATGCGGGCTTCCCGGAGTGCGCGGGCTGCGTTGACGGCGGTCGCCCCGTGAAGACCGACGTCACCAAGGACGTGCTCGTGCCTGTGGTGGTCGGAGTCTTGACGACGCTCGCCGTTGCGCTCATCGCCCACAAGCTCCTCAACGAATGACCGGCTGTCCCCACATCACGACCGATCTCTCCGACGAGGAAGCGCACCTTATCCTGAGCCCGTACTTCGAAGTTGTGCGCGAGCGCTACGTGGCCGCGGGTCTCGACCGCTGCGGCCGAGTGCGGCTCACGGTTGACCCGAAGATGCACGACACGGCGCGGCACTTCGCGGCCTGCCAGGATGACGGCAAGGTCATCCTGCTGGCCCCTGAGCTAGCCGAGCTGCCGGAAGAGACAGTGCTGGCCGTCGCCGCCCACGAGCTGGGGCACGCGGCGGATTTTCTCTACCCCGGCCAGTTTGCGATGCGCGGCGACGACGAGCCCGCCGCGTGGCGTGATCCGTCGAGCATGAAGCCCAAGCACTGGCACCGCTGGCTCAAGGACTGGGAAGCGCGCGACGACGATCTCGTGGAGCTGTCGGCGGATGCCATCGCGCACTTCGCGATGGGCGTGCGCTACGGCTACCGCGGCCCGTGTCTTATTCAGACGTTTGGCGCAACGAAGCTTCGTCCGATGGGGCTGCGGTAAGCGGGTGTCACATCTTTCCAAGACTTAGCCATCGGATTTTCCTTTTGTTAGGTTAGGGATCGTCGCGTTCTTGGGCGGCGAGGCAGGCCTCGCAGAGGCAGTCGTAGGTGGTGACGCCGGGTGCTGGATCGAGCCGCGTGTCGGAGGCTACGAAGATACCGGTCAGGTGCACCACGGCGCAGAGCACGCCGTCGCGAATGCGGAGGGCGGCTTCGTTACGGATGATGGCCAGCGCCTGCTGGTGCTTGTCGATGCGGCAGGCTTTGCGCAGTCGCTTGGCGTTACGGGACTCCTGGGATCCAGCAGCCATCAGACGCCGCCCATGGCCCGATAGAGCACGCCGGTGGCGAGCAGGAAGTCGTCCATGCGCATCGATTCCTTGGGGTTGTGAGAGCCGTGCTCGTTGCGGATGAAGATCATGCCCGTCGGTACGTCCATCCCTGCGAACACCGCCGCGTCGTGGCCTGCGCCGCTCGGCAAGCACACGGGATCTTCGGTGTCGAGCGTGAGGTGAGCGCATCTCAGGAGATCGTTCCGGACTTCGGGATCCATGTGCGCGGCGAGCGTCTTGGTGAGTACCCCAAAAAGGCCGTTAGGGAGTCGGCGCTGCGCAAGCACCGCTTCGGTCGAGGCGCGGTAGAACCGGTAGAACAGCTCCAGGGTGACCTCACTGCTGCTGCGAAACTCCAAGTCGAACTTCACCAAGTCCGCGATGGTCGTTGGCCCATGCCGCGCGGGGTCCGTGCCGGCGACGCCGCACGTCATCACCAGGTCGTCACCGAACACCTTGGTGCCTTGCTCCAAACGATGCATCAAGTCAGCGAATGCCAGCACGGCGTCTTTGCGCTGGTCATTGGGCGTCGTGCCGCTATGGCCGGCCTCGCCGCGGATCTCGGCCCCGCGGCAGCGGTAGTTGCCGCGGATGGAGTCGACGATGCCAACGGGCGCGCCGAGCGTATGGAGCACGGGGCCTTGTTCGATGTGCACTTCGGCGTAAGCGAGAAATTCCCCGGCATCCTGTCCGTTGAGGGTCCGGCGAGCGAAAGGCGTTTTGAAAGCTTGGTGATTGAATGCACCAAGGCCACTGCCCCGTAGTTCGAATTCCGATCAACGCGGTGCTTCGATGAGCCTAACGATCCCCTTGGGTGATGCCGGTAGCGGCCGCGGCTGATCGCCGCTTCGTTGCGGAATTTCTTTTGCCAGGACAGTAAGTGGGCGCCGTTCTTCGTCGGCTTTCGTGCGCTCGTAAGGCTGCAGCTCCTGCGGCGTGTCGGGCTTTACGTCGCGCAGCTGGCGTGCGCTGACGGCATCAAGCTGCAGGCGCTCGCTCATCTGGCGCGTGTCGAGTTCCATTAAGCGCTTGAGATCGTTTGGCGGGACCTGCACGCGATCCTGTGACTGGCGCAGCTGGAGCTGGAAGGCGTCCGATTGCTGCTGGCGCTGGATGAGTTGGCGTTGCACGCCCTGGTCCTGCGCGACGGCAGGAATGGTAAAAGCGGCAAGCAGGAGGGCGAGTAATCGCATCACTGTGTTCGAGGGCTAAGGGCGCCGCACAGTTCCCGCAACTG
>Ga0137409_10009110_pt1 | contig 10106 bp, 11 predicted proteins | sample CZODoug1_16funga_FD_122059 | JGI IMG/M metagenome (GOLD analysis project Ga0137409, IMG submission 122059) | Vadose zone soil fungal communities from Angelo Coast Range Reserve, California, USA - CZODoug1_16fungal (Hybrid Assembly) | ecosystem: Environmental > Terrestrial > Soil > Vadose zone...
TTGTCGGGAGTGGATTCCACCTTCACGACGTGGTCCGCCTGGTTGCGAAGTCGCTGAAAGAAATCTCGCCGCTTGGTCTTGAACGATGTGGCGTCAGAAAAAACGACAATAGAAAGGCAGAGCGGCGCGACGTTACGCAGGCCTTCGAGCGCATGTTCAAAGGAAGCGCGCGCCTCCCTATCCCGAACATCCTCATCGAAATACAAGTCCGGCAAAGCCGTTACGATGAGCACGTCGGCAGGAAATCTCTCCAGAGTCTTGGGGACACGTCGGACAAGTTCGGTCAGTTGAAAACAGGTAAAGGCGCGCGCGACGCGAATGAGGGCGTTCACAGAGGATGGCGATACTCCACGCTCTCTCGCGAAACGCGCGAGGAGCAGTGGGCTGATTTGGTTAGCGCCGTCCAGGTAGAGAATCTGTTTCTTCCCAGCTTTGCGTCCGCTCGCTACTTCTTGTGCAGCCTCCCAAATACCAGGCGCGATACCGACCGGCACTACGCGGATTCGCTCACGAGGCAACAAACCGTCGAAATCCTGCCGGAAGCACTCGCCCAGGACAATTGCTCGCGTCGCATGGCCGAGACAGAACCGCATGAGCCATCGGAGGGCCGAATTAGCTTTGGCGTAGAGCGAGTCGAGGCAACCCCCATGCAGGTGAATTACAAGTCGGCGCCGGAATAGCTTCGCAGAAGCCAGGAACAGGCAGTCGCGAAGGAATCCAAGCGTCTTCGTAGAGACTGGCATATAGATCAAATCCGGCTGTTCTCTTAGGATCAGCCATTGGAGTTGCAGTCCATGCCGGAGGGCGAGAACGATATTACGAAAGTCCAGGCGCCCGACATTGACCAGGGTCCGGCGATCGGACGTATCCAAATGGACGATCCGGAACGATGACCGTAAGTTCGAGCGAAGCATGGCCAGCGTAAACACTGCGACGCCCTGGGCCGGTGGCGGCGTCGGCCCAATTATTAGTACGGAAGATTTCGACATAATCTGATAATTCACAAAAGAAGTACCCGTCGCATAACTCTATAGGGCATGCGCTTAGTTTGCGGACGGTGTCTCAGGCACCCATACCGGCCTGCGTGTCGGGCTAATGCGCTGAGGAAATCGTTAGGCTCGCTTGGTCCGCCTCGTATCCTCGAGGATGTCTCTGCTTCCATTCCCAAGCACTGCGAACAATGGAGTGCAGATCCGAGGACTTTGGACGCCATCCCAACTCCCGCATCAGTCGTTGCGGGCTCGCACAAAGAATGGCCGGGTCACCTGGGCGTCGACCTGCCTCTCTGACCCTCAGAGTTGTGCCTACAACCTGTTCTACAACTCGGCACACCTGCCGTACCGAATGACTGGTTCCGGTTCCGATGTTGTAAACCGACATCCCTGGCCGCTCAAGCACACTCAGAGCCAACAAGTGGGCTTGTGCGATGTCGACGACATGAACGTAGTCGCGCAAGCATGTGCCGTCTAGCGTTGGATAGTCGTGGCCGCAAATCTCGAAGAAATCGCGCTCACCCGTTGCTGTCTGCAACAGCAAGGGGATAATGTGCGTCTCTGGACGGTGGTCCTCCCCGACCGTTGTCGTCGCGCCGCATGCATTGAAGTAACGAAAAGCTGCAACTGTCCAACCATATGCCGACGCATACCAACGGAGTATCCGCTCCAGCATCAGCTTCGTTTCTCCATAAGAGTTCACCGGATCCTTCGGATCATCTTCGTCGATTGATGCGGACTGCGGATTTCCGTAGACCGCGGCTGAAGAAGAGAACACGAATCTGTGGATACCTGCTGCGCGGACTGCCTCTAACAACGCAATGCTTGAAGCCACATTCGAGTCGAAAAATGTCCCAGGATTCGCAACCGATTCTGGGATCAGCGCTTTGGCGGCGAAGTGAAAAACGGCGTCAAAACGATCTGCTGTCAAGACCTCCGCCAGTGCAACCCCGTCGCTGATAGACAGCCGATGGAGAACCGCTCCGTGCGGCACTGCCCCGGCGTGTCCCGTAGACAGATCGTCTACAACGACCACCTTATGCCCACCGTCCAGTAGTTGAGGAGGAGGGCAGTGGTCTCGTGTGGCGCGGTGACGTGCGTACAGCTCCTGAAGATCCGCAGACGCCTTTCTGATGCTGTCGAAGCGCGCCAGCTCGTTGCGCAGTGCGTTCGCCTTCTCCGGCGAGCCGACGACATCCATGATGGCGCGGGCATAAGGCCTGGCGAAGCGCCGGATCACGAATGTGCCCCTTCCACTTCCTTCAGGCTTTCACGAAAGAGTCTTTGCCGATCGGCATCGGTGATCTTTTCGCGCAGCAGTTGCTCCGCGCGATCGCTGGCGAGCTCGCCGGCGTATTCGGTCAGCTCGTGACGGGCATGCTTCAGACGGTTGTCCACCTCGCTCCGCGCGTTCTGCAGAATCTTTTGTGCTTCCGCTTCCGCTTCGATGGCCGCCACGCGCTGCGCCGCCGCAACGTGATGCTCGGCCACGCCCACCCAAAGGTGCGCCGTGCGCTTCTGATAGCGGAACGCGCGGCCCATCGGCGCCGGACGCAGCCGCTTCCAGCGCGGCCCTTCATTCACGAAACAGTTCGCGACGAACAGTTCATCCACATCGAGCGGCGCGCCGGCGTCTTCCGCTTTGCGTTCCGCGTTGGCGATAGCGCTGCGCAGCACTTTCTCGATGTGCTTGGCGGCGCGCTTCTGCGTGTATTTCAGCGTCTGCAGCGCGTCCTGCGCTTTCGCTCCGCGAATCAAATCCATCACCAGCCGCGCCTTCTGCGGCGACATCCGCACGTGCCGCGCGAGCGCGTGCGCTTCAATCGATCCGGTTTGTGTCTGTACGTCAGCCATAGCCTTATGCCTTCGGCGCTGCGGGTGCTGCTGCCGCTGGTGCTGCGCCGCCTCCTGGTGGTGCCACGCCCGCGGCCTTCTCGAGCGCCACCCTCACGCCGTGGCCCTTGAACGAACGCGTCGGCGAAAATTCCCCCAGCTTGTGCCCGATCATCTGCTCGGTCACATACACGGGAATGAATTTCTTCCCGTTGTGCACGGCGATAGTATGCCCGATCATTTCCGGCACGATCGTCGAGCGCCGCGACCACGTCTTGATCACTTTCTTTTCGTTACGCGTGTTCAGTCCTTCGACCTTGACGCGCAGATGGCCATCCACAAACGGCCCTTTTTTCAGTGAGCGTGCCATCGATTACCTATTCCTCCACTCGCCGCAAGCGGCTCCACTGCGCTCGCCGCATTTTCTTGAATCCCCGCACCGGCCCGGGAACACGGTGCGACTTCGGGCAGAACGGGCAAACAAACCGCGTGCCCTGCGCATTCGCAATCCGCTCCACAATCACCGACCAGCCCGGTTTGCACAGCTTGTACAGAACCGGTTCCAGCGGAACCACCACTGCTTTTTTCACCATCGGACGCACCAGCTTCATACTCTTGCTGCTTGCGCGTTTCGCCGTGCGCTTCACCGGCCGGCTGCGCCGTCCTGCTGCTCGCGTTGTGCGTGTTGCTCGCATTGTTTCTGCTCTCGCCGGGCTGTCTTAACTGCACCACCCAGTTTCTCGCCTCAGTAAACTTCCGGTCCTTACTTCCTGCGCTGGACGATGTTTTTGTCCGTACGCTTGTTGTTTCTCGTCTTCTTACCCAGTGTCGGGAACGCCCACGGGGTCTGCGGATGATTGCCCTTTACCTTGCCTTCGCCGCCGCCGTGCGGATGGTCGACGGGGTTCATAGCCACGCCGCGCACCGTCGGCTTGATGCCGCGCCAACGCGTGCGGCCTGCTTTTCCGTAGGTTTCATTCTCATGATCGAGGTTGCCAACCTGGCCCACCGTCGCCATGCACTCCACGGAAAACTTGCGCACTTCGCCGGAAGGCAGCTTCACGAGCGCCAGGTCGCCCTCTTTACTCAGCAACTGCGCCGAGCCGCCGGCCGAGCGCACCACCTGCCCGCCGCGTCCTGGATACAGTTCCAGGTTGTGCACCATCGTGCCGGGAGGAATGTGCTTGAATTGCAGCGCATTGCCCGGAAGGATGTCCGAGCCCTCGCCGGTCGAAACCGTCGCGCCCACTTCCAATCCCACGGGGTGCAGGATGTAGCGCTTGTCGCCATCGGCGTAGTGCAGCAGCGCCAGGTTCGCGCTGCGGTTCGGGTCGTACTCGATGGCCGCCACTTTCGCAGGCACGCCCATCTTGTCGCGCCGGAAGTCCACCTTGCGGTACTGCTGCTTGTGGCCGCCGCCGCGGTGCCAGATCACGATTTCGCCGTGATTGTTTCGCCCGCCCGTACGCTTCTTCGGTTCCAGAAGCGCCTTTTCCGGCTCTTGCTTGGTGATGTGGCTCTTGTCCACGACGGTGATGAACCGCCGCGACGCCGTATATGGATTAAAACTCTTCAGTCCCATCGCTGCCTCTTACCTTCTTAAAGCTTGAAGCTATTTCTCTCTGCCACGGTCCCCGTCTTACAAATTCTCCGCGTACTCGATCATCTTTTCGCCTTCGGCGAGTTTTACGTACGCTTTCTTCCAATCGCGCCGGTAGCCTTCGTTCTGTCCGCGGCGGCGCATCTTGCCGACAAAATTTGCGGTGCGCACAGCGGAGACTTTCACCTTGAAAATCTGCTGTACGGCTTCCTTGATTTGCGTCTTCGTCGCGCTGGCCGAAACTTCAAACACCACGGTGTGCTGCGTCTCTTTCACGCCCAGGCCTTTTTCCGTGATGATCGGCCGCCGGATGATCTGATAATGAGGGGTCGACATCGCTTATCCCTTCCCCTTTTTCTTTTCTGGCTTGGCAGCTTTTTTCGCTGCCGCCGGTTTCTTGGCTGCGGCCTTGGGAGCAGCTTCCTTCTTTGCAGGCTTTGCCGCGGGCGCAATGGTTTCCACGTCCGGCACGGCTACCGGCTTCTTCTCCGGATCGAGCGAGTGGCTCAGCCGCATCACCGCATCCTTCGAGAGCAGCAGCAGGTCATGTTTCAGCACATCGTAAGGCTGCAAGCCGCTGGGCGCCGAAAGCGTCACGCCTTGCACGTTGCGGCTGGCGCGTTCCAGATTCGCGTTCTCGCCGTGAGCGACCAGCAAAGCCGACTTCGTGTGGTTCAATTTGTCCAGCACCGCGAGCAGCGCTTTGGTCTTGTGTGTCTCGAGTGTCCACGCATCCACAACCGTCAGCTTCTGCTCCGCGAGCTTCGCCGAGAGCGCCGAGCGCAACGCGCCCAGCAGCATCTTCTTCGGCAGCGCGTAACTGTAATCGCGCGGCTTTGGTCCGTGGACTGTGCCGCCATGGCGCCAAAGCGGCGAGCGAATCGAGCCGACGCGCGCGCGGCCGGTGCCCTTCTGCTTCCAGAGCTTGCGGCCCGCGCCGCTGACTTCGCTCTTGTCCTTGGTCTTGTGTGTGCCCGCACGCAACCCGCGCAGATACCACCGCGAAGCTTCGTGCAGCAGGTGCTGGTTGACCTTGGCGCCAAAAATCGCGTCCGCCAGCTCCACCTGCCCGACCTTCTTGCCATCCAGATTGACTACGTCGACGACCGGCATAATCTCTTTTCCTTATCCCTTGAAACTCGTCCCGGTTCCACCGGGACACCCTTGCTACTTCGCTTTTCTTGCCTTGCGGATAAAAATATATGTTCCGCTCGGCCCTGGCACTGAACCCCGCACCAGCAGCAGGTTTTCGTCGGTGTCCACTTTCACCACTTTCAAATTCTTCGCCGTCACGCGCTCGTTGCCCATGTGGCCTGGAAAATGTTGATTCTTCCAGACGCGCGAGGGAAACGAACTGCCGCCGATGCCGCCCGGCGCGCGGTGATGCATCGAGCCGTGCGTCGCGTCGCCGCCAGCGTAGTGCCAGCGCTTCACGCCGCCTTGAAAACCCTTGCCCTTGCTCACGCCGCTTACGTCGACGAGCTCGCCGGTCTTGAAACTTTCCACCAGCACACGATCGCCAACTTTCGTTTCGTCCTTCGATTCCTCTAGGCGCACTTCTTGCAGCACCTTCATCGGCGCGACGTTGGCCTTCTTGAAGTGCCCAGTCATGGCCTTGTTCACGCGGCCCGACTTCACGAATTCCACGAGGCCGAGTTGCGCGGCTTCGTAGCCATCCGTCTGCTTGGTCCGGCGCTGCACTACAACGCAAGGCCCTGCTTGAAGCACGGTGCACCCCACAAGGCTCCCGTCGTCGGTGAACACTTGCGTCATCCCCAGCTTGATTCCGATAATCCCGTTAACCGCCATTTTCCTCTTCTCTCTTTCGCAGCATGTCCGCCTCTGGCGGATATTGGCTGCGTCCTGCTTCTCCGAGTTTCTCTCTACTTCTTGCGTGAGTACTCCGTTGCTTCTTTGCCTTACTTAGCTGCGTGCCCGAAAGCCTTGATTTCCACGTCCACGCCCGGCGGCAGATCCAGCTTCATCAGCGCATCCACCGTATCCGGCGTCGGCTCCAGAATGTCAATCAGCCGCTTGTGCGTGCGCATTTCAAACTGCTCGCGCGATTTCTTGTCCACGTGCGGCGACCGCAAAACCGTCCAGCGGTTGATGGTGGTGGGCAGAGGAATCGGACCGGCAACATCCGCGCCGGTACGCTTTGCCGTCTCCACGATTTCGCGCGTGGACTGGTCCAGAATTCTGTGATCGTACGCCTTCAAACGAATACGGATTTTGTCGCCTTGTCTCATTTATTTATTCCAAAACCCTCTCTAAAAACCGCTTATTCAATAACCTCAGTTACCGCGCCCGCGCCGACGGTGTGGCCGCCTTCGCGAATCGCGAACCGCAAGCCCTTTTCCAACGCCACTGGCGTAATCAATGTCACTTCGCAGCTCACGTTATCGCCCGGCATCACCATTTCCACGCCCGCAGGCAGCTTCATATCCCCAGTCACGTCCGTGGTGCGGAAATAAAATTGCGGCCGGTACCCGGAGAAAAACGGCGTGTGCCGCCCGCCTTCTTCCTTCGTCAACACGTACGCTTCCGCCTTGAACTTCGTGTGCGGCGTGATTGAACCCGGCTTGCAGACCACTTGCCCGCGCTCCACGTCTTCTTTTTCCGTGCCGCGCAAGAGCAATCCCACGTTGTCGCCGGCGAGCCCTTCGTCCAAAAGCTTCTTGAACATTTCCACGCCCGTTACGACCTTCTTCTGCGTCGCGCGGAAGCCCACAATCTCGATTTCTTCGCCGACCTTTACCTTGCCGCGTTCGATTCTGCCCGTGACCACCGTGCCGCGGCCCGAAATCGAGAAAATATCTTCGATCGGCATGGCAAACGGCTTATCAATGTCGCGCACCGGCTGCGGCACGTTCTTGTCTACCGCATCCATCAAATCATCAATCGTCTTTTCCCATTTCGCGTCGCCGTTCAGTGCTTGTAGCGCCGAACCCTTTACGACTGCAATCGTATCTCCTGGATACTGGTAGCTCTTCAGCAGTTCGCGAACTTCCAGTTCGACGAGTTCCAAAAGTTCCGCGTCTTCCACCATGTCGCACTTGTTCAAGAAAACGACAATCGCCGGCACGCCGACTTGCCGCGCCAGCAGAATGTGCTCGCGCGTCTGAGGCATCGGGCCATCCGTTGCCGCCACCACCAGGATCGCGCCATCCATCTGCGCGGCTCCGGTGATCATGTTCTTGATGTAGTCCGCATGCCCCGGGCAGTCCATGTGCGCGTAATGCCGGCTCGCCGTTTCGTACTCCACGTGCGAAACCGCAATGGTGATGCCGCGCTCGCGCTCTTCCGGAGCGTTATCAATCGAATCAAACGCCCGGAAAGCGACCTTCGGGTTGTGCTTGCTCAGCACCTTGGTAATCGCCGCCGTCAACGTCGTCTTGCCATGGTCAATGTGCCCAATGGTTCCGATGTTTACATGCGGCTTGTTGCGCTCGAATTTCTCCTTCGCCATTCCCTCTGCTCCTCAAAGCAAAATTCACTGAACCTTGAACAAAGCTCGCCGACTACTTTTCGCCCCGGTGCTTCTTGATGACTTCTTCCGCCAGCGCCGCGGGCAATTCCGCATAATGTGAAAAGTGCATCGTAAACGTCGCGCGCCCCTGCGTGCGGCTGCGCAAATCCGTGGCGTAACCGAACATCTGCGCCAGCGGCACTTCCACGCGAATGACGTTGCTTCCCGCGCGATTTTCGGTGCCTTGAATCGCGGAACGCCGGGCATTCAAATCGCCGAACACCGCGGCCATATATTCTTCCGGAACGACTACTTCGACTTTCATGATCGGCTCGAGCAAAACGGCCTTGGCCCTCGCGCACGCTTCCTTGTAAGCCATGGAGCCGGCAATCTTGAAAGCCATTTCGTTGCTGTCCACGTCATGATAGCTGCCATCGATGAGCACTACGGCAACGTCCACGGTAGGAAAACCCGCCAGGATGCCGTTGTCCAGCGCTTCGCGGATTCCCGCTTCAATCGGGGCGATGAATTCGCGCGGAATCGCTCCACCCGCAATCTTGTCGATGAAGAGAAACCGGTGTTCCTTGTCGAATTTCCATTTCCCGGCCGAACCGCCCCCCACCACTTCCTTCGCAAGAACGTCGAGATCGTCGGTAGACATCTCTTTCATGTTTTCGTGGCTGGAGCTGGGAATGGGGTGCAATTCGATTTTGCAATGGCCGTATTGCCCCTTACCGCCGGTCTGCTTGATGTACTTGCCTTCCCCGATGGCTTTTTTGCGAATCGTTTCGCGATATGCCACTTGTGGCCGGCCGACATTCGCCTGCACGTTATACTCGCGCAGCATGCGGTCCACGATGATTTCCAGGTGCAACTCACCCATGCCGGAAATCAGCGTCTGCCCGGTATCCGGCTCGGTGGAAACGCGGAACGTCGGATCTTCCTGGGCCAGCCGCTGCATGGCCACGCCCAGCTTGTCCTGGTCCGCTTTCGTTTTCGGTTCGATGGCTACGGAAATCACCGGCGCGGGGAAATCAATATTCTCAAGGATGATCTGCTTTTCTTCGTCGCAAAGCGTGTCGCCGGTATTGACGCTCTTCAATCCCACACAAGCGCAAATATCGCCGGCATAAATGTCGCTGATTTCTTCGCGCTTGTTGGCGTGCATCTGCAGCAGGCGGCTGATGCGTTCGCGCGAACCCTTTCCGGAATTCATGACATAACTTCCGGACTTCAGCACGCCGGAATACACCCGGATATAGGTCACGTGCCCGACGAATGGGTCGGACATAATCTTGAACGCCAGAGCGGAAAACGGTTGATCGTCGGCAGCGCGGCGAAGGATGGGCTCGTCCGTCGAGGGATCCGTTCCCTCTACCGGGGGAACATCGATCGGCGACGGCAGATAGTCCACCACCGCATCCAGCAGCGGCTGAATGCCCTTGTTCTTGAACGCCGAACCGGCCAGCACCGGAACGATCTTTAGCGCCAGAGTCGATTTGCGGATGGACTTGCGCATCTCATCGATAGTCAGCGGCACGCCGTTCAGATACTTGTCAATGAGTTCGTCGTCGTGCTCGGCGATGTATTCCAAAACTTTATTGCGGTGATCGTCGTAGAACTTCTTGTCGATCGCGGAACCCTTCAGCGCTGCCGCCACATCCGGCCGCGAATCTACGAACGCTTTATCCCAGAGCTTGGCGACTTCAAAAATTTCGAATTTCGCCCCCAGCGTCTCTTCCAGCCAAACGATTACATTTTCCTCGAGAAAATTGATAATGCCGATGAAATTATCTTCGCGGCCGAGAGGGAATTGCAGTGGTACGGGGTGGGCTCCGAGGCGCTGCCGGATGGTGCGAATGACGTGATCGAAATCCGCTCCCATGCGGTCCATCTTGTTCACAAAACAGATGCGCGGGACGCGATACTTGTCCGCCTGACGCCACACGGTTTCCGATTGCGGCTGCACGCCGGCAACGGAGTCAAACACGCAAACCGCGCCGTCCAAAACGCGCAGCGAACGTTCCACTTCCACTGTGAAGTCCACGTGGCCCGGTGTATCAATAATATTGACGCGATATTTCTTGCCGAAGCGGTCCCAGGAAGCCGTCGTCGCCGCGCTGGTAATCGTAATTCCGCGCTCGCGCTCCTGCTCCATCCAGTCCATGGTGGCCGTGCCTTCATCCACCGAACCGATCTTGTAGGTCACACC
>Ga0137409_10009111_pt1 | contig 10106 bp, 8 predicted proteins | sample CZODoug1_16funga_FD_122059 | JGI IMG/M metagenome (GOLD analysis project Ga0137409, IMG submission 122059) | Vadose zone soil fungal communities from Angelo Coast Range Reserve, California, USA - CZODoug1_16fungal (Hybrid Assembly) | ecosystem: Environmental > Terrestrial > Soil > Vadose zone...
CAGAGCGCGCGCAGCGCCTCGCTCCGACAGATCGGAAAGCGGCGGCCCTCGTCCAGGGCGAGTGCGCCCTGGTCAAGCGCGCTCGCCGCATCCCAGAACAGCCGCAGCATCTGCATGCCCTCGGCATAGTCCCACACATAGGCGGCGACCGTGCCGCCGGGGCTGGTCACGCGTGCCATTTCGGCCAGCGATTGCGCCGGATCGGGGGTGAAGTTGAGGACGAGGCCGCTGACCACGGCATCCACGCTCGCGCTCGCGATCGGGAGCGCCTGGGCGGTCCCGGATTGAAAGCTGGCGCGCGCATCATTCACCTGCCCACGGGCAAGAGCGATGAACCCCGCCGACGGGTCGATACCGAGCACCGATGCGGGGGCGCAGTCCTTGAGGATCGCCTGCGTCAGCGCCCCGGTCCCGCAGCCGACGTCAAGCCAGCGCAGCACAGGCGGCAAGGCCAGCCATGTCACGAACTGGCGCGCGACCGGCCTGCTCCAGCGCCCGATATAGCGCTCGTAGTTTTCGCCGAGCGACCATTGGTCCTGCGGGACTTGCTGGATTGTCATCGGCTTCTCCCCATCGAGAGCGCGCCGCCACAGATGCGCGCGCACACCTCTTGGCTCAAGTCTGTTTTTCGAACTGGTCGAGCGTGCCACGAGATGATTGAATGACTAGTGCCGCCGATTTGAAGTTCCTGCACCACCTGCAGCAAACTCGGTTAGGAACTTCAAATCGAAAAGCGGCACTAGAGTCATAGAGTTGCTAGTGCCCGCTTTGTTTCCGAAGTTCGTGTCAGAGGGTGCTGAGCTGTATCACGAACTTCGGAAACGGGGCACTAGGCAGGAAGACGCGCTCAGGCACGCGCGCAGGAGACGCGCTGATGGAAACGCATTACGACCAGTTCTGTCCGATCGCAAAGGCATCGGAAGTCTTTGCCACGCGCTGGACGCCGCTCATCCTGCGCGAGCTGATGGCCGACATTCACGGCTTCAACGACATCCATCGCGGCGTGCCGCTGATCTCGCGCGCGGTGCTGGTGGCACGCCTGCGCGAGCTCGAGGATCACGGCATCATCGAGCGGCGCGCCCGTACTGATGGCTCCGGCCACGAATACTGGCTCACGCCCGCCGGCAATGCGTTTCGCTCCGTGGTCGGCGCGCTCGGCCAGTGGGGGCTGGTGCATGCCCGCGACCGCATCAAGCCGAACGATCTCGATCCGAGCCTCTTGATGTGGGGCTTTCGCAAACGCGCCGATCGCGATGCGCTGCCGGATCGGCGCATTGTCGTGCGCTTTGAGTTCTCCGATGTGCCAGCCACACGCACCAAGTTCCGGATCATGTGGCTCGTTCTCAAGCGCACCGGCGTCGATGTATGCGCGAAGGATCCGGGCTTTGCTGTCGACCTGGTGATGCGCGGCCGGATCGCGGATTTCGTCGCCGTCTATCTCGGCCATGCCCGCTGGCGTGATCTTGCCGGCACGGCGCTGACCGTCGAAGGCGACCGCGGCCTGGCGCGGCAGGTCCCGGCCTGGATCCGGCTCGACAAGGTCATAGGCCGCGACTTCCCGGTGGTGCGCCCGGATGCAACGTCAAGAGCGACCAGCGATCACTGCGCCGGATAAATGAGCGTTCTTTGACAAGATAATCGAGCGTCGTACCGGCCGCGCACACTGGACTATCTCCGTCATCCTGAGGTGCCCGCGCATCGTATGACGCCTGCCCATTGCGATTGAGCGTGCATGCGCGGGCCTCGAAGGATGCGGCCCAGGACATTGTGGCTCGCCCCAATCAGAAGAGCCTGGGCCGTCGCCCTTCGAGGCTCGCCCGGCCGAAAAGGGCCGGCCGAGCGCCTCAGGGTAACGGAGAAACCCAGGTGTGCGCAGCAAACAATCGCTCGCTCACCTGACCCGAGCACGGGCAGACGGCTTTCACCTCAGCGCGTCTCCACCACGATGGTGTCCGCCTCGGATTTCAGACCGACGCCGAGCCCGCAGGCGCGCGCCAACAGGCCGGTGTAGAACGGCTGGATCGCGTGCGCGTCGACCGTGCCGCTCTCCGAGCTGCCCTCGAGCAGCAAAGGGATGTGTTGGGGAATGCGGGCATTGAGGCCCATCGCCACGATGCGGAAGCCGGTCTCATCGCCTTGGCCGACCGCCTCGACCGTGAGCGAGCCGCCGCGCGGGATTGTCTGGGTCGCGATCACCAGCATGTTCAGGAGGAGCTTGACACGATTCTTGGGCAACAGCGCCCGCGGCACGTTCCAGGTGAGCTTGGTCTTCTCGTCCTCCATGAAGCCGCGCGCCATCGTCTCCGCATCGCCGGTGTCGACCTGCGCACCCGCGGAGCCAGCGGCCCCGAAGGCAATCCGGCAGAACTGCAGGCGCGCAGAGGCGGTCTTGGCGCTTTTCTTGATCAGGTCGAGGGCGAACTTCTTGGTCTCCTCGTCGCCGTCCTCCTCCAGTACTTCGAGGCCGTTCACAATGGCGCCAGCCGGGCTGATCAGGTCATGACAGACCCGTGAGCATAAGAGCGCAGCGAGTTCGAGCGGTTCTAGCGTAACGGGGCCGGACATGAGGATCTCTCCGGGACAGATGACTGCGCCAGCAACGCCTCCTGCGAGAATCACGAATCAAACAGCATGGCGAGGGCGCGGTCGTGTGATACACCGCGGCTGCTCGCCCTGCCAAGGCGAGAACGGGATGGCGATGGGCGAGACGATGGGCGACACGCTACGAGATGAGGCCCTGATCGACGCGCTCACCGGCATCGTCTCGCGCGCGGCCGCCGCCATTCTCAAAGCCCGCGCGGGCGCGCTGGCGACCCGCCATAAGGCCGACCTCTCTCCGGTCACCGCCGCCGACGAGGCCTCCGAGGCCGTGATCCTCGAAGGGCTCGCGCAGGTGCTGCCGGGCGTTCCGGTCGTGTCGGAGGAAGCCGGCGCGACCGCGGAGCTTGCAGGCGATGCCTATCTGCTGGTCGATCCGCTCGATGGAACCCGCGAGCTGGTGGCCGGGCGCGACGAGTTCTGCGTGAACATCGCGCTGGTCTCGGCCGGGAGGGCCCGCCTTGGACTGATCGGCTCGCCGGCGCTGGGCCTGATCTGGCGGACAGGCACGCAGGGCGCCGAGCGGCTCACGCTTGCACCTGGGGCGGAGCCCAAGAGCGCCATCGAACGCAGCACAATCCGGACCCGCCCCTGGCCGCAGACCGGAGCCATCGCGGCGATCAGCCGTTCGCATCTCGACGCACGGACCCAGGCGTTTCTGGGAAGGCTGCCGCCGACTGAGCGGATTGCGAGCGGCTCAGCCCTCAAGCTGTGCCGCCTGGCCGAGGGCCAGGCCGACGTCTACCCGCGCCTCTCCCCGGTCTGCCAGTGGGATCTGGCGGCTGGCGACGCGCTCGTGAGCGCGGCGGGCGGCCTTGTCACGACGCCCGAGGGTGCGCCCCTCACCTATGACATGTTGAGGGAACGCTTCCTGGTCGATGGCTTCATCGCCTGGGGCGACCCTTCCGCGCCAAAGCTGGTGTCGGCGACGTAAGCGCCGAGCAGGATCAAGGCGAGAGCGTTGTCTGGACTGACGGCCAGTTCCGCGCCGCCGCCTCCACGATGGTCTTGAAGTTGTCGGCAAACGCCGTACGCGCCTCCGGCGAATAGAACAGATAGAGCCGTTTCTCGACAATCATCCAGAGCCGGGGATTGCCCGGCACTCCCACCTCCCGGGCCACGGCGACCGGGTCATAGCCCCCGAACCGCGGCATGTAGATCTCGGGGTTGTCCACAAAGGCGGCGCGGTTGCCCTCATTGCGGAAGCGCCAAACCGTGTCCGCCAGGGCATACTCGAAGTCGCCTTTTCCGAGCACTGCCTCGGCCTCGACAAAATAGGCCACCGGATCGAACCCTCCGATCGCAAGCCCGGTATGGCGATCGACCACAATGCGCTCGGTCACCGCGCGATCGGCGGCGGGGCACGTTAAGGTTAATGGAACCAAGAGCGCCGCAACCACAGGCACATAGAAAGCTTTCCTCAAGTTACGTGCCACCGTCATAGTATTGCCAATCCTGTGGCGATTCGATTGCTTTGATGCCGTAAAGTTACGGTATGGGACGTGACGGAGGGGTTAACCCGTCAATGGCTCGGACACGCGAACGCTGAAATACGCCAACGCATGCACGCTGGTACGCGAACGCTGAGAGACGTGAGCGTATAGACACGCGAACGCATAAAACGCGAAGGCGAAACACGCGATGGAGCACACCGCGATGGAGCACACGATGCGCACGGTCCTGCGGACGCTCGCACTGGTCCTGGTCCTCTTTGGCATCGGCACCGGCCCTCTGGCTGCACAACAGCAGCCGCCCGCAACCTATCAGTCGAGCGATCTGGTCTCCGCCGGGCATCACTTCTTCGGCGAAGTGTCGCGCGGGCTGGCCCAGATCATCGAGCAGGCCATCAGCAACTGGGGACAGCCGAACGGCTATATCCTCGGCCAGGAGGCGAGCGGCGCCTTCGTGGCCGGGCTGCGCTATGGCGAGGGCACGCTCTACACACGCAATGCCGGCGACCTGCGCGTCTACTGGCAGGGCCCCTCGCTCGGCTTCGACGTGGGCGGCGAAGGCGCCCGCACCATGATGCTGGTCTACAATCTGCCGCGCACCGAGGCGGTGTACCAGCGATTCGGGGGCATCGACGGCTCGGCCTATTTCATCGGCGGCTTCGGCATGACGGCGCTGGCGGCGGACAATGTCGTGGTGGTGCCGATTCGCTCCGGCGTGGGCCTAAGGCTTGGCGCCAATGTCGGCTACCTGAAATTCACGCCGCAGCCGACTTGGAACCCGTTCTGATTTGGAACCCGTTCTGAGAATCCGCTCTGAACCGACCCCGCTACCGGCGTTCGGAGCCAGGAACCATCAGTGCCGATCATTCTCTCTGGATGTAGAGATCGGGTGCGTGCGCGCCGCACGCGCATGTGGTAAGTGCTACATGATGAATGAATGTTCAGGGGGCACCGCATGATTGAACCGATCATGTATATCGGGATCGGGTTCCTGTTCGCGGGCCTCCTGGTCATCGGCGTCATCCCGCTGGTGCATGCCCGCGCCGTGCGGCTGACCCGCAAGCGCCTCGAAGCCATGACCCCGATGTCGCTCGCCGAGATCCAGGCCGAGAAGGACCAGCTGCGCGCCGAGTTCGCGATGACGACCCGCCGGCTGGAAATGGGCGTCGAGCAGCTGAAGACCAAGAGCAACAACCAGCTTGCCGAGCTCGGCAAGAAGAGCGAGGCGATCGGGCGGCTGCGGCTCGAGCTCAACGAAAAGACCGAGACCATGTTCGCGCTCGAGGCCAGAGAGAAACAGCTCATCGAGGAGGTGGCGAGCGCGCGCGCGGAGCTTGCCACGCGCACCGAGGCGCTGGCCGCCACCGAGCAGTGGCTCGCCGGCGCGAGAACGCAGATGGGCGAGGTCACCGGCAGGCTCGACGACAGCTCACGGGCCGCCGACAGCCAGCGGGTCGAGCTGGTCGCGCTGCGCGCCCAGGTCGAGGCGCTGCATGGCCAGATCGAGGCCTATGAGATGGAGGCCAAGGACCTCAATGCGCGGCTCGCCGCCAAGTCCACCGAGGCCGAAGCCTCCAGCCGGGTGCTCGCCGAGGAGCGCACCCGCACCGAGGTGCTCGGGAACCGGGTCAACGAGCTCGAGCGCCATCTGCTGGCGCAGACCACCGAAGCCGAGATCCTTGAGCGTCGCGTGCAGGAGCTCAACATGCGGGGCGACGAGCAGGGCCGCCTGCTGGGCGAGCGCGACTATGCGGCGGCCAAGCTGCGCTCCGAGACGGAGGCCGCGGCCAGGAAGGAGGCCGACATGCGCGCTGAGTTCACCGAAGCGGAGAACATCGGCAAGGCCGGGACCGAACGCCTGCGCGCCGAGAAGATCATGCTCGAAAGCCAGCTCAAACGAGGCGAGGAAGAGCGCGCGAAGCTCCTGCGCGACATCGATGGCATAAGGCGCGAGGCCGAGACGGCGTCCGCGACCGAGCGCATGGAGAACGCGGTGATGCGCGATCGCATCGCCGACCTCGCCGCCGAGATGGCGCGCATCACCAGCCTGATCGAAGGGCCGGGCAATCCGATCGAAACAATCCTGGCCGAGAGCGCCCGCGCGGGGAGCAATGGGGCCGGCAACGGCGCAAGCGCCGGCGGCGACAGTGGCAACGGCTCGCTCACCGACCGCATCCGCGCGCTGCAGACCCGCCCGCGGGTGGCGGCGGCAGGACAGGCGTAGGCGGCCGGCGCGCGAATGTCGGCGGAAGTTTAGCCACGGCGGGCAGTTGCACTGGCGACGGTCCTGCCTTAAATCGTGACCTCTGGTCGGGCGCTTAGCTCAGCGGGAGAGCGTTCCCTTCACACGGGAGAGGTCGTAGGTTCAATCCCTACAGCGCCCACCATCAAATTTATCACGTTTGAACTTTCACCTTTCCTTCCGTTGCAAGGGTCACCACGCTCCCATCACTCCGCGTCACAATCGCTTGCGTTCCCGGATAGGCCGCGAGCAGCGCGGCGGCGCGCTGCTCGCCCGCGACGCAAATCGCAGTCGAGAGTGCGTTCGCAGCCGTCGCGCGCGGGCCGATGACCGCGACCTCGACAAAAGCATTCGCGCTCGCGCCGGTGTGTGGATCGAAAATGTGATGGAAACGCCCGCTTGGCTCGAACGGCGTGCCGTAGCCGCCCGAGACCGCGAGCGCCATGTCGGTGAGCTCGATCGTGCGGCCGCCATCGCCCGCGGCCTGGCCGTTGCGGATGCCGAGCCGCCAGGGCCGTCCGTCCGGATGGTGGCCGAGGGTGCGGAACTCACCGAGATCGACCACCGCGCTCTCGAAGCCTTCGTTGCGCAAGAGGTCGGCAATGACGTCAGTGATGTAGCCCTGCGCCAGGCTGTTGAGCGTGATCGCCATGCCGGGGCGCGTGAAGCCGATCGAAGCCGCGCCGGCCTCGATGCGGCGGAAATCAACGAGCGCACTCGCAACCTCGCGCGCGCGCGCCGCGATGTCCGCCTGCACGTCGGAGCGCGACCAGAAATGCGCCTCATAGAGCCGCCACAGCGGCTGCACCGAGATGTCGAAGGCGCCGCCGCTCAGCGCCGCCATCCGCTGGCTCTCATCAATGAGCGCGCGCAGCTCGCCCGACGGCCCTGCGAGCCTGCCGGCCGTATTGAGACGCGCGATCTCGCTGTCGGGCCGATAGAGACTGAAGATGCGCTCGTAGCGCTCAATCTCCTGGCGCACCCTGCGGATCGTGCGCTGCGCAAAGGCCGCATCGGTGTGCCACAAGGTGAGCTCCGACCAGGCGCCGAGCACGTCGCCCTGCCAGGTATGGAATTGTCCCTTCGGCGCGCTCGCGCGCACCGCCGCGATGATGAGCGGCACGCCGGCGGCCGCCGCCATGATGCGGATGGCGCGCCGACGCGTCGGGTGCGTATGCTCAGGCATGATCCACCATGGCGGCAGCAGGCTTCTTCTCCTCCGCGCGCAGCTTGGCGGCCCACACCAGCGGCGGGCAGCGCTTGTCGTCATAGTATTCGACCTGGCAATCGAGGCATTGGAAGCACTCGGAAGTCTTGATCTCGCCGCTCGGCTCGATCGCGCGCACCGGGCATGAGCGCTCGCAGAGGTGACAGGGATTGCCGCATTCAGGACGGCGCTTGAGCAGATTGAGGAGATGCAGACGATCAAGCGCCGCCAGCACGCCACCGAGCGGACAGAGAAAGCGGCAATAGGCGCGTTCGGAGAAGAGCCCGATCGCCAGCAGCGCGCCCGCGTAGATGAGATACGGCCAGGCGCGCGTGAACTTCGAGGTGATCGCGGTCTTGAACGGCTCGATCTCGATGGTGGCGCCTGACGGATCGATCTCGGTCATCACCAAGAGCAGCACAACGCCGGCCGCAATGTACTTGCCCATCCACAGGCGCTTCTCGAGCGCGGGCGAGGGATTCCATTGCGGCACGCGGAGCGCACGCGACACCTGGCCAAGCAATTCCTGCATCGCGCCGAACGGACACAGCCAGCCGCAGAACACGCCACGCCCGATCAGGACCAGCGAAATCAGCGTGTAGCAAGCGATGATGATCATCAGCGGCTCGGCGAGATAGAAGCCGATCTCGAAGTGTTTGAACGGCGCCATGAGATAGTTCATGACATGCACGATCGAGAGCTGCGCACCGGCGGTCCAGCCGAGCCAGACGAGGACGATCACCAGAAAGCCGTTGCGCACCAGCCGATGCGCCAGACGATGACGCGCCAAGGTCGCCTGGAACAGAAAGATCAAGGTCAGCGTGGCGAGCAGAACGGTGAGAATGGCAACGTTGAGGCGCGCGTCGCTCCAGGCCTCGACCCAGGGAGCGACCGCGACCGGCTCCGTCTCCGCGGGCTTGAGGACAAGCGCGTCCGGGACCTGGTAGTCGAGGCCGAAGGCGACTGTCGCGGGCGTCGCGCCCGTGCCATGGACCAAGAGCTCCAGCCGCCAGGGCTTGACCGGGTCGAAGCCCGACCCGGCAGCGAGCGCGAACACGCCGGCATTCTGCTGTCCGCGAAAGCCCGCCGCATAGGTGTAGTCGCCCTGCACGAAGCCAAATGTCCGCCCGTCCTGAATGATGCGCAGCCGATCAAAACGATTGCCCTCGGACGCGCGAAAATACTTGGTGCCGAGAATATCGTACGGCCCGTTGGAGGCGATGAAGATGGCCTGGCTGCCGCTTGGCTGCTCGCGCTTGTAGTCCTCGAATTTTGGCAGGCCGATGAGATTGCCGCCGATCGCAGGTGGGGTGAACAGCCCCGTGATCAACTCAATGTACAGATCGTCGCCCTTGGCCCGCAGCGGCACTTCAAGCTTCGGACTGGACGCGCCGGCCTGAGTGAGCGCCGCCGCAACCTCGCCCGAGGTCACCCGCCGCCGCACCACCGCGCCCTCCGCAACGAGCTCGTCGAAGGACTTTGCGCTGTAGCTCTCCACGTCGAGCGTCGGCACCGTTACGGCGGCGTGCGCGACGCGCGGGCGCAGCACCAGCGCCGCGGTGGCGAGGACCGCGGCGCGCATGGCGCGTGCGCTGATGGTCGCGCCGGCGACAAAGTCCGGCGGCAGCAGGTTCGCGGGCGCGCCGCGGATCGGACGGCCGGCTTCACGGGACAGAAAGGTATCGAGCAGGCGCTGGCGCACGCGGTCGTGCACGATGTAGTTCTCGTTATGAAAGACGACCTTGGCGCCAGTGATGCGGCCTTCGAGATCGACGCCGGCGATCACGTCGAACGGCGTCGTCGAATATCCGGTCGCCGCCACGATATCGAGCGTGGAGAACACATAGGCGACGGGCTTGTCGTCCTTGAACACCGCAATCGCGGGCGGCGCGCCCTCCTCCGGCCCGAGCCGCTCGGCGCCAGCCGGATAGACCACCGCCATCACCTCGGGCGTGAGCCGCTCGCGCAGCTTGCCTATCTCGGCAAGAGACGGCGAGGCAAAAGCCAGCATTATCAAGGCGAGCCTCATCGAGGCCGTGCAGGCGGTGCACAGCCATTGGATGAAGGTCGGAATTGCCTGTAAACGCGAGGATGTGAAAGGCACGGATGGCGGGCTCGATGAATGCATGGTTGGGCAGCCAGAAGACCAGGAAAAATCTGCCAGGGCAAGACGCGTGGCGGCCCGTCGGGGCCGGTGTGGGAATTAATGCTCCAAATGGTCAGACGCGTGTCTCGGGTCTGCAACGCAGCGCGACACCTGGCAACGTCCCAGGAGCGTACGTAGTGCGCCCGGGCTGATACCCATGCGCCGCCTGCGCCCCCTCTCCCCGCTCTTTGCGGGGAGAGGGGCAGCAGCTTGCTCCGCCGGACTTTCTTGGAGGCCATTGCGACGAACGACCCAAAGGAGACGAAAACACAGTCTCAAGTTTCCCGCCGGCTCGCCATGGTCACTATCAACGGCCAGAAAGCCCTTCAGGTACAATGGGACTTTTGTTTCATGTGCGGATCCGCGGTGCAGTTGCCTATCGCGAATTTTGAGTGACGCACGGAAGATTCCCGGGCCAGTTCTTTGCAAGCGTGTGCGACCGGGCTGCCGCCCTCACCCTGA
>Ga0137409_10009113_pt1 | contig 10105 bp, 15 predicted proteins | sample CZODoug1_16funga_FD_122059 | JGI IMG/M metagenome (GOLD analysis project Ga0137409, IMG submission 122059) | Vadose zone soil fungal communities from Angelo Coast Range Reserve, California, USA - CZODoug1_16fungal (Hybrid Assembly) | ecosystem: Environmental > Terrestrial > Soil > Vadose zone...
GCAGTACCCGTTCATCCGGTTCCTGGTCGACCCGAAGGAGAAGCTGCACCGGCTCGCGGTGGAGGTGCAGGGCCTCGCGAAGGGTTACGAGAAGGGCCGGAATCTTTTCGAGAAGCTGGACCTGTCGATCGAGGCGGGCGAGAAGGTGGCGATCATCGGGCCGAACGGCATCGGGAAGACGACGCTCCTGCGCTGCATTGCCGGGAACCTCGAGGTTGGCGCGGGTTCTGTGAAGTGGGCGGAGAAGGCGAACCTCGGCTACTGGCCGCAGGATCCCGCGGACGAGTTCAAGAGCGAGGAGACGCTCGCCGAGTGGATGGGCCGCTGGCGGCGCAAGGATCGCGAACAGGACGATCAGATCGTGCGCGCTACTTTGGGACAGTTGCTCTTCTCAGGCGACGACCAGAAGAAATCGCTCAAGGTGATCTCGGGCGGCGAGGGGCAGCGCATGCTGATCGGCAAGCTCGTGCTCGGCATGCCCAACGTGATGCTGCTCGACGAGCCGACCAACCACCTCGACATGGAGTCGATCGAGTCGCTCAACACCGCGCTCGATAAGTACACGGGGACGCTCGTCTTCGTATCGCACGACCGCGAGTTCGTATCGTCCCTTGCCACGCGCATCATCGAGCTGAGGCCCGGCGAGAAACCGGGTGACGCGGCAGCGGTGATCGACTTCCGCGGCAGCTACGAGGACTACCTCGAGGGCGCGGCGCTGGCTGTCGCTTGACGACACAGTCATCCGGCGCTCGACCCGCGCGTTGAGCGTGCGGGGGCTGCGTGAGGATTCTGATAGACCACGAGGGGCAGGCGATCCGGCTCACGGACGAGCGGTTGGCGCACATCCTCGAGCATCCCGAGATGCAAGGAATGGAGGGCCGGATCGAGGAGACCGTGAGGCGCCCGGAGAAGGTGCTCGAGTCCCTCAGCGATCCCCAGGCGCGGCTTTATTACCGGCTCTACGTGGGTACGCAAGTCGGCGACAAGCATCTATGCGTCGCGGTTAAGGTGGCGGACAATGACGCTTTCATACTGACGGCGTATCTTGTGAGGCAGCCGGCAGGAGGCAAACAGCTATGGCCGAAAAGCGACTGAAGATCTGGTTCGACAAGGAAGGCGACTACCTCGAAGTCATATTCGAGCAGCGCCCGGGGTATTTCCGCGAGACATCGAACCCGCACGTCATGGAGAAAGTGGACGAGAAGGGCAACGTCCTCGGATTTTCCGTGATGCGGGTGAGCGCGCTGCACGATGTGCCGATGGAAGTCGCACTCTAGCTGCACCGGGTATTGATTCGGCATGGCACTGACGCGGGAATTCAATGAAACGGTCGTGGCGCGCGCGCGGCACGACGCCAAATTCCGTGACGCGATGTTCGCGGAGGCGATCAACGCGTACCTTTCCGGCGATACGCAGACCGGCAAGGCGATGCTGCGCGACCTCGTGAACGCGACTATCGGCTTCGAGGGACTATCGGCGGAAATCAAAAAGCCGTCGAAAAGCTTGCACCGCATGCTCGCGACGCGTGGCAATCCGAGTACCGAGAATTTCTTTGGCATCGTGAAGGCGTTGCAGAAAAAGACCCGCACGCGCTTGCGCGTTGCGGTGCAATCCAGTTAGGGAGGTTGGGGGTGGCAAATCGGAGGCTTCGTAAGGAATTGCTCGAGACGGTGCGCGATCTGAACGCCGCGGGCGCGATCGACTTCAAGACGTTGCAGGAGTTCGAGGCCTTCCGGGTGGTGAAAGCTCCCGCACCGTTTGTGCCGCCTTCTGCCCCGCTTCCGCCCAACTGCGTCGTTTCAGTTGCGTTGCAGCCGGGAGAAAGTGTCGAGTGGACTTGGACAACCGACGCGAACGGCGCGCGCTACGTGAGCGGTTACACGATTGTCGGGCCGCAGCGGGGAACGACACGTCCTACGCTGAAGCAGCTTGCCGACACGAAGTAAAGCCTAGCCGCCGAACGCCCGGCGCGGCGCAAGCGTCGCGCACGGGCGCTTAGCCGGGCCAGTCGCCGTAGGGCCTGGTGATGATCTCGAGCAGGTGGCCGCTCAGATCCTCGAAGTAGACGCCACGGCCCCCGAAATAGCGGTTGATCTCTCCTTCCTGCTTCTGTTCGGGATCGGCCCAGTACTTCAGCTTGCGCGCCTTGATGCGGCCGAAGATCTGGTCGAACTCCTGCTCGCTCACCAGGAACGCGTAGTGCTGCATCTGGATTTCCATGCCGTCGGCGGAAAGGAAGGCGAGGGTCACCTCGTTGCCGACCTCGACATCGAGGAACGGGCCGAAGGGCTTGGGCGCGGGCAGGCCGAAGAGGCCGGTGAAGAACTCGGCGGCGGCGCGAGGGTCCTTCGAGTGGACGATGGTGTGGTTCAGTTTGACGGCCATCGCGCGAACCTAGGGCGAGGGACTGGCCGCGAGGAGCGCGAGGAACTCGCGCCGCGTCTTCGGCCCGTAGGTCCTGAAGTGGGGCTCCGGATTCTCCAGGTAGGCGCTGCGCTCGCGCGCGATGCGGTCGCTCGCTGAGTATTTCTTGATGTCGGCGGCGGAGAGGCCGTAGACCCTGGCGGCGTTGCGGCCGAAGATCCTGGCGCGGAGCTCGGGGGTGATCTCGGCGTAGCCGTGCTGCTCCCGCAGACGCGGAGCGATTTGAAAGGCGCGGAAGGCCTGGATCTGGTCCTGCGGCGAGCCGTACCAGATGGAGTCGGTGCCCCAGAGGACGTTGTCGGGGCCGCAGTGCCTGACCAGCTTGCCGATCGCGTGCGCCGCCTGTTCGGGGTCGCGCATAAGGAAGCGCCAGGTGCTGCCGAGCTCGGCGTAGACGTTCGAGCCCGGGGCGACGTTGTTTTTCTGCAGAGACGCGACCAGGGTGTCGATGCCGTCGCGGCCGGGCGTGTAGGCCTGCTCGGGGACGCCGGTGACGAAGCCGGAGTGGTAGATGAGGAAGTTGACGTCGGGAAAGCGCTTCGCGACGACGCCGATGTCGCTGCACTGGCTGTGCTCGTAGGATTTGCTGCCGAAGGGCAGGCCCTTGTGCACGGCGATGTTCTTCACGCCGAGCTTGCGCGCCTTTTCGATGAAGCGAATGCCGATATCGTCGGAGAGGAAGAAGCCTTTGCCGTCCGGGCCCCACTGGGTGTAGGTCTTCCAGGCGGAGACGCCCCATTTCTCCTTCAGCTCGTCCATGCCTTCCAGGTCTCCCGGCTGGTTCGGGTTGACGCGGCCGTGCAAGAGCAGCCGGTGCGTGCCCTCGAGCTTCTCGACGACGCGGCGCACGGCGTCGGCGGCCTGGATGGTGACGGGCTCGGCGTCGCGCCGCGACGGGACGAAGGAGAGCACCATGACGTCGGTGTCCGAGTCCATGAAGACGTCCTTCACGAACACCTCGGCGCTCTTCGCGTTGCCCTTGGGCGTGTCGATGAAGTGGCCCTGCACGTCGAAGATGAACTCGTCCTTCGCCGGCCCGACCTGCACGCGCGCGAGCTGATCGTCGAGCGCCGCGTCCTTCGGCAGGTCGAAGAAGCCGCCGCTGCGGCCGGCGGCGGCATTCGCGGCATTGAAGGCGAGCAGGGTGCTCGCCGCGCCGCACGCAGAGGTCAGGAATTTCCGCCTGCCAAAAGAGAGCTTCTTGGAAAAGGCGGAGGCGAATTCGTGGGCCAGGCGGTTTGCGGCGCGGTTGGCAGGCGAAAGCGGGACGGGGACGAATTCGCCGTTCGAGGTGCTGTCGAGCTTGATGGGAAGGCGCTTGCCTTCAGGGTCAATGCGGGGATCAATGCGGTCTGCCATGGTGGACCTCCTCGCAGGCTTACCTATTTGCGCTCCGCAGGCTTGCTCGCGGCGGGGCCGATGCCGTGCACTTCGATAACGGTCTCCTCGTCCTTGGCGCCGTCGTAGTGGATCTTGCCGCCGTAGTGCGTGACGTAGGTGCCGGCGGGCATGGGCACGGTGCTCGCCGGATCGAACTTGTCGCCGGTGCCGACCCACCACGTGCCCGAGATGACCACGATCAGGCGGTCGTTCTGGTGGAAGTGCGGGCGGCTCATGTTTCCCGGCAGCCACTTCACCCGCGCGATGTAGAAGTCGCCGGGCTTGTTGGGATCGCCGTAGAGCACCGCCTGCTCGTTCCCCGGATTCAGCGGATTCTTCTTCCACGGAATGTCCTTCGGCAGGATGTAGGCGGCGATCGCAGGGTCGATGTCCGCTGCCGCGAGCGGCGTCGCCCCGACGGCCAATGAAACGGCGAATAGACCCTTGAGTGTTGCTTGTCCGATGCGGTTCATGGCGCTCCTCCGGGGTGTACGGGTAGGCTATCACGCGCCTCGTTGGATAACGGAGTCATGGCTATGGGCACCTACGAAGACCACGACGACACTTTCCGCCTGCTGCGCGAGAGCATCCGCCGCTACGTCGAGAAGGAGATCGTCCCGAAGGGTGATGGATGGGAAGAGCAGGGCTTCGTGCCGCGGGAGGTGCTGCAGGAGATGGGGCGGCTCGGGTACCTGGGCCTGAGGTATCCGGAGGAGTTCGGCGGCGCGGGGCTGGATGCGAGGGCGACGGCGCTGCTCGCGGAGGAGCTGGGGCGCTCGACGTTCGGCGGCTTCGCCATAACGGTGTTGGTACATACCGACATGGCTTCCCCGCATTTGGTCAATGCGGGTACGCCGGAGCAGATCAAAAAATATCTCCCGGGAATTATTGAAGGGAAAACCATAACGGCTGTTGCGGTCACCGAGGCGGACGCGGGCTCGGACGTGAAGGCCATCCGCACGACCGCGAAGCGGGACGGCGATGGCTGGGTGCTGAAAGGCACGAAGATGTTCATCACCAACGGCGCGCTCGCCGACATGCTGTTCGTCGCCGCGAAGACGGACCCGGCGGCGGGAGCGAAGGGGCTGTCGATGTTCATCGTCGAGAGGGGGACGAAGGGCTTCTCGGTGGGCCGCAAGCTCGACAAGCACGGCTGGCGCTCCTCGGACACCGCGGAGCTGGTGTTCGACGGCTGCCGCGTGCCGGCGGCGAACCTGCTGGGCGAGGAAGGCCGCGGCTTCTACGCGATCATGCGCAACTTCCAGAACGAGCGCATCGCGATCGGGTCGATGGCGATCGGCGAGAGCGCCAAGGCGCTGGAGATCACGCTCGAGTACGTGAAGACCCGCAAGGCCTTCGGCGCGCCGCTGTGGGACAAGCAGGCGATCCGCCAGCGCCTGGCGATGCTCGCGGCGAAGGTGGAGGCGGGCCGGCAGCTCGTCTGGCACGCGGCGTCGCTCGACGCCGCGGGGCAGGACTGCGTGAAGGAAGTGTCGATGGTGAAGGCCTACTGCGGCGAGCTGGTGAACGAGGTGATGTACGACTGCGTGCAGTTCCACGGCGGCGCCGGGTATCTGCGCGAGTCGGCCATCGAGCGCATGTCGCGCGACGCGCGCGTGCAGTCGATCGGCGGCGGCGCGACCGAGGTGATGCTGGAAGAGGTCGCGAAGCGGCTCTGACGTGTTACATTTGCGGCCGCAGGGTCCCAAACGATCTCAGGAAACGGAACGACATGGCTACAGGCACAGTGAAGTGGTTCAACGACGCCAAGGGCTTCGGATTCATCACGCCGGATGACGGCGGGAAGGATCTGTTCGTCCATCACAGCTCGATCCAGGCTGCGGGCTTCAAATCGCTGAAAGAGGGCCAGAAGGTCTCTTTCGAAGTCACGCAGGGACAGAAGGGCCCGGCCGCGGCAAACGTCAAGCCGCTGTAATCGCGGCGCGGCTCAGGGCGTGGTCGGAATATCGACCGCGATCCACACCGCCGGCACGCTGCCGCGGTTCTCCGCCCAGTGCGTGGTCGCCTTCCCCTCGGCGAATCCCTCGCCGGTGCGCACCACGACGTCGGGCCTGCCTTCCTGGTGGTAGGTGACCTCGCCCTGCAGGAAGTAGCTCACCGCCGGCCGGTCCTTGTGGCTGTGCAGGCCGATGACGCCGCCGGGCGCGAGCGTGATCTTGCGCATGCGCAGCGGGCGGCCCTTGACCGAGTCGATCTCCTGCGTGAGGTCGAGCGAGCGTAGCGCCTCGGCGCCCAGTCCCTTGTTCTCCGCCGGTGGCTTCATCTGGCCGGCGGCCAGGCCCGCGGCAAAGCCTAGCGCCAGCGAAGATACGACCAGGAACATCCCCAGCTTTCTGGTGCGAAGCATGCGGCCTCCTTTGTCGGATGTGCGGCTAGGATAAACTCGCCGCAGTCAAACAGGGGGCGGATATGAGCATGCACGGTCGCCGGCGCTTCGTCGCCGGAATGGGCGCAGCCTTTGCCGTCGGCACGATGAGCCTCGCGGTACGCGCCGCGATGGGACCCGACGACAAGTTCGATCTCGTCATCAAGGGCGGCGAGCTGCTCGATCCGGGCCAGAAGCTGCGCGCTCGGCGCGACATCGGCATCCGCGCGGGCAGGATCGAGGCGATCGAGGCGGACATTCCGGTGACAAGAGCCTCGCGCCTGCTCGACGCCTCCGGCCGGCTGGTGCTGCCGGGGCTCGTCGACCTGCACTCGCACGTCTATCCGTACGGCTCGGCGATCGGCATCCCGGCGGACGAGCTGATCGCGTTCCAGGGCACGACGACGATGGTCTCGGCCGGCGACGCCGGCGCGAACAATTTCGCCGCCTTCCGGCGCTACGTCGCGGCGCAGACGCGCACGCGCCTCTACGCCTTCGTGCATATCGCGAACATCGGCCTCGCCGGCTTCCCCGAGCCCGAGCTGTTCCACCTCGGCTTCGCGCATCCCGAGGCGGCCGGGCGCACGGTGGCCGAGAACGCGGACATCGCGATCGGCGTCAAGGTGCGCATGTCGGAGAACGTCATCAACCAGGCCGGCATCGAGCCGCTGAAGCGCGCGATCCGCGCCTGCGAGATCGCGGGCGGCGACGCCCGCGTGATGTGCCACATCGGCGGCGTCGCCACGCCGCAGCTGATGGTGGAGATCCTGAACGCGCTGCGCCCGGGCGACATCCTGACGCACTGCTTCTCCGGCTTCCCGAACAACGCCGGCAAGTTCACCAACATCGTCCAGGACGGCAAGCTGCTGCCGGAGGCGCTCGCGGCGAAGAAGCGCGGCGTGCTGTTCGACATCGGCCACGGCGGCGGCAGCTTCGACTTCACGGTGGCGGAAGCGGCGATGCAGCAGGGCTGCATGCCCGACACGATCTCCTCCGACATCCACGTGTTCTCCGGCAACTCGCCCGGCATGCCCTACCTGACCTGGGTGATGAGCAAGTTCATGGCGCTCGGCTTCACGCTCGAGCAGGTGGTGCAGATGGCCACCGCCGTGCCCGCGCGCCTCATCAACCGCATGCCGAAGCTGGGCACGCTGCAAGTCGGCGCGCCGGGGGACGCGACGCTGATCGAGGTCGTCCAGGGACCGGTCGAGTTCGTCGACACGCGCAACAACAAGCGCTCGGGGAAGGCCTACATCAAGCCGGTGCAGGCCGTCCTCGCCGGCGTGCCTTTCGGCCGGCCTTACCAGGCGCCGTTCTCGGTGCGGTGACCGGCTACTTCAGCCGAACCACGTACAGCTTGACCGTGGTTTTGCCGATGTTCTTCGCGGTGTATGCAGGGCCCGGCTCGTTGATTCTCACCTGCCCGGTCTTGTAGACGATGTTTTCCTTCTTGCCGTCGGCGTAGGTGCGCTGCAGCGTGCCGCCTGCCAGGGCGCGCACGACGCGAACCTCCGCCCTGGACGTGTTGCTTTCGGCGCCCGGCGCGTAGGTGGTCTCGGTCGCAACCACCTTGGCGTTTTCCGCGACGACCTTGATGGTCGGCGGCGCAGCGCCTTTGCCCGCTTTTTTGTCCTGGGCGATCGCGCCGCCCGCCAAGAAACCCGAAAACACCAACGCAGCCACAGCTACTGTTGCGGTAACGAGCTTTCTCATGGTTCTCCTCTTTTCCCCGCCGAGGGTGGCGAGTGGGCCATTGTAGACCGCGTGATCACCCGCCGCTTCCGTACGGTCTCGTGATGATCTCGAGCAGGTGGCCGCTCGGGTCCTGGAAGTAGACGCCGCGGCCGCCGAAGTGGCGGTTGATCCGGCCCTTCTCCTTGCGGCCGGGATCGGCCCAGTAGTCGAGACCGCGCTCCTTGACGCGGCCGAAGATCTGGTCGAACTCCTTCTCGCTCACCAGGAAGGCGTAGTGCTGCACCTGGATTTCCATGCCGTCGGCGTCGAGGAAGGCGAGGGTCACCTCGTTGCCGACCTCGACATCGAGGAAGTCGTAGAAGGGCTTCGGCGCGGGCAGGCCGAAGACGCCGGCGAAGAACTCGGCGGCGGCGCGCTTGTCCACCGAGTGGACGATGGTGTGGTTGAGCTTGACGGTCATCCCAGCTATTTGGCCAGTAGGCAGCGCGGCCGGAAGCCTCTATCTTGCGTTCATTATGCCAGCCAATCTCGAGCAATTTTCCGACGCGGTAGCCGCGCATGCGGCAGCGGCGCGACGAGCTGTCGCCGCCATCCGGCTTTCCGAAAGGCGACATCTGACCGGCACGCTGTGGCAGCCGGACGTGGTGGTTGCCTCCGAGCAGTCGCTGCCGAAACGCGACGAGTTCGAGCTGATCGTAGCCGGCGGCTCGGTGGTGAACGCGAAGCTCGCCGGCCGCGATCCGGGCACCAACATCGCGGTTCTCCGGCTGACGAGCGCGGTTGAGGCGCCGACACTGATGAATGGTGAAGTAAACGCGGGAGCGCTGGCGCTCGCCTTCGGCGCCGACGGCGCGGGCGGGGTGAGCGTGCGCCTCGGCGTCGTCAATCTCGCCGGGCCGGAATGGGCGAGCAGCGCCGGCGGCCGCATCGACCGCTATATCGTGCTGGACCTGCGCCTGGCGCGCGCCGAGGAAGGCGGGCCGGTGCTCGACGCCGCCGGAGGCCGGCTCGGCATCACCACGTTCGGCCCGCGGGCAAAGGTGCTCGTCATTCCTGCGGCGACCATCGAGCGCATCGTGCCGGCGCTGGTCAAGGACGGGCACATCGCGCGCGGCTGGCTCGGCGTAGCGCTGCAGCCCGTCGCGGTGCCGGATGCGCTGCACAGCCAGGCGGGCCAATCGAGCGGCGTGATGGTGATGTCGATCATCGACGGCGGGCCGGCGGCCAAGGCGGGCATCGTCGCGGGCGACATCGTCCTGACGGTCAACGGCACGCCCACGCGCAGCCTGCGCAGGATCGCCACGCATCTCGCCTCCGACAGCATCGGCCGCAAGGCAGAGCTGCGCGTGATCCGGAGCGGAACGGTGCTTTCGCTGCAGGCCATCGTCGAAGCGCGGCCCGCCGCATGAGCGCCGTGGTCGCGCAGCGGGTTGCGGCACGGCGCCTGCGCATAGCGATCCGCGCGGAAGATCCCGCGCTGCTCGCCGAGCTGCGCAGGATCATCGTGGAGGCCGGCCACGACGTCGTCGACGCGCCGGAGGAGGCGGACGTCGTGATGCACGACGCGCGGGGTGAGGCGCCGGCCGGCTTCGCGGCGATGAAGGAGACCGAGTTCCGCGCGCTTCTCACGCCGCGCGAGATCGAAGTGCTGGGCGCGATCGGCGAGGGGCTGACCAACAAGGCGATCGCGCGGCGGCTCGACATCTCGCCCCACACCGTCAAGTTCCACCTCGAATCGCTGTTCAGGAAGCTGGGCGCTCGTACTCGCACCGAGGCGTTGGCCAAGGCGTCCGAGCGCCGTCTGGACGTCTAGTTTCGGCGCCAGTACCATGCCCGGCCGTGGCATGGCGCTCGCTTATCGCGGTCTCGCTGCTCGTCTTCGGACTCGCCGCGCGGGCGGTGTATCCGGAAAAACCGATCCGCTTTATCGTTCCGTCCGCTCCCGGCGGCTCGGTGGACGTGCTGATGCGGATCCTCACGCAGCAGCTCTCCGCGCAGATGGGCGTGGCGTTCGTGGTGGAGAACAAGCCCGGCGCGTCGTTCGTGCCGGGGACGATGGACATCGTGAAGGCGGCGCCGGACGGGTACACGCTGGGCTACGGGAACATCGTGTCGCTGGCGGTCAACCGCACGCTGCTGCCCACGCTGCCGTACGACGTGGAGAAGGACCTCACGCTGGTGTCGAACTGCGTGCAGGTGTTCAACATGCTCGCGGTGAAC
>Ga0137409_10009114_pt1 | contig 10105 bp, 5 predicted proteins | sample CZODoug1_16funga_FD_122059 | JGI IMG/M metagenome (GOLD analysis project Ga0137409, IMG submission 122059) | Vadose zone soil fungal communities from Angelo Coast Range Reserve, California, USA - CZODoug1_16fungal (Hybrid Assembly) | ecosystem: Environmental > Terrestrial > Soil > Vadose zone...
GTCACGAGGGGCTGCACGCTTCACCTGCTCGAGATTTTCACGCGCCAGAGTATTGTTGGGGTCGATCGCCAGGGCTCTTTCTAAGTGCGTTCGCGCTTCCTTCCAATGCCCGGTTTCGGCCAGCGCGCCTCCGAGGTTTGCTTCCGCGTTGGCGTCCTCTGGATGGAGCCGAACGGCAGCGCGAAAATGTTCCACGGCTCCCTCGAAGTCCTCCCGCATCGCCAGCGCCGTCCCCAGGTTGTAATGCGCGTCAAAATAGTTTGGCCGTGACCGCAGCGCAGCCTCCAGATACTTAATAGCTGCCTCCGGATGCCCTGCGGCCAAGTTCGCGGCTGCAAAAGCATTGTTCACCGTCGCATCTTCCGGCCGCAGCCGCAAGGCCAGCCCGTACTGCTTCATGGCCTCAGCCAATTCGCCGCGCGCCTGCAGCATCGCAGCAAGATTGTAGTGTGCTTCAAAGTCCGCCGGATTTTTCTCCACGTTGTGCCGCGCCAGTGCCTCCTGCAAAACTCTCCGTGGATCATTGGCCCCGCTGGACGCCGCGCGCGGCAGCACTTGCAGCCACAGGTGAGCCATCTCATCGCTCGAACTGTTGCCGCCGGTCACCCGCTTGGGCGGATCATTTGGGTTGAGCGGATTCCCGTCGGTGTTGTCATAGGAATACCGCATCGAAACTACGGTCCCCGTCGGCAGTTCCACCGGCGTGGCGTACCGGTAGACCGCCTGCCAGTTCAGATTCCACTCTGGGATGTGGATCAACGATTTTTTGGTTCCATCCGGATAGGTTGCAAAAGCCTGCAGATTTCTCCCCAGATAGTGCGCATGCGGGTAAATCGCCAGGAGTTCCACGTCCGCGGGCACCGTGAATTCGTCCGTCACGATGAAATCTTTGGCGCCAGCTGGAATATCAATCTTCCGGTCATTTTCCAGTTGGACCAGCATCGGGTACAGCGTCGCGGGGCGATCCGTGAAGTACAGCCCCAGGCTGGGTTGAATCCACTGCGGCTTTCCGGAAGGTTGCAAGTGAATGTTGAGCACCAGGTCCGTGCCTGCATCCAGACGTAACGCCATGCCGTCTGGTTCGGTGTACGGGACTGTCCCCGGTTTCCAGAAAAGAAAGTGGCTGTCGGGATCGAAGGCTTCCGATTCGATTTTGATTTCCATTCCGGCAAACCCCTCGCCGGGCGAGGACTCTTGCAAGCGAGCCGACTGCGTGCGGTCCACCAGGACATTCGCGTGATGGACCACATGCTTATCGCCGGGACGAATCTCCATGGCCTTCAGCCAGCGCGTCTGATTCACGGGCGTGCGGAAAATAAAATTCCAGTACTGATCGGTTCCCTTGGCAGGCAGCAGATAGGGCTTCTCGGCCTTGATGATCAGATCGGGCTTGCCCATCTGCCAGCCTTCGACAAAATGGGGCGAGGGTGCCAGATCGCCTGCTGCGCCTTCCATCGCGCCGCCGTCGACCCATTTTGCGATCAACGCAATTTGCTGGTCCGTGAGATGAAGTTCATCGGCAAACTTGAATTCGCCAGGCTCCGGCAGCCAGGGCGGCATGAATTTGGTCTGCGTTACCGCAGCGACCTGCTTAGCATGAGATTTTGCATCCTTGTAGGTGAGCAGCGGGAAAGGTCCTGCTTCGCCAGGCCGATGGCAGCCCGTGCAATTGCGAAAGAGAATGGGCGCGATATCACGGTTGAAAGTGACTTGCCGATTCGCTGAAGGAATTTGGTTCTGTGGTTTGGGAGTTGAATGACTCTGCAAGACCAGAGCAATTGCCAGAGCAAAGAAGGGCACGCCCGCGCCAAGAGCTTGTACCGAGCGTGTCATTTGAGGTCGGAAATGAAGCAGCCAACGCCCTCCGCAGCGGCTGACGGGGGAGCCACACCTTTGCACGCGGCTTCGATGGCATCGGCCAATTCATGTGTCGTCGCCGCGCGACGGGCTTTGCCAAACTCCCGATAGAGGTCGTCGATCCGTCCGTGGTAGACGAGATCACGCTTCAAATTGAAGACAGCAACTTCGGGAGTCATCTTTGCGCCGGTCTTCTTTTCCAGGGAATGGTCCGGATCGCGCAAAGCCGGAAGCTTGTAGTTGAATTCCCGCAAGTAGGAACGAATATTTTCTGGCGATTCGTTTTTGTCCGGAAAGACCAGCCAGAAAGCGGCCTCGCTTCCGTATTTGATGCTCATTTCCTGAAGGAGCGGTGCATAACGATTCGAAATCGGGCAATCCGTCCGAACGAAAATCAGCACAACAACCTTGCCGGGAGTTTCTTTGAGAGGGTCCTTGGGCGAGCCACCGAGGTCGGGAGCTTGCTGCCCCGCGGTAATCGGAAGAATGGAAACAAGAAACATCAGGACCGCGGCAATCGCTACCCAAGCCGGAGAGACGCGCCGGTAGGCGTGAAAATCGATGTGCAAGAAAGTCTGCGCCCGACGTGGCATAAGCGCAGCTTACTCCTGCAGGCAGCCCTCGTCTATTTCGTAATCTTCGCGATGAATGCAGAGTAAGGCTCCATCGGCAATTCCGCCGCCATCCCGGGCAGCGGCTTGTGGAAACTGGTCAGCAAAACGCTGACCTTCGGCGCGGCAAAACCGAGTGGCGAAAGATCGAGTCCCACCTTCTGATCCGTCGCCGACATGTTTAGAACCACTAGGATGGCTTCATCTTTATAGCGGCGGACGTAGCTCAGCACATTCGAGTCTTTTTCGTTGAGGGCCAGGTAATCCCCTTCGAGCAATGCCGGTTCCTTGTGCCGCATCGCCAGCAATTGCCGGTAAAAGCTCAGAACGGAATTTTGATCTTTCATTTCACTTGCGACGTTGTGGGTTTTGGCGCTCGGCGGAACCGGCAGCCACGGTTTCGCTTTGCTGAATCCCGCGTTCTGGCCATCGGTCCATTGCATGGGCGTCCGCTCGCCATCCCGACCCTTTTCCAGGGGCCATCCAAGCTTCCCGATCGGGTCTTGCACTTCGTCTTTGCTCTTCGGGTCGTTGTTCTCCATCCCGATCTCCTCCCCGTAATACATGATCGCCGTGCCGCGCAGCGTCAGGTACAGCGCCGCCATCATCTTGGCGATGTCGTCATTGTGCGCCCCGTCGGCGTAGCGCGTGTACGAACGCATGATGTCGTGATTGCTGATGACGTAGACCGGCCAGTGTCCTGCACCGTTCACGGCGCCAATATGCTTGCGGTATTCATCCGCGTGAAGTCCGCGGAATCCCGTCATCATCAAGTCCATCGGCAACTGCAGCTCATCATTATTCGCACCATAGTAGTCCTTGAGTTCTGAGACGTTGGCGGTCCACGTTTCACCGATCAACACGGAGCCATATTCGTCGGCGGCTCCGCGGAGCTTGCGCATCACGTCATGCACTTCCGGCAGCTTCTTGTCGTACTTCTCCTCCATGTTCGGCCGCCCGAATTTATCGGTGCCCGGCAGCACCGGATTGTCGGTGAGCTTCAGATCTTCGAATAGCGTATCGACCGCGTCGAGGCGAAATCCGGAAACGTCGCGTTTGTACCAGAAACGCGTCACGTCCAGCATGGCCTTTTCCACTGCGGGATTGCGCCAGTTCAAGTCCGGCTGCTCGGGATAGAAATAATGGTAGTAATACTGATTCGTCTTCGGATCGAGCTTCCATGCAGACAGGCCGAACGTGGAAAGCCAGTTGTTCGGCGGTTGGCCCGGCCCCTTGCCGTCGCGCCAGATGAACCAATCGCGGTGCTCAGAGGTTTTTGACGACCGCGAATCCTGAAACCACTTGTGCTTGTCCGAAGTATGATTCACCACGAAATCGAGAATGACTCGAACGTTGCGCTTCTTCCCTTCGGCCACCAGGCTATCAAAATCCTTCATCGTTCCGTACATCGGGTCAATCGCCTCATAGTCGGAGACGTCGTATCCGAAATCCACCTGTGGCGACGGAAAACACGGCGTGACCCAGATGGCGTCCACGCCAAGATCCTTCAGATAATCCAATTTCGAAGTGATGCCGTTGAGGTCGCCAATCCCATCGTTATTGCTGTCCGCAAAACTCCGTGGATAAATTTCGTAGAACACAGCATGCTGCCACCACGGGTGCCCTTCCGCGTCCACCGCTTTCTGTTGCGCGCTGGCCCCTGGCGCGACCGCGCACAAACCAGCTACCAGTAGCCCCGCGACAACCATCTTCTTAAACACGTTTGTTTTCTCCTCCCTCTGCATGCTTGGCAGCACATCACATACCCGGTGCGACTTCATTCCTTCTTCTTTGGCTTCCCCGAAAAATGAAACACGACCCTGGTCTTCACGTAGGTGCCCGGCTCGCCCGCAGGAAATCGGACGCGCACAGCTTGCACGCCAGATTCGGAATGAACGGGTCCAGCTCCTTCAACGCTTGTGAGTTGACCCGGGTTAACCGCCAGCTCGTACTCTGCACCTGCACTACCGGCTAACTCCAGCGTCAAGGCATCGCGTCGGGGTGTCCAAGTTTGCGAAAGCACGCGAAGTCCTTCGCTCGGCGAACCCAGCCGGGGCAGGCTCGAATCGTAGCTGACATTGAAATCGTTCCGTACGCGAATCTTCAAAGTATTCGACTTGCCGCGGGCTTCAAACCGGACCAAGGCATGCTGATCCTCGCCATTCGCCGCGACGTGAAATGGCACTGGTTTGCCGTTCAGCTCCGCTCCAAGCACCTCCGCGCTTAAGCTCAGGGAAGGTTCGAACCCCACCGGGCAAGCTGTCGTGCCCGCGCAATTTACCTCCAGTGTTATCGCGCCGGGGTCCCTGGAATAAGTGAGATCCATCCGCGCGTCGCCTGAACGAACATTCCGAATCGTAAAGCGTGTCCAGCCCGCTGGCGCATGCGGCGCAAAGGTGACGGCCCCGGTCTTGGCATCGATCGCCAACCCAAACATCCCACGCAACAGCGGACTCACGACCATCGCGGCGGACCAAATCTGATGCGGCGAACTCGTCGAGAGCGGCTGGTAATAATCCCCGGAAAGCACTTCCGTCACATGGCCGAGCGACCCGTCCAGCGCCAGCAGCGCGTTGGCCCGCAGATTCGCGTACGCCGGAAACGTCTGGTGATAGCGATACTCCGCGACCGACGCCCAGCCCGTGAACAGCGGCCACACTGAACCGTAGTGATAGCCTCCGCCGCTGAACAGCGGCGAACGATTCGAAATAATCCGCATCCCCCAATCCGTCTGATAATCGAAATCCGCGAGTTGCTGAATCATCGGTGCCGCATCCGCCTCGCTGGGCAGGCCGAACCACATCGGCACCGTGGCCAGCACGCTCGGCTCGTCCACTTTCTTGTCGTTCTTGTCCAGTGCAAACGCGAATCGTTTCTTGTCCGCAATCCAGAAACTTTCGTTCACCAGCAACCGCTGCTTTTCAAAATCTTTCTTCAGCGCCTTGCTCAACTCCTCCTGGCCCGTCACCCGCGCCAGATTCGAGAGCGCTCTCAGCGCTTCCGCGCCCAACCCGCTCTGGTAATACTCCGTCTTCACTGGCAGCAGCGGCCCGCCCTCGACCCATCCGTGCCCCACGCCAAAATTCTGCGGGAGTCCCCGCGCATCGTACGTGGATTTCAGAAACTCATAAGCCTTCCGCAGACTCTCCCATTTTTCTTTCGCAAACGCTGTGTCGCCGCTCTCCGTGACGTAATCATTTACCGCGATAATGTAAAGAGGAGTCGCATCCGCCGAAGCATACGGATACGGATAATCCTTGAACCAATTCACGAAACTGGCTCCCTGCGAAATCTCGTGCGGAATCTTGCCGTCCTCCCGCTGGTATTTGCTGATAAATTCCAGCGCCGTCCGCGAATTGGAAAAATCTCCTGCGGCATTGAGTGCGAAGGAAGTCCAGAACGAGTCACGTCCAAAAAACCACGCAAACCCCGGCCGCTGGCTTTCTCCGGAAGTCCGGTAACCCGCCACCAGACCCGTGCCCAGGGAAGGATTATTCACCATTCCTTGCAGCATGCTGATGCGTGCCCAATCGTACGCTTGCTGAATTTGCGCATCGGGTAGTTCCACGCTCACGGTTTTTTCCAGGTACGTTCGATAGTATTCCGCCGAATCTTTCAACAATTTCGCATAATCGGCCGTCAAATGCTGATACGTCTTCTCTGCTGCCGCTCTCCCCTCCAGCGAACCTGCAATGACAATCAACCTGGACTCTTTTCCTTTTGCCATTGGGCCCAGCCGGAACGAACTCTCCTGCCTCTCTGAATAGTTGGTCTGAAATTCAGAACGCGGCTCCGTTGCCGTCGGCGAACCCACCAGTGCCGAGAATTTTCTCTGCTCCTCGCCAAAATAAAATGCGTGCTGTTGCGCGCTCCAATCCAAATACGTGGCGCCAAGCGCCGCCGGCCATTCCAGCTGAAAGTCGCGATGAAAAAACGCCTCGATTTCCAGGGGCTGCTCGGTTTCCACATCGAGAAGAATCAGGGCACCTTGTTCCTGGACGGGAACGAAAAAGGTCTCGCGCACCGAGAACGTGTCTCCCGCATAAAGAATCGTCGCGGACTCCGGCCGCACCGTGATCATCCTCGCCAGCGACTCAGCCGCCAGATCTCGTCCTTCGGTATGAAATTTCAGATGAAATTCGCGAAAGATCTTCAGCGGGTACACCCACACTTCCATCCGGCCGGATTCATCTCCCAACAATCCCGCGCGGGTTCCCGTGACGGGCAGAAATTCCCAGGGACGCACCGCGCGCGCAAGCTCGAGATTGTGCGGCTTTTCCTGTATCTGCTGGCCCCAACCAGTGGTGACGCCGATTCCTAGGATCACCGCGGCCACGATGGACGCACAAAAAAAATTCTGCCGCATCCATTCGAATTGTTTTGGAGAGCGAAGAACTGTTCCCGGCGTGATGTCCATTTTGGTGGCCCCCGCTGCGTCGCGTGCTTGCATTGCCTCGTTGGCCTTACTATAGAAAGCGCCGGATTCTAGCACGAGGCTCGCAGGGAAAGGTATCGGTTCTTTTGTCTTCCACTCGCCGCGCATTTCTCCAATCGCTCAGCCGCTCCGTGATCGTGCTCCCGCTCGAGAAAGTGCTCGCCTTGGCGCTCCCGAGAAAGTGGATGTCGGGATCTCTTTCTCAGGGAGCAGTTCCTCAGCAATCCGCCGGCGCTGCTCCCGCGAAGGATCTCGGCGTTTCCTTTCTAAACGTCGCGCGCGAATCCGGCCTGAACGCCAGAACCATTTACGGCGGCGAGCACAAGAACAAGTATCTTCTCGAAACCACCGGCTGCGGCGTCGCTTTCTACGATTACGACCACGACGGCTGGCTCGACATTTTTCTCGTCAACGGCTGGCGCCTCGAAGGTTTCCCCGCCGGACAGGAACCCACTTCACATCTCTTCAAAAACAATCGCGACGGCACTTTCACGGACGTCACCGCCAAGGCCGGCCTGCTCCATTCCGGCTGGGGGCAAGCCGTTTGCGTCGGCGACTACGACAACGACGGCTTCGACGATCTCTTCATTACCTACTTCGGAAAAAACGTTCTCTACCACAACAACGGCGACGGCACCTTCACGGACGTCAGCGAAAAAGCCGGCGTCGCCGGAAACGGCAAGCGCTGGAACACCGGCTGCGCTTTCGTGGACTACGATCGCGACGGCCATCTCGATCTCTTCGTCGCCAACTACATCGATCTCGACCTGAAAACCGCGCCGGTTCCCGAATCCGGTCCCTGCCTCTACAAAGGCATCATGGTCGCTTGCGGCCCGCCGGGACTCAACGGCGGCAAGAATATTCTCTATCACAACAACGGCGACGGCACCTTCACCGACGTCAGCGAAAAATCTGGCATCCTCAAGGCCAACGGCACCTTCGGCCTCGGCGTGCTCACCGCCGATCTCGACAACGATGGCTGGCCGGACATTTACGTTGCCAACGATTCGACGGCCAGCGCGCTGTATCAAAACAAAAAGAACGGAACGTTCATCGACGTCGCCCTGGAAGCGGGCTGCGCTCTCAGCGCCGACGGCAAGCCCCAGGCCGGCATGGGCATCTCCGCCGCCGATTACGATCTCGATGGCAATCTTGATCTCGTCAAAACAAATTTCGCCGGAGATACGCCCTCGCTCTACCACAATCTCGGCGGCGCGAATTTCGAGGACAGCACGTACCAGGGCGGTCTCGGCAAACACACGCAATATCTCGGCTGGGGCTGCGGCTTTTTCGACATGGACAACGACGGCTGGCCGGACATCCTCCTGTGCAACGGCCACGTCTATCCCGAAGTCGAGCAACTGAAGACCGAAGCCGGATACCCGCAGCGCAAACTGCTGTACAAAAACCTGCGTAACGGGCGCTTCGACGATGTTTCCAATGATGCCGGGGCCGGAATCTCCGTGCCCGTCGCCGCGCGCGGCTGCGCCTTCGGCGACTTCGACAACGACGGCGACCTCGACGTGGTCGTCAACACCGTCAACGATTTTCCCCAGCTGCTGCGCTGCGATTCACGCAGCGGCAACAATTGGATCAAGATCAAAACCATCGGAACAAAATCCAATCGCAGCGGCATCGGTGCGCGCATCAAATGCGTCACGCATCTCGCCGGCGAAAAAAATCCGCATGCGCAAATTGACGAAGTGCGCAGCGGCGGCGGATATTTTTCGCAGAACGATCTCCGCGTCCACTTCGGCATCGGCAAAGCGGACAGGGTTGACGTGCTCGAGATTCGCTGGCCCAGCGGGTTGGTGGAAACCTTGAAGGACATCAAGCCGAACCAGGTGATCATCGTCAAAGAAGGCGAAGGCATCGTCCGCACCATGCAATTCGACCCGCAAAAGGCTAACAAGCCCGCAAAGTGAGGAGTTGCTGATCATGCATGTCCTAAAGCCCAAGAATCTCATTGTGCTGTTGCTCCTGGCTGCGTCGCTCGCGTTCGCCGCGCCGGCGACGGATTTGCCTTTTGGCGTATGGAAGCGTGCAACGAATGAGCCAATCCTTTCTCCGCAGGGCACCACCTGGGAATCGGCTGGAACGTTTAACCCTGCCGTGGTCCTTCGCAACGGAAAATTCATCATGCTCTACCGCGCCCAGGACGCTTCCGGCACCTCGCGTCTCGGTTACGCCGAAAGCACCGATGGTATCCACTTCACGCGCCGCCCGCAGCCGGTGCTCTTCCCCGAAACCGACTATGAAAAAGACGGCGGTGTCGAAGATCCACGCCTGCAGAAAATCGGCGACACGTACTACCTCACTTACACCGGTTACAACAAAAAAGATGCGCAGCTCTGCCTCGCCACTTCGCGCGACTTGATTCACTGGGAGCGCAAAGGAGTGATCCTTCCCGCGTACAAGGGAAATTGGAATGTCGCGTGGACGAAGTCCGGCGCCATCGTCCCGGAAAAAATCGACGGCAAATATTGGATGTACTGGCTCGGCACGGCCGCCGACAAGACCGACCAGATGGGGCTCTCCTACTCCAGCGATCTCGTTCACTGGACCGAAGCGACTCAAACACCGATTCTTCCGCGCCGCGCGGGAAAGTTTGACTCGCGCGTCGTCGAACCCGGCCCTCCGCCGATCCTCACCGAGCGCGGCATCGTGCTCATTTATAACGGCGCCGACGACAAGCTTGTCTATCGCACCGCCGTCGCCGTCTTCGACCGGCACGATCCCCGCAAACTGCTCTCCCGCTCCGATGCCCCTATCTTCGTCCCAGAAAAAGAATGGGAGAAGGTTGGCCAAGTCCCCAACGTCGTCTTCGTCGAGGGCATGGTCCGCCATGGCAACCGCTTCTTGTTTTACTACGGCGGCGCGGACAAGCATGTGGGGGTGGCCGAAGCCCCAGCGACTCCTGACGCGAACAAACGATAGGAAGTTCAAGAAAAACTTGAGATCTCTACTCAAAGAGACCAACGACACCCAGCAGTTTTCGTAAAAGCACATTCTAAAAGACTTACAGGCGTCACAGTTTGTAAATGCGCATTCTAAAGGACTTGCAGTGACGGGATTCTCGTCAAGGTGACGGAAGTTCGCTCCGACGAGTTCCAGAATGGGAATTGTTGGTACACACCCGGCAGTTTTCGTATGAGTGGCAAATACAGGGGTTACAGGATACGGAAAATGAAAGAGTGCGCAA
>Ga0137409_10009115_pt1 | contig 10104 bp, 10 predicted proteins | sample CZODoug1_16funga_FD_122059 | JGI IMG/M metagenome (GOLD analysis project Ga0137409, IMG submission 122059) | Vadose zone soil fungal communities from Angelo Coast Range Reserve, California, USA - CZODoug1_16fungal (Hybrid Assembly) | ecosystem: Environmental > Terrestrial > Soil > Vadose zone...
ACCGAAACACGAACGCTGTCATCCTGAGTCGCGCTTAGAAGACTGCCGATGGGGAGTCGGAAGACAGGAAGGCGGCCGCCTGTTTCGTGAAAGACTCCGGATACTGGAACAGAGAGCCATGCCCCGCGTCCGGGTACACGAGGAGACTCGCGTTCGGGAGGTTCTCCGCCAGCCAGTACGAGTTGCGCACCGGAATCATCTCGTCGTGGAAGCCCTGCACGACCAGCGTGGGATGCCTAATGCCCTTCAAGTCGGCAAAGCGCTCGCCCGTGTAGCGCTCCCACTCGCGAAACGCGGCCAGCTGTGCGCCGGCAACGTTCGGCCCGGATGGCGGCTCGCGGTCTTCCTTTCGCTGCATCAGTCTCGCGATGAACGCCTCGCCGGCGGCCTGGCTTGTCGTCGTCGGCGCGAAGAAGATCTTTTGCAGGACGGTGAGCCCGCGATTCTGCGGATTCTGGAGGTGCTTCGCGAGGCTTGGCTTCTCGAGATGCATGATGTCCTCACCGCCGCGCGGAGCCGTGCCAACGAGGATCATCCGACGAAGGATCGAAGGCCGGTCCTGGGCCATTTGTTGGGCGATCACCCCACCGAGCGAGAAACCAAGAACGTCGCAGGTCTTTATGCCAAGTCCGTCAAGAAAGGCCATGGAGTGTTCTGTCATTCCGGCGATCGTCTCCGGGACGTCGCCGGTGGAACGCCCAACGCCAGCGTTGTCGAAGAGGATGACCTCCCGTCCGGAGGCAAGCGGATCAGTCAGCGCTGGATCCCAGTTGTCGAGCGTCCCCGTGAAGTGCTGCAGGCATAACAACGGCAGCCCCGAGCCTTTGCCGAACCGCCGGTAGGCGTAAGAATGGTCGTTCAGCTGAAGGAACTGCGTGGGAGCGGTCGTATTACTCCCGGTCTTCGTCACTGACATGGTCTCTCCGACTGGCGTAGAGGTTGAAGCCACCGCTCACCCATTGCGTGACGATCGACTGGAACTCGGGCGCCCGTTCCTCCCAGACGCAGTGACCGGCCTCGAGAACATCCAAGCGTGCATGCGGGAGCCGTTCCCGCAGGAGCGCCGCGTCTCGAGCGAGGCCGTACGGGTCGTTCCGACCGACCACGATTGCTACGGGTACCTCGATCGACGCAAGGCGGGGCGCCAGTGCTGCCAGGTCTTTCGGGTACGCGCGAACGAGTGCCGCCGACCGCGTCAACCGATCGCCTTCATACGACGCGAGATAGTCGTCGCGGACGAAGGGCGGCACAGCGTATCCGCGAATAGAACTCAAGAAGCCGCCGATGACCTCGACGGCATTTAGAGGCGGCAACGGCTCCGCTTCGATCATCCACTTGAGGGCGCCGTCAACATCGAGTGGGTACACCGTGGCGCCGGCACCCACGATGAGGCTGCGGAAGAGTTTTGGCCGCATGAGCGCGGCAAAGAGGACCGACGGCGATCCGACGTCAAGTCCAACGGCGTGGACCGATGTGAGCCCGAAGGCATCGATCGCCTTCACGATGAACTCGCCCATCTTCTGCGGCGCGAAGAGATCGTCGCGCGCCTCCGACCGCCCGAAGCCGGGAAGGTCGATCGCCAGCACTTCGAACTGTTTGGTCAGCCCGTCCCACACAGGAGCGAACGCGAAGATGCTCTCCGGCCATGGACTGAAGAGCACCACCTTCTCCTGACTCTTCCCTCCCGTGGCGTAGCGCACTTTGAGCCCATCGATGGTCCGCCACGCGACGTCGAAGCCTGGTGATTGCCTCATCAACGCTTGCCGAGTTGCTCGCGCGCCACGGCGACGAGTTCTGCATTGGTGTGCGCCCGGCCGCCAAGACCCCAGCCGCCGTCGGGCGCTTCGGTGAGCAACACCCAAATCCGCTCCTTCACCGACTCATCGGTCGCCGCCGCGGCCACGATCCGCGTCAGTTCGGCGACCACCTTGAGCTGCTTCTCACGATCCAGACCCCCGAAATTGGTGAGCACCTGGACCCGGACGCAGGCGGAGTCTCCGTCAACGTTCGACAGGGTGTCCGGTGCAAGCTCGTGCACGAACGCCGCGGTGTTCTGACGAAACAGCGGGATGTTCGGCACGCGCTCGATTGTCATCACGGCTGTCGCGAGGTCCCGCGCGAGCTTTGCCCGGTCGCGAAAAGTGCCGGCCGGGGCATACACGTCGATCATGGGCATGCTAGTGGCTCGCGCTCTCGATGACCCGGGCGATGTCCTGCGGCCGCGCGATGTACGCGAGATGCCCCGTCGGCACCTCCGTCACGTGCGCATTCATCCGCTTCGCCATGAAGCGCTCGAGCTCCGGATTGATCGCGCGATCCTGCGTTCCGAGGACGTACCAGGACGGCACGGTCTTCCAGGCCGGCGCGACGGCGAGGGGCTCGCCGAGCGCGCTGCCGGCGATCGGCTTCTGCGCCGTCGCGAACGCGCGCGCCTGAGCCGGCGGCAAGCCGTTGGCGAACACCTCGGGATACTTCGCCGGGTCGATGTAGAGGAAGCCGGCCGCGTCCGGGACTAGCGCCTTGCCGAGTCCGAGATCGGGATAGCGTTGTAGCAGCGCGCCGAGCGCCTCACCCGAATCGGGTGCGAACGCATCCACATAGACGAGCGACTTGACGTTGGGATTGCCTGCCGCTGCGGCCGTGATGACCGCGCCACCGTAAGAGTGTCCGACGACGACGAGCGGTCCCTGCTGCGCATCGAGCACGCGCTTTGTCGTCTCGATGTCTTTCGCATAGGAGAAGAGCGAGTTCTGCACCGCCACGACTTTGTAGCCGCGAGCCTGCAGCGCGCGCGTCACGTCGTACCAGCCACTGGCATCCGCCCATGCGCCGTGCACGAGGACGATCGTCGGTTTGGACTGCGCCGAGAGGTGTGCCGCCCCCCCCGATGCGAGAACGGCGAGCGCGACGAGAGCATACCGCATCATGACTCCTCCTTGAGTTGGTCCATCCATTTCCGGATGTAGCGTGAGCAGTTACGCAGCTGCATGCCATCCGCTTCGCAGCGGACCAGAAACCGGACTGTCGCAACGTCGACCAGCCGCACTTCGTCGAGATCGAGCACGACCTGCGGCCCGTGTCGCGACAGGCAGCTCCGCAGCTCACTCAGATGCTCGGCGTCGATCCGCCCGCTCACCCGGAGCACGACCGTGATCTTGAAGGTCATCGCTAGGAGTGGGCATATGTCGCGCCAGCGTGAGGTGATGATCGGGCAGCGACTTACGATTGTGAGACGTGCTGATGCTCAGAAAATGCCGAGCGAGACCTAGCGTGGCCGGAATTTCAGCTTATCGATGCGCAGCGCCCGGATCTTGGAGTCGAGTGTCTGGCGCGGCATGCCGAGCTTTGCGGCCGCGCCCGTGGGCCCGGCGACACGTCCGTTGGTGGCGGCGAGCGCCGCCTCGATCGTGGCCCGCTCCTGCTCCCCGCCCGCCGGAGGGCCTTGCGCCTTCAGCCACGAGTCGTCGATCGAGAATGTCTCACCTTCACACAGCACGACGGCACGCTCGATCACGTTCTGCAGCTCACGGACATTGCCGGGCCAGTCGTACGCCTGCAGGAGTGCCATCGTGCGCTTCTCGATGCGCGTGATCTTCTTGCCGGCGCGCTTCGCGAACCGTTCCACGAGGTACTCGACGAGGACGGGCAGGTCGTCCGCGCGCTGCCGCAGCGCCGGGACCGCGATCGGAAACACATTCAGTCTATAGAATAGATCGGCGCGGAATGCGCCGCGCGCGACCGCCGCCTCGAGATCCTGATTGGTGGCGACGATGACGCGCACGTCCACCGCGATGGGATGACTGCTGCCGACCCGTTCGATTTCCCGCTCCTGCAGGACGCGCAGCAGCGCGACCTGCGTCTCGGCGGGCAGGTCGCCGATTTCATCGAGGAGAATGGTGCCGCCGTCGGCGGCCTCGAACCGTCCCAGGCGTCGCTGCAACGCGCCCGTGAAGGCGCCCTTTTCGTGACCGAAGAGCTCGGACGCAATGAGGGATTGTGGTATGGCCGCGCAGTTCACCCGGATGAACGCCTTCGTGGCCCGTCGCGACCGCTTGTGAATAGCGCGCGCGATGAGCTCCTTGCCGGTACCGGTTTCGCCAAGGATGAGGACCGTCGAATCGGTCGGGGCAACCTTCGCTACCTGGGCCAGCACCGCTCGCAAGGATGCGGACGAGCCCACGATCTCTTCAAACATCGAGGCGCGATCGATGTCTTCGCGCAGCGCGAGATTCTCGTTCTGCGTGCGCTCTTCGGTCCGCTTGCGATCGTCGATGTCGATGGCCGTCGCGTACCAGCGGAGCACCCGGCTCTGGTCGTCGACCAGTGGACGATACCGCACCAGGAACCAGCGGTACTGCCCATCGTGGCGCCGGGCGCGCCACTCGATTTCGAAGGGCACTCCGTGAGACAGTCCCTCATGCCTGGGATCCCTGAGCCGGACGACGTCCTCGGGATGGAAGAGCCGACTGAGGAAATCGCCGGCCAGCACATCGGGCATCGTGAGCCCGGTGTATTCGAGCACCGCCCGGTTGGCGTACAGGACGCCGCCGTCCGGGCTCAGGACAACGATGGACTCAGCGATGGCATCGAGGATCTCAGCCAATTCGAGGGTGGAGGTGCTCATCAAATCAGATATACGCAAGCGTGGCGCACGCGGAAGACGGGTGCCATGTGGGATCGCTTGCTGGTCAAAACGCGGCACTTCAGGCAGAATGGTGATGCACGCTCACTCTTTCACCCCGCAGATCGACCGGGAATCGTAGCAGAATCACCATCGCTAACTATCCGGAGACTGTCCCGTGATCACGCTGCACCCTGGAGCGATCAACGTTCCGGCGAGCAAGCGGCTCGACGATATACAGCGAACGGTACAGCCGCACATCGACGCCATCGCACGGCACCCGGTGTTCCACCGGCTCACCTCCATTACCGCTCTGCGCACGTTCATGGAGCATCACGTGTACGCAGTGTGGGACTTCATGAGTTTGCTGAAGGCCCTGCAGCGCGCCGTGACGTGCATCGAGATTCCCTGGGTCCCGTATGGCGACCCCGCGGTGCGCCGGTTTATCAACGAGATCGTGCGTGACGAGGAGTCCGACCAGGTATGGCGTCCTCGCCGCTCTGTAACGGAGGAGGGAAGCGGATGCGGAAGGGTAAGCAAAACTGCGCGAAGACGGACAGTGACCCGGCATGGGACTGGAGGGAGGCAGCGCGAAGCAAGGCGTTGTCGCCTGGCACAACGCCTGCGAGACCCTGACGCCATGATGCGTGGAGCGTTGCTGGCCATACCGCCGCCGGGTGCGCACATTGAACCGGTTCTCGCGCCGGTACGAGGACAGACGGGAGTTCGCGGTGGCTCGTCCAGGCTGGCGGACGCGCTCGGCGCTGTGGCGGTACGGCTTCGCCGTGCTGGCCGTCGCGGTCGCGACGATCCTAATTGTAGGCTGGCGACAGGTCTTCACGGAGCCTGCCGTGGCTCCGTTTCTGGCCGCCATCCTGCTCACCGGTTGGTACGCGGGTGGGATGCCGGTAGTCCTGAGCACCGCCCTCTCGGTCTTCGCCTATCTCCTTCTCTCCCCAGCGTCATTCCTCGAGTTGAGCTGGCCACTCGCCGTGCGCCTGGTCTGGTTCCTTGCGTTCGCCGGGCTGGCGGCGTGGTTCAGTGCCGCACGGGGGAGGGCCGCCGAGGGGCTCGAGCGCGCGCGCGCCGAGTTGGAAGAGCGCGTGCTCGCCCGCACCGCGGAGCTGCGCCGCAGCCAGGAATACCTGCTCGCCGCTCAGCGCTTGAGCCACACCGGGAGCTGGGCCTGGAATCTCGCCACGGGGGAGATTGTCTGGTCGGAGGAAGGGATCCGCGTCTTGGGACTCGATCCCAACGGACGGCCTTTCAGCGCGAATCACCTCGACCAAATCTGGCACCCGGACGACCGCGAGTTTGCCGCGGAGACCATCGCTGCCGCCCTGCATGAGAAGCGTAGCTACGAGCTCCACGTACGCATCGTGCGACCCGACGGCACCATCCGCTACGTGCATTGCCTGGGCCGGCCGCTGTTCAACGAAGCCGGCGAGCCTGTCGAATACATCGGCATCCTGATCGACGTGACCGCGCGAAAGCGCGCGGCGCGCAAGCTGCGGCGGGCGCGCGAGCAGGCCGCGGCGGCGCGATTCGCGGCGATCCTCGACGAGCGCACGCGCATCGCCCGCGAGCTGCACGACACGCTGCTCCAGGGATTCACCGGGGTGGGGCTGAACCTCGTCGCGGTCACCAACCGCATGGAAGGTCCACCGAAGGTCGTTGCCGCCCTGCGCGACGTGATTGCGTTAGCGCAGCGGACGCTGGAGAACGCGCGCCGTGCCATCTGGGACATACGGCCTCCGCTCTCCGCGGGCAGCGACTTTGTCGCGACGCTGCGGGCCGCGGCGGAGGAAGGCGTGCGCGGGACGGACTTGAGCCTCGAATTTGCCGTCGAGGGTCTCGTCGCAACCGCGGCCCCAGAAATGGAAACCGCGGTATTCCGCGTGGCGCAGGAAGCAATCGCGAACGTCGTGAAACACGCCGCCGCGCGGACCGTTCGCGTGACCCTCACATATGAGCCGACTCGGATGCGGCTTGCCGTCACAGACGACGGTCGGGGATTCGTCGTCGATCCTGACTTCCGGGCGTACGGCGGTCACCTAGGGTTGCTCGGCATGCAGGAGCGCGCCAACCAGGCACGCGGCACCCTCACGGTCCGGAGCTCGCCCGGGCGCGGCACCGAAGTCGTGCTCGTGGTCGCCTCCTCCGGCCCCGGGACCTGAGGGCGAGGTTCAACGCTCCCCAAACGGGGAATTGCCCGATCGTACGCGTAGCCGCTTCTTGATGCTGTGTCGCTCCCTGGAGCGTGACACCGGTGAGTAACCAGGTCCCTAATGCCGTCCCCGCGCGCATCCGCGTTCTCGTCGCCGACGATCATCCGGTGGTGCGGACTGGACTGGCCGCGGTCGTTGCCCAGCAGGCAGACCTCGAGTTGGTGGGCGAGGCGGAGAACGGCGCCCAGGCAGTCGCGCTGTTCCGCGAGCACCAGCCGGATGTCGTCCTGATGGACCTGCGCATGCCGGTGATGGACGGGGTCCAGGCAATTCGCGCGATCACCTCAGAGTTTCCCGCTGCGCACATCATCGCGCTGACGACCTACGAGGGTGATGGCGACATCCGGCGGGCGCTCGATGCGGGAGCCTGGGGATACCTACTCAAAGACATGCTCCTCACGGACGTAATCACCGCGGTGCGCGCCGCGCACCAGGGCGAGCGGGTCATCTCGACTGCTGTGGCCGCCCGGCTCCTCGAGGCTTACGATCTCTTCGACCTCAGCGAGCGGGAACTCGAGGTCTTGAAACTGGTGGCCCGCGGACTGTCCAACAAAGACGTGGCCCGCGCCATCGGCCGGAGCGACGAGACGGCCAAGATTCATCTCAAGAACATCTTCACCAAGCTCGGCGTCACCGACCGCACCGAGGCCGTGACGGTGGCACTCGCCCGCGGCCTGATCCATCTGGACTGACGTCCCCAGAAGGGGGAACGAGAGACTCCCCGTTCTGGGAATACCGACGTCGTCGCCGCTCCCCTAGACCTTCTGATGATGAACCGAGGCGCACCAGCAGACGACGCCGCGACAGCGCGGATTGTCATCGTCGAAGACGTCGCGAATGACGCGGAGCTCATGACCCGCGAGCTGCGGCGCAGCGGTCTCGCGTTTACCCACCGGCACGTGCAGACGGAGGCGGCGCTTCGCCACGAGCTGCGATCCTTCGTGCCGGACATCGTCCTGTCGGATCATTCCCTGCCGCAGTTCAACGCCAGCGACGCGCTCCGCGTGGTGCACGAGGAGTCGCCGCATACGCCCGTGATCATCGTCACCGGGTCGTTGGACGAGGAGACGGCGGCGGACTACATCAAGGCGGGCGCCGCTGACTACATCGTGAAGTACCGTTTACAGCGACTCGGCCCCGCGGTGCGGCGGGCGTTGGCGCTGCGCCAGGCGCTGACCGACGCCGCGCGCGCCGAAGCGGCCCGCGCCCGCAGCGAGCAGCGCTTTCGCAAGCTCGTCGAGTACTCGAGCGACGTGATCACGCTGCTCGACGCCGCGGGGCGGATCGTCTACACCACGCAGGCTCTGCAGCCGACCCTGGGGTACGAGCACGGCGAACTCACGGGACACGACGTTTTCGCGTTGGTGCACCCGGACGACCTCGCGAGCGCTGTGACCCTGTTTCAGGCCGTTGAAGCGTCCAGCCAGAGCGTGGTGCGGGGCGCGCTGCGGGTACGCCACAAGGACGGATCGTGGCGCGACCTGGAGATCGTGGGTGCCAACCATCTCGACGATCCCGTCGTCGAGGCCATCGTCGTGAACTATCGCGACGTTACCGATCGCAAGCGCGCCGAGGCCGCTCTGCGCGCGCTCGAAGAGCAGCAGCGACAGGCGCAGAAGATGGAGGCAGTCGGCCGTCTCGCCAGCGGCGTGGCGCACGACTTCAACAACCTGCTCACGGCAATCCTCGGCTCCACCGATCTGTTGCTGGAGGAGCTTGCCGCGGATCATCCGGGACGCCTCGAGGCGGAAGAGACCCGCAAGGCCGCTTTGCGCGCCGCGGACCTCACGCGGCAGCTGCTTGCTTTCAGCCGCCAGCAGGTGCTAATGCCGCAGGTGCTGGACATCAATGACGTCGTGACGAACGTGGAGACGATGCTGCGCCGGGTCATTGGCGAGCAGGTCGAGGTGCGGACCATCCAGGCCCCGGACATCGGCGCGGTGCGGGCCGATCCCGGCCAGCTCGAGCAGGTCCTGCTCAACCTCGCCGTCAATGGTCGCGATGCGATGCCGCGCGGTGGCCGTTTGACCATCGAGACGACCAATGTCGACCTCGACGACACGTATGCCACGGAGCATACGGCCGTGGCCCCGGGGCGCTACGTCATGTTCGCGGTGAGCGACACCGGCACGGGAATGGACGCGCAGACGCAAGCACGCGTTTTCGAGCCGTTCTTCACAACCAAGGAGAAAGGAAAGGGCACGGGCCTGGGCCTGGCCACCGTGTACGGAATCGTGAAACAGAGTGGCGGCCATATCTGGGTGTACAGCGAGCCCGGGCAGGGCACCACCATGAAGGTGTATCTGCCGCGTGTCGAGGAGGCGATCGAGCCCATCACTGCTTCAGCCCGGCCGAGCGGCCCGCTGCGCGGCTCCGAGACGATCCTGATCGTGGAGGACCAGGAGGAGGTCCGCAACCTCACACGCAGACTGTTGGAGGCTCGGGGCTACCGCGTCCTCGTCGCCGCGAGCGGCGCGGAGGCACTCGAGGTCGCGGCGCCCTCGACTGAGCGGATCGACCTGTTGGTAACGGACGTCATCATGCCGCGCATGAGCGGTCGCGAAGTGGCTCTCTTGCTCGGACCTGCGCACCCGCACATGAAAGTGCTCTTCGTGTCGGGGTACCCCGACGAATCCATCGTCCATCACGGCGTCCTCGATCCTGGCGTGGCGTTCCTGCAGAAGCCATTTACGGCGCAGACACTCGCCCAAAAGGTGCGCGCCGTGCTCGACGCGCCTCGCGACGGCTGAATGGCACGAATCCTCGTTGTCGATGCCGATCAAATCGTTCGACACGCAGTCCGAATCGTTCTTGAGGCGGCCGGCCACGACGTGATGGAAGCAGCCGACGGGGAGGCTGCACGGCGGTTGTGCGGCGAGCGAGGCGCCGATCTCGTGCTGGTGGACTACAGGCCCGAGCCGGAGGGGCTGGAGGTCATCCGGGCACTCCGTGCTGCGATTCCTCGACCGCAGATCGTCGCCATGTCTGGAGGGGGGCGGATCGGACACCGCGACCTACTGAAGGCCGCGTCGGCCCTCGGCGTGGCGTACACGCTCCGCAAGCCGTTCGAACCGAGCGACCTGCTCGCCGCGATTCGCGAACTGCTGGGGGGGCGCGGGCCATGATTCGGAGCCCTTGGGGCAAGCACCTGCGCAGCGAAGGATGACATGCTTAGCGATAGGAACCCATAGCGCGCCGGCGTCGTTCGTGGAGCTACAAGGAGGAAGTCATGAAAACCCCATTCCTATCGTTGCT
>Ga0137409_10009116_pt1 | contig 10104 bp, 7 predicted proteins | sample CZODoug1_16funga_FD_122059 | JGI IMG/M metagenome (GOLD analysis project Ga0137409, IMG submission 122059) | Vadose zone soil fungal communities from Angelo Coast Range Reserve, California, USA - CZODoug1_16fungal (Hybrid Assembly) | ecosystem: Environmental > Terrestrial > Soil > Vadose zone...
TCGCGCGCTACGGCGGCGACAGGTGCGGAAACCCACGCGGGTAAGCTCATCGCAAATTTTCTCAGCCGCCGATTTTCATTGCATTCTTGAACGTCGGCGACAACCATGACGGCAACTGTGCCACCTCGCGAGTTACATCGCGCCGAAACGTTGCGCGCGGCCGAGCGGCAAGCGGCAGCGACACTGGCCGCGGGCACGTTGATGCAGCGCGCTGGTGCGGCCGCGGCCGATTGGATCGTCGCGCAAGGCGCACGGTCCGTGCGCATCATTTGCGGCCCTGGCAACAATGGCGGTGACGGCTACGTTTGCGCCGCTGAGCTCAAGCGCCTGGGCGCGGATGTCGCGTGCGTCGCTCTCGCGGCACCGACCACGGATGATGCCCGTGCCGCGGCGGCACGCTGGCGTGACGGCGGCGGCACGCTGTTAGCGCAGATCGATGACGCTGCCGGCGCCGACCTGCTGGTCGATGCGATCTTCGGCATCGGTCTGGCGCGGCCGCTGCACGGGGTGTTCCTGGCAGCGGCGCGCTGGCTCAATCAGCAATCGTGCCGCGTGGTTGCGCTCGATGTGCCCAGTGGCCTGGACGCGGATACGGGCGCGTGGGTAGCGGGCGGCGTGGGCGATGCGGACGACCTGGGCGTGATCGCCGACGCCACATTGACTTTTATCGCCGACAAGCCCGGCTTGCACACCGGTGACGGCTGCGATGCCGCGGGCGAGGTCGTGGTGTTCGACCTTGCGCTGACGATCCGAGGTTCCGCGCTGCGTTTGACGGCCGTCACTGATTTTGCCGCGCTGCTGGTTCCGCGCCGACGCAATTCACACAAGGGAACCTATGGCGACGTGCTCGTGGTGGGCGGCGGCCGCGGCATGGTCGGCGCGCCTGTTCTCGGTGCGCGCGCGGCGCTGCGCCTGGGCGCCGGGCGTGTCTTCGTTCACCTCATCGGCTCTTCTCAGTCTCGTTTCGATCCGGCGCAGCCGGAACTGATGTTTCGTGCCGCCGATGGAATTCCCGATGCTTGCGTGCAGGTGGTCGGTTGCGGCCTGGGCACGGACGCGTTGGCAGCCGAGGCACTCGCGCACTCACTGGCGCGGGCCGAACAGCGCGCCGCTCATCTGGTGCTCGATGCCGATGCGTTGAACCTGCTCGCTACGCGCGCGCCGGCGTGGCGCGCGCCCGCCCCGCGGGCCGGCGCGAGAATCGTGTTGACGCCGCATCCGCTCGAGGCCGCGCGCTTGCTCGCCATCGATGCCGCGTCAGTGCAACGCGATCGCATCGGCGCTGCGTGCCGCCTAGCCGTCGCCTCGGCTTGCATCGTTGTCTTGAAAGGCGCAGGAACGGTGATAGCGACCCCCGATGGCAGGACCTGGATCAATCCGACCGGCGGCCCGGCACTTGCCTCAGCGGGGACCGGCGATGTGTTGTCGGGAATGATCGGCGCGATGCTCGCGCAGGGTAAAGACGCGGTTGCGGCAGTTCTGGCTGCGGTCTGGTTGCACGGCGCGGCAGCCGATGATCACGGCGGCGATGTCGGCCTGGTCGCGTCCGATATCGCGCCTCGCGCTGCGACGCGTCTTGCTGCGCTACGCAAGAACGCATCGATCATCGGTGCCCGTCGCCGGTGAACGTCAACAACGGACGCTCGTTGAACGGTTGGACCAAGGAGCAGCCGCGCGGCACGCGGCGATGCCCGTGTCCGGTTCAATCGGCGTCAATGCGCCCCGCGTTCAGTTCAATCCGGCGGTCGCACATCGCGGCAAGTTTCGCTTCGTGCGTGACCAACACCAGTGTTGATCCTTGTTCGCGATTGAGTTCGAACAGCAGCTCGATTACGGCCTCACCCGTGCGCACGTCGAGACTGCCGGTCGGTTCATCGGCGAGAAGAATCGGCGGTCGCGAGACGAAGGCGCGCGCCAATGCAACCCGTTGCTGCTCGCCGCCGGAAAGATATTTCGGGTAGTGCGCCAGGCGTTCCGCGAGACCTACGCGAGCGAGCAGATCGCGCGCTTGTTGTAGCGGTTCCCCGGTGACACGTCCGTTGGGCGCTAACTCCAGCGGCAACACGACGTTTTCCAGTGCGGTCAGATGCGGCAGCAGCTGAAACGACTGGAACACAAAGCCAATCGTTTCGGCGCGCAATGCGGCGCGGCCATCCTCGTCAAGCGCAAAAAGATCTTTGCCGAAAATCCGCACATCGCCCGAGGTCGGCGTGTCGAGCCCGGCGAGCAGTCCCAGCAGCGTCGACTTGCCCGAACCTGAGGGGCCGGTCATCGCCACGGTTTCGCCGGCCGCGACACTCAGATTGATATCATCGAGAATCGTCAAGCGGCCAGTCGCATCCTGCACGATCTTGCTCAGGGCATGGGCCCGCAGCGCCGGATCGGTTGTGCGCGCCATGCTGTTGGTGTTGTCCTTGAGAGTGGCAACCATCTACGTTCGAAATCTGCAAACTTTGCGATTGAGCGCGCGGCGCGCGTTAACGAGCGTGCTTTGCGGCGCGTTGCTTGTGGGATCGTCCGCAGCGCTCGCACCAGCACATGCGGGGGCGAGCGCAGAAACTCAAGCCCAAGTTTTGTCCAGGTCGGCGCGGCGCGTGGTGCTGATCGTCGGCGACAGCCTGTCGGCCGAATACGGCCTTGCACGAAATGTCGGCTGGGTCAAACTGCTCGGTGACCGCCTCGCTGAGGAAGCGACGCCACCTCCGCAATCAGCGAGGCCAGCGAATGCAGTGCCAACGGCGTCGGAGTATAGCGTCGTCAACGCCAGCATCAGCGGCGAGACAACGAGCGGCGGCCGCACGCGCTTGCCGGCGCTGCTGCGTCAATATCAACCGGCCGTGGTGGTGATCGAACTGGGCGCCAACGACGGACTGCGCGGACTGTCGCTGCCGGCGCTGCGCGACAACCTGCGCGCGATGATTCGCGCCAGTCGCGAAGCGCGCGCGCGCGTGTTGCTGATCGGCATTCAGATCCCGCCCAATTACGGCCGCGACTACGCGCAAGGCCTGGTCGCCATTTACGCGGACCTCGCGCGGGAAGAGAACGTTGCGCTGGTTCCGTTCCTGCTTGCGGGCTTTGCTGATCAGCTCGACTTGTTCCAGGCCGATCGCGTGCATCCGACGGCGCAGGCGCAACCGAAGATTCTGGCCAATGTCTGGCCGCATCTGCGTCCGCTGCTTGCCGTACAAAGGCAATGACAACCGCGATGACAACCGCGCTGGGCCCTTCGTGATGGCGGCGCCGCCGGCAGCGCCGCGGCCCGGTGCAATCGATTGCGAACGAGCGCTGGCGTCGCTGCGCGAGTTCGATGCGATTCTCGATGTTCGTTCGCCCTCGGAGTTCGCTGACGATCACATTCCAGGGGCGCTCAGCGCGCCGGTGCTGTCGGACGCGCAGCGCGCCGAGGTCGGCACGCTGCACCAGCAGGTTTCGAGCTTTGCCGCGCGCAAGCGCGGCGCCGCACTGGTCGCGCGCAACATCGCCCAGTTGCTCGATGATGGATTGTCCGACCATGGGCGACAGTGGCGCCCGCTCGTCTATTGCTGGCGCGGCGGTAGTCGCAGCGCGGCGTTGACGCATGTGCTGGAGCGCATCGGTTGGCCGGCGCGCCAGCTTCAAGGCGGCTATCGCGCCTATCGCCGGCACGTGTTGGCGGCACTCGACGAATTACCCCCGCTATTTCGCTACCGTGTGATCTGCGGCACGACGGGCAGCGGCAAGAGCCGCCTGCTGCAGCATCTGCACGAGGCCAACGCACAGGTGCTGGATCTCGAACTCCTGGCGCAGCACCGCGGTTCGGTCCTCGGCGCACTGCCAGAGCAACCACAGCCGAGCCAAAGGTGGTTTGAGTCGCAGGTCTGGAGCGCACTGCGCGGCTTCGTTCCGCAGCAACCTGTGTACGTCGAGTCAGAGAGCAGCAAGGTCGGCAATCTGCGCGTGCCGCCCCGAATGCTCGAAGCAATGCGCGCAGGCGAGTGTCTGCATCTGCAACTGCCGGTGGCGGCGCGCGTGCGACTGCTGCGCGACGAGTACCTGCATTTCGAACGGGATCCGGACGCGCTGTGCCGCCAGCTTGCCTGCCTGACATCGCTGCACGGTCACGCGCGCGTAAGGGCGTGGCAATTGCTGGCGCGCAGCGCGCGCTGGGATGAACTCGTAGAAAGCCTGCTCGTCGAGCACTACGATCCGGCCTATTGGCGCTCGCTCGCTCGCAATTTCGCCGCAAAGGTTGCCGGCGATGAAGTGCAGCTCGCCGATGGCAGCAACGCCGAATTCATTGCTTTGGCGCAGTCAATGACGCAGTCCTGGTCGAGCGAGCAACGCGCCACATTAAGAATTGACCCATCAATTGCTGCGCGCTGACCGCGTAGTGGCGGGGACCGGCGCGCCGCGCCCGCGTCCAGTGCCTCGCATCCGCGCCGGCGGACGTGGCTCCCTGCTGCGGCACCTTCCTTATTCCGACTTTTGGCCCGCTGCGGTGGCCACAGTGCGATATTGCGGCGACAGAACGACCGCGTCATTCTTCTGCTTGACCGCATTCATGTAGGCCAAGTCATCGGCCGCGGCCGCTTGCTGCGCAAATCCGCGCGCCGGGTCGTTCGCGGTTTCCGCTTTGGTCGCGTCGGCCGCCGGCATCTTCGCCGAGAGGACGTGGAAAATCGCGTAGCCTGCGTCGCTCTCGGCGCCGACGTAGACCGGTAGTTTGTCGCCGGACGCGCGCATCACTGCGCTGAGCGCGGCGGCCGCCAGGCCTTGCGGTTGCTGGCGCGCGATCGTGCGCGGCGCCGCGAAGCCCGCGTCGTCCCCTTGTTGCGCGAGCTCCGCCAGCTTCCGCTCGCCGGCCGCGCGCGCCAGTTTGGTCGCCTCTTCGCGCTGCAGACGCTCGCGAATCTGCGGCGTCACCGCGGCCAACGGCGGCTGAGTGGCGGCGTGATGCTCGAGCACGCGCGCCGTTACCAACGTATTCGGCGAAACCTCGATCGCCTCGATGTTGCGCTTTTTTTGCACAGCATCGTCGCCGAACAGCGCTTGCACGACCCGCGCGTTGAACACGGGCGGCACACCCGCACGTGTGGCGGCGCTAGTACGCGCGATCTTTTCGACCGTCTGGATTTTCAGCCCCAGCTTGTCCGCCACCGGCTGCAGGCTGTCGCTCTGTTCGAACGAGATGTTGGTGAATTGCTCGGCCGCATCGATATAGCGCTTCTGTGCTTCGGCCTTTTTCCAAGCGTCCTCGAGCTCGGGCCGCGCCTGCCCGAAGCTCTTGGCCTCGGGCGCTTCGATCAGGATATGGCTCACCGAGCGCTCCTCGGTACCGTCGTCGGCCTTGCGGACTTGGTCCAGGCGCATGATGTGGAAGCCGAACTGCGTTTCAACCAGCGCCGGCGCCAGCGCGCCGGGTTTCAGCGCAAAGGCCGCATCCTCGAAGGGCTTGACCATCATGCCGCGGCGAAAGAAACCTAGATCTCCGCCCTTGCCCGCCGAGCCCGGATCCTGTGAGTTGGCGCGTGCCAGGTCGGAGAAATTTGCCGGCGCTTTTTTTACCTGCGCCAGCAAGGCGTCGGCTTTTGCGCGCGCCTCTTCCCGTTGCTTGAATTTGGGCGCGACGTTCTGCTCGTAGCTCGCCTTGATCTCCGCCTCGGGCGCGGTCAGGCGCGCCGCCACATCGGCCAACGTGAGCACTACGTATTCCGCGCGCACGCTCTCGGCAATTTCAAAGTCCTTGGCGTGGGCCTCGTAATACGCGCGCACGGCATCGTCGCTGATCGTGACCTTGCTCGTGAACGCGGCCGCGTCGAAGCGCAACTCGCGGATTTCGCGCTGCTCCTGCAACAGGCGCTGTAGTCGGCTCGCCACGTCTTTCGGCAAAAATGCGCTTTCGCCCACCGCGGTGCGCAATAGGCGCCGGCGTTCGTCGCGCGGGATCAGCTCATCGAGCCCGGCGGCGGTGACTCCATTGGCGCGCGCGATCTCCTCCTTCTTCGCCAGGCTGAACTTGCCGTCGTCCTGGAACGCGGGATTGGTGCGATAAAGCTCGGCCAGCTGCGCGTCGCTGTAGATCACGCGGTCGCGCACAGCCTCCTGGTCTAGCGCGCGATCGGCGAGCAAACCATCGAGCGTCGCGGCGCGTGCCTGCGGCGTATCGAACATCTTCGGATCGACGTTCTGGCCGAACATGCGCACCATCTGTTCGATCCGCTGGCGCTGCGCGATGTCCAGCTCCTGCTCCGATATCGCCTGGCTCCCGACCCGGGCGATGCCGCTGTCATTCTCGACGAAGCGCGTGTAGCTGTAGTAGACGCCGCTGGCGATGAATGAAGGGAACACCAACACCATCAGGAACACCATGATCCAGCGGCGAGATGTACGGATCGATTCAAACATGGTTGCGTCCCGTCAGAAGCGCCGCATCGTGGACCACGCAGACGACATTCGAGTTGCTGCGCTCAAAAGACGGCGCGCGCACGAGAACCGTCCGCGGCGGCGATTGGCGACGGTGAGGTAAAGCGGTGAAAAGAAATTCAATCGGGATGGCATCCGGGGCGCAGGTCGTGCCCGATAAAAAAAAGGCGAACTGCGGTTCGCCCTTCTTGGCCCGGTACCCGCTGGCACCGGCGCGCTACTCGTGATTGGCGGAGTGGACGGGACTCGAACCCGCGACCCCCGGCGTGACAGGCCGGTATTCTAACCGACTGAACTACCACTCCTGATCCTGCAGCTCAAACAAAATACGCGGCAACACACTAGCGCGAACTCGATACCGGGGTGGTGGGTGCTGAGAGTCTCGAACTCCCGACCTACGCCTTGTAAGGGCGCCGCTCTACCAACTGAGCTAAGCACCCTGCCAAATTCCGCAAAAGCGCCAGGCACCGATTCGTTGACATTCGCCAAACGCCGGCTGCCTCTCGCATATCTTCGCAATTTGATAGCGAAGAAAACGCGCTGCCAATGTGGCGCCAAGCGAACACTAGTTTAACGAATCCTTTAGAGCCTTGCCAGGCCGAAACTTCGGCACCTTGGCCGCGCGAATCGTGATCGACTTTTTCGTGCGTGGGTTGCGGCCGATGCGCTCCTTGCGTTCGCTCACCATGAAAGTTCCGAATCCCACCAGGGTCACGGAATTGCCCTTCTTGAGCGAAGCGCGAATGCCCGCAAAGACGGCTTCGAGTGCCCGGCCCGCGGCCGCTTTCGAGATGTCGGCGCGCTTGGCAATGTGATCGATCAGGTCGGTCTTGTTCACTTGGGCCCCCTCGTGGGTTTCATGTTCTTCATGCCAACTTGTTCTTGGTGGCGAGCCGCACAAAAGCGAATGCGTGCGCACCTGCGCCAGATTGCGAGCGATTGCGAGTGCTGACGACCAGTCGCCACCAACATCGTTCTCACTCGCGGTAGCAGTTCGGCTGCTGCTACGAGAGTAATTCAACCGCGCAGGGGTGGGAGTGTCAAGACCAATCGCGCGTCTTGTGCGCGAACTTGCAGCAGATCAGCGTTGCGCCGACGTGAATCAGCGTCACGCCGCGTCGATCGCCGTCGTCAATGCTTGATGACTTCACTCGCCTGCGCCGCAGGTACAACGGCCGCCGGCGCCACCGCTGCAACCGCCGCTGCAGTGTCGTCGTCGGGTAACGGCACCGGCCGCCGTTGCAATGTGAGCTCGAGGACCTTGTCGATCCACCTAACCGGCACGATTTCCATCCGGCTCTTTACGTTGTCAGGAATATCCGGCAGATCTTTTACGTTTTCATCCGGAATCAACACTGTCTTGATGCCGCCGCGCAACGCGGCCAACAGCTTTTCCTTCAGTCCGCCAATGCCCAGGACTTCGCCGCGCAGCGTGATCTCGCCGGTCATTGCCACGTCGGGCCGCACCGGAATTCCAGTCAAGGTCGACACGAACGCCGTCGTGATCGCGGTACCCGCGCTCGGTCCATCCTTTGGCGTAGCGCCCTCGGGAAGATGAATGTGGATATCGCTCTTGTCGAAAACTTCATCCTTGATGCCGAGGCGACGCGCGCGGCTGCGCACCACCGTCCGCGCCGCTTCAACGGACTCTTTCATTACATCGCCAAGCGAACCGGTGCGAATGATGTTGCCCTTGCCCGGCATGGTCGTGGCTTCGATTGTCAGTAGTTCGCCGCCCACCTCGGTCCAGGCGAGTCCGGTGACCTGCCCCACCTGCGCTTCTTTCTCCGCGACACCGAACGAGTAACGCCGAACGCCGAGGTACTTGTCGAGATTGCGAGGGGTCACGCGCGTGCGACCGCTTTCTTCCTTCAGCAGCGCGTTCTTGACAACTTTCCGGCAGATCTTCGACAGTTCCCGCTCGAGCGCGCGCACGCCCGCCTCGCGCGTGAAATAGCGCACGATGTCGCGGACCGCCGCCTCGGACACCTCGAGCTCTTCTTTCTTGACGCCGTTGTTGCGCATCTGTTTGGGCAGCAGATAGCGCAGCGCAATGTTGGTCTTCTCGTCTTCCGTATACCCAGACAACCGGATCACCTCCATCCGATCGAGCAGTGGCGGCGGGATGTTCATCGTGTTGGCCGTGGCGACGAACATCACGTCCGACAGGTCGTAATCGACCTCGACATAGTGGTCGACGAATGTGTGGTTCTGCTCGGGGTCGAGCACCTCCAGCAGCGCCGACGAAGGATCGCCGCGAAAGTCCTGTCCCATCTTGTCCACTTCATCGAGCAGGTACAGCGGATTGCGCACGCCCACCTTGGACAGGTTCTGCAGAATCTTGCCCGGCATCGAACCGATATAGGTACGGCGATGACCGCGAATTTCCGCCTCATCGCGCACACCGCCCAGCGCCATGCGCACGAACTTGCGATTGGTCGCCTTGGCAATCGACTGGCCCAGCGAGGTCTTACCCACACCCGGCGCGCCAACCAGGCACAGGATCGGCGCTTTTAGCCGATCAACCCGCTGCTGCACGGCCAGGTATTCAACGATGCGCTCCTTGACCTTCTCCAAACCGTAGTGGTCTTCGTCCAAGATCTTTTGCGCGTTGGCCAGATCGTGATTGATCTTGCTGCGCTTCTTCCACGGTAGATTGACCAACACATCGATGTAGTTGCGCACCACCGTCGCTTCCGCGGACATCGGCGACATCAGCTTGAGCTTCTTCAATTCGCCTTCGGCTTTTTCGCGCGCCTGCTTGGGCATGCGCGCCGACTTGACCTTCTTGTCGAGGTCGTCCAGATCGGCGCCTTCTTCACCTTCGCCGAGTTCCTTCTGGATCGCCTTGACCTGTTCATTCAGGTAGTACTCGCGCTGGCTCTTCTCCATCTGCCGCTTGACCCGGCCGCGGATGCGTTTCTCGACCTGCAGAATGTCGATTTCCGTCTCCAGCTGCGAAAGCAGGTGCTCGAGTCGCGCCTTGACCTCGAACATCTCCAGCACCTGCTGCTTCTGCTCGAGCTTGAGCGGCAGATGTGCGGCGATCGTATCCGCCAGGCGCCCGGCCTCTTCGATTCCCGCAAGCGAAGTGAGGATCTCAGGCGGGATTTTCTTGTTCAGCTTCACGTACTGGTCGAACTGAGCGATCAGCGCCCGGCGCATGGCCTCGATCTCGGTGACGTCTCCCGCGTCGGCCGGGACGGCCGTGGCCTCGGAAACGTAATGGCTGCGCATATCATCGATGCTCTGGATCCGGGCGCGCTGGCTGCCTTCCACCAGCACCTTGACGGTGCCGTCGGGGAGTTTGAGCATTTGCAGGATGTTCGAAATGCAGCCGATCTTGTACAGGTCCTCGGCGGTGGGCTCGTCCTTGGCCGCGGATTTCTGTGCAACGAGCAGGATGCTCTTGCCCGCTTCCATGGCGATTTCCATCGCCTTGATCGACTTTGGCCGTCCGACAAAGAGCGGGATGACCATGTGCGGGAACACGACCACGTCCCGCAGCGGCAGCAGCGGATACTGGTTCGGTGCGGATGCGATCTCGTTTGCCATGGCGTTCCCGGGGGAAAGAATCAAAAGCTACATTGGGGCGATGCGCCCCCGTTCAAGCCGCGCCCCGCCGGGGGACGACAGCCGTCGCTCAAGCCGTGCCCGCCACCTTCGGCGGTTCGGTGTAGATGAGAAGGGGCTTGCCCTCGC
>Ga0137409_10009118_pt1 | contig 10101 bp, 10 predicted proteins | sample CZODoug1_16funga_FD_122059 | JGI IMG/M metagenome (GOLD analysis project Ga0137409, IMG submission 122059) | Vadose zone soil fungal communities from Angelo Coast Range Reserve, California, USA - CZODoug1_16fungal (Hybrid Assembly) | ecosystem: Environmental > Terrestrial > Soil > Vadose zone...
GCCCCGCAACGGTCCTCATTCGAACGGGCCGGAGCTACCGCCAAGCCAGGAGACCGGCGAAGTTCGCAGCCGTGCGATTCATTTTGCTCGCACCGGACAACCTTCAACTCCCGCGCGAGAGGGAGCGGAGGATAAAATGAAAACGATTCTTCTTCGAACTCCCATTCTTTTCTTCGCAGTCTCTGTAGTTAGCTTTTCCTTGCAAGCACAAAACAATCCACCTGATGCGCATCTTTCAGGAAAGCTCATCGACGCAAGCGGCGCTGGTGTCGGCGGTGTCCAAGTGACCGCTAGCCCGGAAGGCCAACCAAATGCACAGATTTGGTCAGCCATCTCCGCCACGGTCGGCGAATACTCCCTTTCGGTTCCAGCAGGCCGTTACCGCGTGCAATTCAATCGGCCTGCGTTTGTGCCTCGTGATTTCATTCTAGATCTTGTTGCAGGCGTGTCGCGCACACTTAGTCTCCGGCTCGATCTTGAGCGTCTTTCGTCCAGTGTCGTCGTAACCGCGCAAGCGGAACCCACTTTGGCACAGGAGACGACCGCGCCGGTGACAATGATCACGCACGAAGAGATTGCTGCCCGGCAAGCGGCCTCGCTGCCGGATTTGCTTTTATTCGCCCCGGGCATTTCGATTGGCCGGACGGGTGCCGAAGGGGGGACAGCTTCCATTTTCCTCAACGGCGGAAATTCCAATTTCACTAAGGTGCTTATCGATGGCACCCCCGTCAATCCGCCCGGTGGCGCTGTGGACTTCTCGAACCTCACCCTCGACAACATTGACAAAGTCGAGATTGTCCGCGGCGCAGAGAGCGCCATTTACGGCACGGACGCGGTCTCCGGTGTGATTCAGATGTTTACGCATCGCGGCACGACTCGCGTTCCCGAATTCAGCGTTTTTGGTGAAGGTGGTAGCTTCTCCACGGGACGCGGCGGCGGCCAGTTCAGCGGCTTGCTGGGCGCATTCGATTATTCCGCCGCGGCTTCCTACCTGCAAACCGCCGGGCAAGGTCCCAATGATGATTTCCTCAACCGCACGCTCTCCGGAAATTTCGGCAATGCCTTCCGCGATTCAAACCGGCTTCGTCTCTCGCTACGCAACAACACCAGCGAAGCGGGAATTCCTGGCGAAATAGTCTTCGAGCCTCCGAGCCGCTACCAGCGCTACGCACTCCATGTTTTCGACGCGAACGCCCGCTGGGACTTCACCACTGGCACTCATTGGCATCACCAAATCAGCGGCGGTGAATCCTACAACCGCCAACACAGCTTCAATCCCAAGCAGAGTTTCTTCGCCACCGACCCGTTTGCCCGCTGTCCTCAGAAGAATCCTCAATCCGTCCCTACTGCGGAATTCTGCGATTTCACTTCAGACAATCACTACGAGTACAACCGGGCAAACGTGGGCGCACAAACCAGCTATCTCCTGCCGAAATTTGGTGCTACCGCCGGCTATCAATACGAAGTAGAGAATGCCTCCATACCCTCCCTGAATGTCCGCCACGTACGTCGCAACAAGCAGGGTGGCTTCGTCGACTTCCACTACCTGCCGCTTTCGCGTCTGTCTCTGGATTTCGGTGCACGCGCCGAAGCGAACGCGAATTTCGGCACCCGCGTCGTTCCACGTGTTGGCGCGTCTCTCGCCTTGCGTTACGGAATGGGTTTTTGGGGAGATACGCGCTATCGCGTCTTCTACGGACAGGGCATCAAGGAACCGCGTTTTGACCAGCTTTATGACGACCAATTTGGCGATTTCGGGAATCCGTCTCTCAAGCCTGAAGCCAGCAAAAATTGGAGCACCGGCATCGAGCAAAAGCTCGCAAACGACCGCGTCAAATTCTCCGGCGAGTACTTCTCAAATCGTTTCTACAACATCATCAGCTTTGCCTTCTGTTCTCCCTTGCCACCGCCCGCTCCTTCGACCTCCAACTCGTGCGGCGTCAGCTTCCCGAACGCACCGCCCAGTTTTGGATATTTCTTCAACACTGATCGTGCCCGCGCTCGCGGAACAAACGTCGCCGTTGAGGCCCGCCCACTTCACTGGCTGATGCTCATCGGCAATTATTCCTATGTCGATAGTCTCGTGATCAGCGCACCCAACGCTTTCGACCCTTCGGAGCAACCTGGCAACCGTTTGATCCGCCGGCCTCCCCATTCGGGCTCAATGACCATGAACGCAGCGTTCCATCACCTCAACGTCTCGTTCGCCGGCTACTTCACCGGTGTGCGTACCGACAGCGATTTCCTCAGTTTCGCCATTGGCAATACTTGTTTTGGCCCCTGTGTGAACAGGAATCCTGGGTACGCGCGTTTCGATCTGGCCACCCGCTACGAATTCGCACGCGGTGTCTCCTTGTATGCGCGGTCGACAAATCTCTTCGACAAGAAATATCAGGACGTCGTCGGATTCCCCGCACTCGGCCGCGACGTCCGACTCGGCATGAGCTACCGCTTCAGCGGTCGTAACTAAAATTATCCTGAGGCTTCAATCTTTTCTCTTTACTGAGAACCGCAAACTGACCACTGACCACTCCAAATGAACACACCCGAACCCATCCTCTTCTGCTGGAGCGGCGGCAAAGACAGCGCCATGGCGCTGCACACGCTGCTCCAACAGAAACACTTCCGAGTCGTTGCCCTTCTCACCACTGTCACGGAAGGCTACGACCGCATCGCCATGCACGGTGTTCGCCGCGAACTCCTCCGGCGGCAGGCGGAGTCACTCTGCCTGCCGCTGCACGAAGTCGGCATTCCCCCGCAATGCGTTAATCCCGTCTACGAAGCGCGCATGGAAGAAGCTCTCCGCCTCTTCTACAACCAAGGCGTCCGCAAAGTCGCCTTCGGCGATATCTTTCTTGAAGACCTCCGCGCCTACCGCGAGAAAAACCTCGCCCGCATCGGCATGACCGCGCTCTTCCCCATATGGAAACGCGATACGCGCGAATTAATCCACCACTTCCAGGAGCAGCATTTCCGTGCCGTCGCCGTCTGCGTCGACTCCAAAGTTCTCGATCCCAGCTTCGCCGGCCGCGAACTGGACGATTCCTTCTTCCGCGATCTTCCGCCCCACGCCGACCCTTGCGGCGAAAACGGCGAGTTCCACACTTTCGTCTTCGATGGCCCGATTTTTCAATCTCCCATCCCTATTCGAACGGGAGAAGTTGTGAATCGCGATGGCTTTGTGTTTTGCGATCTATTGCCGCAAATGGAGGAAGCAACAAAATGAACGCCGAAATGTCTCAAAAAGAAAATCTGCTCTACCGCACGCTGCCCGCTCTCGCGCTGATTCTGCTTGCCGCCGCCCTACGCATCGCTCCGCACCCCTGGAATTTCACGCCCGTCGGCGCGATGGCGCTCTTCTCCGGTGCCGTTCTGCGTGACCGCCGCCTCGCGTTTTTCTTTCCCCTTCTCGCGCTCTTCCTCGGCGACATTTTCATCGGCTTCCACAAATTAATCCCCCTCGTCTATGCCAGCTTCCTCGTCAACGTTGCCATTGGCCTCTGGCTGCGCGACCGCTGCACCATCGCCCGCATCACTCTCGCCACGCTCCTCGGCGCCGTCCAGTTTTTCATCGTCACGAATTTCGCCGTCTGGCAATTCCTGAGCGGCTACCCACATACCACTTCCGGCCTCGCCGCTTGCTACATCGCCGGCATTCCGTTCTTCTGGAACACTCTGGCGGGCGACGCATTCTACGCCGCATTGCTGTTCGGCAGCTACGCCTTTGCAGAGCGTTTCATTCCGGCCTCGCAGCGCTCCACTCAAAGCGCGTCATCCTGAGCGAAGCGAATTGGCAGACGTTGTAGGGGCGAACTTTAGTTCGCCCTTCGCTCTGCTATAATCTTCGTTCGATCATGGCGAAATCCACTCCAGAGGAAACGTCCATCGCCCCCGAAGTCCTGGCGAAATACGAGCCCGTCATCGGCTTGGAAGTCCACGTCCAGCTCCTCACCAGGACAAAGATCTTCTGCGGCTGCTCGACGCGCTTCGGCGATCCACCCAACACCAACGTCTGCCCGGTGTGCCTCGGCTTGCCCGGAACTCTGCCCGTGCTCAACAAACGCGCCGTCGAAATGGCCATGCGCGCCTCGCTGGCGCTGAATTGCACGGTCCACGACCATTCGCGCTTCGCCCGGAAAAACTACTTCTACCCGGACCTGCCCAAGGGCTATCAAATCTCGCAATACGAATTGCCGCTCGCTACCGGCGGCTGGCTCGAAGTCGAAGTTGGCGACGCCAAAAAGCGTATCGGCATCACGCGCCTACACCTCGAAGAAGACGCCGCAAAAAATCTTCACGAAGGCTTCGCGCAATCCGCCCAGAAAACCTACATCGACTACAACCGCTGCGGCACCCCGCTCAGCGAAATCGTCTCCGAACCGGATATGCGCACGCCCGAAGAGGCCTACGCCTACCTCACCACGCTCCGCCAGATTCTCCTCTACACCGGCGTCAGCGATTGCAATATGGAAGAAGGCTCATTGCGCTGCGATGCCAACGTAAGTGTCCGCCCGCGTGGCTCAAAAGAGTTCGGCACCAAGGTCGAAGTAAAAAACCTCAACTCCTTCCGATATTTGCAAAAAGCGCTGGAATACGAGATCGAGCGCCACATCGGAGTCCTCGAATCCGGCGGCCGCATCGGGCAGGAGACGCGCCTCTGGAACCAAGCCGAAGGCCACACCGTCTCCATGCGTTCGAAAGAAAAGGCCCACGACTACCGCTATTTCCCGGAGCCGGACCTGCTCCCCGTCCACGTCAGCGCCGCCTGGCGCGATGAAGTTCTTCGCACGCTCCCCGAACTGCCTGAAGCCAAGCGCGCCCGCTTCGTCAGCTCCTTCGGCATTACGCCTTACGACGCCGAAGTCCTCACCAACACGCAAGCGCTCGCCGATTATTTCGAATCCGTCGTCAAAGCTGGAGCCCCAGGCAAAGCCGCCGCCAACTGGATGCAGACCGAACTTCTTCGCGGCTTAAAAGATTCCGGCGAGGAAATTGACGCGAGCCCAGTCTCGCCCGCTGCCCTAGCTGAATTGGTGAAGCTCGTCGAATCCGGCAAGATTACCGGCGCCGTCGGGAAAAAAGTCTTCGCCACCATGTTCGAATCCGGACGCGGCGCAGCGGAGATTGTCGCAGCCGAAGGCCTCGGCGCGCAGGTGAGCGATACCGCCATCGAACAAGCCGCGCGCGAAATCATCTCAAAGGACCCTGCGAACGTCGCCAAGTTCAAATCCGGCAACGAAGGCGTCTTCAAGTTTTTTGTTGGCCAAGTCATGAAGGCCACGCGCGGCCAAGCCAACCCCCAGGCCGTCAACGACATCCTCCGCAAGCTGCTCTCCTGACCCTGTAGCTCAGGCCTTCAAGCCTGAGGATTTTGGGAGTGCGGCGGCTCGCCGCCGCTTTTCCGTCGTCTCCAGCCTTACTGCCACCGCAACCGTCTGTTCATCCTTAGGCCATCTAACTAGGATCGCCAATCAAACTGTCCCGGCATTGTCGCCAAGATTCGGCCCACGGTGGAAACATCTCGACGTATACTGCGTCTTAGTTGTAGGGACGGCCTTCCGAGGCCGTCCGCTTTCTCTTTCAAGGTCTAGCGAAGGAAATTCCATGCTCAAAATCGGCGCCAAAGCCCCCGCGTTCCGCCTCAAATCCGACGAAGGCAAAGAAGTCGCGCTCAAAGACTTCGCAGGCCGGCGTGTCCTCCTCTTTCTCTTCCCCAAAGCCAACACCTCCGGTTGAACGATAGAAGCGTCCGAGTTTCGTGACGCAAAAGAAGACTTCGACAAGCTCGGAGTCGCCATCCTTGGAATGAGCGCCGATTCCGTCAAGGCTCAGGCTTCCTTCAAGGAAAAGCGAAACCTCAATTTTCCCCTGCTCAGCGATCCCGACCACAAGACCATCCAAAAATTCGGTGCCTGGCAAGAAAAGCAATTCATGGGCAAGACGTCCATGGGCATCGTCCGCAGCTCCTTTCTCATCGGCAAAGACGGCAAAATCGAGGAAGTCTGGCCCCTCGTCAGAGCCAAAGGCCACCCCTCCGAAGTCCTCCAGCGCCTAACGAAAAGCAGCCGCTGAAGCCGCCATCGATTCTTGGTGTACACTCAACCTTTCCTATTAGCTCGATCGCGCCGGAATTCTTTGGACAGGGGTAAACATGCGGCCGATCCTCGCATCTCTCTGGTTCTTCCTCGCAGCATCTGCTTTCGCGAGTGATGGAAACACGCTCTCTGTCGGCGATGCCGCCGAGCGGGCCCTGCAACAATCAAAACTGACCCTGCCTGGAAGCAAGCCTTTTCATTTCCAGGCCGTCATTCGAGAAACCACAGGTCCCAATTCTGACTATCAAGCCAAAATTGAAGAGTATTGGGTGTCTCCCACGGAGTGGAAACGCACGATCGAGTCCCAGGAATTCTCTCAAACATTGGTCGTCAATGGTGATGCTGTTTCCGAACAGGACAAAGGAGACTACTTTCCTTACTGGCTTAAGAATTTTGTCACCGCCATGATGGACCCGCTGCCGATGATGAGTGCCCTAAAGCAATCAAATGTACAAATACGAAAACTGCAAGGGTCGGAACAGTCCACCACCTGCGCCAATCTGCACGCCAGAGTCGACCGATGGGTGATTTGCTTCGAAGGCAGTCACGGTCTGCTCGCTTCCGTCTTCACCAAGGGATATTCGGCGGAGTTCAAGGACTTCAAGAAATTCGGCGAAAAGCGCGTCGCCCGCCGGATTAGTGCCGATCCCGAGCCAGGCACCAAACTTGAGGCTCGCATCACGGAATTGACGGAGCTCACTCAGCCGGATGAACAGATGTTCGTCGTATCCCAGCCCACTCCGCCAAAAGATCAAATCAAGAGCATAAGGATTGATGAAGACGTGTTGCGAAAATTAGCCCTCGGAAGTACGGAAATTAATTGGCCGCCCGTTGGCGACGGTCTAACCACTGGCGGGTGCGCGGTCTATGTCTCCGCGGACCGCGCCGGACACATTCGTGAAGCCTGGCCCGAGGGTTGTGACAGTGCCAGTCTGCAGGATCCTCTGCGCGAAGCGGTCAAGAAATGGCGCTTGAAACCGGCAATCTCTGACGGCGCGCCGGTACAAGTGGAAGCTCTCCTGGGATTCACTTTCCACACCGCGGTGGATAAATCGCGCGCCCTCCCGGAATTGTCGGACGAAGAGATTCGCAAGCTTGTAACAAACGTAGCTGAGCCCGTTTTCCCTCCGGACAGCGTGCAAAAGGGATCAGAAGTCATCGTGCAGATTTCAATCGACGAAACCGGAAAACTGGCCGGAATCGGGAATACTCACAGCCTCCCTGACCCGGTTTTCTTCGCGGCCTACGCCGCCCTCCAGAAGTGGCACTTCAGCCCCTACATCAAGAACGGCAAGCCGCAGTACATTCACTCCAACGTGATTTTCCGCGCGCAGTAATGCCGCAACGATGTTGCTCGGCGGGCGGCGCAAACGCTCAGCAGCCCCTCACGGGGTGCCGCACCCTTCGGTTTTAAGGCTGCGGGTTTTGACTTACCTTTCCTTTGTCCCTGATTTTTAACTTGATCCGCATTACCCTCATGGTACAATATCTCTCTTCAGTGCTGCGCCTCGCCACCCCGCGAGGCGTTTTTACTTTACACCGCCGGTTGCCTGCATGGGCATCGGGCTCTTCTCACTAAGCAATCCCAAAACTCAACTCTAAGGAGACTTTTATGTCCTCTCTCAGTCCAAAGGACCGCGTGTCCTTGTGTTCGTTTACCTTCTCGGATGGCCGCCGTTGCCGCACTCCTCGCACCGGCACCCGCCCACAACTGTTGATTCTAAACCACTTACAGCCACACTAAGACTTTTATCAGCAGGGTCGGTTATGGTTAACTAGAAATTTCCATCCTTCACTTCGAGGGTTGACGTCCCTCGGCTGTCTGAAGAGGTTGCTTCGGCCTCGCTCGGCTCTCGCGCCCGCGATTCGCCCTAGTTGATTGTTACAGTTGCTCGCGTTGTAAACGCCAGCTTTGTTTCCGCGGGAAACTCGATGTCTTTCTTCCCTGTCGCTGCTGCGCCGGCCGTCCCGGCTCCGGCACCAGCCGCAGCCCCGATCGCTGCGCCCTTGCCTCCGCCAGCTAACGCACCGATGATCGCGCCTCCCGCAGCGCCGCCGCCGATGAATCCGGCGTCGCGTTTGCCCTTGCCGCCCAGTGTTCTTCCGGCGGAACTTGTGGCAATTGTGTAGGTTTTGCCCCCCACCGTCACCGAGCGAAGCCGCAAGTACAGCTTAGCCGGCGTGGACAAGCGGCCCGAAGCCTGCACGCTGCTCACCGTCAGCTTAACCGGCGATCCTTTGGGAATCACCACTTTGCCGCCGGAGGTCACATCCTGTCCGACCGAACCTGTTACCGTCTGTCCAATCTTGGCTGTCTTGGAGCTCACGGATTGGTCCGTCACCACGGTAATTCTCACTCCTGCGGGAACCGTGCCGCTTGCCAGTGCCAGCGCAGGCAATAGCAGGGCTAGCGCAACAAAAATCGAAGCGAATCGCATCCTGGCTCTCATCTCTGTAACCTCCGTCTTGGATTGGGGCTGCAGGAAAAAGTCTAGCAGAAGGAATCGGCGAGAGCGGATCGTCAGCGCTGCAATGTCGCTAGAAATGAAACACTAGTTCTTCCGAGACTTGCGATTTCGGCTCAATGTACAAATTGTCGATCAATCGCGTCTTGCCAATGAACACGGCGAGCAGAATGTAGGAAGGCTTGCTCACGCGCACGACCGGCTCGAACGATTCGGCATCAACGACCTCCGCATAGTCCACCCTCGCCTGACGTTCCGCGCTGAGCGTGCGGTGGAGCACGCCTTGCAACTGCAGTGCATCGCGAACTCCGGCGGCAAGCTCGCTTCTCGCCGCATCCAGCGCGCGATGCAAAACAGTGGCGGCCTTGCGCTCCTCCGCGCTCAGATACGCATTGCGCGAAGACAACGCCAAGCCATCCGGCTCGCGCACGATGGGGCATACGACAATTTCCGAATCGAGATTCAAGTCGCGCGCCATCTGCGTGATGATCCGCGCCTGCTGTGCATCCTTCCGTCCGAAATAGGCAAAATTCGGCTGAACGATCTCCAGAAGTTTCATCACCACGGTGGTGACGCCGCGAAAGTGGCCCGGTCGCGAGTGTCCTTCGAGCCGCTCGCTCAGCCCTTCGACATGGACGTAGGTCGAGAAACCGTTCGGGTAAATCTCCAAAGGTTCCGGCGCAAAGACGGAATCCACTCCAGCCTGCTCCAGCATCTTGCTGTCGCTATCGAGCGCACGCGGATATTTTGAGAAATCCTCGTTGGGGCCGAACTGCTTCGGATTGACGAAGATGGAAGCAATGACCGGCGAGCACTCCCGCCTGGCTCGTTCGATCAGCGCCAAATGCCCGGCGTGGAGCGCGCCCATCGTCGGCACGAGTCCGACGATGCGGCTCTCCGCGCGCGCTTGCCGCGCATGTTCCTTCATCCACGCAATCGTTCGGATCGTGTCCACGGGGTAGGGATGGAAACCTGAAACTAAGCGCCCGCCGCTGTGGCGCGTTCACGATAGAAATGCATGAGGTCCGTCAGAATCGGCTGCGCGCCGATTTGCCGCAGCAGCGTGGTGACCTGTCCGCGGTGATAGGTTCCGTGATTAACGAGATGCTGCATCGATTGCCAAAGCGGATTGCTGTAGACGCCGAACTTGAGCGTCTTGTATTCCATCACCCGGTCGAGGTCGGCCTGGGTCAGGCCCCGCACAAAGCCAAGCAGCCGCGATTCGTGTTCGGTCCAGCGCTCTTTCAAGCTCGCCACGTCTTTGAATTGCGTCGTATCCGGGAGCGATGCAGGCGATCGGCCCTGGAAGCGTTCCAGCCAGATCCACTCCGCGCCGTAGACATGCGCAAGTGTGTCGCGCACGGAGCCGAAGCTCGAGCCCATCGGTTGAACGAACTGCTCCGCAGTGAGCTTGGATGCCGCTTCCATCGCCCGACGATTGGCCCAGGCGTTGTAGTCGTACAGCGTGCGCATCTCTTGAGGCGTCATCTTCTCCCCCCACTTGCAAGACTAGATTTCGTTTGTCATTCCGAGCGAAAGCG
>Ga0137409_10009121_pt1 | contig 10099 bp, 10 predicted proteins | sample CZODoug1_16funga_FD_122059 | JGI IMG/M metagenome (GOLD analysis project Ga0137409, IMG submission 122059) | Vadose zone soil fungal communities from Angelo Coast Range Reserve, California, USA - CZODoug1_16fungal (Hybrid Assembly) | ecosystem: Environmental > Terrestrial > Soil > Vadose zone...
CTCTGGCAGCACCTCTTCTGGATCTTCGGCCACCCCGAGGTCTACATCCTGATCCTGCCCGCCATGGGCATCGTGTCCGAAGTCCTGCCGACGTTCTCGCGCAAGCCGCTCTTCGGGGCGCCCGTGGTCATCTACTCGGGAATCATGATCGGCTTCTTCGGCTTCGGCGTGTGGAGCCATCACATGTTCTCGGTGGGCATGGGGCCGGTGGCGGACTCCGCCTTCTCCATCGCCACGCTGCTCATCGCGGTGCCGACGGGCGTGAAGATCTTCAACTGGATCGGCACCCTCTGGGGCGGCTCCATCCGGTTCGCCACCCCCTTGCTCTTCTCGCTGGGCTTCATCTCCATGTTCATCATGGGCGGGCTCTCGGGCGTCATGCACGCCTCGCCCCCTGTCGACCTGCAGCAGACGGACACCTACTTCATCGTGGCCCACTTCCACTACGTGCTCTTCGGCGGATCGATCTTCGGTCTCTTCTCGGGCGTGTACTACTGGTGGCCGAAGATCTTCGGCAAGGTGCTCGACGAGCGGCTGGGCAAGCTCCACTTCTGGCTCATGCTCATCGGCTTCAACGTGACGTTCTTCCCCATGCATTTCCTGGGGCTGATCGGCATGCCGCGGCGGATCTACACGTACGCGCCGGACCTCGGCTGGAATTTCTGGAACGCCGTGGCCACCGTGGGCGCCTTCATCATCGCGCTGTCCTTCGTGGTCTTCATGATCAACGTGGCGAAGACGACGCGCTCCGGCAGGCCCGCGCCGGCCGACCCGTGGGACGCCCGCACGCTCGAGTGGACCATCTCCTCGCCGCCGCCCGTCTACAACTTCGCCACCATCCCCACCGTGCACGATCGCGATGACTTCTGGATCGCCAAGTACGGCGACGGCCACGGGACGCCCCCGCGCAAGGCCGCCCCCGCCGCGCACGTCGATCCGAAATCGATCCACATGCCGCCGCCCTCCTACTGGCCCCTCCTGCTCGCCGCGGCCATCGCCTTCACGATCTCGGGCCTGCTCATCAGCATGTACCAGGTCATCCTCGGCGGCCTCCTCACCCTCTACTGCATGGCCAGGTTCATGCTCGAGTATCACCGGCCCGCGGCGGGAGGGCATCACTGATGGCCGAGGCGCACGCGGCCGCGCACGACGACCCGAACATCGGCGTCACCGGGCTCGACCACCGGAAGCTCGGGATGTGGGCCTTCCTGGGCTCCGAGTGCATGTTCTTCGGCTCGCTCATCGGCACCTACCTCTCCTACAAGGGCAAGAGCATCAACGGGCCCGGCCCCCACGAGATCCTGAACATCCCGCTCACCTCGGTGAGCGCTTTCGTGCTCCTGATGTCCTCGCTCCTCATGGTGCTGGCCCTGGCCGCCGTCCAGCGCAACGACATGAAGTGGGCCAAGATCTGGCTCTTCATGACGGCGCTGTTCGGCTCGGGTTTCGTGGGCTTCCAGTGCTTCGAGTTCACGCACTTCGTCCACCTGGGCCTGACCCTGCACACCAATCTCTTCGGCACCACCTTCTTCGTGCTCACGGGCTTTCACGGCGCCCACGTCACGGGTGGCGTCATCTGGCTGCTCTCGCTGTGGGTCCTGGCCTTGCGAGGCAAGCTGGGGCCGCAGGACTCGCTCAAGGTCGAGATCTGCGGCCTGTACTGGCACTTCGTGGACATCGTGTGGATCGCCATCTTCACCCTCGTGTACCTGATCCCGTAGGAGACACGCCGACATGGACGCGAGCCACTCGCAGGCGCCATCGCACGGACACGAGGAAGGCCATGCCAGCGTCGGCACCTATATCAAGGTGGCGGTGGTGCTGGCCATCGTCACGGCCGTCGAGATCGGCGCCCTCTACATCCCGGGGTTGCCCCCTCATTTCCTCGTGGGATTCCTGATCGTGATGTCCATCTTGAAGTTCGCTCTCGTGGTCGCCTTCTTCATGCACCTCTACTACGACAACAAGCTCCTCACCGCCCTCTTCGTCGGACCCCTCACCATCGCGTGCGCCATCATCCTGGCCCTCATGGCGCTCTTCGGCTCCTACATCCTGCTCCAGCGCGGGTGAGCCATGGCCCACTGGGGACAGGGGCCCGCGGGCCCGCCGCCCCTGGGACCTGGGGGCTTCGACTGGACCGCGTGGCATCCTGATCCCACCGTCGTCGTCGGACTGGCCGCGCTCGGCGGGCTCTACCTGACGGCGCTCCACCGCGGCCGCCGCGACGGGCGGCGCGTGCCGCCCGCCAAGATCGTCTCGTTCTTCGGCGGCCTCGTCCTTCTCCTGGGCGCCCTCACCGGCCCTCTGCACGACCTCTCGGACTACTATCTCTTCAGCGCGCACATGGTCCAGCACCTCCTTCTCGCTTTTGCCATGCCCCCGCTCCTGCTCTACGGCACGCCGGGATGGATGCTGCGGCCCCTCCTCGCGTCTCCGGCGTTGCTTCGGCTCGGGCGCGCGCTCACGCGCCCCGCGGGGGCCTTCGCCACCTTCAACTTCATCCTGGTCGCCTGGCACCTGCCCCCGCTCTACAACCTGGCCATGAACCAGCACGCCGTCCACATCGTTCAGCACCTCATGATCATGGCGGCCGCGGTGATTCTCTGGTGGCCCATGCTCTCGCCCCTGCCCGAGCTGCCGCGCGCGCCCTATCCAGTGCAGATGCTGTACCTCTTCCTGGTGGGCTTGCCCATGGTCGTGGTGTCCATCTTCATCACCATGGCCGACGGCATCCTGTATCCGTACTATGCGGCGGCGCCGCGGGTGTGGGAGGTCCTGACGCCACATGCCGATCAGCACCTGGGCGGACTGATCATGTGGATCCCGGGCGGGCTCGTCTTCCTCATCGCCATCACCGTCGTCTTCTTCCGCTGGCAAGGCGCGGGCGCCCACGACGTCGACGTGGCGCCCATCGAGGCGACCCATGGCCGGTAGTCCGCCGCGCGGCTGGGCCTGGGCGACCACCGTGGCGCTCTTCCTCCTGATGACCATGGGCAACATCGTCAGCGCCACCGGCTCCGGGCTCGGCTGCCCCGACTGGCCGCTCTGCCACGGGCGCTTCCTGCCCCCCGCGGAAGCCCAGGTGCTGATCGAGTTCAGTCATCGCCTCAAGGCCATCCCCTTCACCATCCTGCTCCTCATCACGGTGACGCTGACCTGGCGCCGCACCACGGCGCGCGCGCCGCGGCGCTTGAGCCTCGTCCTCGCCGCGCTCGTCATCGCACAGATCGGCCTCGGCGCCGTCACGGTGCTCCTCAAGCTTCCCCATCTCGTGAGCACCGCGCACCTCGTCAACGCGCTGCTCATCCTGGCCGGCCTCATCGTGCTCGCGGAGGGCTCACGCCCGCCCGCGCTCGTCCCCGCCCGGGTGGGACGGCTCGCCGTGGCCGGGCTGGCCGCGCTGCTCCTCCAGCTGGCGCTCGGCGGCTATGTCCGCCACGCGGGGGCGGGCCTTGCCTGTCCCGATTTTCCGCTCTGCAGCGGCAGTCTCCTGCCCCACCACTGGGAGAGCGCCGTGCACTGGATTCACCGGTGGCTCGGAGTCCTGCTCCTCGGCGTCTTCGTGCACCTCGCCATCGTCGCGCGGCGGACGGCGCTGGGGAGCGTCGCGGCTGCCGCGGCCGCGCTCGCCCTCGTGCAGGTCGGGCTCGGAATCGCCGCGGTGCTGACCGGCCTCGCCGTTCCCCTTCGCGCCACGCACGCCGTCGTCGCCTATCTGCTCTGGGCCACCCTGGTCTGGATCAGCGTGCGCACGGGCCGCTGGAGCGCCGTGGCGACGGATGAGGCGCGGGCCGCCTCGAGACCCCTGGCCGGAGTCGCCCGTGCCTCCTAGGGTGGAAGCCGCCGGCGTGAGCGGCCTCGGGCCGTCTACCCTCGTCGAGCGCGCCCGGGCGCGGATCGGCGCCTTCGCGGAGCTGTCGAAGTTCGGCATCGTCCTGCTCGTGCTGGTCTCGGCGGGCGCGGGCTTCATGCTGAGCGCGCCGCTGGGAGCCGATTTCCCGTGGATGCATGGGCTGGTCGTGCTCCTGGGCGTGATGCTACTGTCCTCGGGCGCTTCGGCCCTGAATCAAGTCCAGGAGCGCGACCGCGACGCCTTGATGGCGCGCACGGCCAATCGCCCGCTGCCCTCGGGTCGGCTCGCGCACGCTCATGCCCTCGCTTTCGCGGCGCTGGCCATGGTGGCGGGAGCAATCATCCTCTGGATGGGCATAGGCCGCACGGCCGGGGTGCTCGGGCTCGTGGCCGCCGTCTTCTACAACGGCATCTACACGCCGTGGCTCAAGCCGAGCTCACCTTTCGCCGCCGTGCCCGGCGCCATTCCCGGCGCCATCCCGCCCGTGATCGGCTGGGTCGCGGGCGGTGGCAGCCTCACCGACGCGGGCGCCATCGTCCTCTCCGGCATCCTCTTCCTCTGGCAGATGCCGCACTTCTGGGCGCTCTCGCTCCGCTATCGCAGCGACTACGCCTCGGGCGGCTTCCCCATGGTCAGCGAGGTCGTGGGCGTCGAGGGCACCGCGCGGCTCATCCTGCTCTACGCCTCGGGGCTCACCGCCTGGTCCCTGGCCGCGCCGACTTTCGGCGTCGGCGGACCCGTCTCGCTGGGCGTGGCGGCCGTCCTGGGCGGCCGGCTCATGTGGCTGGCCATCAAGTTCGCGCGGCGCCCGGAAGATCAGCGCGGCTGGCTCTCGCTCTTCCTCTTCTCCAACTTCTATCTCCTCCTGCTCTTCGCGGGCATGGTCGCCGAGCGCCTGATCTGGCGCCTCGTGTCCTGATCGGCTCGCCTCTCCCGTCCCTCCTTGCGTGGGAGCGGGAGAGTTGGTCCCTGGCCTCGCCTTTGGTATCCTAAGGCGCTCGAACAAGCTCAGACATGAACATCTGCGTCGTCGGTACCGGATATGTCGGACTCGTGACGGGGGCGGTCTTCGCCGACCTCGGCAACGATATCGTCTGCGTGGACAAGGACCGCGACAAGATCGAGGCCCTGCGCGCCGGCCGCATGCCGATCTACGAGCCCGGTCTCGAGGAGATGGTCGCCCGCAACGTGGATGACCGGCGCCTGTCCTTCACCATCGACATGGGCGCGGGCATCCGTCACGCCGACGTCATCTTCATCGCGGTGGGCACCCCGCCCAAGGAGACGGGCGAGACCGACCTCTCCCAGGTCGAGGCGGTGGCCGCCGAGATCGGCCGCGGCATGGACCGCTACAAGGTCGTGGTGAACAAGTCGACGGTGCCCGTGGGCACGGGCGAGCTCGTGCGCGAGGTCATCAGCCGGCACCAGCCGCGCCCCATGGAGTTCGACGTCGTGTCGAATCCGGAGTTCCTCCGCGAGGGCTCCGCCATCGAGGACACCCTGCGCCCCGACCGCATCGTGATCGGCGCGCCCACCCAGCAGGTGGCCATGACCCTCGTCGAGCTGTACGCGCCCCTCGAGCGGCCCATGATCATCACCGACCTGCCCTCCGCCGAGGTCATCAAGTACGCCTCGAACGCCTTCCTCGCCACCAAGATCTCCTTCATCAACGCCATCGCCAACATCTGCGAGGCGGCAGGGGCGGACGTGACCCAGGTCATGAAGGGCATGGGGCTCGACCCGCGCATCGGGGGCGCCTTCCTGCAGGCCGGCCTCGGCTATGGCGGCTCATGCTTCCCCAAGGACGTGGACTCGCTCACCCACACGGCGGGCCAGCTCGGCTACGACTTCAAGCTCCTGCGCTCGGTGGCCGACATCAATCGCGAGCGTGCCGCGCACCTCGTGGAGAGCATCGGCAAGGCCCTCGGCCCCCTCGACGACAAGATCGTGGCCGTGCTGGGCCTGGCCTTCAAGCCCAACACCGACGACATGCGCGAGGCCAAGAGCGTCGAGGTCATCCAGCTCCTCCATCAGGCGGGTGCGCGCGTCCGGGCCTATGACCCCGTGGCCATGGACAATGCCCGGCCCCTCCTCCCCGCCGCCGTCGCCTTCGCGGGCTCACCGTACGAGGCGGCCCAGGGGGCGGACGCCGCCGTGCTCATCACGGAGTGGAACGAGTTCAAGTATCTCAACCTCGAGCGCCTCCGCGGCCTCCTGCGCCGCCCCGTCATCTTCGACGGTCGCAACCTCTACGAGCCGGAGCGCATGCGCCGCCTCGGCTTCGAGTACCACTCCGTCGGACGCAAGCCCGTCCTGCCGGCCTGAGGACGTCCCGTTGCGCGTCCTCGTCACCGGCGGCGCGGGCTTCATCGGCTCCCACCTCTGCGACTTCCTGTTGGGAAAAGGCTGCGAAGTGGTCTGCATGGACAACCTGCTCACGGGCTCCCTCGACAACATCCGCCACATCCAGGACCCGCGCTTCGTCTTCGTCGAGTACGACGTCACCAATTTCCTCTCCGTCAAGGGCGATCTCGACTACGTGCTCCACTTCGCCAGTCCCGCCTCGCCCATCGACTACCTCGAGCTGCCCATCCAGACGCTGAAGGTGGGCTCTCTCGGCACCCACAAGGCTCTGGGCCTCGCCAAGGCGCGCGGCGCCAAGCTGCTCCTCGCGTCGACCTCGGAGGTCTACGGCGACCCCCTCGTGCACCCGCAGCGCGAGGACTACTGGGGCAACGTCAATCCCGTGGGCCCGCGGGGCGTGTACGACGAGGCCAAGCGCTTCGCGGAGGCCATGACCATGGCCTATCACCGCGTGCATGGCCTCGACTCGCGGATCGTGCGGATCTTCAACACGTATGGCTCGCGCATGCGCCTCACGGACGGGCGCGCCATCCCCACCTTCATCCGGCAGGCCTTGGCAGGCAATCCGCTGACCGTCTACGGCGACGGCTCGCAGACCCGCTCCTTCACCTACGTCTCCGATCTCGTGGAGGGCATCTGGCGGCTCATGCACGCACCCGTCAACGATCCCGTCAATCTCGGCAATCCACGGGAAATGACCCTCCTCGAGCTGGCCAAGCACGTGCTCCGGGCTACGGGCTCGCGCAGTGACATCGTCTTCGGCCCCCTGCCCACGGACGACCCCAAGGTGCGCCAGCCCGACATCGGCAAGGCGCGGCGCCTTCTCGGCTGGGAGCCCACCGTGGAGGTCGAGGAAGGGCTCGTGCGCACCGTCGAGTGGTATCGCGCGGCGGGACGCGGCGCGTGAAGATCCTCGTCACGGGCGGCGCGGGGTTCATCGGCTCCCACGTCGTGGACACCTTTCTCGGCGCGGGCCACGAGGTCGCGGTGGTGGACAATCTCTCCACGGGCAATCGCGCGTGGGTCAACCCGCGCGCGAGGCTCCACGCGGTGGACCTTCGCAGCGGCCGCCTCGCCGAGGTCTTCGCCGCCGAGCGGCCCGAGGTCGTCGCCCACCTCGCCGCGCAGGCGGCGGTCAGCCGATCCGTCACCGATCCCGTCTTCGACGCCTCCGTCAACGTGGGGGGCGGGCTCAACCTGCTCGACTGCTGCCGGCGCTTCGGAGTCCGCCGCATGATCTACTCCTCCAGCGGCGGCGCGGGCTACGGCGATACCGATGTCATTCCCACGCCGGAGACGCATGCCAGTCTGCCCATGTCACCCTACGGCATCACCAAGGTGGCCATGGAGCTCTACGTCGGCGCGTGGACGCAGATCTTCGGCGTCAGCGGGATCTCGCTCCGCTACGCCAACATCTACGGTCCGCGCCAGAACCATCAGGGCGAGGCGGGGGTGGTGGCCATCTTCTGCCACCGGCTGCTCACGGGCCAGACGCCGATCATCAACGGAGATGGCGGCCAGACGCGCGATTTCGTCTACGTCGGCGACGTGGCCCGGGCCAATCTCCTCGCCCTCGAGCGTCCCGACGCCGCGGGCGGGATCAACATCGCGACCGGCATCGAGACCTCCGTCAACGACATCTACGCCGGGCTCACGAGCGCGGCGGGCTCGCGCGTGGCTGCCCAGTACGGCCCCGCGCGCCCCGGCGAGCAGCGGCGGAGCTGTCTGGATGCCAAGCTGGCCGAGCGGGTCCTCGGCTGGCGCCCCACCGTGACCCTCGGCGACGGCCTTGCCCGAACCTACGACTTCTTCAAGAAGGAGCTTTCGCGATGATCGACGAGGAACTCCGAGCCATCCTGGCCTGCCCGGCCTGCAAGGGCGACCTCATCTTCGAGGAGACGCGCATCATCTGCCAGCGGTGCCGGAAGGCCTATCCGATCCGGGACGGCATTCCCGTCATGCTGATCAGCGAGGCGGAGCCCTGGACACCAGGCGCATAACCGCCGTCATCCTGGCGGGCGGCCAGGGCACGCGGCTGCGCCCCCTGACCAACTCCCGCCCGAAACCCGTCGTCCCCCTCCTCAACATTCCGTTCCTCGCCTACCAGCTGACGCTGCTGCGGCGTCATGGCGTCAGGCACGTCGTGCTGTCGTGCTCCTACCTCGTGGACGAGATCCGGCGGGCGATGGGTGATGGTAGCCAATGGGACGTCACGCTCGAGTATGCCGTCGAGACGGAGCCGCTCGGTACCGCCGGAGGCGTGCGGAACGCCGCCGACCTCGTGAGCGGGCTGGTCGTCGTGCTCAACGGCGATATCCTGACCGACGCGGATCTGTCGAGCATGCTCCACTTTCACTCCGAGCGGGGATCGCGCGCCACGATTTTCCTGACCCGCGTCGAGGATACCAGTCCCTATGGCCTCGTCGAGCTGGCGGGCGACGGCCGAGTCCGGCGCTTCATCGAGAAGCCGAGCCCGGCCGACCGCACCACCGACACCATCAATGCCGGAATCTACGTGCTCGACGCCGCGCTCCTGGAGCGCATCCCGGCTGGCCGCGTCGCCTCGATGGAGCGGGAATTCTTCCCCGGCGTCCTCGCCGACGCGGTGCCGTGCTTCGGCTGGATCAGCGACTGCTACTGGATCGACATCGGCAGCCCGGCAAAGTACCGGCAGGCTCATCTCGATCTGCTGGCCGGCTGTGTCGAGACCGATCTGGCCCCCGCGGGGGCCGGCGGGGGACCCGCAAACGCTGGCGGCGAGCGGCGCACGATTGCCGGCGACGCCGTCCTCGGCGCCCGCGTCCGAGCGACCCCGCCCGTCGTCATCGGCGCAGGCTGCCGGCTCGAAGACGACTCCCGCGTTGGGCCCTCCACTGTCCTGGGTCAGGGCTGTATCGTGGGAGCGGGGGCCGCCGTGGAGGGTGCCGTTCTCTGGGAGGGCGTTTCGGTCGGCGCCGGAGCGGTGCTGCGCGACTGCATCGTGGGTGCCGGTGTCCGTGTCGGCCCGCATGCCCGCGTCGGCCCCGGGACCGTGCTCGAGGACGGTGCCGACGTGGCCTGACGCTCCCACCCTCCCGCCGACGCATCGCAACTCCACGCGTGATATCCTGAACAAGATGGCCATCGAGCATATCCGCAACTTCTCTATCGTCGCCCATATCGACCACGGTAAGTCCACACTGGCGGACCGCCTTCTGTCGTTGACGGGCACCATGGACGCCAAGAAGGCCGTGGGCCAGGTCCTCGACTCCATGGACCTCGAGAAGGAGCGCGGTATCACCATCAAGGCCCACACCGTGCGCCTCCTCTACACGGCACGCGACCGGCACGAGTACACGCTCAACCTCATCGACACGCCCGGCCACGTGGACTTCTCGTACGAGGTCTCCCGGTCGCTGGCCGCGTGCGAGGGCGCCGTCCTGATCGTGGACGCGGGTCAGGGCGTCGAAGCCCAGACGCTCGCGAACTTCTACCTCGCCCTCGACGGGGGGCTCGAGATCGTCCCCGTCATCAACAAGATCGACCTCCCCGCGGCCGATGTGGAGGGCACACGGACCCAGATCACCGATATCCTCGGGCTCGACGGCGACGAGGCCCTGACCATCTCCGCCAAGCACGGCACCGGGGTGCCCGAGGTGCTGGAGGCTATCGTCAAGCGCGTCCCGCCCCCCGAGGGCGACTCCGAGGCTCCGCTCAAGGCGCTGGTCTTCGACTCGTTCTACGACTCCTACCAGGGCGTCGTCGTCTACGTGCGCCTGACCGACGGCCGCGTGCGCCCGGGCATGCGCATCTTGTTGATGTCCAACGGGCGATCGTACGAGGTCCAGCAGGTCGGCGCCTTCAGCCCGGACATGCGGCCGGTCGAGGAGTTGTCGGCCGGGC
>Ga0137409_10009122_pt1 | contig 10098 bp, 13 predicted proteins | sample CZODoug1_16funga_FD_122059 | JGI IMG/M metagenome (GOLD analysis project Ga0137409, IMG submission 122059) | Vadose zone soil fungal communities from Angelo Coast Range Reserve, California, USA - CZODoug1_16fungal (Hybrid Assembly) | ecosystem: Environmental > Terrestrial > Soil > Vadose zone...
CGTCGGAGCGCGCTCGTGGAAAATTCTGATGGATTCGAAGCCGCGCATATGCGGCATGAAGATATCGACGATCATCAAGTCGAACTTGCCGTCCTCGAGAGCGCGAAGTCCGGCCTCGCCGCCATCGGCGATCGTCACCTGGAAATTATGTCGCTCCAGATAGACCTCGATGGCCATGCAAACCATCGGGTCGTCATCCACGACGAGAATGTGCGGCATATCGTCCCGTCGCGGCTGAACGTTCTGTTGCATCTGCTCAGCAACCCCTGATTCATAACGCACGCGGATCCCCCTTTGTTCGAAACGCAGCTTTGGCTGCGGCGTGTTGCTCGCGGCCGACGAACGTCCAGGAGATTGGAGCTTGCCGTTCGGCCAAGCCTCGCAGCCCTCAGCCGCCGGCCGCGCTTCGCTTTCAGCTCCGCCGGGCATCCCCCATGGTCCCGTCCGCCGATTTCGACAGCGCGCTCACGACCGCGCCCAGAGTGGCGACATGCCGTCGATGCGGCTCCGCCTCCGACAGGCACTCGTCGATCACACCCAGCAAGGTCGCCGGCTTGAAGGGCTTGCGCAGACAACGCGTCGCTCCCAGCCTGCCGGCAATTTTCAGAAAGTCGGGCGCAGATGTTTCGGGGTCCGGAAAGGCGGATCCAGAGATCGCGATCAACGGCACTCCGGGGGCACGGCGATGGAATAATCCGATCGACTCGAAACCCTGCATGCCGGGCATGAAGACATCGACGATCATCAGATCGAACGTGGTGTGTTCCAGAGCAGCGAGGCCGCTGACACCGCCGTCGGCGACGGAAACCCTGAAGCCGTGATGCCTGAGCCAGATGCCGATGGCTTGGCAGATGTGGGGATCGTCATCGACAACGAGGATACGGCGCATGGCAGCCCTATTCAGTTGTGTCCTTGCCCTCTCGAACGCCGCGCTTTGGCCACGTTGACACTTTTCAACAACGAATCAGTGTCCATTTCTTATTTCCGCCGCAAACACGGCAAGCTGTCTGCCCTCCATCGTGTATAGGAACCGCGGTGCAATTCGTTTGGTTTTGCCAAGCATGCGGATTGCGCGGATATGCCCGCGCAGCACTGCCTGTATAACGGGCGCTTAATATATGTTGCATCCTCAGGGAGCGACAGAGACACAGTCAATTCAAGACCGACGGGACTCCCGCCGTTACGGCAGGGGTTCTCATGTCTTCAATTCAGCGACCGCCCAACCAGCTGCCGCATCGCATCCGGTCGAGGCGCGCCTCTCGCGCCGGCTCTTGCATGCACGAGACCTATGGGACGGCGCCACGCTGCCGATGACGCAGGAGTTGCTCGCGCGGCTGATCGAGGTTCAGCGCAATGCGATATCAATTGTGGCTCACACGCTGCAGCAGGCCGGCATCATCAGCTACAGCCGCGGTCGCATCGAGATCATGATTGATCAGGCGCTACAGGAGACCGCGTGCGAATGTTATGGCACCGTCAAGGCAAGACGCGAGCAATTGCTCGGAGAAGCGCGGTGACGCGCAGCGATGACATCCACGCGATCGAGCCTTGCGACTGCCAGCCTTGCGACTGCCAGCCTTGCGACTGCCAGCCTTGCGAGTTGCAGCCTTGCGACTGCCATGACATCTGCACGCTAGCGCCCATAGGCCGGACTGTCGCGCATCCACATCGCTCATGCGCCTGACGATTGATTTATCTTGCCAATCAAGTATTCGAAGCTCATCCTCTGCGATGGTTAGCGTGCATTGAATGCCGGCGGCCCAGAGACTTGTTTTGCCCATGAGGCAGGAGATGGCTTTGGATTCGAATTCTCGTTCACCTAATGGATTTTTGTCGGCACTCGCCGCCGACGATTTTGAATTGATTCGCCCGCATCTGCGATCCGCCGATCTGGCTCAGGAATCCGTTCTGACCGCGGCTGGCGAAACGCTCAAGCGCGCATATTTCCCGCACCGTGGCGTGATATCGCTCGTCGTCAACCTGGCGAAGGGAGACCATGTTCAGGTCGCGATGATCGGCCGTGACAGCGTGCTGGGCTCGTTCGCCGCGCTCGGCGACACGACGGCGCTCAACAGCGCCGTCGTGCTGGTGCCCGGCGTCGCCTCGACGATCGACATCGATCGCCTGCGCGCCGCGGCGGATCAAAGCGCGACGTTGCGCTCCCAGCTGGTCCGGCACGGACTGGCGGTGTATGCGCAGATTCAGCAGACCGCCGGCTGCAACGCTTCGCACCCGGTCGAATCCCGGCTGGCGCGCTGCCTGCTGCAAACCCATGACCTGTCGTGCGGCTGCAAGCTCGTGCTGACGCAGGAATCAATGGCGCAGATGATCGGCGCGCGGCGCAACAGCGTGTCGCTGGTCGCCAGCACCCTGCAGCAGGCCAACTTCATCCAATACAGCCGCGGGCATATCGAGATCACCAACCTCGAAGGTCTTACCAGGACCGCCTGCGAATGCTACGCATTGGTCAAGGCGCAGTACGATCGGCTGCTTCGGCCCCGCTACCTCGCCGAGGAAGCGCCGCGCGGACGCGCCGGGTCGTCATCCAGGTAGCGATCGTTCGGCCGGTCGCCGTAGAAGTATCGCCGTAGAAATACGGAACCGGGCGCCGCGAAATTTATTCAATCCGGAATTAACGCGCTGTTCAATGACCGCTGATAATTGTCGCGATGCTGACGAGCGCGAGTTCCCAAGGGCTTCGAATCATTTTCGTGTGCTGTGAATGTCGTGCCCGCGTTCGGCTGTGGCGAGAACTGCGCGGAGTTAGAAGACATGGCCTTTGATCTGTCGATGCCGATCTTGGTGGTCGATGACTACAGCACCATGATCCGGATCATCCGCAATCTGCTCAAGCAGCTCGGCTTCGAAAATGTCGACGACGCCACCGACGGATCGGCCGCGCTTGCCAAGATGCAGGTCAAGAAATATGGCCTGGTGATCTCCGACTGGAACATGGAACCGATGACCGGGTACGACCTGCTGCGCGAAGTCCGCGCCAGCCCGGAATTGTCGAAGACCCCCTTCATCATGATCACCGCGGAATCCAAGACCGAAAACGTCATCGCCGCGAAGAAGGCCGGCGTCAGCAACTACATCGTCAAGCCGTTCAACGCGGCGACGCTGAAGACCAAGATGGAAGCGGTGTTCGGACCCGCCGAATAGACCGGCGCGCGCCGCCGCGCTGCGCAAGTTTCGATTGTCCAGCGCCGCCAAGCCGGCACCCCCGCGTCTCCCGCCCCAACTCCTCAAAAATCTGCCGAACCGGACGCGCGTGCGAACACACGCGCGTGCCGTATTTGTACCGGAGTGAAAATTTACGCCGGGGTAGAGCTCGCTACCTAAAACTACAGAAGCGGTTTGGGGGACATTCAACCGCGTCAAGCCCGCAACGGCATCACGAAATGCGCAACGAACTTCTCGTCATCGAGGGCGCCGAACTTCATCTGTCGATCCTTCGCAAGATCGCAGAGCAAGTGGGCTTCAAGACCACCGGCGCCCACTCGGTCGCCGAGGCCAGCGAGTTGCTTCACGAGCGGACTTTCGACTGCATCACGCTGGATCTGTCGCTCGGCGAGGACTCGGGCATCGAGGTCCTGCAACTGCTCGCGAAAATGAAGTGCCGGACACCGGTCATCGTGATCAGCGCCTCCGGCGAGGAGACCTGCGACGAGACGATCAAGATCGGCAACTTTCTCAACCTCAATGTTTGTTCGCCGATCCCCAAGCCGATTCATCTCGCGGCGTTGCGCAGGGCCTTGACGAAGATCGCCCAAGATACCGAAAAGCAGGAGCTCGCCGCGACTGCCGGCGGCTAGATCATGAAAACCTCACGCGCGCTCGTCGCGATCACCCTCGCGCTGATTTGCACGAACGGCGGCACCAACCTCTTCGCTCTCAAGAGCCTGCACGAAAGCACGCTGCGGGCGGCCGAGGGCAACCTCAATCGCTACAGCCTGATGCTGGCCGAGAACGCCAACCGGTCGTTCAAGTCCCTCGACCTCATCCTGTCGAGCGTCGGAGACGATCTGCCGCGCGAAGACGCCACCGATGCCGAGTCCTACCGCCGCCTGGGTTCGGAACAGAAGATCCATGTCCTGCTCAAGGAAAAGTTCGCGGGCCTGCTCGAGCTCGACGCCGTGACGTTGATCGACGTCAACGGCAAGCTGATCAATTTCTCGCGCTATTGGCCGATCCCCGACGTCAACGTGTCCGATCGCGACTATTTCAAAGCCCTCAAATCCGACCTCAATCTGGCAAGCTTCGTCAGCGAGCCGGTTCGCGATCGCGGCAATGGGACGTGGACCAACTATTTGGCCCGGCGCCTGAACGGCGTTCGACCCTTTAGCTTTCGAAGAACTCGCCACGGAGATCGGCGAGGAGGCGGCATCCGAAGTCCGGATCGTCTTCATCGACGAAACCGTCTCCAGGCTGACATTGTTCCGGCAACTGTCGATCGAAACGGATAGCAAGAGAATCAGCCGCGAAGCGCATTCGCTCAAGAGCGCAGCCGCAACGTTCGGCTACCGCCGGCTCGCGAGCCTGGCAGCGCGGCTCGAGAAGAACGCTGCGCGGCTGACCGGAAGCGATTATCGCGAGCTGCTTGACCGCATCGATGCGGCATACGCAGAAGGACGCGCACAGGATGTGCGCGTGGCGCAGCATTGAAGTGACGGACCGTACTTCTACGGTTTTCAATTTTCACATACGGCTAATCTTGATCGCCGATAGTTGCGCGAGCACAGGAGAGCTTCATGTTCACGTATGAAACCGCCGACCAGAAGGAAGTCCGGCGTTTCCGTATCGCGCAATTCAACGGCCGGACGGCGACGGTCAAATCGGGCGACGCGACCGTCACGGGCCTCGTTCGATCGGTGTTGGAAAAAGAGTCGAGCGTTCCGCAGCGCTGGACCATCACGATCATTCCGAGCCCGCCCAAGGCCAAGGCCGGCGCCTCGCGGCCGAGCCCGCGGGTCCACACCTTCGCAGACGATTACCGCTAGAGCGCGCCGGCTAGCCGAGGGCATGCCTTTCCGGATCATGCACCAGGCAGACGCCGCACAAGGTCACGCGCGAGCGTCGGTTAGACGATGATGAGTCGATCGCGTCAGTCGATGGGATGCAGCAGAGCCGCGCGGACCAGATCCGCCGTGTTGCGCGCGCCGAGCTTTCGCATGGCCTCCGCGCGATGGCTCTCGAAGGTGCGCGGACTGATCCGCATCTGCAGGGCGCCCTGCTTGTTGGAATATCCCTGGCTGATGAGATTCAAGACCTCGCGTTCGCGCCTGGTCAGCGGTTTCTGGCGAAATTCCGGCACGACCATGGCGCTCGGCGCTCGGCCGACGTCCTTGGGATCCCTCGCCCGGGCCTCCCATCCGACTTTTCCATCGGGCTCGGCCGCCGTGCCTTCGAACGCGCCGCCGATCTGCTTGATCATGGCGCAGACCCGCTCGGTCTGCTGGACCGCATTGTCCACCACCTGTTTCAGGTAGTCGCGATCGCCGGCCGTCCGCGCAAACTGATCGCTGTGCTGCTTGATCTCGCCCATATAGAGCAGCAGCGCCGTAAGCGGTCCATTGAGCTGGCGCGCGATCGTTGCGCTGGCCTCGTCCATGCCTCGGGCGCGCGCCGCGGAAAGCCGAACCAGGTCGAGCTCTCCGGCCGGGATATCGCTTTCAACCCAGTCGGAGACCTGCGGGGCGTTGGCGCGACTGTCGTGCTGTGACATACCCGTATTTAACTGGTCCGAGCCTCTACGGTGGTTAACTTTCCGCTCCGTAAGATTACGGTGACTTTGCGGCGATTTGCTGACCAAAATACCGCAGCACCCGCTCAAATTGTGAAGTCGAGTTCCCGACTCATCCTGGAGTTGCGACGGTTACCAAAATATTTGCCTTGCCGGAACAATTGCAAAAGCAAGTACGATGACACCGGCGTTCCTGTGAGAGGTCTTAATCTGCCTCCAACTGTTTTCATGGTTCCCTTGGTCGACGCAGCGCTAGGCGGGATCCGTCTCGCCAGCTCGATCGTGGAAGCAATGAAAATTCAATGGCGCAGGCCGATCGGATATTGGAGTTCCTGCAGCGGCTGACGCCGCTGACACGGAGCTGCCTGCTGACCGAACTCGAGCGGCTCGACGGCTGCGGCGTCGAGATGCCGGGCTCTGCGGACATTCTGGCCAAACTGCGCGCCGAGTTCCGCAAGGACGGATCGACCCAGAACCGCACCAACACGCCGTCGCGAAGCTTCTTCATGCCCCTCGAGCCGTTCCTGCTCGACGGCGCGCCGGAGCACGACAATTCCGGCCGGATTCCGCGCGGCTCGCTCGCACCCATCTGGGAATGGATCGGCCGCGACCTGTTGCCGACCATGACGCGCGATTTCAACACGCAGATGAAAGAGCTGATCGCCGCCGAGAAGCACCGCGAAGCCCGGCAGGTGGCCTCCGCGTTTCAGACCAAGGTCGTCAAATCTCTGGAAAGCACACTCGGCGGATCGGATGCCGCCGAGCAGATCCGCGCCAAGCTCGCGGCCTATACCGCGTCCCGCTCGGCCTATGGCGACCTGGTCAAGATGACGTGCGTGCTGCGCGCGCGCGACGCGCTGGCGAAATTCGACGAACAGCTGCCGAAGCAGATGTCGAAATTCGACGACGTGATGGTCGGCAAAGTGGTCGGACTCCTGAACGCGTTCCGGAAGAAGCACGCCGAGGCAGTTCCCTTTGCGATCACGCTGATCGCAAACCGCCTGAAAGTGCCGTGGCAGATGATCCGCCTCGCCACCAAGGCCGCTGCCACCAAGAAGGCCGCCGACGTCGCCGCGACCCCCTACGCGGTCGCGGTCTCGATGGTGCTGGACCGCATCGACGACAACCGCGCGGCGCTGCGTATTGCCTTGCGGAACAACCGGGTGCTGGTCGCCAAGGAATTGCTGGCCGATATCTACGACACCGAATATGCGTTGCGGGTGCGTATTGACAGGCTCGAGCCATCGGAGTGGGGCGTGCGGCTCCGCGAGCTGATGGATGCGATCGCGGCTTTGGTGGAGGCCGAGGTGAAGCGGTTTCCCGATGAAGTCGGTCACGTTCTGGGGTCGCGCCGCTTGCGCAGCCATCAGTCGCTCACGGGGCGCCTGACCTATCTCGCCTGGAAGGGCCGCGACGCGATCACCGACGGCGCGGCGTTCTGCATGAAGCTGATCGCCTGACAATCCCGGCGAGCGCGGCGCGTCGCATGCGAAGACGCCGCATGTGCCGGATGTGAAGACGTCATGAGCGTTCGGTGCGCTGGACGTGCAGAAACGTCGCAAGAAAGCGGCCCGAGGCCACGAACCAGAACCACCAATAAGCCAACCGTCGCGTCGACATTTGTGCTGCCTTCAATCGTGAGTACTAGGACTTGCGGTGGATAGTCCCGAAGCTGTCGGCCGGGTGTGACCCAATTCACATTCGGCGGAACGCGCCGGTCACAACGGCGATTTCCTTTTACACCCGGCGTTCACGGACTGATGATCGGCACCGCAGCCTTCGCAAAGGCGGAGGATTTCAACACATATTTCAAACACATGGAGACGGCGATGGGACGCGGAAAAGGCTTGCTGACGGCACTGGTCGTGCTGGCTTCGGCGGCGGTGTTCAATTCGAACGGCGGTGCGCAGACTACTCCGACGGAGAGCGCCACGCCGACGCCGGACAACGCGGTCATGATCACGGTGTTCTTGAAGCACGACCAGTCGCGCCCGCTTGGCGAGCTCAACGCCCAGCTCGAGAAGCAGGGCTACTACAAGGCGTTTCCGCCGGCGGGTATCGAGGTCGTGAGCTGGTACGTGATGATGGGGATCGGGCAGGTGGTGACGCTGCGGCTGCCGGCCTCGCGGCTGCGCGAGGTCAACCGTATTTTCGAGAGCATGGCCTGGGGCGCTTATCGCACCGAGTTCTATCCGACCTACGACTACAAGGCGATCGGCCTTGCCGCGCATGACAAGGCGCAATAGCCGCGGCGGGCGCGCTCCGTTGCGCGGGGCAGTCCTGTTCTGGACAATCCCCTAACCCGAGGGACCGGCAACCAAGCCGAAATAAACCGCCGCGGCGGCAATTCCCAGCCCGGTGCGCACCGCATGGAATCGTCCCCACGACCCGATCAGAGCGCGCGATTCCGGGCCGGCGCTGCCGGCCGGCCAGGCGCTCAGCCGCCTGTTCGCGGGCATCATGGCGAGGAGCGTAAAGGGCCAGTTCGCAAGGATCAGCCCGGCGCCGACGATCCAACGCCAATCCCACAGTTGCCACGCGGCGACCAATCCCAGGGCGCCGGAGATGATGGCAAGGCTCGACTGCATCGCAAAGCCGCGGGCGTAGCTCGGCTTCCATTGCGCGAGCAACGCCTCGTCATCGAGCTGCAAACGTGCCGGCTGTTCGGCGACGTTGATGTAGAAGGCCGCGCCGGCGAACGCCGCCGCGGCGACCAGACCGAGCAATCCCGCGATCATGTGCACCTCCTTGCGTCGCGTGTCGCGACCCCATCCCAAATTGACAATATATTGTCAATATGGACATATGATGTCATGATCGGAGACCGACGACCGCCCGCGGGCGAAACGGATGCACTGACATCGCTGATCCTGGAAGTGTTCCGGCTGAACGGCTGCCTGATTGCGGCCGGAGACGATCTCGTCGCAGACCTCGGCTTGACCAGCGCGCGCTGGCAGGTGCTCGGAGCCATTGCGCTGGCGCCCGCCGCGGAAACGGTCGCCCGGCTCGCCCGCGCCATGGGTCTGCAGCGGCAGGGCGTCCAGCGCATCGTCAACGAACTCGCGGCGGAGGGCATCTTGACCTTAGAAGACAATCCACATCACCGCCGCGCCAAGCTCGTGCGCCTGACAAGGAAAGGCGAGGCGCTGTTTGAGGCCGCCGGACGACGGCAAAAGCCCTGGGCGAAGCGCCTTGCGAAAGGGTTGAACGCGGGCGCGGTCAGTTCCGCACACGGCGTGTTGCAGATGCTTCGCAAGAAGCTGGAACGCGACGACGATTCATCCTGAATCATCGCGTTTCCAGCCATTCGGTCGACACACATGGTCGGGGCCCAGGGTCCGCCGCGAACAGCGCGCTTCGGCTTTATCGAGAGGACATCTCAACCTGCGCGAATTCGTTTTCGGTCTGGTCTTGAGCGCCCACGCAAGAGGCCGACCGGAGCGGAGTACCCGCGCGCCGTTAGCGTAAACAGAGACAACCTTCGAAACCGCTGGCCTCGCGTTCGAACCCGTTGCAAGATGCTACTGGTAACGGCAAGCGGATACCGCGGGCAGCAACACGCATTTTAGCTCGATTTTTTTTGCCGCTCGTTCTTGCAGAAAGCAGATCGCGAACCGGGGGGAATTCATTTTGCCTGAGTAGGAGTTACAATGCGTCTTATAGCAAAAGTTCTTTTTTTTGTGCTGAGCACCATTCTGTCCTGCAATTCGAGCATCGCGCAATCGCGCGACGCTTCAAGTCGCGCCTCGCCGAAAGACTCGGAGATCAGAGAGCGGGTCAATGCCACGACCATTGGTCTGGCTGGCGGGCTGCTGGAAGGCGCGCCGATACGTTTCGCGACAGAAATTGCCCGGGTCGTGAGCGATGGCGGCACCACTCATGTTCTTCCGGTCGTCACCCGCGGCCCTACCGAGAACGTCAACGATCTCCTCTATCTGAAGGGGATCGACGTAGCGGTCATCAACAGCGACTCGCTCGAGGAATACAAATCCCAGGTGCCGAGGATTCGCGAGCGGATCACCTATCTGATCAGCCTGTTTCCGTCCGAACTGCACATCTTCGTCCGGCCGGAGATCAAGTCGCTGGCCGATCTTGCGGGCAAGAAGGTCAACTTCAACACGCAGGGCACCGCGGCGGCCTATTCCGGGCCGCTGATTTTCAGCCGGCTCGGGATCGATGTCGAGAAGACGTTCATCCCGCATCCGATCGCGCTGGAGCAGATGAAGCGCGGCGAGATCGCCGGCGTCGTGTTCGTGACCTCGAAGCCGGTCGACGCGTTTGCCAAGGGAAAATGGGACGATGGCTTCAAGTTTCTGCCGGTCGATTTCGGCCCGAAGTTCGAGGATTATTATCTG
>Ga0137409_10009123_pt1 | contig 10098 bp, 7 predicted proteins | sample CZODoug1_16funga_FD_122059 | JGI IMG/M metagenome (GOLD analysis project Ga0137409, IMG submission 122059) | Vadose zone soil fungal communities from Angelo Coast Range Reserve, California, USA - CZODoug1_16fungal (Hybrid Assembly) | ecosystem: Environmental > Terrestrial > Soil > Vadose zone...
AGCAGCCGCTTCGAAGATTTCAAGGACGAGCAGGTGCAACAGGCCACCATGCGGCATCTTCGGCCCTATATGGAAGATGGAGCCTTGGTGGTCATTGGTGGGGACGGGAGTCTTCGAGGCGCGCGGGCGCTGTACGAAGGATTTGGGGTCCAACCAGTAGGGATTCCAGGCTCGATCGACAATAACCTCGCGGGGACGACCTCCCTGGGTTTTCATTCGGCCGTGTCTCTGGCGAATCAATCCATCGAGTCGCTGAAAGCCACCAGTTCTGCCATGGGCAGCGTCTTTTTCGTCGAGATTATGGGGGCGGGGTCCGGCCATCTCGCCCTCGCCTGTGCGTATCAGGCCAGAGCTGAAGGCCTCTTGGTCAACGAGCATCCCGATCCCGACGCGTATATCGACGACTTCATCCTGGGCACGCTCAACCGCACCTTGGGCGTCCCGAACAAAAGCCATCTGTTTGTGGTGGCGGAACAGACGCCCCATCGCCATCACCCGGATGGCGGCGTGCGCGGTCTTGTCGAGTATGTCGCCAGCACACTTAGCACGTGGCCACAGTTTCAGGCACGCCCCGGTGAATATCGCCTCGCCCCTGCAACCAAAGCCACAATCCTCGGGCACACGTTACGGGGGGCGCCCCCGACCCCCGAGGACAAGACCATCGGACAAGATCTGGCCTATGAAGCGATTCGCCGTCTCGTCAAGGAGCCGGAGCGGGTGGTCGGGTGCATGTTGGCCTATCGCGGGGCAGGCACTATCGAGGCGATCCCACTCCACGCTGTGGCACCGAAGCAGTTCGACTGGGAGATCTTCGCCCGAATGCACGGAAGCGAGCTACCGTAGCGGGGTGAATGGAGCGTGTCGACTCACCGTGAAGTCTGTGCCCTGATTCCATTTTTACTCATCGTCACAGGGCGACTCGATCATGGATGAACCGGGCGGCCTGCGCCTGAAACGGCGGTTGCGTTGTGGGCTTGGTGGTCGTTTGCTAGAATGGCATCCCCGGACATCATCGCGAGAAGAACGGGAAAAGCGGGACGCGCGCGAAAGGCGCGATCCGAAGTTCGACGTTCGGGGTTCGAAGTTCCGAAAACCCCGAACGTCGAACCTCGAACCTTCGCTCGTCCCGCCTGTCTCGCGCGGCGCACATCCCGATTGACCAATGACCGGTGACAGCATTGTTTATGCGTAAAGCCAAAATCGTGTGCACCATTGGCCCCGCCAGCGATTCGCCCACCGTGCTGGATCAGTTAATTGAAAGTGGCATGGACGCGGCGCGACTCAACTTTTCTCATGGGACTCACGAATCGCATACGCGTGCGATCAAGGCCATTCGCGAAGCAGCGGATCGTCGGCGCGTGGCGGTAGCGATCATCCAGGACCTGCAAGGACCGAGGATCCGTGTTGGAGAAGTCGATCAGGGCGGGCTCGATTTGGTTGCCGGCCAGACTGTGAGGCTCGTGACGACTCTACTCCTGTCTGGCGGTCAACTCGGGGCACAGTCTATCGCTCCATCCGGGATGCGTGAGATCCCCGTGACGTATCAATACCTGGTGCGGGATATCCAGCCAGGCGCCCGCATCCTGATTGACGACGGGTTAATAGAGCTGATTGCTGATCGGATTATCGGCAGCGCCGTCGAATGCGGAGTCGTGACCGGGGGACGACTCACCTCGCACAAGGGAATGAACCTGCCGGATACTCGCATCAGCGCTCCCGCTCTGACAGACAAAGATCGGGACGATCTCCGGCTCGGCATCACGCAGGGGGTGGACTATGTGGCCCTCTCGTTTGTCAGAGGTCCTGATGACGTGGTGGCCGCAAGGAAGTTAGTGGCCGAATGGGGCGGCGACGTGCCGATTATTGCGAAGATCGAAAGGCCGGAAGCGGTTGAGTACTTGGACGCGATTCTTGATCAGGCGGACGGCGTGATGGTTGCGCGGGGCGATCTGGGAGTGGAGATGGGGCCGGAGGCGGTCCCGCTCCTACAGAAGCGCATCATCGCCGAAGCCAACCGCCGCCGCCGCCTCGTGATCACGGCCACTCAGATGTTAGAGTCTATGACGCACCACACACGCCCGACAAGGGCCGAAGCGTCGGATGTGGCTAATGCCGTGCTCGATGGGACTGATGCCGTTATGCTGTCCGCAGAAACGGCGATCGGACAGCACCCGGTTGAAACTGTCCGTGTCATGGACCGAATCGTCCGAGCCGCAGAAGAAGGGACTCGATCGTGGTGTATGCGCTCGTCCGACACGCCACAAGGGAAAGGCTCCTTCCCGGAGGCCATTTGCCATTCGGCCTCTTCGGCAGCCTCAGCCATCGGGGCGAGCGTCATAGTGGCATTTAGCGAACAGGGTACGACGGCGCGCTTGCTATCGAAGCAGCGACCCGACGCGTCAATTATTTCATTGACTCCATTTGAGGCTGTACGGCAGCGGATGGCGCTGTACTGGGGTGTGATTCCTCACACGATGCGGCAGATCGCTCAAACTGATGAGCGGATCGATGAAGCGGAACGCTGCCTGAAGACCGAGGGACTGGCGACAACGGGACAGCGGATCGTGATTCTGTCGGGGACCAGGATTGGTCAGCCCGGGCAGACCAATTTGATGAAGTTACACGAAGTCGAGTGAGCTGTAGCGGCTGAGCGGGCCCTGTGCCCGCACAGCGCCTGCGGACTGAGAGCTCTATTGCCGGACGCACGCAAGGGAGGCTTACTAAGTTCCCCCAGGAGGAGTACAGAATGGAAGAAAAGCGCACACGATGACACCCAACGTTGTGGGGCGGTCAGTGTTTATTCTGTGTCAGTTGCTTGCCCTGGTGTTGTCAGCCGGAGATGGGCTCGCGCAGACCGGATCCCTCCAGCACTCACCTTCTGACGTGGTAAAACGATATCTGGCGCTCGATTATAAGGGGGCGCGGCTCGATGCCATGTCGCTCGAGACGGTCGCGTCCTACACGAGTTGGAATGAGGAGCCGACGTGGGGGCATGTCGTCGTGACGCGAGGCTTTGTGGTAGCGGAGCAGTATCGCCAATGGGAGGTGATCGATAGGCTGGAAGTCGTGATTCCGGTCACCTTTCAGGTCATAGGCTCAGTGTATCTGGAAACCGCCGGTTTCGTCCAGGAGGCTGGGACAGAAGAGGTTCGGTTTCGCGTGAAAGTCGTCAAGAATCGATGGAGGATTGTCGAGCCGATGCTTCCCCCTCACGTGGGACAGAAGCGGATGGTGAATCTCGTGCGTGAAGCCTGGGTGAAGGAAACCGACCCGGCGAAGCGAGACCGTCTGGGGACGTTGCAGGTCGAGTTACGGAAGGCAAAATAATGATGGGCAAGACCTCGGTCGAGCTGTTGATCTTCGATCTAGATGGGACGCTCATCGAGTCCAAATGGGACATTGCCGCGTCGGTAAACCTGACGTTGGCCGAGCTGGGGTTGCCGCAGCGGCCGATCGAGGAAATCTTTGGGTTTGTGGGGGATGGGGTGAAACAATTGTTGCGCTTGTCGGTCGGTGAGGGCAGTCGGGGCTCCTTCGACGAGGCGTTGCGGGTGTTCAGGGGCCAGTACTTGGCCCATTGCCTCGATCGCACGACGTTCTATCCCGGCGTTGGAGAGATGCTGACGCATTTCGCAGGCAAGCGGAAGGCTGTGGCCACCAACAAGTCGAGCGAGTACACAAACGTGATTCTCCAAGGGCTGGGGGCGCATCATTTCCATTGTGTCGTCGGCGGAGACAACGGGTTCGGATTGAAGCCGGATCCCGGCATGTTGTTGCACGTGATGGAGCAGTTACAGGTGCCGAAGGAGCGGACCGTACTTGTCGGAGACAGCACCAACGATATCAATGGCGGGCATAACGCAGGGATTCGTGTCTGTGCGGTCGGGTATGGCATGGGGAATCGCGCCAAGATGGAGGCCTGCCGTCCGGACTGGTTTATCGAACGGCCGGAACAACTCATGGAGCTGTTCATATGACGACTCAAGCGTCGCTCGTGAAACGAAGTCAGCCACGGAGGACTGCTGTGAGCAATCGGGATCTCTTCCTCAACAGAGGGCTTTCAATCCTCGCCACGGTTCACGGTTCACGGTTCACGATGTTTCTCTTCGTTCTCGCCGCCAGCCTCAGTCTCGACCTCGGCCTGCTCTTTGCGGCATCGTTCGGGCTGGCGGATCGTGTGGTGGAACAGAAACTGGCGAACGGGTTGACAGTGCTCATGGTCGAACGGCATCAGACGCCAGTGGTCTCCCTCAACATGACCTTCGGGGTCGGGGGAGTAAACGAACAGGCGGGGAAAACCGGCCTGGCGCATCTCTACGAACATATGGCGTTCAAGGGCACGAGGACGGTCGGGACGAAGAATTACGAGAAAGAACGCCCCATTCTCGAAGAGTGGTATCGAGTGGGAACCGAGCTGGAGCAGCGGCAACGAGTGCTCGCGCGGAAGAGTCAGGAGAGACCGGCCAGCCCAGAGGATCGGGCAGCCATCGAGGGGCTGCAGAAACGATTTACGGAACTACAAGAAAAGGCGGGACAGTTCGTGGCGGGCAATGAGATGGCCTTACTCTACCAACGCCACGGGGGGGTCGGGCTCAATGCAGCGACCGGCAAGGACCTGACTCGCTATATGATCAGCCTCCCGGCAAATCGTCTGCCGCTGTGGGCTGCGCTCGAAGCCGATCGAATGGCGCATCCGGTCCTCCGCGAATTCTACAAAGAACGCGGAGTAGTCATGGAGGAGCGGCGGATGCGGAATGACGACAGCCCCAGCGGGCTGTTGTTTGAAACCTTCACCTCGGCTGCCTTCCGCGCACATCCGTATGGTATTCCGACGATCGGTTGGGAGTCGGACATCCTGTCGCTCACACCGGCCGACACCGAAGCCTTCTTCAAAGCCTATTACGGTCCCGGCAATGCGACGATTGCCATCGTGGGCGATATTAATCCGAAGGACGTCATGACGCTGATCGAACAGACGTTCGGCACGATACCGGCCGCACCTCCGCAGCCTCCGATCGTCACCGTTGAGCCGCCTCAACGAGGGGAGCGCCGCGTGGAGGTGGAGTTCGATGCTGAACCGTCGCTGGCTATCGGCTTTCACAAGCCGGGGTTGGGCCATTCCGATGACTATGTTTTCGACGTGATCGACGCGGTGTTAACCGACGGACTCACTTCCCGGCTCTATGCGAATCTGGTTCGTGAGAAACGGATCGCCGCCTCGGTGGACACCGATTCGAACTATCCGGGGGTCCGTGCTCCGAACCTATTTGCGCTCAACGCCACACCGCTTGCGCCTCATACGACGGCAGAAGTCGAAGCGGCCATATATGCCGAGCTCGAACGACTCAAGACGGAGCCGGTCTCCGCCAAGGAGCTTGAGAAAGTGCTGAATAACCTCGATGCCGATTTGGTGCGCGCGCTTCGATCCAATGGAGGTCTTGCTTCTCAATTAGCACTTTATCAGACGGTAGCGGGAGACTGGCGCTACGCGATAAAGGCCCGGGACAAAATTGCGGCCGTGACACCGGCGGATATCCAGCGAGTGGCAGCAGAGTATTTCACGAAGTCGAACCGAACAGTGGCCACGTTGGTGAAGAAGGCCGGAGAGAAGAACGTCGCGACGGTGCCGCAGCACGAGGTGGCGCGATGAGGGACGTGAAACGTGAAGCGCGAAACGTGAAGCGATGGGGTTTCGTTCTGTGCTCGATAGCCATGGCGGTCGCCATCCCGGTGCTGGCTGGCTGTGCTGGAGACCTTGCACTGGGCGATCCCAGGCAGATGACATTTAAGCCGGTTGAGTTTACCCCGCCAGAACCGGATCGCGTGGTGCTCGAGAATGGGATGGTCGTGTATCTTCTTGAGGACCATGAGTTGCCGTTGATCAGTATGACTGCGACTATGCGAACTGGCAGCTGGCTCGATCCGGCAGAGAGGATCGGCCTGGCTTCGTTGACCGGTTCTGTCATGCGGACAGGCGGGGGCGGCGGTTTGTCGGCTGAACGAGTGGACGAAGAACTCGAACAGTTCGCCGGGGATGTCGGCATCTCGATCGGACGGCAATCCGGTTCCGCGTCGCTCGATGTGCTCAGCAAGGACTTGAAGCGGGGGCTCCAGATTCTCGCGGGGCTCATTCGGACACCCGCCTTTGAGCCGGCGCGGGTTGAATTGGCCAAGCTGCAGGCCATCGAAGGGATTCGCCGCAGGCAAGATAACCCCGGTTCGATCGTCGGACGCGAGTTCGTGAAGCTCCTGTTCGGAGCGGACCACCCGACGGCGCGTGAAAGCAGCATCGAGTCCATCACCCGCGTCACCAGAGACGATCTGGTCGCCTTTCACCGGAAGACCATTTATCCGAACGGCTTGATGCTGGGGGTGACGGGAGATTTTGACAAGTCCGCGATGCTGGCTCTGCTGCGCGAAGTATTTGGCGATTGGGAAAAAGGCGAGGTTCCGGTGCTGACGATTGCCGACGTGCCCCAGAGTCCGATGGCGAAGCCCGTTGTACGGTTCGTGAACAAGGAGACCTCGCAAACGCATCTCCGCGTCGGTCATCTGTCGATCAAAGAGCAGGATCCCGACTATGTGGCGTTGGCGATCGCGAACGACATTCTGGGGGGCAGTTCCTTTCGCAGCCGTCTCTTCAACGACGTGCGGACCAAGCGAGGCTTGGCCTACTCGGTCGGCAGCCGCTTGAACTCCGGGGTGCATGATCAAGGCGTCTGGCTGATGCGTGCAGAGACGAAGTTGCCGTCGACGCAAGAGGTCATCACTCGGTTTGTCGCTAACATGGAGCGGATGCGGACCGAGTTGGTGACGGACAGAGAGCTGGCAGAAGCGAAAGAGGCCTATGTGAACTCGTTTGTGTTTTCCTTCGCCAGTTCGTCGGCGATCGTGGGCCGGTTGATTGAGCTGGAATATGATGGGCTCCCCAAGGACTTTCTCCAGCAATTGCGTGCCCGGGTGATCGCATTGACGAAAGATGAAATCTTGGCGGCGGCGAAGAAACATTTCAACCCCGAGCGTTTGACTATTGTCGCCGTTGGGGCTGGCGAGGCCCTGCCGAAGTTGCTGTCGGGATTCGGGGAAGTGAAGGAAATAAAGTTAGCTCCTGAAGGCTGAGAGAAGAGTGGACGGATGGCTCGGCCATTCCCCGTGCTGCCGGAGCGCGCACGATCAGAATGTGCTCGCTCGACGGCCGCAATAAGGGAATGGCCGAGCCACCCGTCCTAGTGAATGAAAACCTCCGGAGCTTTGGTGGGGAGGGGAGGAGAGGGGGGTGGCAGATGGTCTAATTGAGGCTTGTGCTCGTGTAGCCACCCCCTTAAGACAGTGCTCGCTGGATGTGCACAGTGAGCTTCGATCAGATCATCCGCCAAGAGAAGTTATGATCAAAAGTTAGGGAAGCGGTCCGACACTTCGGGAAAACCATACTTAGGTCGTTCAGTTTCTCATCTGTGAGCGGGAAGCACGTTCTTCTTGTCTATCTTGATTTGACTGGAACTAAGTGTTTCTACGAAAACAGTGAATTGCCCGAACAAATAGAAAGGATTTCGCAGGTTGTTGGTGCAGTACATGCGGAAATTGATAATACCTTCGAGGAAAACAAAACAAATCTATTTGTCCACATGTATGCAGACTCCCTCGTGATCGCCCAGAAGAATTTGATCGAAGGTTGTGCAAGGAAACTTGTTGAGCGGATGCTGGAGGTCCAGTATCAGGTTCTTCTTGATAGTCGATTTATTAAAGTCAAGGCGAAGGCTTCTGAAGAGTATATTTTGATGCCAACTCTAAGCCGAGTCCTGGTAAAAAGAGGTCCTTATTACGGGATGATTTGCAGCTGAGCGCGGTTCAAAATTTGTTAAGCCTCTAGATCGTTTTGATTTCTTGCGCAATGCCCTTTCTCCTATAAAGAACGGCGCTGCGGACCTTAAGGATTGGGTAGAGCAATTGATTGGGTCTTCCGGCAATGACGAACACTTTAGAAACCAAATAACCCCATGGGTAGATGCAGTAAAAGGAGCTTGCCAATCGATATGTCGGACACATTAGCAATGAACGAATACAATTACTGTTATCCAAGACAGCATCCTCCATCTGGATGCTGAAGTGACTGCGAATCTGGCAAGTCTATGAAGGGAGGGCGCCATGGTGACCTATGTGATGCTGCTCAACTGGACGGATCAGGGAATTAAGAATGTGAAGGATTCGCCGAAGCGGTTGGATGGGGTGAAGAAGCTCGCGAAGGATATGGGCGGCGAGGTGAAGGGGTTCTACATGACGCTGGGAACGTATGATCTTGTTCTCATCGTTGATATGCCGAACAACGACAAGTTAGCGAGTTTCGGCCTCAAGTTGGGATCGCTCGGCAATGTACGGTCCACGACTCTCAGAGCCTACTCCGAGGATGACTATCGCCGCATCATTAGCGGCCTAAGCTAAGATGGATGGGCGCGGCACAGTCACATTATTAGGTTATGGGCAAAAGGCTAGAGATGAAGGGCACCTCTCGCCACCTGCCCCGTGTCCCTAGCCCGAAGGGTTTCTTATGCCCTTAGAAGACGATTTCTGTGACATTATCAAGAAGGCCCGCATGGGACAGGCATGGTCCGTTGCGGATGTGGCGCGGATGACCGGATTGCCCGGTGGCGACATCACAGCGCTGGAGCGCGGCGTTCGCCCACCTGATCGCATTGAGGTTCGGGCGCTGGCGAAGGCGTTAGGACTTCGTCCTGGTCCGTTGGAGCAGATCGCGATCGAGAAGTGGGAACCGGTCGTGCAATACCCGACAGACTGGATGGAAACGATACAGGGGTCGATCAATGGCTATGGCGTGCAGGGCTATGTGGTGCATGACGGAGGGGAGGCGGTGCTCATCGACACGGCTTACAATGCGCCGGCGATGATCGAGTTCCTGTCCACGCACCGTCTGCGCCTGATGGGGATTTGTCTGACGCACGGCCATGCAGATCATGCTAACGGGATTGACCAGATTCTGAAGTTTCGCGAGGCGCCGGTGTATCTCGGAACGGAGGATGTCGATCTCCTCAGTTGGCGGCCCCCCGATGCACAGCTGAAGGCGCCGGAAAATGGTCAGACGATTGCGGTCGGGCGGTTGCGCGTATACTGCCTGGCGACGCCGGGCCATACCCCTGGCGGGATTTGCTATCGAATGGATGCCGAGTCCCAGCACGTCTGTTTCGTCGGCGATACGTTGTTTGCGGGATCCATTGGCCGCTCGAATCCCAGTACGCTGTATCAGACCCATCTGGGGTCGGTCTGGACCCAAGTACTCGAGTTGTCACCTGAGTATCGGTTGTTGCCGGGTCACGGACCGGCCACGACGGTTCACGAAGAACTCGACCATAACCCCTTCGCGTCGGATCACTGAAGAAGGCCCCATGAATCTCGATCAACGGAACGATGATCAGCAGATTCGCAGCGGAGAGCTGCCGGTTGTGGCGGGACCGTCTGAGGACCTCAGTGCTCTCTCCGCGGATGACGAATTCGAGGAGACCCCCTTCTCGAAATGGATCCTGCCCGTCAGCCTCTTTGTGGCGACGATCTTTACCACATTGTGGGCCGGGGCCTATCAGGCCTACAACGGACCGATCCATGGACCGGTGAATTTTCTGCTCGAACACCCCGAGACGCTCTGGCGCGGAATTCCCTTCGCCGCCACGCTGCTGATCATTCTGGTGACCCATGAATGCGGGCACTATGTGCTCTCCCGCATCCACGGAGTACCGGCGTCGCTGCCGTTGTTCATCCCGGGCCCTCCGTATTTCATCGGCACATTCGGGGCGATCATCCGCCTGCGCGGGCCGATCGTGAATCGGCGCGCACTGTTCGACATCGGCGTGGCTGGTCCGCTTGCCGGCTTTATCGCCGCGGTGATGGCACTGGTCATCGGCTTGAACTTGTCAACGGTCGTTGATCGGACGGCGACCCATGGATTGCAGTTGGGCGAACCGTTGCTCTTGCAGTTCATCTCCTGGCTGGTCGTCGGGTCCCTCCCTCCTCAGGCTGACATCGTCTTGCACCCCATCGGGTTCGCCGCCTGGTTCGGCCTGTTTGTGACGTCACTGAATCTCATTCCCA
>Ga0137409_10009125_pt1 | contig 10096 bp, 8 predicted proteins | sample CZODoug1_16funga_FD_122059 | JGI IMG/M metagenome (GOLD analysis project Ga0137409, IMG submission 122059) | Vadose zone soil fungal communities from Angelo Coast Range Reserve, California, USA - CZODoug1_16fungal (Hybrid Assembly) | ecosystem: Environmental > Terrestrial > Soil > Vadose zone...
GACCAACAACAACGGCAACGACGGCACCATCGCGCGCTTCGGCTGGAAGGCGCAGAACAAGTCGCTGCTGCTGTTCTCGGGCGAGGCCTACAACGTCGAGATGGGCATCAGCAACGAGCTGTTCCAGACCGAGCGCGACGAGACCGCGAGCTGCCAGTTCGCCACGGTTCCCAACGACGTCACCAACTTCGACGCCACCACGCCGATCGAGGTGCTGGGCGCCATCGAGCGATTCGCGAACTTCATGCGTTTCCTCGCGCCGCCCGTGCCCTCGTCCGACACGCCCGGAGGCGCGGATTCGATCGCCGACGGCAGGCAGTTGTTCACCAGCGTCGGCTGCGCGCTGTGCCACACCCCCTCGTTCACCACGAGCAAGTCGACGACCGCGGCGCTCTCCATTCAGCCCGTGAACCTGTTCTCCGACCTGCTGGTACACGACATGGGCACCGGCCTGGCGGACGGCGTGAGCCAGGGCGAAGCCGGTCCGAGGGAGTTCCGCAGCGCGCCGCTGTGGGGCCTGGGGCAGCGGGTCTTCTTCCTGCACGACGGACGCACCTCGAACTTACTGACGGCGATTCAGCAGCATTCGAGCACCGGCTCGGAGGCGAACGGCGTGATCGCCAAATTCAACAATCTGCGCGAGGGCGACAAGCAGGACCTCCTCAACTTCCTGCGTTCGCTCTAATTCAGGGAGACTGTGATGCCGCGCCGGGCAATCCGGCGCGGCTTTTTTACTTCTTCGCGCCCTCGAAATCGTAGGCGTCGTGCTCCTCGGTATCGACGGACACACCTGTTCCCGCCGACTGCACGTCGCCGCTCACCATGTGCAGCCGGTTGCCGACCACCGCCCCCGCCAGTCCGTGGCGCGACACCGGCATCGGCGCGAGCGTCTGCCAGGTGTTCGTCCCCGGATCGTAAGCTTCGAGCGAGCGGAAGGTCGCCATCATTCCCGGGTCCTGGTACTCGCCGCCGGTAATGTAGAGGCGTCCGCCCCAGACACCGCCCGCTCCGGCGCTGCGCGCATTCGCCATGCGGGCAAGTCCCTGGCTCCAGGAGTCGGTCGCCGGATCGTAGGCCTCCGTCACCCCGACGTTGCTCGAGCCGCCCGAGATGAATGCCGCCCCGACACGGCCGCTCACCACGTAGACCTTCCCGTTGACCGCGCCGCCGACCGCGTGATTGCGGGGCGTCGGCATGGACGCGCGTCCGCGCCAAGTGTTCGTCGCCGGATCGTATTCCTCCACCGTGCCGACCGAGCTGTGCGGCCGCGCCGGGTGCACGGCGCTCTGCCCGGGACCCGCCACCGCGCCGCCGATCACGTAGATCTTGTCGCCGAGCGAGACCGCCACGGGCGAGCCGCGCTTGGTGGGCATGGGCGCGAGCGCCTTCCAGCTGTCGGCCACGGGGTCGTACTCGAAGGCGTTGTCGATCGGCACCCAGGCGGGCGGCCCGGACTGCGGCAGCACGAAGCCGCCGAAAGCGTAGATCTTGCCCTTGTGCTCGGTGAACGCGACGTGGTGCGAAGCGAGTGCCATCGGCTTCTTCTTCGCCCACTTGTCGGTCGCGGGATCGTATTCGTATACCAGCGCCTTCGGCTTCCACCCCGGAGCGAGGCCGGCGAACACGTACAGCTTGCCGCCCGCGGAGGCGCCGAGAAGCTCTTCCGACGGCTCGGGAAACGGGGCGAGCTTGGCCCATTTGCCCTGGGCCAGGGCGGACCCGGTGAAAAGCACAGCAAGGAGCACGACGACAGCGTTGCGAACGTAAAACATGGTCTCCTCCGATGTCCTGTTCCTACAATCCCGCGCGGTTCTTCCCCCTCACTGCCTTGTTTACCACGTTCACCGGCCATTCGCCGGAGAGCACGCGGCGCACCTCGCCGGGCGCGCCGGCCTGCAGCCCCGCCATCGCCTGCTCGCTGTACCAGGCGACGTGCGGCGCGACGATCACGTTCTCACGTCCGCGCAGCGGGTGCGGGTCCGGCAACGGCTCGGGGTCGGTGGTATCGAGCGCGCAGCCGGCGATTTTCTTCTCGTCCAGCGCGCGCACCAGCGCCTCGGTGTCGATCACCGGGCCGCGCGCGCAGTTGATGAGGAAAGCCGAGGGCTTCATCTTCCAGAACGCCGCGTCGTTCATCATCTTGCGCGTGTCCGGCGTGAGCGGCGGGTGCAGAGACACGAAGTCCGATTCGGCGAGCAGCGCGTCGATTCCGACCTTCTTCCCCGGCTCGGCGAACTGGCCTTCCTTCACGAAAGGATCGGCGTAGAGCACGCGCATGCCGAAGGCGGCAGCGCGCACCGCGACCTGGCGCGCGATGTTCCCGAAGCCCACGAGGCCGAGCGTCCTTCCGGCGAGGCGGTAGATCGGCTTGCCTGGCGGCACCTCCCAGCGCCCCGCGCGCACCATGCGGTCGTAGAAGGCGATCTTGCGCGCGCAGGCGAGGAGCAGCGCCAGAGTGTGCTCGGCGACCTCCTCGATGCAGTAGGTCGGGTTGTTGGTGACGATGATCCCTGCGCGTGTCGCCGCCTCGAGGTCAATGGTATCCACGCCGATGCCGTAGCGCGCGATGATGCGGCACTTGGGCATCCCGGCCATCACCTCCGCGGTGATCGGGCCGGCGTAGGTGTTCAAGAGCGCATCGCAGTCCGCGGCCTGCGGGAGAAATTCCTCGGGCTTCTTCGTCTTGAGCGCGACCAGGCCGGCCAGCCCCTCGAGCGTCTTCTTCTCAACGTCGAGCGACTCCCACACGTAGTCGGTAATGACGACCTTGGCTTTCATTGCATCCACCTCACGACCCCGGCGACACCGTCGACCGCGACCGTCGCACCATCCGGGATTCGCCGGGTGGCGTCGAGCACGCCCAGCACCATGGGCACGCCGCGCTCGCGCGCCAGCGACGCGAGGTGCGAGGTGCTGCCGCCCAGTTCCGCGACTACGCCTGCGACGTGCGCGAGCACCGGACCGAGCGCCGGCCCTGCCACGGTCGTCACGAGGACGTCCCCGGGCGCGACCCGCTCGAGCTCGCACTCGCAGCTCACCACGCGGGCCCGGCCTTCGCCCCAGCCGATTCCGGATGGATGGCCCTCGAGGCGCGGGCGGTCGAGCCAGATCTGGTCAGGAACGCGCGGCTCGGCGACGCGCAGCGGCCGTGCCTGGAGAAGCTTGATGCCTGTCTCATCGGCAGCCCATTCGATCTCGACCGGCCCACCGATCACTTCCTCGCTCTTGCGCAGCAGCAGGCCCAGCTCGACCACCTGTTCCGTGTCGAGGCAGCGCGCGCCGGCAAGCGACCTCGAGAGCGACTTCCGCCCGTGCACGCACGTCACGCCGTGGTAGGTCCGGCCGAGCGCCGAATCCTTGAGCCTCCCCTCGCGGTCGAGCACGTAGCGGTCCGGCGCGACCTCGCCCTGCGCGATCGCCGAGCCGAGACCCGGCGCCGCGTTGACGACCATGTCTCCGTCCGCGGTGCGCGACAGCCCGCCCCCCGAGGCGCGCGCCTCGACGAGCGGCTGCACGATCAGCGCCATCGCCGTGTCCGCGGGGTCCAGGTCGTGGGTCGCCATGTAGCGCAGCGCGCGCGTCGACCACAGCGCCGCCCAGCAGGCCCGCACCGCCACCAGAAACTCCTCCTGGTCCTGCAATTCCAGGAAGCTTTCGAACTGGCCGGCGAAGCTCGACCCGGAGCGGTCCTCGACCAGGGCCGAGGAGCGAACGACACCCTTCCCGCAGGCATGCCATGCGGCGAGCAGCGGCTCGGCGAGCAGCGGCACGATCGGGCTCTCCATCAGGCCCAGCTTCATGTCGAGGGCACAGCGCCTCGCGCGCGGGCGATCCTCGGAAGCGAAGACTTCGCGCGCCGTCGCCTCGAGACCGAGGGCCGCGAGCTGGGCGCGGTAGGCACCGGCGTCGACGGCGAAGCCGCCGGGGACAGGCAGGCCGGCGTGGCCCAGCGCGGCGAGGTTCGCCGCCTTGGGACCGAAGCGCGTCGCGTCGGCCGCTTCGGGCGCGCTCAAAGGAACGACGAGGGAATGCATCGCTAACCCTGGGAGTCGATCACCAGGCGCAGGATGCGGCTGGGGTTGCGCTCGTACTCCTCGAAGGCCGCCGCCGCGTCGGAAAGCGGGTACTTGGCGCTGATGAATCCGTTCACGTCCACCGCCCCCGACGCGATCAGCTGGATGCTCGGGTTCATGTCCTGCGGGGTCAGCGCGCGCGAGCCGATGATGCTGATCTCGCCGAAATAGAGCGGGAAGGTGGAGAAGCCGCGCACCGCCTCGTGGCTCACGGCGAAGGCGGCGTAGCGTCCCCCCGGGCGCAGCATGTCGACCGCCGCGCGCAGCGCCTCGGCGCTGCCCGCCGCGTCGATCACCACGTCCGCGCCCTTGCCGCCCGTCAGGCGTTTCACCTCGTCGACCGCCTTGTCCAGGGACGACTGGATGATGTGATGCGCGCCCATGCGCTGGGCCATGTCGAGCTTCCACTGGGTGCGCGACACCGCGATCACCGGCGTCGCCCCGGTGAGCACGGCGAGGCGCGCGTGCAGCAGGCCCGCCGTTCCCATGCCGAGCACCACTATCGATTCGGCGGTCGCGACGCCCACGCGGTGCTGCGCGTGGCGCACGGTCGCCAGAGTCTCGATCAGCGTCGCCGCCTCGAGCGACAACCGCGGCGGCAGCAAGTGCAAATAGCGCGAAGGCAGCTTCACGTACTGGGACAGGGACCCCTCGATCTCACGCCCGAACAGGCCTGCGTTGCGGCAAAGATTTCCCGCGCCGCGCGCGCACTGGTCGCAGGCGCCGCAGGCGATGATGGGATTGATAATGACGTGCTCGCCGGCTTTCAACCCCGTGACGCCCTCGCCGATCGCATCGACGATCCCAGTCGACTCATGCCCCATCACCACCGGATACTTGACGCCGGGATGCTCTCCCGCGTAGATCGAAAGATCGGTGTGGCATACGGCGGTCGCCGCCGTCTGCACGGTCACCTCGCCTGGCCCGGGAACCGGCTTGTCGCGCTCGACCAGCGCGAGCTTGCGGGGCGCCTGAAGGAGGGCGGTGCGCAAGGTATCTCAGCGTCCGGCGAGGGTCGAGTACCCCGGGATGGGGTCGACCACGGTAATCTGCTCCACCGGGAAGCTCGAGATGATCTCGATCTTGTCCTTGTGCACGATCAGCATCTCCTCGATGCGCACGCCCCACTCGAACTTCTTGCCGTGCTGGGTCTCGAGGGCGAACACCATGCCTTCCTTGATCTCGATCGGGTGGTCGAGCGACCAGATGCGCGAAATCACGGGCTGGTCGTATTGCGCGAGACCGAGTCCGTGGCCCCACAGGTTCGCCGCCGCCTGGTCTTCCTCGGCGTAACCCCAGGCTTCTTTCGCCGAAGGCCACTTGGACGCGATCTCGCGCGTGGTCGTGCCGACCTTTACCGCCTTGATCGAGTCGTACAACCACTTGAGCGCGGTGGCGTAGATGTCCTTCTGCTCGCTGGTCGGCTCCTTGCCGGCGCAATACGTGCGGTAGTAGCAGGACTTGTAGCCGTTCCAGGTGAGCGCGGCGAGGTCCATGAACACGATGTCGCCGGGCTTCACGATGCGATCGGAGAAGTTGCGCCAGTTCGGCCAGGTGTTCGGGCCCGAGGACACGATCACGTCCTCGACATCCTCCATACCGGGCACCGAGTACAGGTACTGCATGATATGCGCGGTGAGCTGGTTCTCGGTGCGCCCCGGCTGAAGGAACTTCATGAACTCCCAGTGCGCGGCGTCGCCGATCGCACCGACCATGCGCAGCGCCTCCTGCTCGTCCTCGTTCTTGATCGCGCGCGCCTCCATCATCGGCGTCATGCCGTCGGTCCAGTCGATCTTCTCTTCGGCGAAGACCTTGAGCATGTTGATGTCGATGAAGTCCACGCCGAGCTTCATGCCCGCGACATTCGCCTTCTTCATCTCCTGCTGGATGGCATTGGTGAACTTCTTCACCTGCGCCGTCGACGCCGGCCCGGCGGCGCCTTTTATCCAGGCGTAGGACCAGCGCACGTGGTCTTTGGGGATCCACGGCGAGTGGCGCTCGATCTGCATGCCGATGTCGCCCTGCTCGAACAGCACCGGAGCATCGTCGCCGCACAGCATGGCGTAGCGCAGACCCGGCTTCAGGCGGTTCCACCCTGGAGTAAGGGTGCTGGTCACATAGCGCACGTTCTCGTCGTACATGAGCAGCATCGCCCCCAGTCCCGCCGCCTTCATGCGCGCGCGGGCGCGCTCCAGCCGATACTTGCGCAGCCTGTCCCAGTTGATGCGCTGCTGCCAGTCCAGTCCCACCATGCCTGCATTTGCCATCGCTTTCCTCTCCAGTTTTGCGTGCTAACTCACAACCGCTTCAATCCACGGTCGCGCCCACCTCGCGCGCGACCTTGCCCCAGCGCTCCGACTCGGAGGCGACGAATCCCGCGAAGGCCCTGGGCGAATCGCTCAGCACCACGTCGACGCCGCCGTTCGCCAGCCGCTCGGCCACGTCGGGCGTCTTCATCACCTGCTGACTCACGGCGAAGAGCTTGTCCACCACTGCCTGCGGCGTGCCCTTCGGCACGAAAATGCCCTGCCAGGAGCCGGTCACCGAGCGCGGGAAGCCCGACTCCACCATCGTCGGCACGTCGGGGAGCGCCGCGATCCGCTTTGCGCTGGTCACGGCCAGCACCTTGAGCCGGCCGCCCTTGATGAAGCCGAGCGCGGAGGGCGCGGTCGTGAACATCAGCTGGGTCTCCCCCGCGATCAGCGCGGTCACCGCCGGGCCGGCGCCGCCCTTGTAGGGAATGTGCAGCATGTCAAGGCTACCCGCGTCCTGGCGGAACATCTCCATCTCGAGGCGGTTCTGGCTGCCGCTGCCGGGAGAGGCGTAGTTGAGCTTGCCCGGGTTGGCCTTGGCGTAGGCGACGAGCTCGGTCACCGTGCCCGGCGGGAACGTGGTGTTGGCGACCAGCACGCCGGGCACGTCCACGACCTCGGTCACCGCGATGAAATCCCGCTGCGGCTTCACCGCGAGGGAATGGAACACCGCAGCATTGATGGCGATCGTCCCGATGTTGCCGAGGAACAGCGTGTAGCCGTCCGGATCGGATTTCGCCGCCGCCTCCATGCCGATGTTGCCGGCAGCGCCGCCGCGGTTCTCGATCACGAGCTGCTGGCCGAGCAGCTCCGCCATCTTCGGCTGCATGATGCGCCCGACGAAATCGGAGGCGCCGCCGGGGGCGAACGGGATGATGACGCGCACGGGGCGGCTCGGATAACCCTGCCCCAGCGCAAGAGCCGGAAGCAGCGCGAGTGCAACCCACGCCAGCATTTTGCGCTTCATCATCTCCCTCGACTTGCCTTGTCCCGCGATACCCGCTTCAACGATGACGCGATTCTACCAGCCCCGGAAGCACCGGCCGGGCCGGTCTCCCGCAACGTAGAATGACGGACCCGATCCGCTACGAGCGGGGTCCAATCTCAGGCCTTCTCGCGCTCCCTTCGCACATGCACGAATCATGGAGAACATGGGCCCCGGGCGAGGCGTCGCTGCGGCGATGCCGTTCCCAGTTCGCGGCGCTGGCTCTGGGCGCGGCGTGCGGACTCGCTCCGGCGCTCGCGCTCGGCCAAGCGCTGGCCGGCGCAGACCTGCAGAGGCGCGTCAACGGCGTGCTCGCGCTGATGGGCTACATGCTGACGCCGGACGTCACCACCGGGTCGCTCGGAATCACCAACGCGGCGACGGGCAACCCCGACTTCGCCATGACCACGGCCGGTGGCGGCTTCACGGTGAGCAAGGAACTCCCGCTTTACCTGGAGGGAACCCTGGGTTACAGCCGTTACGATCCGACTTTCGTCGCGAGTAACGGCCAGGCTCAGGGCTCGATCGCGTCCAAGTGGGATGCGTACTCGGCGACCGGAGGAATCGGGTGGGACTTTCCGATCGCGGACGGACTGGTGTTCCGCCCGATCTTCAACTTCTCCTACGGCCGCGTCGACAGTCATGCATCCGCCAGCGGACAGACCGGCGCGGGCGCGGAGTTCGACTTCCTCGCGAGCGGCCGGCTCGACGCTTACGGCCTCGGCGGCTCGCTCGTGCTCGACTACGAGCGCTACCGCCCCGAGAACGAGATCGACGTCGAGCTGCGGTATACGAATATCTACCTCCGCAGCTTCGGCGCCAGCTCGACGGCGGTAGAAGGCAGCGCCGATTCGCAGAGCGTGAGCCTCTGGACGCGCTGGCGCGCGCCGACGGGCATGACCCTGTTCGAGGGGCCGCTCCGCTACGTGCTGGAGTTCGCCCACACCGCCTTCCTCGGCGACCTGGACGGCGCCCTCGGGTTCAACTACCTGAGCTCGTTCGGCGCGGGCCTCGAAATTGACTCGAGCGCCCGTGACGTCGGCGTGACGCGCACGCGCCTGATGGCCCGGTACAAGGTGGGCGAGCACGTCAAGGGCTGGTCGGTCGGGCTGGGATTCAGTTTCTAGCCGAGACCCTGGCCGTCGCCCTCGCCCGCGCGCGCGGCTTCTCCGCGGCGATCGGCAACGGCACGGCGCGCTTGAGCTGCGCCGACAAGTCGAACGCCTTGGTGAGCATCAGCCGGTTGTGCGCCTCGGCGGCGGTCGCGTGCTGCGTCGGAAGACCCAGCGACACGCGGTTCAGCCATTGCTCGGTCTCCTCGCGCATCGGCCCGCGCAGCTCGCCGAGCGCCACGTCCCCTGGAGGATAGCTGCCGAGGAAGTCGACGTGGCGCGCGGCATCGGGCGCGTAGCCCTCCCCTTGCGCCTTTGTCGTGGCGAGCACGATGTCGCGGTGGGTGTCGTCGATGGTCAGCACGCCCTCGGTGCCGACGATGCCGACCTCGAGGCTGTAGACCGCGCCCGGCCACACCTTGGGCAGCGCCCAGGATATCGAGGCGTGGTACAGGCTGCCGTCCTCGAAGACGATCACGCCCGCCGTCGCATCGATGCCGCCGCACAGCGGGCCCAGGGCCTTGTCGACCGAGCGCGCGTAGACCTCCACCGGCTTCTTCGCTTCCATCATCCACATGACCACGTCGAGCGCGTGCGTGCCCGAAATCACCATCGGCGAGATCGAGGTCGGGTCGTCGGTGCGCTCGTAGTTGTCGAGCGCGACCAGCCGGTTCATGAAGGCGCGCGAGGTGACGAGGGTCACGTCCCCCAGCGCGCCGGTGCGGACCTTTTCCTTCGCGGCGAGCCAGCGCCTGCGGAAACGCTGCGTATAGCCGACCACCGCATCGACGCCGGACTTCTGGATCGCAGCGAGCACGCGCTCGGAATCCGCGAGCCCGGTCGCGAGCGGCTTTTCGATGAGCAGCGGGATCTTGCGCTCGACCGCGGCGAGGATCGGGTCGACGTGCAGGTGCTCGTCGGTGGAGACGATCGCCGCGGTAACCTCGGGCCGCGCGAGCAGCTCGCGGTAGTCGGCGGTGACGAAATCCGCGCCGACCTTTTCGGCGACCAGCTTCGCCCGTTCCGGTTTGATCTCCGCGAGCCCTATGAAGTCGACCTGCGGGTGCCGCGCCGCGACCTCGCCGCGGAACAGGCCGACACGGCCTGCGCCGATGATCGCGAGGCCGATGCGCTTGGGGGATTTCTTCGGCACTACGCTCCGCCTGTCATCCTGAGGCCGCAGGCGCCGTCCTGAGCGAAGCGAAGGACCTCCGTTGGCACGATGCAACCGGTAGAGATCCCTCGCTGCGCTCGGGATGACAACTCGGGGTAAGCGCTCGGGATGACATCACGCCACCGCGCGCACGGATTTCGAGAGAGCGATGCCGATCGACACCGCCTCGTTGCGCTCGGCCGAGAGGTCGGCCGCCATGTAGACCTCCATCACCATGCGCGCGTGCTCCGGCGTCACCATCACCGGGCGGTCGTACGCGACCGCCTCGAGGAAATGGACGGTCTCGGCCGCCATCGGCCCGGCGTAGGTGTGCTCGACGCGCTCGCCGGGCATGGTCGACATCGGCAGCTGCATGCCCTTCGCCATGGTGTTGAGGATCACGTCGCGGTGGCTGTCGTCGACGAACAGGGCGCCGTCGGTGCCGACCATCTCGATCCAGG
>Ga0137409_10009126_pt1 | contig 10096 bp, 7 predicted proteins | sample CZODoug1_16funga_FD_122059 | JGI IMG/M metagenome (GOLD analysis project Ga0137409, IMG submission 122059) | Vadose zone soil fungal communities from Angelo Coast Range Reserve, California, USA - CZODoug1_16fungal (Hybrid Assembly) | ecosystem: Environmental > Terrestrial > Soil > Vadose zone...
CCCGGCCATCCCGATCCCGAACAGCGCCAACAGTGCGACGGCAGCGGCATAGGTCGAAGGCCCAAGCCCGCCGGTCAGCTTGGCCGTGCTGCCGGCTTTCGCCATCCGCTGATGCAGAGCGATGATGGAGATGCGATAATCCTGATCCTGCGGCGCCATCAGTGCCGCGGTCTGCCAGGACGTCGACACGAGCACGAGGCGCGAACCGTTGACGTGCTGCAAGTCGGCGCGAAAGCGGCGCGCCTGCATCGACACCGGCCGGTACGACAATCGGATCGCGGCAATGTCGGCATAGGACCATACGCCCGAGCGGCCGGCAAAGCGCCACGACAATCCGCCGTCCGTCAGGTCGAACCGATGCGCGGAGCCGATCAGCGACGCCTTGTAGGCGTAGCTGATGGCGAGCGCGTCTTGCGGGGGTCTCGCGGCCTGTTCCTGCAAATTCTCAAATTCCGTTGCCAACTCATTGCATCGCTTGCGATCCCGACCAACCCTACCTTACAAGTGATGCATGACTGAGACGACCTTTTTTCCGCGCCGTCTGATTCTCGGGGGCGCGATGATTTCAGGGGTGCTGCTGGCGCTCGCCGTGCACATGCTCGGCGCGCGCTATGGTCTCGACCTCGGCGGCTTGTGGCGGTCCGACACCCACGACTTCATGCCGGCGGGCGCGGCGATCGCCTGGTGGCTGATCGCGACCGTCGGCTTCTCGGGCGGCTATTTCACCGCGACGCTGATGCACAGCGCGGTCTCCGGACATATCCCGCAACGCATGCGGCAATTCCTGATCGCGGTCGGCGTGCTGCTGCTGGCCGGTGCCGGTCAGGTCGCCTCCACGCCGAGCCCGCTTCCGACCATCTCCGGCGTGCTGGCCGGGCTCGCGGCGCTCTGCCTTGGCGCGGCGATGGCTTTTTGCGGCGCGAATTTCGCGCTGCGCAAGGCGTAAACGCAGTCAATCGATTCAGCCGGGCAATCCCGGCACCAGATCGCCGCCGGTTTCCACTTTCAGCGTCGAGCCCGCGAAATCGTTCTCGATCGGTTGATAGCGCCCGCCGAGATGTTTTGCGAGAAACGCCTCGGTGACGGCGCTGAACGCCATCCGGTTCTGCGGCCGGACAAAGCCGTGTCCCTCGTCGGCGAACGTGATGTAGGTGACCGGCACATTCCGCTGCTTGAGCGCGGCCACCATCTGCTCGGATTCCGCCGGCACGACCCTGACGTCGCGCATCCCCTGCGCGATCAGAATCGGGCGGATCGCGCGGTCGATATGGGTGAGCGGCGAGCGCTCGATCAGAAAGGCGCGCCCCTCCTCGGTGCCGGGATCGCCCAGTCGGTTCTTCCAGACGCTGAACCACGGCCCCCAATAGGGCGGGATGGTCGCCATGAAGGTGATCAGATTGGAAATACCGAAGACGTCGACGATGCAGGCGAACACCTCGGGCGTCTTGGTGGCCGCCACCAGCGCTGAGTAGCCGCCATAGCTTGCGCCCAAGAAGGCGACGCGCGTGGGATCGGCGACGCCCTGCCCGATCGCCCAGTCGACCGCATCGATGAGGTCGTCATGCATGCGCCCGCCCCATTCCCGATCGGCCTTGGCAATGAAAACCTTGCCGAAGCCGGTCGAGCCCCGGTAGTTGACGCTCAACACCGCATAGCCCCGGTTCGCCAGCCATTGATGGGTGGAGTTGAAGCCCCAGACGTCGCGCGCGTAAGGGCCGCCATGGATCAACAGCACCAGCGGCGTCCCGCCATTGCCGGCGTCCGGCGCCGGCAGAGTCAGATAGCCGTTGAGCCGTAGCCCGTCACGGGCGGGAATGATCACCGGCTGCATCTTGCGAAGCGCGACATCGGCGAGCGCCTTGCGCTGCGTAAACAGCTTGCGCACCTCGCGCGTCTTGCGGTCGAGCAGCGCAAACTCGCCGCTTTCGCTATCGCGTTCGTAGAACAGACTGACCGTGCTGCGGTCCAGGCTTTGGCTGAGGATGCCGATGTCGCCGGGTCCATGGCGGGCCAAATCCGCCAGGTCCTGCTTGGCGACATCATCGACCGCCGTCCAGCGCGCCCGGTCCTTGACGGATTTCGCCGCGATCGGGCGGCGGCTCAAGTCGTCCATCGCGACCTGGACGATATCTGCCTCGTCGTCGGCGGCCAGCAACGTTGCGTTGCGAGTCGTCATGTCCAGAGCAAACAGCGCCGCCTTGTCGCGACCGCGCGAGTCGATCAGATAAAACGTGTTGCCGTCGGCGCTGAAGTCGATGAGATGCGTGAGGTCGACGTCGCCGATCGGAATCTCGGTGAACGATTTCCAGGTCTCGCCGGCCTGCCGCTCGAAGACCTCGGTGGTCCCGGCCGCGTTCAAGCGCGATCCCAGTCGCAGCCGGTAGCTGCTATCGGTGATGAGACCGGTAAAGTCGGGGTTCTCGAACTGCAGCTCGCTCGCGCCTGTAACGATATTGACCCTAAACAGATCGAAGTAGCGCTTGTCACGCTGATTGTGCCGGAACAGAACTTCCTCGGGAAATTTGTGACTGATTTCCTGGACGAAGGATTTGACGCCCTGTTCCGGGGTCAACGGGACGACCGCATCGGTGTTGATATCGACGCTGAAGGCTCGCCAGTTCTCGTCCCCGTCACGGTCGCGGAAAAATATCAAATGGCGATTGGTGTGCCCCCAGCGAAAGAAGCTGTCGAGACTGCGCCCGGTGATCCGCGTCACCGGCCGAGCGGCGCCGGGATCGGCGATCGGCGCGATCCAGAGGTTGTTGACGCGGTCGATCGGCGCAACCCAGGCGAGATTCTGACCGTCCGGGCTGACCCTGACATTGATGTAATCCGGATTATCGAAAAACACCCGGCGCGCAACCAGATCCGGCGCGCTTGCCGCGACGGCGCGTCGCGCCAGCCCGCCGACCGGCAAGGCCGCTATCCACGCAGCGCTGCGCCGCAGAAAGATTCGACGACTGACGGGCTCGAAAACCATTCGCAGCCTCCCACCACGGCAACGGCCAAGGGTAGAACAAGGGTAGAATGATAAAGGCTACGAAGACGGCTCGCAACTGATGCAACAGATGGTTTGCACCCTCGGGTTGGGCGGTTCCGCCGCCGAAGGCATGACGTATCCTTGCGGGCTCGGTTCCTTGCGGGCTCGGTTGCAACTTCGGCGAGTGCCGCGCGTCGCGTCGGCGGCGGTCGAAGCATGACAACACAACGTCGCGTTAGACCAAAACGCCGCGCGGGGGGCCCGCGCGACGTTTTGTCTCAATCAAGCGTTAACCTTTGACCTTTCGAAAGATCAGCTTGCAGCGCGGAGGTTGACCTTGCCTTCCGCGAGCGTCGTGAGCTTCTTGTCGGTGGTCTTTTCCTCATCCAGCGTCTGCTGCAGGATGCTCGCGCAATCGTTGCGGCCGAGCTGCCGTGCCCATGCGATCAGGCTGCCATAGCGCACGATCTCGTAGTGCTCGGCGGCCTGAGCGGCGTTAATCAAGGCCGCATCCAGCACCGCCTTGTCCGCCACTTCGCCGGCGACCTCGTCCGCTTCCTCGATGATGCCGTCAATCGCCGGACAGTCGACCGCCATCACCGCGAGGCCATGCATCTTGAACACCTTCTCCAGGCGCTGCACGTGGGTCTTGGTTTCCTCCAGATGCGTCAGAAAACCCTTCTTGAGCTCGGGATCGGTGGCCTTTTCAGCCATGTCCGGCAACGCTTTCACAAGCTGCTTTTCGGCATAGTAGATGTCCCGCAATTGATGCACGAACAGGTCGTTCATGGTCTTAATGTCTTTGGTGAAAAGTCCCATGGTGGGGTCCCTTTTGTTTTGGGAACACCAGGCGGCCTCCCCTCCCATGCCTGCTTGATGTCCGGTTGCTGACCTTCGGCTAACCGGCCCGCCGCTGCGTTGTTCCTGACAATAACCAAAACCCCCGGTGGAACATGCGGGAACGGATTCATACGGATTCATCGAGTCGACACCCCCGGGACGCATTAGGGACGTCAAGACTCGCATCCTGGACACCAGCCCCTATCTAGGCTGCGTGATGGACATCCCAACGACAGCCAGACCGACGATTGTCAAGGACTGCACAAGGTCACGTTTTTGCCTTAAGGAACTCCCGCATAGGGAGCGATTAACCACTGCTAGACCCATGATTTCGACGGGCTTCCAAACTTCTGCCCCCGCCGGGAGGATGAATGCAAGGACTGCTGACTGCGCTGGGGCGTGGTTTCAAGAAATGGATCGGCTGGAAGCGGCTTGGGGTCGCGGCCAGTCTCCTCATCATTGCCTTTGCGATCACGACCCTGGTGCGCACGCTGAAGGGCGTCGATACCGGTGTGATCCTGACTGCACTGACCGACATACCGCCGGGCCATATCGCGCTGGCGGCGCTGTGCGTGGTGTGCGCGTTCTGCACCCTCACCTTCTATGATTTCTTCGCGCTGCGCACCATCGGCAAGAAGCTCGTGCCCTATCGCATCGCGGCGATGTCGAGCTTCACCAGCTATTCGATCGGCCACAATATCGGCGCCACGGTCTTTACCGGCGGCGCGATCCGGTTCCGGATCTATTCCGACTATGGGTTGAACGCGATCGACGTCGCCAAGATCTGCTTCCTGTCCGGACTGACCTTCTGGCTCGGCAATCTGGTCGTGCTCGGGGTCGGCATGGCCTATCATCCGCAGGCTGCCTCGGCGATGGACCTGCTGCCGCCGGCCATGAACCGCCTGATCGCGATCGGCTGCCTTGCGGGCATCGGCACCTACTTCGTCTGGCTCGTGATGGGCAAGAACCGGCGCGAGCTTGGACAGAACGGCTGGAAGGTGGTGCTGCCGTCGGCGCGGCTGACGCTGGTGCAGGTCCTGATCGGCGTGGTCGATCTCGGTTTCTGCGCGATGGCGATGTATCTGTTGATGCCGATGGAACCCTCCATCGATTTCATGTCACTCGCCGTGGTGTTCATTCTGGCGACGCTGCTGGGGTTCGCCAGCCACGCGCCCGGCAGCCTCGGCGTGTTCGACGCGGCCATGCTGGTCGCGTTGCCGGACTTCGGGCGGGAGCAACTGCTCGCCACGCTGCTGGTGTTCCGCGTGCTGTACTTCGTGATCCCCTTCACCCTGGCCATCTCCATCATGGGCGTGCGCGAGTTCTGGCTCAGCGTCCTCCGACCCTGGCAGAAGCGCCGCCGGCTGAACGGGAACTACCCGCGTTCCGCCGCCGCCACCGCCGAACCAGCGCCGGCCACGGCCGCGGTTCCGCAGCCGATGAAACGCCGGAAGTCGCAAGGCTAGAGCATGATCCGGAAAAGTGTGAAGCGGTTTTCCGAAAAGATCATGCTCCATCAAAGACCTAAAGCGCGATGGCGATTCAACCAATCCCATCGCGCTTTAGCGCTGCAGATAGCGGTTACGTGATTTAGGGCTTGCGCGGGCCCCTTACTTCCGCCCCAACTCTGACGTCAAAGCGCCGACCATGATCCGATTTCGCTCCCGTTCGATCCTTGTTGGTTCGATCCTCGCCGCAACGTTGCTCACGGCTGCGCTGATGGCTGCACCGCCGACCCAGCTCGCCGCGGCGCAGACAGCCGTCGACGCGCCGCTGCAGATTGCCTGGGAAGTCAGGAACCGCTTTCGGCTGTTCCGCGAGGAGCGCGACTTTCTGCTGCATGCCGAGCGCGGGCGCGACCGCAGCATTCTCGCCTCGGAGCAGGCGCTGGAACTGCAGAGCGACGGCCGCGGCTGGGCGCGCAACATGGTCAACCGGCTGTGCATCGATCTGCTTGGCCGCGTCAACGAGCCCTGCACACGCGACAACGTCAAGGAAAGCTACCTGACGCCGGCGGATCACCCCGTCGTCGTGCAACTGACCGGTGCGGTCCCGGTCGGCGCCACCTGCGGCTGGTCGTTCGACGACGGCGACGGCCCGCCGCGGCAACAAACCTTCGACTGCGCCGAGCCCGTCAACCTTCGTGTCCGCTACGGCCGCCCGACGGTTGCGACCGTCGACGTGTCCAGCGGGCCGGACACGCCGCAGCGCGTCGCCAGCCAGATCAGGGTTCGCGATATTTTCATCGCCGGCCTCGGCGACAGCATCGCCTCGGGCGAAGGCAATCCGGATCGTCCGATTTCGCTCTCGGATGACGGGTTCTGCTTCCGCTCCTATCTGGGAACGGCGGCCGCGCAGTATTATCGGCCGAGCCGCGCCGGCTACAAGGGCGGACGGGCCTGCGAAGCGCCCGATACGCTGCCGAACTGGCAGCGCAATGCCGCGCTCTGGTTCAACTCCGCCTGCCACCGCTCGCTGTACAGCTATCAGACCCGCACCGCGCTTGCGCTCGCCGTGCAATATCCGCACATCGCCGTCACCTATCTGCCGCTCGCCTGCACCGGCGCCACCATCGCCGACGGCTTGTTCGGCGGCCAACGCGTGCGCGAATGTCCGCCGAGCAAATCGAACGCGACCTGTTCGGCGGGTGTCAACGGCCAGCTCGACGAATTGCGCGACGCCGTCACCGCGGCCAGACGCCGGATGCCGGATCGGCAGCTCGACCTGGTGCTGCTGTCGATCGGCGCCAACGACATCTATTTCTCGGGCCTGGTCGCCGACGTGATCGTCGACACCAAGACCGAACGGGCGCTGTTCCGGCGCACCGGCGTGATCTCCTCGGTCGACGATTCACGCACGGCGCTGGCGCGCGACCTGCCGCAGGGATTTGGCAAATTGCGCGAAGCCCTGAAGCCGCTGGTCGGCGACCTGTCGCGCGTGGTGTATGTGTCCTACGCCAATCCGGCGTTGGCCAATGGCGGCGCCCCCTGCCCCGGTGGACGCGCAGGCTTCGACATCCATCCATCCTTCAACGCCGATCCGCAGCGGCTGGCGAATGTCGCGGCCTATGTGCAGAACGAATTCCTTCCGCAATTGAAGGCGCTCGCGCAGTGCCAGTCAGGCGTGTTGTGCCGCGATCCGGCCGCCGATCGGATGACCTTCGTCGAGAGCCACCAGGCCGCGTTCGCCAATCACGGCTTCTGCGCGCGCAGCGAAGCCGACCCGCCGTTCGACCGCGAATGCTTCTCGCCCAAGGGCGAGAGCTTCGATCCCGATATCGTCACCAGCGCCAACCAGCCGATGCTGTGCGGCCGCAGCGCCGGAGAATACCGCGCCTACCTGCCGCGCACGCGCTGGATCAGGGACGCCAATGACAGCTACTTCGCGGCGATGACCTATCCGCAGGGACTGCCCTCCGCGATGCAGCCCGCCGATATTCACGACGCGACCTGGGGCGTGCTGTCGGCGGTCTATGGCGGCGCCGTGCACCCCTCCGCCGAGGGTCACGCCGTGATGGCGGACGCAGCCCTGCCAGCGGCGGCCGCCGTGCTGCGGCTGGATGCGGCCGAACCGATCGTCACGCGCGGCGAACCGCTGGCGCCGACGGGCGCCGTCCAGCAGTAAGCGCACACCACCTTCGATCCCGATCGAGAGCTGCTTTCCGATCCGCTGCGAGGCGTAGACTTCGCGGCGGCCAGGCGTAGACTTAGTCTCGCGTAGACTTGGCTTCGGCACGGCCGCCCGACGGCCGCTTGCGACGATACGAAGCAAAAATCCAAGAAACGAAGATCCAAGAAACAAAAATCAAAGGGAGAGAAACAGATGGTTCAACAAGGGCTACATTCGTTGCGGCTTGGTTCGGGACGGCTTGGTCTGCTTGCCACCGCCGCCGCGATCTGTCTTGCCGCGCCCGCGCATGGGCAATCCGGCGAGCCGATCAAGATCGGCGTGATCGCGGAAGTGCAGTCGATCGCGGGCGCCGCGACACCGGGCGGCGCGGAGATCGCCGCCGACGAGATCAACGCCAAGGGCGGCATCCTCGGGCGCAAAATCGAGATCGTCAGCTACGACAACAAGAGCTCGTCGGCCGATTCGGTGCGCGCGTTCCAGCGCGCCGTCTCCGAAGACAAGGTGAGCGCCGTCATCGCCAGCTATATCAGCGAGGTCGTGCTGGCGCTCGAGCCGTGGGCGGCGCGGCTGAAGATGCCGATGATCACGCCGGGCGCCGCCTCCAACGAGATCACCAAGGCGATCCACAACGACTATGAGAAGAACAAGTATACCTTTCACGGCTATCTGACCTCGGCTGCGCAAGCGCAACTGGTCTGCGACGCGGCCAAGGATCTCCTGGTCGACAGCCTGAAATTCAAGAGCGTCGCGATCATGAGCGAGGATGCGGCATGGACCAAGCCGCTGGATGTCGGCTACGAGGCGTGCTTTCCGAAAGCTGGGATGAATGTCGTCGAGCACATCCGCTTCTCACCCGACACCACCGACTTCACGCCGATCTTCAACAACATCGAAAGCAAGAAGCCGAGCGCGATCGTGACCGGCATCTCCCATGTCGGCGTGCAGCCCACCGTGCAGTGGAAGAACCAGCAGGTGCCGATCCCGATGTTCGGCATCAGCGCCCAGGCGCTGAGCCCGACCTTCTGGAACGACACCAACGGCGCGGCCGACGGCATTCCCTCGCTCGCGGTCGCAACCCCCGACGTCGCGGTGACGCCGAAGACCAAGCCGTTCGCGCAGGCCTTCAAGGCGAAGTTCGGCAGGCCGCCGGCCTATACCGGCTACACCGCCTATGACGACGTCTACATCATCACCGAGGCGATCCAGCGCGCGGGCTCGACCGATCCTGACAAGATGGTCGCGGAAATGGAAAAGACCGATTTCGAGGGCACGATCGGCCGCATCCAGTTCTACGGCAAGGACGACCAATTCACCCACGGTCTGAAATACGGCAAGGGCCTGATCACCGGCTTGATGCTGCAGTGGCAGGATGGCAAACAGACCAGCGTTTGGCCGAAGGAAGTCGCCAAAGGCCAGTTGAAGTTCCCCAACTTCGTCAAGGTTACCACGAACTGATAACCTCGCTCATCATGCTCCCGGGTTCGCCCGGGAGCATTTGTTCTGTTCTCCAGTGACGGCCCATGTGGCCGCGGCCTTGTAGATGCTTGCGTTGCAAATTCTGATCGACGGTTTCGCCATTAGCGCGCTTTATGCGCTGGGCGCGACCGGCTTCACCCTGATCTTCGGCGTCTCCGGTGTTCTCAACCTGTCGCATGGCGCCATCATGGTGCTGGCCGCGGTCGCAGCGTGGGCCGCCGGCAGCGTGCTGCATGTGAACACCTATGCGGGCGCGCTGATCGGTGTTGCGACTGCACTGATTGCAGCCATCGTCACCTACTTCGTAGTGGTGCAGCCGATCCAGCGCTCGACGCGGATACCCAACGAGGAGAAGGAAATCTTCGTTCTCACCGGCACATTGTTGTGGGGGATCATGATCCAGGAACTGATCGCATATTTCTTCACCAATAACGCCAAGACCGTGCTTCCGATCATTGAAGGCGTAGTCAACATTCTTGGTGTGCGCACGCCGCGGAACGAAATCTTCACGGCCGTGGTCTGCTGCTTGGTGATCGCGCTGCTCTGGCTGCTGGTCAATCGCACTCGCACCGGCAAGGTCGTGCTTGCAGCATCGATGAATCCTCGTGGAGTGACGTTGCTTGGGTTCGAGTTGACGAACATTTATATCGTGGTGTGGGCGATCTACGGTATCCTTGCCGGCATCGCCGGTGTCCTGCTTGGGATGTTTCTCGGCGTTAGCTCCTACAGCGTAGGGCCACTCACCGCGAGTGCGTTTTCAATCGTGGTACTCGGCGGCCTCGGCAGCGTATCCGGCTCGCTGATCGCGGCGTTCGTGGTCGGCTATCTTGAAACCCTTACAGCGTATCTGGTCTCGCCCGCCTACCGGACCATTCCAGCGCTGTTGCTGCTCGTTATCGTGATGTACATCCGCCCGCAGGGTCTGCTGGGGAGACGATGAGCATGCGCGATTTCTTCAAATCCAGGCTGTTCTGGATCGCACTCGGCGCGGTGATCATTGCCTCTACGCTGCCGCTCTATGTTTCCGGATACATCCTCGGCCTGCTCACGGTCGCGTACTACTTCGGTGTGTTCGCGATGTCGTGGGATCTGCTGTTCGGTTTCGCGGGCGAAGTCAATTTTGGCCCGACCTTCCTGATCGGTGTCGGCGCCTATACCGCGGGCATCCTC
>Ga0137409_10009127_pt1 | contig 10095 bp, 10 predicted proteins | sample CZODoug1_16funga_FD_122059 | JGI IMG/M metagenome (GOLD analysis project Ga0137409, IMG submission 122059) | Vadose zone soil fungal communities from Angelo Coast Range Reserve, California, USA - CZODoug1_16fungal (Hybrid Assembly) | ecosystem: Environmental > Terrestrial > Soil > Vadose zone...
GCCACGTCGCGCGCCTCGCGCACGCGCGAGCGGTAGAGGCGTGGTGACGGCGCGCGGCGGGCACGCACCTCGACGCGCGCCTCGATGGTCGCGTTCAGGTCGAAGTCCTCGCCGTCCTCGAGCCCGCGGATGGTCCGGTACATCTCCGGGCGGATGCGCTGGAACTGCCGGCGGACCTCGGGCAGCAGCCGCGCATAGTCCGAGAGCGTCCGGCCGAAGAACTCGCCCGAGTCGCCCGCCAGCGTGACCTCCCGCAGGCGGCACCACTCGCTCCGGTAGTCCGCGATCCGGTGGTCCCACTCGTCGTAGACGAAGGCGTGCTCGCCTTCGCCGACGCCGCCCGGGGCACGGCGCGCCGGGTCGAGCGCGCCGTCCTCGAGCATCCGGCGGAGCGCGTCGAGCTCGGCCTCGGGCAGCTTCCCGGCGAGCGCGGTGATCGGGAGCCCGCTGCCGCCGGCCGGCTCGCCCCTGCCCTGCCCGATCTTCACGCCCGCCTCGATGAGCCGTCGGAGCTCCTCGGCCGTGAGCGGCTGCCCACCCTTGGCACGCTCGTCGGCCTCGGGCGCTAGCTCGAGCGGCAACGGATCGACCCCCGGCGCGTCGGGGCGGCGCGCGGGATCGGCGTCGGCCGCCCCCGCGCCGGATACGTCGAGCGGTTCGCCGCCGGTCAGGTCGTCGAGCAGGAAGTCGGCATCGCTCGGGAGGTCGGGGGCGAGGAGAGCGGGCGTCACGAGGACACCGGTCAGCGCGCGGGCGACGCGCAGCGAGTCCTCGACGGTCGCCTCCGGCGCGGCGAGCGGCCGGAGCAGCTCCGCGACCAGCCGGAGCGCATCCGGGTGGAAGGCGATGTCGTTCCGTCCGGCTTCGCGGTGCCGACGATCCGCGCTATTGACTCGTCACGAACTTCGCCGAGAGCCGCGACACCCGCGTCAAAGTTGCGCGAGACGGCGTAGTAGAACATGAAGCGGTTCAAATACCATCTGTCACAACAGTCCTCTTCGCCTCGCCGCAAAACGCGAATAAAATATTCGATGATAGGCTGCGTCTCGGGTCGTTCGCCGAGATAAAACAGGACGTTCGCGTCGATCACGGCGTCCACGTCATGACGCGAGGCTTCCGGAACCAGCTTCCAAAAGTAGTACATCCTAAGAGGATGCAACCACTGCCGAAGCAACACTACGCGCCAGTAAGACAGGAGACGGGGCAATGGCCAACGCGTGGTCATCCAGGTGTAGAACAGACCTTCGGGTGTGCGGTTTGCAAAGATTAGTCTCTCATTAGGTGGGAAAGGAATGCCGTGCCGGCGCAGCACGTAAGAGGCGCAACAAGTATCGTCCAGGTCCTGCGGAATCATCGCTGGCGATTGACGGTCCTTCGGCCAATAACGCCACAGCCCGGCCCCATCCATCTCATCGAGCAAAAAGCGCAGAGCCTTGTCCAGAATGTCTTTGACCTCGGCCGGCTTTGCGAAGCCGAGCGAGTAGGCAATGAGCGCCGCTGGGAAGGGCGAGCTGTCGAAGACGCAATCTCGATCAAGACTAAGGCTCGGAGACATGAAGACCTTGAACTCGCCCGATGGTAACTGGCTGCGTCGCAGAAATTGGATTCCGCGCCGGATTCCCGCGTCAAGATCATTTGCGCCCATCTCTTTGCTTCCATTCAGCATGGAACGTCATTATCGCGAAAGACGAGTGAATAATCATCAAATCTCGAATATTCTCACGAAGTTTCGCTGGACGTCTCAGCTAGACCCAGTGAGGTACAGAGCCCTTGTGAAAGCCCACAAATGAATTGGCGCGCGGAGAAAATGCATCAGAAGGAAATGGCTCCGCAGGTAGGACTCGAACCTTCAATTCTCAACACCCCTGACCGCAGTTTTCGATGAGGGAATCTCGCAGTTGGGGTCAAAGCGATTGTGTTCAGCAATTTGAATCAAATGAAGTGGAGCAACGGAGTTAACTCCGTTGCGCGATTTCAGATTCAAACGATGAGTGTTTCTAAGTTATTGAAATGAAGTGGTGCCGAAGGCGGGAGTCGAAGCCGCACGACCTTTCGGTCAACGAATTTTAAGTCTGTTGCGAGGGCACTCATCTCATTCTACTACGCATTACCAAGCAGTATTTACCGACGTTTCAGTCGTCAAAGCAAGCTACGTCTCGCTTGGTATCGGCACGTAACCCCCTCATCTTCCCCTCATCTCTGCGCGCGTCAAATCCCCTCATCTTCTCATCTTGTCAGAGTGTTAACCCGAATTCAAGACTTGACTCTGGTGCCGACTCAAGGGTCTATACTTGGTGTGTTGGGGAAGGGTGTCGTGGAACAGACAGAGTTTCGAATTGGTGAATTGGCGACGCGCGCAGGAGTAAGTATAGATGCCGTTCGCTATTACGAACGGTTGAAGCTTCTGCCTCGCGCCCAGCGATCGGCGGGCGGCTTTCGTCTGTTTGGGGCGGAATCAATCGAACGCGTCCAATTTATTAAGCATGCCCAGGAGTTAGGTCTGACGCTGGACGAGATCAAGGGACTCCTGGCTACCGGCGGTGCTGAAGAATGTAAGCGGGTTCGGGATCTCTTGAACACGAAGATTGAAGAACTCGATGTTCGAATGGATTCAATGAAGAAGTTTCGCAAAGTTTTGGCAAGTCATCTGATTGAATGCGAGCGTGAACTCAGCGAGCATGCCCAGAATGCCTGCTGTCCGGTTGTGGCTATCGGCAACCAGATAACGCCGCAGGTAAAGAGCGACAAAAGGAAACTTCACGGCTAGCGAAATGTGACGACTCGGATCACTTCTTTGACTGCGCTTGACTCTTGTCCTTACTCCAGATTCTACAATTGGATTCATAGAGGAGGCCTCGACTATGCGCCGAATTTTCGTCTTAGCATCAGTCGGGCGAATGAAGAAATGAGAGAAGAAAGACTAGCTATTGGCGGCGCGATCGTTACAGCCTTCGTGGCGACCTTATGTTGTATTGGACCACTGTTGTTCGTTGTCCTTGGTCTGGGCGCATTCGGAGCGGCTGCCGCATTCGAAACGGCGCGTCCTTATCTTCTCGGTTTGGCGGAATTAATCCTGGCCTTCGGTTTTTACCGAACCTACTTCCGACGCGCGGAAGCGTGTGCCCCCGGTGAAGCATGCGCCACCAAGCCGGTCAATAGAGCAAGCCGAGTCGGACTCTGGATCGCGTCCATCGCCGTGCTCGCCTTCGCGCTGTCGCCCTACTATGTTGAATACATCTCCGCAGCTATCGTACGCCGTCAGCCACCCGTTGCGGCGACACCGTCAGTAGCACCTGCTGCCGATAACTCCGTGTCACAGTCTAATCTACAAACGGTCACCGTTCAGGTGGAAGGCATGGACTGCGTGAGTTGCGAGATGCCGATCAAAGCGGCTCTCGAGAAGGTGCCGCGCGTGCGTTCGTCCGACGTGAGCTGCAAGCGGGGCGATGCGCGCGTAGAGTTTGATCCGAAACAAATCAGCGTGGAGCAGATCAAGCGCGCGATCAGTTCAACTGGATACAAAGCGAAGTAAAATGTTCGGCGGGCATAAAGTGAATCGCAAATGGGTGATGGGAAACGAAAGCTCGGTGGGTTGCTGGTGGTTTCGGTGCATTGCTGGCGCTGCTTTGTTGCGCCGCGCCGTGGCTGCTTGCCGAGCTTCTAGCCGCGTTGTGGTTGGGGTTTCTTCTCAAAAGCTCAGCGTTGATCGCGCTGACGGTGATTGGCATAATCCTTGTGATGATTGGGCTGGCATTAAAGACACGACAAACGAATGGGAAAGGGTGATTGATGAGCCATTGTTGCAACGTGAATCAAACAGGAGACTCCTGCGCAGCGGTGCTGACTGAAAACCGCAGAGAAAAAGACTTCCGCTGCGCCGAATGTCGCGTTGAGGGCCGTCCTGTCGAACAACAAACGGTTCGCCATCACGTCAAGCACGAACATCTTGATCGCGTTAATGGCGAGACATATCGCTTCTGTTCAGATCAAGCGTGTGAAGTTGTCTATTACGGCGACGGCGGAACGCGCTTCACCGTTGATGACGTGCGCGAACTTGTCACCACGAAAACACAGGGTGACGCGCGGCCGATCTGTTACTGCTTCGGGTTTAGCGAAGGCGATGCCCGCGGCGAAATTGCGCGGACCGGCGCGACTACGATCCCAACCACAATCAGCCGGTTGATTAAATCAGGCATGTGCGCCTGCGAAGTGCGCAACCCAGCAGGAGTATGTTGCCTCGGTGAGGTCAATCGAACAGTCAATCTGCTTTCGGCAGAGCACAACGCTTCCAGATAACGGTAGAGGGATGGAGAGAAAATTTGATCTTGTCGTGATCGGAACCGGGGCAGCCGGTTCTGCGGCAGGTTACAAGTGCCGAAAGGCGGGCTGGGACGTCGCGATCATAGATTCGAGGCCATTCGGCGGCACTTGCGCGCTACGCGGCTGCGATCCAAAAAAAGTGCTCGTGGGCGCGGCAGAGTTGATCGACTGGACCAGACGCATGGAAGGGAAAGGCGTTTTAGCAAAAGGCAGTGAGATAGACTGGCCGTCGCTCATGCAGTTCAAGAAGACTTTCACTGAACCTGTTCCCGAAAATCAGGAGCGTGGATACGTCAAAGCTGGGATCGTGCCATTCCACGGCCGCACGCGCTTCCTTGACCGAACTACTGTTCAAGTGGGTGATGATAGGTTGACCGGTCGCTTTGTGCTCATCGCAGCGGGAGCTATGCCCGCCATCTTAGGAATCCCGGGCGAAGCATTTTTGACCAGGAGTGATCAGTTCTTAGAGTTGGAGCAACTGCCAAAACGAATTATTTTCGTCGGCGGTGGTTACATCTCTTTCGAATTCGCACATGTCGCCGCGCGCGCTGGCGCGCAAGTTCGAATCATTCATCGCGGTACTCGTCCGTTAGAAGGCTTTGACGCCGAATTAGTCGAACAGTTGGTAAAAGCTACACGCGAGATTGGCGTAGATGTTCACCTGAACAGAGCCGTGGAATCGGTCGAAAAAGATGGCGATCATTTTGTAGTAAAAGCTTCAAGCGAACGAGGTAAACAGGCATTCGAAACTGACTTGGTCGTTCACGGGGCCGGACGTGTTCCGGAGATCGACGATCTCGATCTCGACAAAGCCGGTGTCGCGCGCGACAGGAAGGGCGTGTCTGTGAACGAGTTCCTTCAAAGTGTGTCAAACCCGGCAGTTTATGCCGCCGGTGATGCTTCTACCAGCAGCAGTTTGAAACTTACGCCAATAGCCAGCATGGAAGGGCACGTGGCTGCTAGTAACATGCTGAAAGGCAATCACCGCAAGCCCAATTATGGCGGTGTTCCTACCGTTGTGTTCACTATACCGCCAATAGCTTCGGCTGGATTGCAGGAAGACGCCGCGAGAAAACAAGGCCTGAAGTTCAGCGTGAAGCATGAGGATACTTCGACTTGGTATTCTTCACGCCGGGTGAACTTAAGACATTCAGGTTACAAGGTACTCATAGAAGAAGATACTGATCGAATTTTGGGAGCACATCTATTGGGTGAACATGCAGAAGAGGTCATTAACATTTTCTCGCTTGCTATTAGGTATGGTTTGAAGGCACAGGATCTTAAAACCATGATCTATGCCTACCCTACGAGCGCCTCGGATGTAAGTTATATGGTTTAGCTCTTACGGACTTTTGGAAACAGCGTGAAATTAAGAATGAAGGTTTTAGTCTTAATCTGTTTGTTGTTCATGACTGTGGCAGGTCAGCAGCCGGGTTCCGTGCCACAGTTTTCACTTCCGCAGCTCGATGGTCGCACACTGGGTTCAGATGAACTCAAGGACAAGATCGTGGTGCTCGACTTCTGGGCCACCTGGTGCGAGAACTGCGTGAGCGAAATTCCCGAGTTCAACAAACTTTTGGAAGCTACGCTCCGCGACGTCGGCGACGCTTCGAGAGAAGCTTGCTGATCTTTCGAAAGAACAAACCGTCCAGGTAGCGCGGGAAGTTAAAGATGCTGCGCTAGCATTCTTTCCGAACGGTTACATGAGTTTTCCTGCGCGGATGATTATTGTGACGGCACGCAAACCATAGAGTTGAACAGAAGTTTGGAGCCCGAAAGCTTACACCGTAGAGTATTCAGACCTATGAACTCCCATCCGATTCCATTCAGACTTACTGAAATGCTCAACGAAGCGCGAGAGCGCACACTCGCAGTAGTAGCAGATCTGGATGACGAGGAAATGATCGGGCCGCGCCTGAATATCGTTAATCCGCTGCGTTGGGAGATTGGGCATATTGCCTGGTTTCAGGAATATTGGATCTTGCGGCATATGCACGGACGGGCCCCGATGCTCGCCGGCGGGGATAGCCTTTATGATTCGGCGCGCGTTGCTCATGAGATTCGTTGGGATCTCCCTCTGCCATCAAAAACGGAAACGATGAACTACATGCAGAGTGTTCTAGATCAAGTGGTCGACCTGTACAGTCAGAAAAAGGACGCGAGTGAGTTGAGCGAGGATGACGCTTATTTTCTTTCTCTGGTGCTGCTGCATGAGGACATGCACGCGGAAGCAATCACCTATACGCGCCAGACGCTCGCGTTTTCTGCGCCACCGTTTAACTCGGTCGATGAGAGGCGAACACACTCACCTGTTAAAGAAGTAACTGACGATCCATTGGGCGATGTCGAAATCCCGGGTGGTCTGTTTCTTTTGGGGAGCATCCCGGGAAAGCGTTTTGTATTCGACAACGAGATGGGGGCGCACGAAGTTCATGTGCAGCCTTACAAAATTTCCCGGACGGCCGTTACTAATGCGCAGTATGCAGCCTTTGTCGATGATCGAGGTTACGAGCGGCGAGAGTTATGGTCTGATGCAGGATGGCGCTGGCGTGAAACTAGCGACTCAAAGCATCCGGTTTACTGGCGGTTCATCGACAGCAAATGGTGGCGTCGCAATTTTGATGAAATGGTGCAACTCGAAGATCACCTACCCGTCTTGCATGTCAATTGGTACGAGGCGGATGCTTTCTGTCGCTGGGCCGGGCGTCGCTTACCAACGGAAGCTGAGTGGGAACTGGCTGCCAGTGCCGAGCCAACCACGGATGGTTGCGGAATTACTACGCACAAGCGACAGTTTCCGTGGGGCGATGAAGCGCCTACACCAGACCGAGCGAATCTGGAATGGCGTAATATGGGTTGCCTCGATGTTAGATCATTGCCAGCGGGTGATAGCGCGTTCGGTGGCCGGCAAATGATCGGCAACTTGTGGGAATGGACGGCGAGCGACTTTAAGCCATATCCGGGCTTCGTCGCCGGCCCTTACAAAGAATATTCTGCGCCCTGGTTTGCGGATCACAAGGTTTTGCGCGGCGGTTGCTGGGCGACTCGCTCGCACCTGATACATAACACCTACCGGAATTTCTACACACCGGAGCGGCGCGACGTATTGGCGGGCTTCCGCACGTGTGCCGTGTAGCGCGAAGAAGCCATGCGGATAGGAATAATCACGCCGGCCCCGCCGAACTCGCGCTCCGGAAACAGGATCACGGCCCTTCGCTGGGCGAAGATTCTCAGACGACTCGGTAACCGCGTCTCAATTCTTCAGGAGTATCACGTTGAGCGTTATGATCTGCTAGTCGCTTTGCATGCCCGGCGCAGCCATCCATCCATCATCAACTTCCGGAGCGAGAATCCCCAGGCGCAAATCATCGTTGCGCTTACCGGAACGGATCTCTATCGCGACCTTCGAAGAAATCAAGCGGCGCAGAAGTCCCTGAAGATCGCAAACAGGATTGTCGTACTACAACCGAAAGCTATCGAAGAATTGCGGCCAGCCTGGCGAGCCAAGGCGCGGGTAATTTACCAGTCGGTTGAAGCCTTGCCTGGACCGACAAGCAAGACAAAAGCAAACAAAGCTTATCTTAACGAACGATCAAACGGCAGCTTTGATGTATGCGTGATCGGCCATCTTCGCGCTGTGAAGGATCCTTTTCGAGTTGCCCTGGCAGCGAGGTCGCTTCCTTATTCGTCTCGGGTTCGCATTCTGCAAATGGGCAGCGCAATGACTGATGCGATGGCCGCCCGAGCGCGCAAGGAAACGCGCGCCAATCCGCGCTATGAATGGTTGGGTGAACTGCCTCGGTCGGAGGTTCGCCGCATCCTCGCCAAGAGCCGGCTTAGCGTTATTCCATCTCGCATCGAAGGAGGAGCCAACGTAGTCTCAGAAGCGATAATAGCTTCAGTTCCGATTCTCGCTTCGCGCATTGATGGCAATGTTGGCATCCTTGGTGCAGACTACCCTGGTCTTTTTGAAGTGGGAGATACCCAACAGCTTGCGCGACTGTTGGCGCGCGCTGAAAGTGATCGGGAATATCTCGCTGAATTAAGAGACAGTTGTAAGAAGCTGGCCCCCCTTTTTGATCCCACGCGCGAGGAAAAAGCCTGGGCGGACTTGATCAGCGAATTATTCCTGATAGAGTCGGCGTGACGATTTCACCCAGGGGGCAGGTGAGGTACTGCTAATGATCGCAGGACAAACAGATAACACCGCAAGGGAAGCGTCGCCGACTACCGTACGGCGCATTTTTTATTTTGTACTGCCGATGCTGATCATCATTGGAGCGCTCATCGCTTATAAGAGTTCCTCCGCTTTAGGTGTGATTGGGAAGGTTTCGGCCACCGGGATATTTACGCCGCGCGGGAACGTGATTCCGCACGTCGGTGCTTCGGACGCCGGTGTACTAACACGAACGCTGAACTATTTTCTGGTGATTTGGCCGGCCCTGGTGTTTGGCATTCTGATTAGTGCAGCCGTCAGCACGTTTGTCTCACCTCAGTGGTTGTCGCGCTTGTTAGGAAGGCGTTCACTACGCTCACAAGTGTTCGCTGGACTCGCGGGAGCGCCATTGATGTTGTGCTCTTGTTGTGTGGCACCAATTTTCACCGGCGTGTACGAACGTTCCGCGCGACTTGGTCCATCGCTCGGATTGATGCTCGCGGCACCCGCGCTCAATCCGGCCGCATTGATCCTCACTTTCATGCTCTTCGATTACAAGGTCGGGACGGTGCGACTCGGCGCTAGTCTCGTTGCCGTCCTGTTCACGGGAATGATTGCCGACCGGATATTTGGCAGAACCGAAGTTCATTGTGACTTGGACGATTGGCAAACAGAAGGTAGCCCAGCAGACTTCCTTCATTTTCTGCGTACCTGCGCCCGCGTGTCGGTGCGGTTGTTGCCGGTGATTGTGATTGGAGTGCTGGCTTCGATGATCATCGCTCAAATGATTCCAGTGCGAACATTTGATTCAACTGCGTCGAGATTTCTGGCCATCGCTATTGTTGCTGCCGTTGCGGTGCCATTGGCGTTACCGACTTTCTTTGAGATTCCGCTGGCTCTGATACTACTCGGGTCAGGCGCACCGGCGGGCGCTGCGGTGGCGCTGCTGATCGCTGGCCCGTCCGTCAATCTTCCATCGCTGCTCACAATAATGAGGTCGACAAACTGGAAGGTTGCAGCCATGGTGGCCGCATCAGTATGGACTTTGGCGGTAGTCGGCGGAACGATCGTGACCTTTTTTTGAATGGTTTGTTTCTCAACGCCAATTAAAAACATTAGCTCTTTCGTTCTGCATGAAACACGATCTCATATCCAGCTCGTCGCCGAAGGAAGGGTTATGCGCGCTTGCATTGATGGCGAAGGTCCCGTTCGCCAGTGCGGTAAAGACCCGACTCACTCCTCCACTAAGTCCGGAAGAAGCAGCGATTTTGAGTACATGCTTCTTGCGCGACATGACTACAAACGTGTTTGGTATGAATAGTGATGGAACGGAAGGCATGGTGCTATACACTCCGGCAGACGCGGAAGCGTTCTTACATAGTCTCCTTCCCGACGGTTTCAAGTTAGTCGCTCAGCGCGGTGAAACGCTCGGCGAGAGACTAATCAATGCTGGTGCCGACCTGCTAAACAATGGATTCGCATCGATCTGTTTAATCAATTCGGACAGCCCGACGCTCCCCGGTAAAATACTAAGAACTGCCGCTTCATTGTTAGCGCAGGATGGAGATCGAGTCGTGCTGGGCCCCAGCGAGGATGGCGGTTATTACCTGATTGGTCTT
>Ga0137409_10009128_pt1 | contig 10095 bp, 7 predicted proteins | sample CZODoug1_16funga_FD_122059 | JGI IMG/M metagenome (GOLD analysis project Ga0137409, IMG submission 122059) | Vadose zone soil fungal communities from Angelo Coast Range Reserve, California, USA - CZODoug1_16fungal (Hybrid Assembly) | ecosystem: Environmental > Terrestrial > Soil > Vadose zone...
ATGCTCGTTGTCGACGCGCAGATTCACATCTGGAAAGGCCACAAGCCGACCAATCCGAACCACCGTCAGGTCAGCGACTTCACGGCGGAGGACGTGCTGAAGGACATGGATGCAGGTGGCGTCGACGCGGCCGTCATCCATCCGCCAGGGTGGGATCCGAATTCCAACACGCTGGCCGTCGAGGCCGCGCGCCAGCACCCCAACCGGCTTGCCATCCTCGGCAATTTCCCGCTCGACAAGCCGGAGAGCCGGACGGCGATCGAGGGCATGAAGAGCCGGCCCGGGATGGTGTCCTTGGGCAGCTTGTACGCGCTGCTGCAGGTTTTCTCGATGTCGGTGCTGTACCCGGCGACGATGAGCAAACGCTTCGCGTTGTTGCCTCCGGTCTTCCGAACGGTGTCGATGAAGAGTTGGTTGACACGGGTGAGCGTGGCGTAGGCCTTCTCGGTCGAGCCTTCGTTGCTGAAGTTCGTTTCTTCGTTGAGCGCCTCGAAGATCACCTTTTCATTCTTCCCCGCGAAGAAGCTCGAGAAGACGCCCTTCGCGGGGGAGGACAGGCTGAAGCTGGCCACCCACTGCCAGGGCGACCGCTCCTACGAGCGCAATCTGCTCCGCGAGTATGCGCTGTATCGTGTCTTCAACGCGCTGACCGATAGCAGCTTCCGGGTGCGGCTCGCGCACATGACGTACGTGGATTCGGCGCGCCATGACACCGTGACGCGCTATGGATTCCTGATCGAGTCCGACACCGCCCTGGCACAGCGCATCGGCGCCGTTCCGGCGCGCAGCGACAACGTCTACGATCCGATGACGGACCCATCGTACATGACGCTGGTCGCCGTCTTTCAGTATTTGATCGGTAATACCGACTGGTCGGTCTGGAAACGGCACAACATTGCGATCTTCCAGAAGGTCGCGGAGCCCCGCCAGCTCCTCGCCGTGCCGTACGACTACGATTTTTCCGGAGCGGTGAACGCGCCATACGCGACACCACCGGAGCAGCTCAAGATCCAATCGGTGCGCCAGCGCGTGTATCGCGGGTTTTGCCAGCCGGACAGCGTCCTGGCTGGCGTCCTCGCCCGGTTTCGCGCCGCGAAAGACTCCATCTATGCCGCGGTGCGCGCCGTGCCTGATCTCCCCGAGCGCGACGTGCGCAACGTGCTCGACTACTTCGACGACTTCTACAAGGTCCTCGACAATCCCGGGGCCGTGAATCGGGAGTTCGTGCGCACTTGCCGGCGGATGCCGTGAACGAGCGACGGGCGTTCGGACTCGTGATCCGGTTGACGGCGTATTACGCCGCGCTCGCCGCCGTGGCGTGGCTCGTGGCGCGCTCGATTCCCCAATGGGGCGCGCTGTTCGGCGAGCGGGCACCGGGCGGCGCCGCCGTCGCGATGCTGAGCGCGCTCGCGCTCATGTCGCCTGTGGCCTGGATGTACATGCGGACCAAGCCCAAGGCGAACTACGACCCGTCCCTGGTACAAACCGTGATCGTCCTGCCGGTGGTGATCTCCGGTGTGGTCCTCATCGTGCGCGACAGCGTGGCGCTGGCGTTCAGTCTTGCCGGCATCGTCGCCGCGGTGCGGTTCCGCAACACGCTGCGCGATACCAAGGACGCCGTCTACATCTTTCTGGCGATCGCGGTGGGCCTGGCCGCGGGTGTGCAGTCGTTTGCCGTGGGCTTCGTCGTGTCGGTCATCTACGTGGCGGTCGTCCTCGTCCTGTGGCGCTTCGACGTGGGCGCGGCCCCGCTGACCGACCGGGTCCGCGGCAGGCTGGTCGTCGAAACGAACGGCAGCGCCGCGGTCGAATCGATGCTCGGCGGCATTCTCGAGCGGCACGCCCGCAAGTGGAAGCTGGTCCAGTCGGCGCCCACGGGGCTGACCTTTACCGTGCAGCTTCGCCGGCGCAGCCATCCCGACGCGCTCGTCGCCGCAGTTCGGGACGATGCTGCGCTGCAGGTCACAGGCGTGCGTTTCGAACCGCGGGACTCATGATCCTTCGGTGGGACGCTCCGGATGCGGCGACGCTCCGGCGCATTCTGGTCGACCTACCCCGCCCCGCCTCACCGCTGCGCTCGACACATTTCCGCGACGTGTACTTCGACACGAGCGATGGTGACCTGCGCACGCGCGGCGGCCGCTGTCGATTGCGCTTCACCGCGGATGGCGATCGCTGGTTGACGATCTGGCAGCCTGAGGGAACGCGTATCGAGGCGCGGGTGCGGGAAGTGGATGCCGGCGCCGCACTCAATGGCACCTCGCCGCCGGCGGTCCGCCTCCGCGCGCTGATCGATCCGTCGCGTCTCGTTGCGTGGATCGAGCGCGACGTGGACCGCACCTGGCGAACGCTCAGGCTTGCAGTGGTGGGGGTTCCCCTGTGCGACATCGTCGCGGATGCGATCGTGGTGCGCCGGGGTGAGGTCGTCGCGACGCTCTCGGAGCTGAGCGTACGTCCGCGGCGCTGGGGACAGACCTCGGCCGGCCGCGTCGCGCGCGCGCTCGAAGCTGCGTTGCCGCTGCGGCGCGCCGGCAACGATCTCGTGCAGCGAGCCACCGTGGCGCTCGATGCGGTCGAAGCCGAAGGGATCGGCCGCGAGCTGCGCGGTGAACGGGAAGTGGCGCTCGTCGCCGTCGAGCATGGACGTGTGGGACTATGTCGCTCCGGCGCCGAACTGCGCCTGCCGGTTTACCGTGGGAGCGGCGAAGAGGCGTGCCGCGCGGCGCTCCGCCAGCTGATGGGCAGTGGAGAGGGACAGCTGCGACTCCTCGGTATCGTCCCGCGCTCGGGCGATCGCGTTCCGCTCGAGGTCTGGACCGCACGCCGGTTGCACCGCCACTCGAGCAATGGCGAGACACTGCAGTGGTTCGCGCCCGCCGATCTCGTCGCGCGTGTCGGCTCTCCCATGCTGCGGGATCCCGGAACGCTCGCCGCCCTGACGGTCGCGGCCCGCTCGCCGCTGGTTCCTGAGTGGTCAGGCGCGCCGTTCGGTGACGTGACGGAGGGGGGGGACGCGCCCGCGCCGGACACCGTCGATCGCGCGAGTCGCGTCACATTGAGCGAGCTCCGCGTTGCGACACTGCCGGACCAGGCGAAGGATCCAGCACGGCTGGCGCCCGAGCAGTATCTCAACGCGGAGCTGTCGTGGCTCGAGTTCAACACGCGCGTCCTCGAGCTCGCTGAGGACTCCCGTACGCCGCTCGCGGCCCGTCTGCGATTTCTCAGCATCTTTTCCACGAATCTCGATCAGTTCGTCATGACGCAGATCGGCGCGCTGAAGCAACTCGTCGCGGTGGGTCGCAACGTTGCGGCGGCGGACGGCGGCGGCTTGAAGCCGCAAGAAACACTCGATGCGTTTGCGGTGCGGCTGCGTCCGCTGCTGGCGCGGCAGTATCGAATGTTTCGTGCGCTGGCGCCCGGCCTGTCCATCGTCCGCTGGGAAGACCTGACGGACGACGAGCGCTCCCAGCTCCGCGCTCGCTGTGCCGATGAGATCCTCCCCTTTGTCAGTCCCAAGGCGCTGACCCGCGCGCCCGGTCATCCGTTCCCGCTGGTGGGCGACCGTCGCCTCGCGCTGTTGATCGCGCTGCGCGATCGGCCGGGGGGACCCCTGCATTACGCGATCGTGGAGATATCGCCTGAGCTCTCGCGGTTCATTGCCGTCTCGCCGGATGGCAGGCGAATCGCGACGGAGGACCTGATCCGGGCCAACCTCGAGCTGCTGTATCCGGGGCGCGTCATCGCGGCCGCCCACGCCTTTCGGTTAACGCGCAGCGGCGACCTGCAGCTGGACGAGGCGACGACGGCCAACTTCCTGCAGGCGATCGAAGAGGAGCTGGTCCGGCGCCAGTCTCGCCCGGTTCTGCGCATCGAATTCGAATCCGACACGCCGCAGGCCCTGCAGGATTTGCTGCAACGCGAGCTCCGCATCGAAGAAAGCGAGCGCGAAAGCACGCTGAACGCCGCCGACGTCTATGTCTCGGACGGAGCGGTCGATCTCGGTGGCCTGGGCGAACTCGCCGCCTCACCCTCGCTTCCCGATTATCCCGCGTTCGTCCCGGCACAGCCATTCGATTCGCAGCGCAGCGTCGCCGAGCAGCTCGACGAGCGCGACGTGCTCGTCCGTCACCCTCACGACTCGTTCCCGGACAGCTTTGAGCGGTTCATCAACGACGCGGCGGAAGACCCGAGCGTTCAGGCGATCAAGCTGACGCTGTATCGGCCGGGGGGACCGTCGGCCATCGCCGACGCGCTGCGGCGGGCAGCCCTCGCGGGCAAGGATGTCTCGGTCGTCGTCGAGCTCAAAGCGCGATTCGACGAGGCGCGCAACATCAGCTGGGCCCGAAGCCTGGAGCGAGACGGCATTCACGTCGTCACCGGACTCGTGAGCCTGAAGACGCACGCCAAGCTCGCCCTGATCGTGCGCCGATCCGCCGACGGGCGAGTCCATCGCTACGCCCACGTCGGCAGCGGTAATTACAATCCCGATACCGCCCTCGCCTACACCGACGTCGGTCTCTTCACCGCCGATCCCCGCATCACAGCCGATGTGCACGCGCTGTTCAACGAGCTGACCGGATCGAGTCATGCGCCGCAGGTGCAGCTGCGGCACCTGCTCGTCGCGCCAACAACGCTGCTCGAGCGTGTGTTGGCCCTGATCGATCGGGAGACAGAGCATGCGCGCGCCGGCCGGGGGGGTCCTGCGCGCATCCGCGCCAAGCTCAATGCGCTTTCCGACTCGACGGTGATCCAGGCACTCTACCGGGCATCGCAGGCGGGAGTCGAGGTCGATCTCGTGGTGCGCGGGATCTGCACGCTGCGCCCCGGCGTGCCGGGGCTCTCCGAGCGCATTCGCGTCGTGAGCATCCTCGGTCGTTTTCTCGAGCACGCCCGGATCTACCACTTTGCCAATGGGGGTGATGCGGAGGAGTACTACATCGGGTCGGCAGATTGGCGGCCGCGGAACCTGCGCCGCCGCGTGGAGGTGGTGGCCCCGGTGTTCGACGTGGCCGCCCGTCGAACGTTGGACGATATGCTGACCCGGGAGCTGACCGCTCCGACATCCTGGCTGCTCCGTCCGGACGGGGGGTACGACCGCCCGGAAAGCTAGAAAGGGCCGCACAACACCCCTGGTAAGGGTCCCCTGACACGCAACACGTTGTGACACGTGACCTTGCAAAGCCCGTACGATTCTTTAATCCTGAATACATGAGCACGGCCCGCGCCGACCGCCTGCGCATGCGAGCTGCTGTCCTGGCCGCGCTCGTCGTCGCCGCCCACAGCGGTGTCGTCCTCATCGGTTGGGCCGCTGGTTGGTCGCTCTTCCTCGTTCCCTCACCCAGCTTCATTCCGATGGCGCCCACGACGGCGCTCGCGTTTCTCGCGCTGAGTCTCGCACTCATCGCGCGGCTCGTGGCGCCCGCGGGTTCGCCGCTGCGGAATACAGGCAGCGTGCTGTCGTGGGTCGTCGCGACTGTCGCCCTCGTCAACATCGCACTGCCGTCGGTGCTGGATCAGATCCTCGGCGGTGGCACCGGTCAGTTCGGACGCGTGCGGCTCGGTGTGATGTCACCCGTGACCGCTGCGGCGATCATCCCGTTGGCACTCGCGATCGCCGCCACGGGAGCGCGGTCGCACTACGTGGGCGCGCTGGCGACGATCGCCGCGATCGTGGGCGCCACCGTCGCACTCGGCTACGCCTACGGTACGCCGCTCCTCTACGGTGGTGGGACGATTCCCGTCGCATTGCCGACCGGGTTGAGTCTGCTGGTGCTTGGCGTCGGAACCGTGCTGGCGGCCGGTCCCGACGTGTGGCCGCTCGACCGGTTGGTCGGCGACGAGCCACGCGCGCGGATGCTGCGTGCCTTCCTCCCGGCGACTGCCGGGCTGGTCGTGCTGATCGGCTTGCTCGATGCGCGACTGGGCGGGCTGTTCGGCGGGGATCGCGTGCTGATCGCGGCGTGGTTCGCCGTCATCGGCGTAGCGCTCGTCGCCTTGCTTGTCTCGCGGCTCTCGCGGCTCATCGCGTCGGAGATCGATCGGGCCAACGCGGAGCAGCATCGCGCCGAGCGCCGCTATCGGGAGATGTTCGAGCAGTCGGTTGCGGGAATGACGACCACCCGCGTCTCCGATGGCCACGTCATCATGTGCAATGAGGCGTGCGCACGGATCTTCGGCTACGGGTCTCCCGCGGAGTTCATGAAGCAACAGGCCCGTGATCTCTGGTGGGACCCCGCCGAACGGGACCAGTTGGTGGCGGCGCTGCGCGAATCCCCGGGAGTCCGCAACTTCGAAGCGCGCATGAAGCGCAAAGACGGGACGCCGGCGTGGGTGATGTGCAATGTGACGCTGCGAGAGAGTGCCGATGGTGAGGCGATCCTCGAGAGCATCCTCGTTGACGTCAGTGATCGGAAGTCGCTCGAACAACAGCTCTGGCAAGCTCAGAAGCTCGATGCGCTGGGCAGTCTCGCGGGTGGGGTCGCGCACGACTTCAATAACCTGTTGACGGCGATCATCGGCTATGCGGATATCCTGCGGGAGGATCTGGGCGAGAATTCCCGTTATGCCGAAGACCTCAACGAGATCCTCAAGGCGTCCGACCGTGCCACCGCGCTCACGCGCCAGTTGCTGGCGTTCAGCCGCCGGCAGCCGTTCGAACCCAAGGCGCTGCGCCTCGACGAACGCGTCCAGGATATAGAGAAGATGCTGCGCCGGCTGCTCGGGCCACCGGTGCATCTCGTCACCGCGACCGATGGCGATCTTTCCGCGGTCCTCGCCGATCCAAATCAGCTGGAGCAGGTTCTCTTGAACCTCGCGGTGAACAGCCGCGATGCGATGCCCAATGGTGGAACCGTGACCATCGAGACGCGCAACGTGCGCATCGATGAGCCATACGCCCAGGGCGCATCGGTGGTCCCCACCGGTTCGTATGTCATGCTGGCCGTCAGCGACACGGGTACGGGCATGACGCCGGAGACACTGTCGCGCCTGTTCGAGCCGTTCTTCACCACTAAGGAGAAGGGCAAAGGGACGGGGCTCGGCCTGGCGACCGTGTATGGCATCGTGAAGCAGAGCCAGGGCCACGTCATCGTCTACAGCGAACCGGGGATTGGCACCACCTTCAAGTGCTTTTTCCCGGTGAGCGATGCACGGCCTCGGGTCTCCCGGCCGGTGCAGATGCCGGTCAAGGTCAAGGGCACCGAGACGATTCTGCTCGTGGAAGACGAGGAGCCGATCCGCGTGCTCGCCGTGACAGCGCTGGAGCGCTGCGGGTACCGCGTGTTGCCGGCGGGTGACGGCGACGCCGCTATGACGCTCGCAACCGATCACGACGGACCAATCCACTTGTTGCTTTCAGACGGCGTCCTGTCGGGCGTGCGCGTGCCGGAGCTGTTGCGGCGGTTCGTCGCCCAGCGCCCCGATACCAGGATCCTCCTGATGTCGGGTTATTCCCAGGAAGCGGTCTTCCAGCACGACATCGTCGCGCCCAACACGGCGTTTCTGCCCAAACCCTTCACGATCCGCCAGCTCACCGAGCGGGTGCGCGAGGTGCTCGACTCCTAAGGACCGGGTTTCTCCGCATCGCGCTGCGGCGGGATCGGCAGCGCCAGCGTGAACGTCGTTCCGGTTCCCACACGCGATTCGACGTCTATCGTCCCGCCAAACATCGCGTCCGTGATTTCCTTCACGACGGCGAGCCCGATGCCAGATCCCTTCCCTGGCGGTTTGGTCGTGAACCCGCGATCGAAAATCCGGGGGAGATGCTCGGGGGCGATTCCCTGTCCATTGTCACGGATTGCGAGAATCAGACTGTCGCCTGCACGGTCGAGCGAGATCGCCACCACGCTCTTCTCGCCCTGCGAGGCGTCCACAGCGTTGCGAATCAGATTCGTCAGCACTTGATACAGCGCCCCCGAGTCACCGTAGAGGTACAACGAGTCAACTGAGGTCTGCCACCGCAACGCGACTCCGTGTTTGCGTGCGAGCGGGCGTTCGAGGGTGACGCAGGATCGGATCACGGGGGCGACGTCGAAGCGTGCCATGCGCCCCGCAGCACCGAAGGGACGATCCTGGATGGAGCGCAGATACTCGGCGGCCTGCTCAATGCCCTCGGAAACGTGGGCGAGATCCTCGAGCAGAGCGCTCCGAAACGCCGCGTCGACGTCACCCAGGGGGGCGCTCCGAATCGCATCGATGCCGAGATCGAGGTTGCCCAGGGCTACCGCCAGCGGATTACCCACCTCATGCGCGATGACGCTGGGTTGGCGGGCGAGCTCCCAGAGTGCCTCAGTGGGGTTGAGCCGGCGACGCGCTCCGTCCTCGGCGGCCGCAATGGCTCCGAGGGACAGGCCGGCGAGCTCGAGCACCAGGCGCTCGCGACTGCGGCGTTCCAGGCCGGTTGGAGGTGGGGCTGCCGGGCGGGAGCGAACCGGAGCGACGATCCACAGCCCGCCCCCGCCCCCCCCACCGTCCAGGAGTCGACACCCCACCCAGCGGGTCTTCTGCACGATCGGCGCTCCCCAGCGACGCAAGGTGGACTCGAGATCGAGGTCCACGTCGCTGGGTTGGGGATTCGGAACGCCACTGAGGACGGGAACGGCGGTTGTGGTCGGGGAGATTTCCCACAGCGTCACAATGCGGCCGGCGAGAGCGATCCCGGCCTGCCGCAACACTTCGCGTTCGTGTGCCAGCGGCACGACGACTTCGGCTCGTTCGACCGGCATGGGGCGGAGGCAACATACCACACCCCGGAGCTACGGTGTAGGGCGTTTTTGCGGCACGAACGGGCGGAATTGCGGCACTTTTCAGGCCTCGGCCGCCAGGAACGTTTTTCGGCGTGGGTGAGTATCGAATGCAGCATCAATTCGCGACGCCAAAGGGCATTGATCCCAATGCGAGGTGCACAATGAAGGCGACGTTCATTGCGGTCGTGATGTTCACGTCATTTACAGTGGTGTCGTTGAATGCCCAGCAGTCTCGTCCTCCGCTCCGCTTCGGCACGCACGTCGCCGGCAACATGATGAACGGGCTATTCGACATGTATCGTGTCGGCGGCCAGCTCGTGATACCGGTCGGACCGCGTCTCAGCGTCTACCCGTCCATTAGTCGATTCCTGGATGGCGCCGAGTGGGAAGTCAGTGCGGCCCTGCGCTTTCGTCCGTTCGGCTCGCGCGAGGGCTCCTCTCCCCTTTATCTGGGCGTCGGCGCGGCAGCAGTAAACTTTGGCCCCAATTCCGCGGGATACGACCTCTGGATCACGGGTCTCGAGCTTCCCAGCGGTCGGCTCCGCCCGTACGTGGAGCTCCAGTTCCTCGGTCCCGTGCATCGACTCATCACCTCGGCAGCCGATTGGGGTGTGCAGGCCCATTCGGGCCTCACTTGGGCGGTCCGGTAGCGCGTCTCCGCTGAAAAACGAGAACCCACCGTCGTGTCTCAACGGTGGGTTCCAACAACATCTGCAATGAACTCCGTGACAGCCTTGGGATTCCTGAGGAAATGCACCTCGGCCTTCGGGGCGTGCCGGGAAATGGCTTCTCTGAGACGGGGCATGCTTTGTCGACGATAATCAAGAAGCCAGCGCCAGAAGTCCGCGCGCTCGGGCGCTCTCCGCAAAACCCGCCAGGCGCAACGGAAGAACGAGAAGTCCAGCAGAATGATCGTATCTGCCGCATGCAGGCGCACTCCAACGGCGTCGTACGGACCAAGGTCGCCGTCCAGGACCCAGTTTTCTTTGCGGATGAGCGTTTGCTGTAACTCGATCCACTCGGCGTGTGGAGTAGGAAAGAGGCCAGACCGCCAGAAGATCTTGTCGAGTTCGACCACCGGCAGGCCAGTGATGTCACCCAACTGACGCGCGAGAGTCGTTTTCCCTGACCCTCCGCGACCGAGGATGACCACGCGTTTCATAATCGCAACAGGCCCGGCAGGAATCGAACCTGCAACCCCCGGTTTTGGAGACCGGTGCTCTACCAATTGAGCTACGGACCTAGGACTTACGCGGACTTGAAGTTAGCGAATCAACGTCAGCGGCGGGAGCCGCCGATTGTGCCACAACTGGCCATTGAAGCGCTTCGCGACCGCGGCGTCGAGATCCGC
>Ga0137409_10009129_pt1 | contig 10094 bp, 8 predicted proteins | sample CZODoug1_16funga_FD_122059 | JGI IMG/M metagenome (GOLD analysis project Ga0137409, IMG submission 122059) | Vadose zone soil fungal communities from Angelo Coast Range Reserve, California, USA - CZODoug1_16fungal (Hybrid Assembly) | ecosystem: Environmental > Terrestrial > Soil > Vadose zone...
TCACTTACAGCATTTCCGGCGCCATGGAACTTTCTGCGGCGTTCTCGGCCGAGACCGACAAGCCGACCATCGTCAATCTGACCAATCACAGCTTCTTCAATCTTGCGGGCGTCGAAGCTGGCGGCCGCGGCATTCTGGATCATCATCTCACGATCGCTGCGGATACCTACCTGCCGGTGAGCGCGGCCGGCCTCCCATTGGGCGGCGGGCCGAGCCGGGTCGACGGGACTCCTTTCGATTTCCGCATCCCCCACCGCGTCGGCGTGCGCCTGCGCGATGCCTTTGAACAGGTTCAAATCCGCCAGGGCTACGATCACAATTTCTGCCTGCGCGGCGGCGGCACCGGCGATCCCCGTCTTGCTGCCCGCGTGGAAGATCCGAGGTCGGGCCGGGTCCTCGAAGTTCTGACAAATCAGCCCGGTGTCCAGTTCTATTCGGGCAATTTCCTCGACGGGACCGTGACCGGAAAATATGGCCGCGTTCACCGCCAGTATGACGCGCTGTGCCTTGAGCCGCAGGTCTACCCCGACACGCCGAATCGTCCAGACTATCCGTCGGCGCGGCTCGATCCCGGGCAGACCTATCGTCACACCTCGCGGTATCGATTTTCCGCGAGTTGACGGTGCGGTCGAATCAGGGAGACCGCATGGAGGAAGTCGCCACCACAATCCTTTCCGGGCACCATTGTCTTTTGGGCGAGGGCTGCACCTATGATCCGGCCACCGACACCGCCTGGTGGTTCGATATCCTCGAGCGCACCTTGTTTCGGGCTGATCTTGCATCCGGCGCGGTCACCTCGCATGCGCTTCCCGTCATGGCCAGCGTGCTTGCCTTCATCGACGACCAACGCCAGTTGCTCGCGACCGAAAACGGCCTCTATGTCCGCGACGTCGCGGATGGCCGCCTGACGCTGCACACGCCGCTCGAGGCCGACAACGCGGCGACGCGCTCAAATGATGGACGCGTCCATTGCAGCGGCGCGCTCTGGATCGGGACCATGGGCCGCAAGGCGGAGAAGGGCGCAGGCGCGATCTATCGCTTTCATCGCGGCGAGCTGCTTCGGCTCTATGCCGGCATTACCATCCCGAACGCCATCTGCTTTTCGCGGGATGGCGCAACGGCCTATTTCACCGATACCAGCAAGGGCATTCTTCATCGCGTCGCCATCGATCCTGCGAATGCCATGCCGATCGGAGATCCCGCGACACTCTACGACCATCGCGGCGGGGCGGGCGGTCTTGACGGCGCGGTGGTCGATGCGCAGGGACTGATCTGGAACGCGCGCTGGGGCGGCTCGTGCATCGATGCGTACACGCCGGAAGGCGAGCGCGCTCGCACGATACGGGTGCCGGCGAGCCAGCCGAGTTGCCCGGTCTTCGTCGGCAGAAATTTCGACCGGTTACTTGTCACCACGGCCAGTGAGGGAATGGGCGCGCGGGCCAAGGCGGCCGATCCGCAGCACGGCATGACATTCATTCTGGATGTCGGTGCCGTCGGCCGCCCCGAACCGCGCGTCAGGCTGACATGATGCCAATCCTGGCCCTCCATTGCCGTCGTCAATCGCGCATTTCCAAATCGCGCGTCATCAGTTAACTGAACCCGATCTTCGGATATAAATCACGATTTCTGTTGTTCATCCGATCCCCCACGTCTAGCTTGCGCGCATAACGCGCTAAACAAGCGTTTCGCGATCAGGGAGAAAACGATGAGCCGCATTCGTGCGCTGCTGCTGGCCGTGTCTGTCTTGATGCCGCAGCTGTTGTTGTCGACGAATTCGGGCCAGGCCCAGGGCATCCCGCAAGACATTCCCAGAAAAGAACTGCTGATTCTTGAAAATCCGGAAGGGACCATCAAGAACGCCGGCTGGTTCAATATCTGGGCGATCAATGCCGGCTCGCAATCCAACGGACTGCAGCAGGCTGCGCTCGATACGCTCTGGTACATCGATCCGGAAAGCGGTCTCGATGGCGTGTGGAGTAACTCGCTGGCCGCCGACAAGCCGCAATACAATGCCGACTTCACCGAGATGACCGCGAAGTTGCGCAACGGCATCTTCTGGAGCGACGGCGTCGAGTTCACCGCTGATGATGTCATATCGACCGTGATGACCCAGATCAAGAACCCTGGGATGCGGTTTAGCGCCGTTCTCACCAGCAATGTCGCATCGGTCGATGCACCCGATCCCTACACGGTGGTGTTCAAGCTCAAGAAGCCCAACTCGCGCTTCCACACCAACTTCACGGTGCGATGGAACGCGATCTGGATCATGCCAAAGCATGTGTTCGAGAAAGTGCAAGACCCGGCCAAGTTCGATTTCAACAAGCCGGTTTCGCTCGGCGCCTACGTGCTGAACAGCTATGACCCCGACGGAAAATGGTACATCTGGCAATTGCGTGACGACTGGCAGCGCACCACGATCGCGCGTTACGGCAAGCCCGGTCCCAAATACCTCGCTTATGTCGATCCCGGTCCGCCGGACAAGCGGGTGATCGCGCAACTCAACCATGAGCTCGACGTCATCCACGACATCGCCCCCGAAGGCATGTTCGCGCTTGCCAAGCAGAGCAAGTCGACGCGCGCGTGGTTCAAGGGTTTCCCCTATGGGCATCCGGATCCGACGCTTCCAGCGGTGATCTTCAACACCCAGAACGAGCTGTTCAAGAATCCGGATGTGCGTTGGGCATTGGCGTTGCTGATCGACGTCAAGGCGGTTGCAATGGCGGCCTACCGGGGTGCCGCAACGATATCGGCGATCGGTGTGCCGCCCACGGGAATGCATCCGGCGGCCTACCATCAGCCGATGGAAGAGTGGCTCAAGGGCTTCGAAATCGACACCGGCAAGCGCAAGGTCAAGCCGTACGATCCGACCGTCGGCAAACAGATCGCCGACATGCTGCGTCCCTCCATGGGTGAGCAGATTCCGGCCGACCCGAAGGAAATCGCCCGCGCTTTCGGGATGGGCTGGTGGAAAACCGATCCGCAGGCGGCGCAGGAGCTGCTTGAGAAGGCCGGCTTCAGCAAGCGCGGCGCCGCATGGTTCACGCCGGACGGAAAACCATTCACCGTTCGCGTGATGGTCGAGGGCGATTTGCGCCCGGTGATGACGCGCGCCGGCACCATGATCGTGCAGCAATGGAAGCAGGCGGGAATCGACGCCAAGGTCGATGTGGCGCAAGGCACGCTGCCGACGCGCAGGGCTGCCGGCGATTTCGACACCTTCATTGGCTGGAGCGTCGAAACCTGGGGAGGCCATCAGGATCTGTCCTATTTCATGGACAGCTGGCATTCGCAGTTTGTCGCCGAGCCCGGCAAATCGCAGCCGCAACGCAACTGGCAGCGTTGGTCGAGCCCGGCGCTGGACAAGATCATCGAGGAAACCCGCACGATCGGGTTCGACGATCCAAAATCGATCGAGCTCGGCAAGGGCTACGTCAAGCTCGCGGTGAAGGAAATGCCAACCATTCCGCTGATGGCGTATAACGTCTTCACGGCGATGGACCAGACCTACTGGACGGGCTTTCCGACATCGGAGAATCCGTACACCGATCCGGTTCCGAACTGGGGCAATTCCCGCTCCATGTTTGTCAAGCTGAAGCCGGCCAACTAGGGCGTGATGCGGAAAAGCGGGCATCGATCTTCCCGGACAGGCGGTTTCGTTTGTCCGGGAATGGAGCCTCGGCATCTCAGAAATTCATGAGCGGATACCTCGCCTACATCGCCAAGCGGCTCGCGCAGTTCGTGCTCGTGGTCTTCATCGGCATCAATCTGGCTTACGTGATCACCCACGCCACACCAATCGATCCGGTCGAGCAATCGATCTCGGCCGTGACGTCGTTCGGCAACACGGCACCCGGAGCGATCGAGCAGATGCGCACATCGTTGCGCGAGCTCTACGGCCTCGAAGGCTCTGCCATCCAGCAGTATGTGGTGTTCTGGAAACGAATCCTGCGCGCCGATTTCGGGCCGTCGATGTCGGCGTTTCCAACCCCGGTCTCCACCCTGATCGCTCGCGCGCTGCCCTGGACCACGGGACTTCTCGTGGTCTCGACGATCGTCACCTGGGTATTGGGAAATCTGCTGGGCGGACTCGCCGGCTACTATCAGAGGAGCCGCGGACTAAAATTGCTGGGCGTGATCGCCATGGGTCTGCATCCGATTCCCTATTACATTCTTGCGCTGCTGCTGCTGATCGTGTTCGGCTTTCTGTGGCCGGTGCTTCCCATCACCGGCGGTTCGGCGATGAACCTGCCGCAGGCATGGAGCTGGGCCTTTGTCACCAGCGTGTTGAAGCACTCCATTCTGCCCGCGCTTTCGTTGATCCTGATCGGCGTGGGGAGCTGGTTTCTCGGCATGCGTTCGCTGGTGTCCAACGTCGTGACCGAGGACTATGTGATTTACGCCGAGCTTGCCGGGGTCAAAAGCCGCCGCATCCTGTCGTCCTATGTGATGCGCAATGCCCTGGTGCCGCAAGTGACAGGGCTTGCGATATCGCTAGGCGGTATCTTCAACGGGGCGGTGATCACCGAGAAGGTGTTCGGCTATCCTGGCGTCGGCTCGCTGCTGGTCGATGCGGTCTACGCCGGTGACTACGGCCTGGTGCTCGGCGTCACCACGATCTCGATTCTCGGCGTATCGATCGGCGTGCTCGCCATCGACCTTCTCTATCCGCTGCTTGATCCCCGGGTAAAGGTAAGCTGATGCTCGGCATTTTGCGCGATCTGCTGCGCTACAACGCCGAATTCCGGATCGGCATTGTCCTGGTTGGTTTCGTGCTGCTGCTGTCGATGCTCGCGAGTTTCTCGCCTTATCCGCCACAGGACGTTTACGTGGTGCCGCCGGATGTGCCGCCGTCGCTGACCTACTGGTTCGGCACCACGTCGCGGGGCCAGGACGTGTTCTGGCAATTGACGTTCGCCATTCGCAACACTCTGCTGTTTGGATGCACGGTGGCACTGATCAGCCGTGTGCTGGCGCTCGTGATCGGGCTCCTGAGCGGCTACAAGGGTGGCTGGATCGATCGCGTTCTGATGTCGATCAACGACACCTTCATCGTGATTCCGCTGCTCCCCATCCTGGTGCTGTTCTATTTTGTGATGCGCGACAGCATGTCCTGGTTGATGCTGGCGTTGATCATGGCTTGTCTCGGCTGGGCCTATGACGCCCGGCTGATCCGCTCGGTGGCGATGAGCCTGAAAATGCGCGAATTCACGCAAAGCAGCGTGTTTTCAGGTATGAGCACGCGCGAGATCCTGGTGCAGGAACACTTGCCCTATGTGATGCCGATCGTGTTTTCCACGACGATGAACAACATGATCTGGTCGATCGGGCTGGAAGTGACGCTCGCGGTTCTCGGCTTCACCGACATCAACACGCCAACCATCGGCGGCATGATCTATTGGGCGAACCAGCACACCGCGATGGTCGCAGGCGTCTGGTGGTGGATCGCTTTCCCGACCATCGTCGTGATCATGACATTCATCGGGCTGTTCCTGCTGGCTGTATCCATGAATGAGTACATCGACCCCCGCAGCCGGTTGAGCCGCATGGGCCGCGTGACACCATGACCGCCGCTCCTGCCAGCTTTGCGAACGCACAACAGCCGAACGACGATCGGCCGATCCTGTCGGTCAGGAATCTGCGGGCGCATTTCCGCACCAGCCATTTCGGCATCAATCGCTACGTCAAAGCGGTCGACGACATCACCTTCGACGTCAAGCGCGGTGAGATCTACGGTCTGGCCGGCGAGTCCAGTTCCGGCAAGACCACGCTGATCAAGACCATCGCTGGCGCCATCAAGCCGCCGCTGGAAGTGGTCGGAGGCACCGTGGAATTCGCGTTCCTGCCTGGCTACGGGGGGCTGCATCGCGCGCCGCCTGCCGAAGTGGCGCGCATTCGCTGGCGGCATCTGTCCTACATCATGCAGGGCTCGATGAATGTGCTGAACCCGGTGCGCCGGTTGCGGCGAAGCTTTGCCGATTTCGCGCGGCCCCACATTGCCGGCACCGAAAAGGAATTCGAGAAGGCGGTCGTCGACCATTTGGCGCGCGTCAAACTCGACGCATCAGTGCTGGCTGCCTACCCACATGAACTGTCCGGCGGCATGCGTCAGCGCGTCACCATCGCGCTCGCCACCATTTGCCGTCCCGATTTCATCATCGCCGACGAGCCCACCACCGCGCTCGACGTCGTCGTCCAGAAGGACGTGCTCGGCATGATCCGCGGCATTCAGCGCGAGATCGGCTCTTCCGTGCTGTTCGTGACGCACGACATGGGCGTGCACGCTCATCTGGCTGACAGGCTCGGCATCATGTATGCGGGCCGTCTGGTCGAGGAAGCGACGACGGGTGAGGTCTTTAGAACGCCGCTTCATCCCTACACCCGGCATCTCATCTCCAGTCTGCCTCGGATCGGCGACGACGTGCCGCGCAAGGGACTTGAGGGCGCGCCGCCCAATCTTGCCGATCCGCCGCCCGGGTGCCGCTTTCATCCGCGCTGCCCGCTGGCGATGGAGGTGTGCAGCCACCGGGTGCCCACCATGATCGAGACCGCGCCCGGGCACCGCGTCGCCTGTTTTGCAGTGAACGGAGACGAGCAGCCATGAGCGCGTTGTTGGACGTCGCGCAGGTTTGCAAGACCTTCACCCGGGGCGGCCTGTTTTCAAGCCGGCGGATTCACGCCGTCAACGATGTCAGCTTTCGGATCGATGCGGCGTCGCCGGAGATCTTCACGATCATCGGTGAATCCGGCAGCGGCAAGACGACGCTGTCGCGGATGATCTTGAACATCGAACAGCCCAGCAGCGGCGCGCTGGTGTTCGACGGCACCAATCTTGCGACAGTGCGGAGCAGTGCCGATCGGATGGCGTTCATGCACAAGGTGCAGCCGATATTCCAGAATCCGTTCGAAGCCTTCAACCCGCTGAAGCAGCTCGATCGCTACCTGTTCATGACAAGGCGCCGTTTTCTCGCGGCAGGCGATCAGACCGACATCGATGTGGCCGTCGATGACGCGCTGCGCAAGGTCGGATTGTCGCTGAAGGAAGTACGTCACCGCTATCCTCATGAACTTTCCGGCGGGCAGCTCCAGCGTGTCGCGATTGCCCGCGCGCTGCTCTCCAATCCAAAGCTGATCGTTGCGGATGAGCCGGTATCGATGGTCGATGCATCACTGCGGATGTCCATCGTGAACCTGTTCAAGGCGTTGCGCGACGATCTGGGCATTTCGATCGTCTATGTCACCCACGACCTGGCGACCGCCTATTATATCAGCGACCGCATCATCATCATGCAGAAAGGCAGCGTCGTCGAACGCGGCGATGCAAGAACGGTGCTGAATGCGCCGCAACACCCTTACTCCCGCCAGCTGCGCGCCGCGGTGCTGTTGCCCGAAGTGGCGACCCCGGCGCCCGCGGCCGCCACCTCATCCTGATAAACGTCACGAGCCCTCACTGCATCGGAGAGAAAATGCGAAAAGCAAAAGTTCTGATGGATCGCGATTTTGCCATCGGCCATACGGATCCCCGTTTGTTCGGTGCCTTCGTCGAGCATCTCGGGCGATGCGTCTATGGCGGCATCTACGAGCCCGGACATCCGACCGCCGATGCCAGAGGATTTCGGAAGGACGTACTTGCGCTGGTGAAGGAGCTTGGTCCGACGATCATGCGTTACCCCGGCGGAAATTTCGTCTCCGGCTATAACTGGGAAGACGGCGTCGGTCCTGTCGACAGGCGGCCGGCCCGTCTTGACCTTGCGTGGTTCAGCACCGAGCCCAACAGTTTCGGCACCAATGAATTCATGGACTGGTGCAAGGCAGCCGGCGTCGAGCCGATGATGGCGGTCAATCTCGGCACCAGGGGCGGTGATGCCGCGCGAAACCTGGTTGAATACTGCAATCATCCAGCCGGGTCCTATTGGTCGGATCTGCGCCGCGCGCACGGCTGGGAGAAGCCTCACGACGTCAAGTTCTGGTGTCTGGGAAACGAAATGGATGGCCCCTGGCAGATGGAGTACAAGACCGCGACCGCCTATGGACAGGTGGCGCGGGAAGCCGCCAAGATGATGCGCTGGGTCGATCCAACCATCGAACTTGCGGCGTGCGGATCGTCCGCGCGCAACATGCCATCCTTCGGGCATTGGGAAGACACGGTGATCGATCACACATTCGATCATGCAGAATTCATTTCGCTGCACACCTATCTCAACAATTACAAGGAAGACACCGCGGCGTTCCTTGCGTGCCCTGATCTGATGGACAGCTTCATCGACGAGGTTGTCGCCATTGCGGACGCGGTTGCGGCGAAACGGCGCTCGACCAAGCGCATGATGTTGAGTTTCGACGAATGGAATGTCTGGTATCGCACCCGCCGCAAGCGCGCCGACAGGGTCAGGGAAGGCTGGCCGGTGGCGCCGCCGATCCTTGAAGAGATCTATACCATGGAGGATGCGCTGGCCTTCGGAGGCGCCTGTATCTCGCTTCTCAACCACGCCGATCGGGTGAAGACCGCATGCCTTGCCCAGCTCGTCAACGTGATTGCGCCGATCATGACCGAGACCGGCGGCCCTGCATGGCGCCAAACGATTTTCTTTCCGTTCGCCCATATCAGCCGCTTCGGCCGCGGCAAGGTGCTGCGCGCGCAGGTCGAATCGGAGACTTACGATTCATCCTATTACGACCCGCGCGGCGCCGAGGAGTTGTCCTTTCCGGTGCCCAATGTGCCGTATCTCAAGATGTCGGCGGTCGCCGATGAATCCGGCGGGCTCTCCCTGTTCCTGCTCAATCGCGACCTGACGCAGGAGATGGAGGTCAGCCTTGACGCGCGAAGCTTTGGCCGGCTCGCCGTGGGCGAAGTCCTTGAATTGCGCCATGACAATTTAAAGGCGACAAATACCAGGGACGCGGCTGAGTGCGTAAAGCCGGCGCCATTGAAGGGTGTCACCGTGGAGGGCGGCCATATTCGTGCGACGCTGCAGCCGGCGTCATGGAACGTGGTCCGCTTGTCCGCGAGCTGACAGAGAACGGAGACCATCGGACCGGCCAGATTCGGCCGGCCTGCACAGCAAGGATTCCAGGGATGCTCGACAGGAAACCGGAACCGAAGAAGCGGACAAAGTCCGACGGCACATCGGAACGAATGCTGTCCTCATCAAAGGCAAAAAGCATTCGCAGCTTTCTCAACGTCAATCCCGAGCAGCAGTTCGAAGTCGTCCGGGGGCTCGCTTCCCCGGTTCGCGTGCGCATCCTGAAATTGCTGCGCCGCCGCGGGCCACTCAACATCAACCAGATCAGCGAAGCGCTTGGGATGCCGCAATCAACCATCGCGACCAATATCCAGATTCTGGAGGAATCGGATTTGATCGATACGGAGATCGGGCGCGCCCGCAAGGGCCAGCAAAAAATCTGCGCGGCGAGGTTCGACGAGATCGTGATCCGGCTCGATGGCGAAGAGACCAGCCGCCAGAAGGACATCATCGAAGTCGAAATGCCGCTCGGACTCTATACGAGCTACAACGTGTCGGCACCGTGCGGCCTTTGTTCGACCGAGGGAATCATGGGCGTGCTCGACGTGCCCGATCTGTTTCTCGATCCCTGCCGGGTCCAGGCCGCGCTGATATGGTTCGGCCGCGGCTACGTCGAATACAAGTTCCCCAACAATGCGAAAGTCCTGGGTGTCCCGGTCACGGCGCTTGAATTCGCACTTGAGTTATCCTCCGAAGTTCCGGGCACCAATGCCAACTGGCCCTCCGACATCAGTCTTTGGGTGAACGACGTCAAGGTCGGGACCTGGACGTCGCCGGGCGATTACGGTGACCGTCGCGGCGTTCATACCCCGCGGTGGTGGAAGCTCGAGGGTTCGCAGTACGGCGCTCTCACGCAGTGGCACATCTCGTCGAAGGGCACCTTTATGGGTGCGAAAAAGCTTTCATCGGTGACGCTGGCCCAGCTGCGGTTAGCCGAACATCACTCGATTCGTTTGCGGATCGGTATCGACGACAACGCCGCGCATCCCGGCGGCGTCAATATTTTCGGCCGGGGCTTTGGCAATCATAACCACGATATCCTGATGAGGCTGCACTTGAAATAAGTCGTGGTGCCAG